>FWPV01010015.1_pt1 | contig 15732 bp, 13 predicted proteins | sample 2228371 | NCBI WGS metagenome assembly FWPV01 (sample SAMEA103939776, study PRJEB20133) | metagenome | reverse complement strand
ATGTAGTTTTATCGTGCAATATTGCAACATTCTTTAATTTAAGCTGCTCTGTGACAAAAACCGCTCCTATTTTACCCTGCTGGTCATCTCTACCACAGACCCTGAAAACATTCTTGTACCCTTTATCTGTTAGTTGTGGATTTGTAGATCCAGGGGTAATCATCGGTATCCCGCTTCTATTGTAAACATCGGATGCAGGTATGGAACAGCTTGAATTAAAATGTCCGATGACACCAACAACACCATCATTTATCATCTTGTTTGCTATCGAAACAGCCTGTTTAGGGTCATGCTGGTCATCACTGACAATAAGTTCGATCTTTTTCCCAAGAACCCCGCCTTTTTGATTCCACTCTTCTACTGCAAGTGTTGCTCCATTCCTGAAGTCCATTCCCATCTTTGCCTGATCACCTGTCATTGGTCCGGCAATACCAATTTTAATTGTATCGTGTTGTTTTGATTGACATCCAGTGGATACAATGAACAAAAGAAGAATTAAAAGAAAAAATTTTTTCATTTTCAGACCCTCCCTGTAATATCAAGAAAATATTTGATATTTGTTTTTATATCACCTTTAAGTATTCCTGAAGAGACGGCAATTCCATCTGCTCCTGTATCAAGAACTGATTTTAGATTTTCTGAGTTAATGCCGCCAATAGCAATAACAGGAATATTTACCAATTTTTTTATTTCTATCAAAGCACTTATTCCTTTTGGTTCGCCAGCATCTTTGGTATTTGTGTGAAATATTGGTCCGAAACCTATATAATCAGCTCCCATATTTTGAGCTTCGAGTGCCTGTTCAATTGAGTGTGTTGATATGCCGATAATGAAGTTCTGCCCTGTAATTTTTCTTGCTTCTTTTAATGGTAAATCATCCTGTCCAAGATGTACTCCATCAGAATCAGAAGCGAGTGCTATATCTGTGTGATCATTTATAATTAAAGTAGCATTATATTCAGAGGTTATTTTCCTCAATTCAATAGCATTTTCATAAATCACTCTTCTTGTATTTTTCTTATCCCTGTACTGAATCCATTTGATACCATGATCAAGAACAACACGGGTCATTTCTGTAAAAGATAGATTGCAGATATTCTGGTCTGTAATAAAACAGATGCCCGCCAGATACATGGGATTAACCTTCTTTATCGTTGTTATTCTTTTCGATGAATCCTGTGTTAAAATTTCCACTGATAAAATCAGGATGGCTCATTACTTTTTTATGGAAAGGAATTGTGGTCTTAACGCCTTCTATAATAAACTCATCAAGAGCTCTTTTCATTCTTGCTATAGCTTCATTTCTGTCTTTGCCATAAACAATAAGTTTTGCGATCAAAGAATCATACTGTGAGGGGATAACATATCCCTGATAGATTGCTGTATCTACCCTTACACCCGGTCCGCCCGGCAAAGATAAAAAAGTAATTTTCCCGGGTGAAGGAATAAAACGTTCAGGGTCTTCAGCATTAATTCTGCATTCAATGGAATGACCTGTTGGTTTGACCTGATTCTGTTTATATTCAAGAGGAAGCCCTGCAGCAAGTTTAATCTGTTCTTTAATAATATCAATGCCGGTAACAGTTTCTGTAACAGGGTGTTCGACCTGTACACGTGTATTGACCTCAATAAAATAAATATTCCCCTTACTGTCAACGATAAACTCAATCGTGCCAATATTGCGATATTTTAGAGCTTTTGCAGCTTTTACCCCAAGTTCTCCGATTCTTTTTCTGAATTTTTCAGTTGTAATAAATGGTGATGGAGATTCCTCAATAAGTTTCTGGTGCCTTCTCTGTATGGAGCAATCCCTTTCGTGGAGATGAATAATGTTTCCTTTATTATCAGCCATAATCTGGACTTCAATATGGCGCAATTCGGGTATATATTCTTCTATATAGATTTCACTGTTTCCAAAAGCTGTAAGAGCCTCCCTTTGAGCCACGAAAAAAGCCTGTTCAAGGTCTTTTTCTTCTTTTATGATTTTCATGCCATGTCCACCGCCGCCTGCTGATGCTTTCAAGACTATAGGGAATCCAATCTTTTTTGCAATTTTCATGGCAGTCTCTTCATCTGAAACAGGGCCATCGCTACCCGAGACTATGGGAACGCCCTTCCGTTTCATCGTCTGCCTTGCCTTAGCTTTATCTCCCCCGAGTCGTATATTTTCAGGTGAAGGGCCTATAAAAGTAATTCCTGATGTCTGACAGGCTTCTGCAAAGTGGTAATTCTCAGCAAGAAATCCATATCCAGGATGTATTGCATCGGCATCTGTGATTTCAGCTGCGCTTAAGATTGCAGGAATATTAAGATAACTCTGGCTTGCCTGAGCAGGACCAATGCATACAGATTCATCTGCAAGACGCACGTGTAATGATTCTCTATCAATATCTGAGTAAACAGCAACAGTTTTTATGCCCATTTCACGACAGGCGCGTATTATTCTTACTGCTATTTCACCTCTATTTGCAATTAGGACTTTTTTAAAAATTTTCATATCCTTATTATTAGTGATTTTTATAAAAAGAGATTATCAAGTTTGTTAAATATCTATAAAGGTTCAATCAAGAACAGAGGTTCACCATATTCTACAGGCTGTCCGTTTTCCACAAGAATTTTTACGATTATTCCATCTACTTCGCTTTCAATTTCATTCATTAATTTCATTGCTTCAACAATACATAAAACCTGACCTTTAGAGACCTTAGAGCCAATTTCTACGAACGGATTTGCATCAGGTGAAGGCGCTCTATAGAAAGTTCCTACAATTGGAGAGGTAATCGTTATGAGCCTCTGAGTTTCTTCTTCTGCTGGAACTTCTACATGTTTATTATGAATATGAGAAGGTTTCTGTAAAGGCACTTCTATAGATGTCAATATTTTCTCTCTTTTTATTTTTAATCTTGTGCCTTCTTTTTCAACCTGAAGTTCAGTTATATCTGTGTCCTTGAGAAGTTCAATTAAAGCTTTTAAATCCTCAAGTTCCATTATTTTACCCTTTCTATGTACTCTGAAGTTCGCGTGTCTATTTTGATTATATCTCCCTCATTTATATGAAAAGGAACTTTTACGACCGCACCTGTTTCAAGTGTTGCGGGTTTGCCACCACCTGAAGCAGTATCTCCTTTAAAGCCTGCCGGGTCTGTTTTTATCACAGTGAGTTCAACAAAAGTTGGAATATCAACACTTATTGGCATTTCTTTATGATATAGTATCTTAACCATCAAGTTTTCCTTAAGAAAATTCTTTGCATCTCCGAGTTGTTCTTTTGTTAAGGGAATCTGTTCGTATGTTTCGGTATCCATAAAGAAATACTGATCTGCCTGGTTATAAAGATATTGCATTGATTTTTCTTCAAGACCTGGCCTTTCGAGTTTTTCACCTGACCTGAAGGTTTCCTCAAGAACTGCACCTGTTTTTAAATTCCTGAGTTTTGTTCTTACAATAGCACCACCCCTGCCCATCTTAACATGCTGAAAGTCAACTATTTCGCAGGGCTCACCTTTAAACTCAACTTTTAAGCCTTTCTTAAAATCACTCGTTGAAATCAAATCCAATACCTCCTGATAAGATGAGTATTATTTTAGCATTTTCTGCAAATTTTTCCACTATCTCAGACAGAACGAAATGATTTATAATATCGATTGAAAGAAATATGTTATCAGGTGCTAACATAAACAAAAAGAATGAAAAAATTTCTTGACATTAATTTTTAAGATATGTAACTCTACGTAGCATGTAATTTTTATCATAAGGAGGGAATTGAATGAAAAAGGGGTCTTTGGTAACATGTTTTAGTATTTTTCTTGCAGTATTTTCTATTTTATTCTTTTCTTCAGGTTCAGCGTTCGGAGCAGGTTTTGCACTTATCGAGCAGAGCATGAGCGGTCTTGGAAATGCCTATTCAGGAGGTTCAGCAATTGCTGAAGATTCATCAACAATATTTTACAATCCTGCTGGAATGACAAGGCTTAGCGGTAATCAGATAATTGCAGGTACCCATATAATAATTCCTTCTGTTGAATTCAATAATGAAGGTTCAAAACATGTAACAGGAGCACCTTTAAGCGGAGGAAATGGAGGAGATGGTGGAGTAACGAAATTAGTGCCGAATCTTTATTACAGCAGAAAAGTTACAGATAAATTTGCGGTTGGTATTGGAATCAATGCTCCTTTTGGACTCGCAACAAAATATGATAAAAACTGGGTTGGTCGCTATCACGCAGTTGAATCAGATGTTCTTACTGTAAATATCAATCCATCAGTTGCTTATAAAGTAAATGATAATATCAGTATCGGGGCAGGTTTCAGCGCTATGTATTTAAAAGCTCTTCTTTCCAATGCCATAGATTTCGGTACCATTGGATATATGCTCAAAATACCAGGTTTAATTCCTCAGCAAAATGACGGTTTTGTTGAACTCGAAGGAGATAGCTGGGCTTTTGGTTTTAATGCAGGTATTCTTTATGAGTTCAATAAAAATACAAGAGCAGGTATAGCATATCGTTCAAGAGTCGAACATACTCTAAAAGGTGAAGCCGATTTTTCAAAAGTTCCAGCACCATTAAAATCTGCTTTCAAGGATGGAGATGTAGAAGCAGATATAACTTTACCTGATAGCCTGTCGATAAGTTTATATCATCAGTACAATCCTAAATGGGCTGTAATGGCTGATTTCACATGGACTAACTGGAGTGTATTCGAAAAACTCGTTGTGGAATTCGATAATCCTGCGCAAAAAGATGCTGTAACAACAGAAAAATGGCAGGACAATTATCGTTATTCTTTAGGTGTGACATATACTCCTGATGATAACTGGAAATTCAGAGCTGGATCCGCTTATGATACATCAGCTGTCGCAAGCTCAAAGTATCGTACACCAAGAATTCCTGATGGAGATAGAATATGGGTTGCTTTTGGATTGGGATATAAATTTTCGGATATGTTTACAGTTGATTTCGGTTATGCGCATCTTTTTGTGAATGATCCTGAAATTAGCAAGACAGCCACAGGTGAAGATCAGTTAAAAGGTGCTTTGAAAGGCACTTTTGATGCTGCCATAGACATACTTAGTGCTCAATTGACAATAAGGTTTTAATGCTTCTTCACCAGCATTTTATAAAAATAGCAAAGAGGTGCGGTAATAAACTCGCTTTTATTGATCGCACCTCTGATAAGCGAATAACATATTCAAAGGCTTTAATTGCCTCATTGATTCTTTCTGACAGGATCAAAAAATATCATGAAGGCTTTATTGGCATCATGATTCCAACCTCAGCAGGTTGCGCTCTTTCAATACTCGGGACTTTGATGAGCGGAAAGATACCTGTCATGATTAATTATTCAACAGGAGCAGCGTCAAACGCTTTATACGCACAGAATAAATGCAGCTTCAAAACAATTATTACTTCGAAAGCATTACTTGAAAAAATTAATTGTCCTGTAATAGATGGAATGGTATTTATCGAAGATATTATGGAGAATGTCACAGCAGGTGATAAGTTAAAAGCTGCTTTTATTTCTAAACTTCCTGCTCCTGTAATTCAAAGGCTTGTCTATAGCGGAAATGAAGATGACAATATTGTGATACTTTTCACAAGCGGAAGTGAAAAGGACCCAAAAGCCGTTCAATTAACCCACAGGAATATATCATCTAACATTAGGGATTTCAGTCAGGTTATGAAAATGTATGAAAGTGATATAATGCTCGCAAATCTCCCTTACTTTCATGTATTTGGTCTGACTGTAAATCTCTGGACCCCGCTCTATTTTGGTATGACAATTGTCTCATATGCAAATCCTCTGGATTATAAAATGATCTGCACCATTCTCAGAGAAGAGAGACCAACTGTAATGGTTGGAACCCCGAGTTTTTTATGGGGTTATCTTCGGAAATCAGAACCAGGAGACTTTAGCAGTATTCGTTTGATTGTCAGCGGCGCTGATAAATGCCCTGATGTTCTAAGAAAAGAATTCAAGGAAAAGCATGGCATTATACTTTATGAAGGTTATGGCACAACAGAAACATCACCTGTTATTTCAGTTAACACCCCCGAGCATAATAAGCCTGGAAGTGTTGGCAGAGTGTTGCCAAATGTTAGAGTCAGAATAGAAAATTACGAAACAGGCAATGAATGTAAACCCGAAGAAGTTGGACGAATACTTGTTAAAGGTGATCTGGTAATGAAGGGCTATCTTGATGATTTCGAAGAAACATCAATGCGTATAAGGCATGGATGGTATGACACCGGTGATATGGGTTATCTTGATAAAGATGGATTTTTGTGGCATTCTGGGAGGTTGAAAAGATTTGTTAAGATAGGCGGAGAGATGGTCTCACTTGTAAAAGTTGAAGATGTGTTACAAAAACTCTTACCTGAAGATGTTGCCTGTTCTGTGGTTGAAGTGCCTGACGCATTAAAAGGAGTAAGAATTGTTGCAGCAGTGACAAAGAAGATTGATGAAAGAAAAATTCTCAAACAAATGTCATCCCATCTGCCAAATATAGCGCTTCCAAAACAATTCGTTGTTATAGAGGAACTTCCCAAAATGGGGAGCGGTAAAATAGATTTCAGGACTGTAGCAAATATGCTGCATGAAATATTGAGGGAAAAAGGGTAACACTCTTAAATGATTTCAAGTTTTTTTGGCAACTGTGTAAGAACCTCATAGCCTTTTTCTTTTACAACAACCATATCCTCAATTCTAACACCTCCAAGTTCGGGTATATATATTCCAGGTTCTACAGTAAATACCATGTTATGTTTAAGAATAATACTCTGATTCCATGAGATTCTTGGCTCTTCATGTACCTGAAGTCCAACTCCATGACCTGTTCCATGTCCGAAATAATTACCAAAGCCTTTTCCCTTTATGTATTCTCTTGCAATTGTATCAACTTTTCTGGATTTGATTCCTGGTTTAACAGATGAAATAGCTTTTTGACTTGCCTGTAGAACAATATTGTAAATAGCGGTTTTTTTTCTGTAATCCATACCCCCTTTTAAGAGAAAAGTGCGGGTCATATCTGAAAAGTAACCATCTGCTTCTCCACCCCAATCAATGATTATCATATCTCCTTTCTGAAATTTTCTATCTGTAGGCTTTGCATGTGGCAGTGCGGAATTAGGACCAGATGCAACAATAATGTCAAATGGAAGAGAGCGACATCCCTGTTTTTTTAAGTTCTCTTCTAAACGTAAAGCTAATTCTTTCTCAGAACGACCTCTGTGTATAAAAGGTTTTGTTTCAAGAAAAGCAGTTTCAGCCCGTTTCACTGCTTCTTTGATTTTTAAGATTTCTTCGTTCTCTTTTATAATGCGAATCCGCTCGATGATGTTATCAACATCTCTCAGGATAGTTTCTAATTTCGTTAATTTTCTATAGAAATTGTATTGTATACTCGATTCAAATCCTGTTATTTTTGAAGATGTTTTTTTAATTAGTTTATTTATAATCTGTATGCGATTCCCGGATTCAATAATTATATTCCAGCCCTTAATTTCTTTTTGCGCCTGTTCTCTGTATCTAAAATCAGTTATAAATGTGTTATTGCTATTTGTTATAAATAAAAAAGCCGATGAGCCTGTAAACCCTGTAAGATATCTTACATTAATAATATCGAATATGAGTAATGAATCTATCCCTGTTTTTTTAATTGCTCTTTTAACAGCATCGAGTCTTGATTGAAATGAATATGTAAGCATAATGCTGTAGATACAATAACAAAAAATAACCGTAAAAGTCTAAAGTGAAAAGCTGTTTCAAAATTCTCAAATTCTCATTTTTTTTCTTATATTGAGAATTTTAACAAACTTCAAACACATATAATCTCTAAAACTTGAGATAACTATAAGAAAAATAATTAAAATTTACATTCCAGGAATATGGCATTTAATTTGCTGTTATATTTTCAGGTAGAAATATATGTTAATTCAGATAACAGGTGATTTTTATGGAAGAAGACTATTTATTTGAAGACATTGTGCAACCTGTCTCAGATAAATACAGTTTAACCAGTGATGACATGGATGAAGTAATTCTGCCTGAATTAATAATAAATAAAGATTTTGAGTCATTTATATATCCGGCACAGGATGCGGGAATTTTAGAAGATGAAATTGAATCAGATCTTAAAAATGAAAAAAATGGTGGAGACGGTGTATGTGATGATATTGAAAATGACAATCTTATACAGACTTATCTCCAATCAATGGGAAATATCAATGTTCTAACAAAAAAAGAGACTATCGAGATTGCAAGAAAAATTAAGGAAGGTAACAGAATTTTAATAAAAAGCATTTCTCAGTTTCCTGTATATAAGAGAATAAAGAAGGAGAATCGAAAGAACGGGAAGCAAAACTGTAATGGCAAAGATAATAATGAGCCAGACATTTTGAAGAGTTGTATGGATGTTCTAAAATTACTTTTTAAGAAAAATAAAAGAAAGGATATAATCGCAGAAACGGGTGTTGATTCAGAAAAGTTTAGAAGGAGATATAAAAAAATATTAGAAGTCCAGAAATCTATAGATAGTTTAAAAAATGAATTTATAATACGCAATTTAAGACTCGTTGTTAATATTGCAAAACAATATATCGGAAGAGGCCTTCCATTGCTTGATTTAATACAGGAAGGAAATATTGGGCTTATGAAGGCTGTCGAAAGGTTTGATTATAAAAGAGGCTTCAAATTTAGCACATATGCGGTATGGTGGATTAGACAGTCAATACTGAGGGCTTTAATTGAGCAAACAAGGACCGTGAGATTGCCTGTTCATGTAATCGAGATTTATAACAAATTAAATCAATCAGAGAAAGAAATAACCAATGTGCTCGGAAGAAAACCTGATACTTCTGAAATTTCTGATAACACTGGTATATCTTCTGAAAAAATTGAAAATGTATATACTGCATTGCAGGATACTATTTCATTGAACGAACCAGTGGGAGATGATAAAACCTCTCTCGGGCAATATATATCTGACACGAGTAACTTATCACCTTATGAAATCACTGAGCAGAAAAAAATGAGGGAATATCTCCTTAAAATACTTCATACACTTACACCTAAAGAAGAGATGGTTATCAAGATGAGGTATGGAATAGATTGTGATAGAGATTATACACTTGAAGAAATAGGCAAGCATCTATCTATTACAAGAGAGCGGGTAAGACAGATTGAAGAAAAAGCAATTAAAAAACTCAGGCATCCCAAACGTCTTAAAGCACTTAGGGAAATGCTTAATTGAATTGTAAAAAGAAAAGGGACAGAGACTATGTGGGAGTCAATCCACAGTGTATTTTCGCCTCTGCCCCAACCTGAAATCTGTCTCTGAAAGCTCCTGAAAACAGTTTCAGAAATCAAAGAGGCAGTATCTATTTTTAACTCTGAAATTTTACCATAATTTTAAAATAATTTGTCAATGAAATTTCATAATAAAAATCAAAAGAAATTTTAATATTACTTGAAAACCTGAAATATTACTTTTCAGGAATCTCCAATGTGAATTAACACGAATAATTGAGATTTTGCTCTTAAATAAATTTTTTAACAACATCTTAATTATTCTAAGTGCATTTTTTAAATTAAAGTTCACCGTTTAAAAATCCGAAAAATAAATAAATAATTATGTAGATAGAATTTCTATCTCTTGATCGGAGATATTGAATGATAGGTTGAGATTGGAACTTAAAAATGAATTCTATTTTTAGTCAGGGAATGAAAACCTTATGAGTGATGTTTCAAGATTGTATGTGAAAAAGATAACAAAACTTCCGACTTTACCTGTTATAGCCCAGGAGATTCTGAGCCTGACATCTGATGATCTGATTTCTATAGAAAAACTTGAAGATGTTATAGAAAATGATACTTCAATTTCTGCCAAAATACTTAGCGTATCAAATTCAGTATTTTTTGGCACTGAAATTCCAAACACTTCTATAAATAACGCTATTGTAAGAATCGGGTTTAATAATGTCAGAAATATTGCTATTGGTATAGCTTTGTTTACTTTATTGATTAAGGGTAATAACAGCGGTCCTCTGAGTAACAGAAAGCTTTTCAAACACAGTATATCTGTAGGTTTAATATCAAAAATTGTGGCTGAGTTTTTAGACTTTTTTGAAAAAGACGAGGTTTTTCTCTGTGGAATGCTTCATGATATCGGCCTGTTACTAATGAATTCATACATGGAAGATGCATATTATACAGTTGTAAATGAATTTAAAAACGAATCTTTTTTATGTGATGCTGAAAAAAAAGTTCTGGGATATACTCATGCTGATATAGGGTTATGGCTTGCGGAGCAATGGAAACTTCCTGAAAAGGTCAGAAATTCAATATTTTTTCATCATGAGCCTGCTTTAATAAGTGATAGACTTGTTTCAATAATCCACATAGCTGATTATTTAAGTTCAAGAAATTCTTTTAATCCTGTTGAAAGAATTGAAAACTGTAAATTTGATGACAGCACTATTAAGTTTTTAGGACTTTCAGACAATGATATTAAAGAAATAGAAAAAAGCTTAAAGAAAGAAATATTTTCAGACAGGGTATTCTTGTATGACTGAAAAATATTCAATATCTGAATGGATAGATAAATCTTTTACAGAGCAGGGTTATCTACCAGTTGCTTTTGAAAATCTTGCAGAGCAGGATATGATAACAGCAAAAAAAGTACATAATGAATTTGAAAAACAAAAAAAATATTCACGAGTTTGTGTTAATACACTTAATAGCGCAGAAATATTCTATGAGAAAGCAATAAGGGTTTTCTCTGCTCTCATTAAGATAGGGAAGCTCAATAAGGAAATTTTAACACTTGAAAAGTTCTGTAAAAAAACTACGCAGATACTCTCAGATGAGCTTGATTTCGAGAACTGCTCGATCATGCTAAAGGATGATAAGAATGAATATTTAGAGGTTGTTGCGGGCTGTGGGAGAAAAGAAATTGATCAACAAGAAACGGAAAAGAAAATATTTAAAGTAGGTGAAGGAATAGCAGGAAAGGTAGCAGAAACAGGCGAGTATATTTTTGTCCCTGATGTAAGTAATGAACCAGAATTTGTCGAAATAAATACAGATATAAAAATAGGTTCTTTGCTTTCAGCTCCTTTAGTCAATGAAGGCAAAATAATAGGTGTGATTAATTTCAGCTATTCATTGCCTGAGACTTTCAGTACAGAAACGATAAGACTATTGATTTTGCTAAGTGATTATATAAGCCAGATGATAACCATGAATAGCATGCATAATAAATTGTTTAAATGGCAGGATATGTTAAGGGCGCATAAACTTGAATCATTGGGTATTCTGGCAGGTGGAATAGCTCATGATTTTAATAATATATTAACTGCGATTCTCGGAAATGTATCTCTTGTCAAGATGTGGAGTAATCCATCGGATAAAATATATCCACGCCTTGATGCTGTCGAGAGAGCTTCGATCAGGGCAATAAATCTCACACAGCAACTTTTAACATTTTCAAAGGGTGGAGCTCCTATAAAAAAGACAACTTCAATCCTTGAACTGATCAGGGATTCTGCTGAATTTGCTTTAAGAGGCTCTAATATCAAATGTGAATTTGATATGGAAGAAGATATACTGCCTGTTGAAGTTGATAAAGGACAGATCAGTCAGGTGATTCACAACCTTGTTATAAATGCTGAACAGGCTATGCCTGCTGGGGGAAAAATAATTATCAAAGCAAAAAATATTAAGGTAAAAAAACACGAATCTTTTCAGATACCTGAAGGTATATATATTATGATTTCAATTATAGATTCTGGGACAGGAATACCCGGAGAAGTATTAAGTAAAATATTTGATCCATACTTTACAACAAAACAAAAAGGCACAGGACTCGGTCTTGCTATCGCTTATTCAATTATAAAAAATCATGGAGGGATTATAACTGTTGACTCAGAATATGGTAAGGGAAGTGTTTTTAATATTTATCTGCCAGCCTCTGATATAAGTCCAATCAATGAAGAAATGAGTGAAGATAAGCTTTATAAATGGAAGGGTAGAATTCTTGTAATGGATGATGAAGAAATTGTAAGAAATACTATTGGAGATATGCTTGTTGATATTGGATATACAGTGGAGTTTGCAATGGAAGGCTCTGAGGCAATAAGAAAATATAAAGAGGCAAAATTATCGGGCAGACCTTATGATATTGTTATTATGGATTTAACAGTTCCAGGTGGTATGGGCGGGAAAGATGCCGTAAAAGAAATACTGAAGTTCGATCCTTCTGCCAGGGTTGTTGTTTCAAGTGGATATTCGAATGATCCAGTTATGGCGAATTATCAAATATACGGGTTTTCAGGTGTTATAACCAAACCATATGAGCTTAAAAAATTGAGCAAAGAACTCTACAGGGTAATGAATACTAATCCAGAAAAATAGATCAACCCGGATAAGGCAGCTATTGTATTTTCTACGCTTAGTGAATACCACTGCTACCTGATTGAAAGTATTTTGCTCTTTTCATAAAGAAGACAAGTGGCAATATCGAGATCATGAGAATACTTACAAGATAGAATGCATCATTAAAGGATAACATAGATGCCTGTCTGAGTAATTCTTTATATATAATTCCCAGTCCACCATATTCTGAGCTGATATTCTCAAAACCTTTATATTGTAAGAATTGTGAAGCTTTTTCAGTATATAAATGATAGGTTGTATCAAATGGTGTTAAATGTTCAACAAGATGATTCTGATGAAATTGAGCGCGTCTTGAAAGCACTGTGGTAACAAATGCGACTCCAAAACTTCCCCCGAGATTTCTTATTAAATTATAAATACCGGTTGCATTTGCCATGTCTTCTCTTTTAATTACTGACATTGTGACTGTTGTCAGTGGAATGAAAAAGAAACCCATTCCTATACCTAAAACAATTCTCGGCCAGATTACAGTATAAAAGTCAGCCTGGAGATTGAAATTAGACATCAGATATGTTGCATAAGCATTAACTATAATCCCGAAGATTAAAAGAAACTTTGGATTCACTTTGTTAACAAGAGCACCTGCAACAGGCAATGCTATCAAAGTTGCTAACCCACCAGGTCCAAGCACAAAGCCTGCAAGAAAAGATGTATATCCCATGAGAGTTTGCAAATAAATAGGAAGAAGTACAATGCTTGCAAACAGGTTGAAAAAACCCATAAACATAATGATATTTCCGAGACTGAATGTTTTCATTTTAAATACTCTCAGATTAACAACAGGATGTTCTGAATTTAGTTCTACAATGATAAAAGCAATGATGGAGACTGTTGAGATTATGCTCAACCATAGAATGAAATTAGATGAAAACCAGTTCTCCTGCTGACCTTTATCAAGTACAACCTGGAGACAACCAAGTCCGAGCGCAAGAAAAGCCAGTCCCCAGTAATCAATCTTCATCTTCATTTTTTGCATGTAAGGAGGGTCTTTAATGACCAGTAAAGTAAGGACTATTGATATTATTCCAATTGGAACATTTATGAAAAATATCCAGTGCCATGACCAGTTGTCTGTAATCCATCCACCAAGCAGAGGTCCAATAATCGGTCCGAACATGATTCCTATGCCAAATACTGCCATCGCAATACCATGCTGTCTTGGAGGAAAGGTTTCAAGTAATATTGATTGAGACAGTGGCTGTAATGCTCCTCCTCCAATCCCCTGAAGAATTCTGAATAAAACAAGACTCTGTAAACTCCATGCAGCTCCGCAAAGAAAAGAGCTTATTGTAAAAAGCAGTATAGACATTACAAGGTATTTTTTTCTTCCGAACAGCCTGCTCAACCATCCTGTCATTGGAATTATGATTGCATTTGAGACGAGATATGAAGTTATTGACCATGTTGATTCATCTATTCCAGCAGAGAGGCTGCCGCGTATATGATCTAATGATACATTGACAACAGAAGTGTCAATAATCTCGATTAGAGTCGGAAGCATTACTGTCAAAGCTACAATCCATTTATTCATAGACTATTCAACAAGAACAGTTGGAACCACTGACATCCCGATTCGCAAAATATGTTCAGGATCTGTATCCTTATCAAGCAATATCTTTACTGGAATTCTCTGAACAACTTTCACATAATTTCCGGTTGCGTTTTCAGGAGGAAACAACGAAAAGACTGCACCTGTGCCAGCCATAATACTTTCAACTTTTCCCTTGAATACTTTTCCTGGATACGAGTCAACTTTGATTTTTACCTTCTGTCCCGGTCTTATTTTTTCAAGTTGAGTCTCTTTATAGTTTGCATTAATCCATATATCATCAAGTGAAACAACAGCCATCAAAGGCTGTCCTGCCTGAATTTGATTTCCTGCTTCCACATTTTTCTTTGTAACATAACCATCTGATGGAGCATAAATTTTAGTATAACTGTAATTTAATTCTGCAGCATTCAATTTTGACATTTTTTCTGTGATAGCAGAGCGTTGGGCTTCTCTTAATGACTCTATCTGTTTTATAACTGCTTTCTGTGTCTCAACAGACTTTTCTGCTTTTATCACTTGTTCCTTTGCAGCCTTCACCTGTGCAAGTGCAATTTCATGGGCAGTCAACATTTTTTCATATCTATCCTTTGAAATTGTATCAGATCTAAAAAGTTTTTCTGCTCTTTCCCTGTCTCTTTCTGCCTGCTTTAGATTTGCTTCCTGTAATTCAAGATTTGCTTTTGCTGCCTCACGTGTTGCGATTAATTCTAACATCTGATTTTTAGAAACTTCTATTCGTGTTTCAACTTCTGAAAGTTTTGATCTTTCAGCATTCACGCCTGAGGAAGCTTCCTTTACCCTGACTTCGTAGTCAATTGAATCAATTTCAAGTAGCAAGTCGCCTCTTTTAACAGGTTGATTCTCCCTGACATAAACTGCTTTTACTGTGCCTGTAACTTTTGAGGCTATTGAATGAATACGGCCATCAATATATGCATCATCTGTTGTAATATGAGTTGCTTTATATCTTAAATAAAGAATAACAGTAATTAGACAAAGAACGATAAAAATTGCAAAAATCACAAATGCGATTTTTTTCCTTTTACCATTATTGTTCTGTTTTGCTTCTTCCATATCAGATTATCACTCCTTTTTTCTTTTAAATTTTTCCTGAAGTTCATCAAATAAGTCATATACAACAGGAATAACAACAAGTGTCAAGAATAATGAAGTTATCAATCCGCCAATTGTTGATATTGCCATTGGTGCCCTTGTTTCAGCGCCTTCGCCTATGCCGATAGCTATGGGTAGCATACCGAATACAATAGCAAAGGTAGTCATTAAAATAGGCCTTAATCTTACCGGACCTGCAGTAAGTATAGCTTCTTTTCTCTCAAGTCCTCTGTTCCTCAGAGTATTTGTATAATCAACAAGTAATATGGCATTCTTTTTAACAAGTCCCATAAGCAATATCAATCCAATAAGACTGAAAAGATTTATAGTTTTACCTGTTATGAATAATGCACCAAACGCTCCAATAAATGATAGTGGCATTGAAAGCAGAACTGTTACAGGATGTATGAAACTTTCATATTGAGCTGCAAGAATCATATAGGCAAGAATAGCCCCAAGAATCAAAGCGAACATCAGGTAGAAAAAAGACTCTCCCATTAAGTCAGCTACGCCTTTATATGTGCCTGAATAACCTGGTGGTAAGACCTTTTGAGCGATAGCATCAAGCTGTTCTTTAGCTTCACCAAGTGTCTTATTTTCAAGATTCGCAAACA
>FWPV01010014.1_pt1 | contig 15732 bp, 13 predicted proteins | sample 2228371 | NCBI WGS metagenome assembly FWPV01 (sample SAMEA103939776, study PRJEB20133) | metagenome | reverse complement strand
AAGCACGAGTGCTTGCGCCACGGCAGCTTGCGGCGTCCCCACTCATGGGGACGTGTTACAGTCCCAAAGCCACCAGAATCATCACCGCCGAAGCGGCGGGGATGACCAGCAGGGCCTTTTTCAAGCGCTTGGGGTCTTCGCCCGCAATGCCGCCGATGATGGGGGAGCTGACCACGAGTCCGAACCAGCCCGCGGTCACGGCGATTCCGGTCGCGGTAGCAGCCATGGCGCTAAACCGCGCGTTAACCACCGCCAGCGTGGTCGGGAATACAGGCGCCATGGCGATGCCCGCCAGGAAAACCGTCACCCATGCGATGTTGGCGCTCTTCGACTGAAGCATGATCAGCGTCGTGATGGTCATGAGAACCGCCGCTCCCACCAGCACGGTCTCCGGCGAAACGCCGGTAAGCACGGGCGAAACGGCGACCCGGCCCAGCAGTAGTCCCAGAGCGAAGCCCAACGAGAGGATCGTCAGCGCCTTGCTTTCGGCGACGCCCTGCGCGATGAGGTGCCGCGCCAGCCAGTTCCAGACCCCAACCTCGCAGGCCACATACAGGAACAGCAGTAAAGACAGCAGAATGAGTCCCACATTACTAAGAAGGCTCCCCACCGCCGAGAGTTGGAACGCCACCGCGCCCGACGGCGCAGGCATCGGCGCTATGGTGTTGACGCCCAGCGTCACCAGCGTCATCGAGCCGGCAAACACCAGCAAGCGGGCGGAGTTGTTCTCAAACACGCGCGCGGCGACGAGCGGCGTCACCAAGCCTCCCAAGCCGAAAAACAAGTTCAGCAAGTTGTACACGCCCGCCATGGACAACCACTCCAACTTGATGTCGGCTGCCAGAGCGTTAGCTCCGGTCACCACTACGCCGCCGCCGACGCCGAGGATCAGCATCATGGCGGCGACGGGACCAAAGCCCTTGGCGCTGCGTAAGCCAAATAACGCGAGCGCGATCAAGGCCAACCCGAGCACAAGTCCGATCTTTTTGCCTTGCGTGTCAATCAGCGGACCCACAAACAGCGAACCGATCATCAAACCCACCGCCTGCGACATGGCGATGGTTCCGTTCTGCTTAGGCGTCAGCGAGAACCGTTTGGAAATGTCCGGCAGGATCGTGCCGAGCATCGCGGCGATCATGCCATACACGAAAATCGCGAGTACCGCGGCGAGTATCAGCATAAGTCGGAATGGTATCAAATCCGCGAGCGGGACGGAGCCTGTGCGCTCCCGCCGCCCTAAGGCGCTTACCTGACTGAGCGCCTCGGGTGTTTTCCCCAGCAGGCACCCCCAACTTAGCCAAAGTTAATCGGCGTTCTTCCCGATGGCTCCTTCGCCGATGGAGTGCTCTAATTAGATTGATTGGTTAGGTTTCATGCCGCGGGAAAGACGCGCCTATCCTCGACACCGTTTTGACGAGACCGTCCGGGTCAGTTGGACCGACGCGGGGGGACGTTTTCACTTTGTGAACGCGAAGTGCCTCGACGTCTCGCAGACCGGCATGCGGATTGAGACGTCCGAGCCGCTGGACAGCCAGTGTTACGTTAACCTCCGCATGGACCGGCACCGGTTTAATACCTCCGCGAGGGTCTGCCACGTGCGGCAACGCGGGCTCAAGTATCAGATCGGGCTGCAATTCAATGGCTTGTGGCGCTGGAAGGAACTGGAATCGATCCTGAACCGGGAGCGCGAGCCGGTTCTAATTTAGCCGCCGCTTAAACCAGTTCCAATTTCGAGGCGTCGAACCGCATCCGGCGTCCATTGGCCAGAGCCTCCGCCGACATGATCACCGCTACCGCATGAGAGAAGCCTGCCTGCACGTCCGCTCGCGGCTGTTGCCGGCTGCGGATGCACTCCAGGAAATTGTGCATGTGGGAGTTCGTGACCTCGGGCTTGATCTGAACCGTCTCGGCGAGCTTATCCGGGCGCGAACTCCCCTCGCCGGAAGCCACCCACTTCACCGAGTCCAAGGTCCCGCGCGTGCCGAACCACATATCGCGGACGCCCGCCGAGTTCGTGAGCGACATGCAGAATAGCACGATGAACTCCTTAGGGTAGTCGAGCAGGGTGTAAAAAACGTCGGAGGTCACGCGCCCGTCTTTCCACAGAAACACTCCGCCGTTGGAAACGGCGCCCGCCGGGTAAAGATCCCCGGTATACCACGGCACGAGATCGATAAAGTGGCACATCCACAACCCGGGAATGCCATTGGTGGTTTCCGGGAAAAGCTGCCATTCGCGCAGCAGGCGCGGATCGAACGGCTTCTTGATCCGCCCCATCTGGAAAGCGGTCCAATCTACGTCAGCGGGATCGATCTTCTCGTCCTGCCGCTTCCACCGCTGCTGCTGGAAGTGCATGCCGATTTCGACGCGAGTAATTTTGCCAAGCGCGCCGGACTGAACAAGCTTAGCCGCCGCCTGATACCTGCCGTCGCTGCGCCGCTGCGTGCCCACTTGGACCACCTGTTTGCTGCGCTTCACAGCCAGATACGCCGCCTTGACATCGTCGAAGGTCACGCCGAACGGTTTTTCGACATAGGCGTCCTTGCCCGCTTCCACCGCCGCCTTCAAGATGATGGGGTGGGAGAAATCGGGCGTGGAGATGATCACGGCGTCGATGTCTTTCCAGCCGAGCATCTCGCGGTAGTCGGTGGTGGCTCTCGGCTTAGCGCCGAACTGCTTTTCCACCGTAGCGACGGCGCGCTCGCGGTTCGGGCGCCAAACGTCGCAGACGCCGCTAATCGTAACGTTCAGGTCCTTGACGCGGACAATCTCGCGGATGTTGTCATTGCCGCGCCCGCCAACGCCTATCATTCCGATCTGGATGCGGTTGTTCGCTCCCAGAATGCGGGAATACGAAGATGCAGCAACCGCGGCGGCGGTGAAAGCGCGCCGTGATACAGGGCTGGAGTTCATCGCCTGACCTCCTCGTAAGATGCTAGATGGTTGTGGCTGTGAATCCACCGTCCACGCGGACGATAGCGCCGGTGACGAAAGACGATGCCGCCGAGGACGCGAGGAAGATCGTCGCGCCCACCAGCTCCCGCGGTTCGCCGAAACGGCTCATCGGCGTGTGGGTCATAATCGCCTGCGTGCGCTCCGGCGTCAAAATCTTGCGGTTTTGCTCAGCCGGGAAGAAGCCGGGCAGGATGGCGTTGACGCGCACCTTGTGCGGGGCGAACTCGCGCGCCAGAAACTGCGTGATTTGATTGACGCCCCCCTTCGCCACGCTGTACGTGAAAACTTTAGACAGCGGCGGACCTGAGGACACGGAAGAGATGTTGATAATCGAACCTCCCCGCCCCGCTTCCACCATCTGCTTGCCGAAGATCTGACAAGCGAGGAAAACGCTCTTGAGATCCACATCGAGGATCCGGTGCCACTCTTCCTCGCTGATCTCGAAGAACGGCGTGCTCGAGTTGATGCCTGCTGCATTGATCAGGATATCGACCCGGCCGAGCTTCTCCAAAATCTCGGCAAGAGCCTTCTCCAAATCCGCTTTCTTGGTGGCGTCCACTTGTATGCCCAAAGCGCGGCGTCCGAGTTTGCGGATTTCTTCAGCGCGCGCTTCAGCCGCCGCGGGGTTGAAGTCGAGGATGGCGACATCCGCCCCGGCGCCGGCCAAACCCATGGCCATTTCGCCCGCCAAGACGCCTCCGCCGCCAACCACCGCCGCCACTTGGCCTTTAAGAGAAAAGAGTTCGTTAATGATCATTCGGTTAACTCCAACTCCTGTTGTAACACGCACGGCGCGCCGGGCGAGCGCTGCGAGCCGGGAAGCGGAAACCTCCGGTCAATCCATCCGGGCGCGTTTGCCGAGAGTGGCGTTGTTGACCAACGGGCGGGCCCAGAAACCGACAGCGGCGACCCAGCCAAAGCTCAGATATAGCAGGCACATGCCGGCGCGCAGCCCCGCCGCGTCTCCTAAGCGTCCGATGGCGAAAGGCGTCACCGCCCCTCCCACGATGCCCGTACACAGCAGCCCCGGCGAAGCAGCCTTGAAACCTATGCGCCGAATTCAAGGCCAGAGAGAAGATCACAGGCCACATCACGGAGGCGAACAATCCCATCATCGGAAACGCAGCCATGGCAGCCTTCCGGGCTGAGCTGGTACACACGGATCACCTCGGGAATCAGCGCGCCGATTCCATTGGTGACCACGGAAATGTAGAAGAAAATGCAGACCACCACCACGATCAGCAGCGGGCTGCGGGCGCTTGAAACGGCAGCGGCGGCTACGGTCATCTACTCCACGGTAGTCACTTTGGTGATTTTTTGAAAGCGCCCGGGCTCGTGCCCTCGCAAGGCGGCGAGCGCAATGGAAATCATCTGGGGCGGCAGCAGTTCGACAACCGGGTGAGCGCCCGCCGGAACGGCCGGCAGCCGGAAAGCGGCGCTGCCGGCGTTTGAGTCAACCACCGCCGCGCGGGAGCCGGCGGCGCAAACGTCCTCCGCCAAGCGATAGGCGAGCGGCGCCGAGTCCTTGTCGCCGGCGAAAATCACCGCGTACGCCTCGTTGGACAGCATCTCCATCGGACCGTGGCGGAAGGCAGCCGCGCTCATGCCTTCCGAGTGAACATGCGCGGCTTCCTTGATGATGCACCCTCCCAAGCCGGCGGCGGCGAGAGAAGGCCCACGCCCGAGGAGGAAAATGTCGCGCACCCCTGCAAGTTCCTCCGCCAAGTACGCGACATGCTCGCGCCAACCGGCCAGGTAGGATTGCGCCGCCGCGGCGGCTTTCAAGAGCTCGTGCGCCGTTTCGCCGAGATCGCCGCCGCGAAACAGCTCGCCCAGCCAGCGCAGCGCCGCGAGCGAGGCGACCGACGTCTTGCACGAAACCGAGTGTTCCTCGCCGGCGCGCATCAACACCACCGCATCCGCACTCTCGCAAAGCGGCGACCCGGCCGTGTTGCTGACTGCAATCAGCTTGCCGGAGCGGGGTTGAGCGGCGAGACGGACCAGTTCGGCGCTCCGGCCCGACTGCGAAAGCGCAACCACAAGCGCGCTCCCTTCAAGCAGCCGCGGCATGTAGCGCAACAGCTCCGAGGTTTCGACGCAATAGCAGTTCCATCCCTGCGCGATCAGTTCCAGATGCAAGGGTATGAGCACGTGGTAGGATCCGCCCATGCCGGTGAGCACAACCCGCTCAAACTCGCCGGATTGCGCCGCTGCGGCGAGACGCAGCAATTCAGGAGATGCGCGAAGCCCCTCGACCGTGGCGGTCAAAGCCTGCGGCTGCGCGAGGATGTCGCGAATGTACTCGTTTTCGATCCGGGCAAAGTCCATCCGCATACCCGTCCTACCGATGATGGCAGAAACGGGCAGGCCTCGGGAACGGTTCAGAACGTATACTTCAAGGCCAGTTGGATGTTCCTCGGCGTGCCCGCGGTTTGGATCTTGCCGAAGTTCGGGTCCGAGAGGCTGGTGACCGGATTGCCTAGCGGCGCCCGGTTCAGGACGTTAAACAGCTCAAACCGGAACGTGATGCGCTGCGATTCGCGGAAGGCGAACGTTTTGTGCAGAGCGGCGTTGATGTTCTGCTGCGGCGTCCCCGTATAAACGTTGTAGCCGAGATGCCCGTAGCGCTTCTCGAGCCGGGTGAATACGGTAGTGAACGCCGCCGGGGTCAGCCACGTCAGCGCTTGACGGTCCCGTATGTAGGGATCGACGCCGATCACCGGGTCGGGACGCTGACCGGCGCTGCGTCCCGTCCCCACGATGTCCGAGCCCGAAGTGACGTTGATCGGATTCCCGGAGCGCGCCGTCAGAATGCTGCGGAAGGTCCATCCGTGCAGCAAGCCCTTCAAGAACCGGTTCTCGATTCGCCGTCCCCCCGGAATCGCATAGCTGATCACTCCGTTCAGCCGGTACTTTGGCAAGCCGCGCACGGGACCTTTCGATCCGGCGATGTTCAGCGGGTCTTGCAGTCCGGACGGCGCCGAGAAAGTGATGGTCTCGTCCGGGTTGTAATAGCCGATCGATTTAGCCCAAGTGAAATAGGTGTCGTACCGCAGCCCTTTCCACGTCCTCTGGTTGGCTGAGAGTTGGAGGGCATGGTAGCTGATATTGGCGGCGTTCTCCTGGATGTTGACGACGCCTAGCGTCGGAACCGGACGGTCTCGCAACACGGGGTCGATCAGATTCAGCGGACGAACGGAGATATTCTTCACCGTGCGCTGCCCGACGTAAGCCGCCTGCACGGCGAACCCACGCGTCACAGCCCTCTGGATGGCGAAGTTCCACATGTTCACGTAGGAATCGCGCCGGTTGTAGTCCGCGATGTTGCGCGACAGCCGGAAGTTCTTCGGAAGCAAATCCGGATTGGCTATGACCTGGCTGGTGAATTCGGCCATTCGCGGGTAAGGCACATACTCCGGGGGCGCATCTTGAAGGGCGAAGCTGGCGGTTAACGGAAGACGCGGATGGACGAACGCCATATCGTAGTAGAAGATCGCCTGCGGCGCCGTATAACTCACGGCGCCGCCAACGCGCACCACCGTCCGCTGGCTGTTGTCGAGCGCGAATACAAGTCCCACTCGCGGGGCGAAATTGTTGCGGTCCGCGCGGAACATGGGTTCTTGAGCCTGAATGAAGGGACCGAAGGGGTCAGACGAGGCAATGTTGAAGCCGCCCCGGAACGGCGGCGTGTACTCATACCGCAAACCCGCGTTAACCTGGATGTTCCGCGTGGGACGCCATTCGTCCTGGAAATAGAAGCCCAGATTCCGCGTCCGCAGCCCCTTGCCGCTTCCGAATATCAAGCTGACGTTGAGCGGGCGGTCGGCAATCAGGTTGGGGAAGGTGTTGTAGGAATACGTGGGCAGCCCTCCTTGGACGCGCACGCTCCGTACTTCCCGGATTTCGAAACCCGTTTTCATGGAGTGAGCGCCGCGCACGCTCATAAAGTTATCGGCGATCGTGTAGGTGGTGCTGATGAAGTGGATGTAGCTGGGAAGCGAGGCGTTGACGCTGCTCGGCGCGCTGATCCACGCCGGAATCGTCTCCCGGTTCACCACGTCGCGGTTCAAGTTCACACGGTTCACGCCCAACCGCAATTCATTGAAGGATGTGCTGGTAACGTTCCAGTTGTCCTGCAGCACGACATTGTGGAAGCGCATCGGGTATAGCGTGGGAAACTTCGGCCCAAAATTGGGCTGCGTGAAATTCTGCCGGTTGTAACTGTGCCGCCCGGCTAAACGGTGCCTGGTGAGCGCGAGGTCTCCGCGCGTCAGGAAGGTGTGCTCTTTGTTCCACTGCTGGTCGTTGCGCGTGTGGTAGCCGACGTAAACGTTGGTTGTGGGGGTATAGTCCGAGGGCAGATACGTTTCAAGGGTCTTGCGGATGAGGGGCGGCACGGCGGCAAGCAGTTCCCTGGTCGCTGTGTTGCCGGTGATCTTCCGCAAACGGCCCACTTGCGCGCCCTCGTAGTTGAAGAAAAAGAACGCGCGGTCTTTCTTAATCGGACCGCCAAGATTGCCGCCGAATTGATTCCAACGCAAGGGCGGCTTGGGCATGCGGTTGGCGTTGGAGAAAAAGTCGTTGGCGTCGAGTTTATCGTTGCGGAAGTATTCGAACAGCGTCCCGCGGAACCGGTTTGTCCCGGACTTGGTCGTAATATTCACGACTCCGCCGCCGGAGCGCCCATACTCCGCCGAAAAGGCGCTGCCCGTGGCTTTGAATTCCGACATCGCCTCCACGCTGACGGTGTTGATCAAGACGCTGCCTCCGCCCGCGGCGCGCAAGCTGGCCGAGCCGTTCACCTCGCCGAAGCTCATGTCGACGCCGTCGAGCATCATGTTGGTGGACAGCGCGCTCGAACCATGGAACGATATGCCGCCCCGCCCGCCCGCGCTCGAATCCGGAGCGTTCTCCACGCCGGCTTGTAGAGTGAGCAGCTCCTGGAAGTCCCTTCCATTGAGGGGGAGTTCCTCGATTCGAGCTTGGTCCACAACCACGCCCAACTCGGTATTTGTGGCGTTGATCAGCGGAGCGGTGGCGGTCACCTCAACCGTCTGGGTAATCGAACCGACCTTGAGTTGCAGATCGATCCTTGGACGAGTGCCGGCGTTCAGTTCGAACTCCGCTCCGACCGCCTTGTCGAAACCCTGAGCCTCCGCCTCCAAACGATACACCCCGGCGGGGAGAAGCGGAAATTCGTAATAGCCGCGCTCGTTGGTAACCGCGGTGTTGCTTTCGTTCGTCCGCTGGTTCTTGGCGGTGACTTTGACGTTGGCCACCGGCGCTCCGCTCTGGTCTGTGATCAGACCCACGATCGAGCCGCCGCCGATTTGCGCGCATGCCGCCCCGGCAAGCAGAAACGGCGCAACCCAAAGCATCATCCGGAACTTCGAACCTCGCCGCATCGGAGGGACCTCCCTGAATCGCAGTTGTACCGATAAACTATCGATATTTACATCCTACGGCCCGATCCTAGTGTTGTCAAGCCCTTCAGCCGCGTCGAGGCGAGATGGCGGTTAGCACTCTGGCGGTGAGATTGACAGCGCCCCGGCGGGTCTCTATCATGAAATTGCAGCGCACTTCCCCGCCCCGAACAGGGCCGACCCCGGGGCAGGTGCGCTATCTCGTCTGCTGCTTAAACCTTTATGATCAAAGTCGAAGGCCTCTCCAAGCGATACGCGCGCAACGTCGCCGTGGACAACATCTCCTTCGAAGTTCAGAAGGGACAGATCGTCGGTTTCCTCGGTCCCAACGGCGCGGGAAAGACAACGACGATGCGGGTGCTGACCTGCTTTCTGCCCCCGACTTCGGGATCCGCCACCGTCGCCGGCTTCGATGTGATGAAAGACCCCATCGAGGTCAAGCGCCGGATCGGGTACCTGCCCGAAACCCCGCCGCTTTACCCGGAGATGGAGGTCTGCGAGTACCTCGAGTTCGTCGGGCGGCTGAAAGGCATCCCCAAACAGGAAGTCCCCAAACGCATCGACGAAGTGGCTGAAAAGTGCGCTATCGGCGACGTCCGCAAGAAGCTCATCTCGAAGCTGTCCAAAGGGTACCGGCAGCGCGTGGGGCTCGCGCAGGCGATCATCCATAACCCCGACGTCCTGATCTTGGACGAACCCACCGCCGGTTTGGATCCCAAGCAGATCATCGAAACCCGCCAGTTGATACGCAACCTCGCCGGGAGCCACACGATCATCCTCAGCACGCACATCCTGCCCGAAGTGGAGCAAACCTGCCAGCAGGTCATCATCATAAACAAGGGCAAGCTCGCCGCCACCGATTCGGTCGAGAACCTCACGCGGCGCTTGCGCGGCGCCGAATCCGTCTCCGTCGAAGTCGAAGGGCGTGACGCGCCGGTCGACGAACGCAGCGTCCGGCAGCGCCTCGAACAGGTCGCCGGCGTCAGCCGCGTTCTTCACAGGGAATCCAAGGACGGGCGCCATCACTTCGAAGTGGAAAGCTTGCAAGGCAAGTCCATACGCGCGGACATTGCGCGCGCCGTCGTCGAAGCCGGGTGGAACTTACAGGAACTTCGCCCGGTGGGTCTGAGCCTCGAAGAGATCTTCTTGCAGTTGACAGCCGCTGAAGCCGCCGAAGGGAGGAAGCAATGAAGAACATCCTGATCATCTGCCGCAAGGAACTGAAGAGCTATTTCGCGTCTCCCATTGCTTACGGCTTGATGGCGGTGTTCGCCGTCATTGCCGGCTATTTCTTTTATGTGATTACCGCGGTGTTCGTGCAGCGCAGCATCGAAAGCCAGATGATGGGGCGCGGATTTCCGATGGACTTGAACGAATGGGTCATCCGGGGATTCCTCTCCAATATCAGCGTCATCGGGCTGTTCATCGTCCCGATGATCACCATGCGGCTTTTCGCTGAAGAGAAGCGCTCCGGCACCATCGAGTTGCTCGCCACCTCGCCGGTGAAGGACATCGAGATCATCCTCGGCAAGTGGCTCGCCGCGCTGCTGTTGTATTGCTGCATATTACTGATTTCCGCTCTCAACGTGGCGCTGCTTTTCGCCTATGGCAAGCCGGATTGGAAACCGGTGCTCGTCGGCTACCTCGGGCTGCTGCTGCAAGGCGGCTGTCTGCTGGCGATCGGGACGTTCGTTTCCACCACGACGAAGAACCAGATCATCGCCGGCACGGCGACCTTCGCCGTCTGCCTGCTGCTTTGGGTATTCGACTGGATCAGTTATGAAACCGCTTCCTGGGCGCGGGTAATGTCTTACATGTCCGTGGTGGCTCACTTCGAGCCATTCGCCAAAGGCGTGCTCGACACCAAGGACGTCATTTACTACCTGTCGGTCATTTTCCTCGGGTTGTTTTTGACCGCGCGCTCACTTGAGTCTCTCCGCTGGAGGTCCTAAATGAAAGAGTGGATGAAAGCAAGGCAAACGAAGTATACGGCTTATGTGACCGCGTACATCATCGTCGTTTTGGCGGTGCTCTCCGTCGTCAATTTCCTGGCCAACCGGCACAACAAGTCTTACGATTCCACCTCGAACAAGCGGTACAGCCTCGCCGACCAGACCACGAAGGTGGTCAAGAACCTCAAGCAGGACGTTAAGATCACCTATTACGACGCCACCAGCCGTTTCCAACAAGCCAAAGATTTGCTGGACCGGTATGACACGCTATCGCCCCGGCTGAAGGTCGAATACATCGACCCGTACAAGAAGCCGCAGGTGGCGCGCGCCGCCGGGGTCAGGACGGAGGGCACGATCCACGTGGAGTCCGGCGCCAAGCGCGAAGAGGCGCGCAGCCTGACCGAGGAAGAGGTCACCGGCGCCATCATTCGCGCCATCAAGACGGGAGAACGAAAGGTCTGCTTCATCAAGGGCAGCGGCGAACACTCCATCGACGAAACCGGGCGCGACGGGTATTCCCAATTCAAGGACTCGCTCGAAAAGAGCAACTACAAGACGCAGAGCATCTCGCTGTTGGAAAAGCCCGAGATTCCCTCGGATTGCACCGTCGTGGTGATCGGCGGTCCGCGGCGGGATTATCTTGCGCCCGCCGTCGAGGCGATCCGCAAGTACGTCGAAGAGGGCGGACGCCTGGCGGTTTTCCTGGACCCGCCGTTGAAGATGGGGCGAGAAGAAATCGACGAAAACGCCGCTCTGGTGCAGATGCTCGAAAAATGGGGTGTCACCCTGAACAAGAACCTGGTTCTCGACACGAGCGGCATCGGGCAACTGTTCGGGCTCAGCGCCGCCGCTCCCCTGGTGGCCTCATATGAATACCACCCCATCGTACGCGAGATGCGAGACATCGCCACGGCGTTCCCCTTAGCCCGCTCGCTCGAAACCAAGTCCGCCGACAAGACCACTGTGGACAAGCTTTTCTCCACCACCGAGAACAGCTTCGCCACGGAGAATCTGTCCTCGCCTGAGGTGAAGCAGAGCCCGAAGGATAAAAAAGGCCCGCTGACGCTGGGCGCGGCGATCACTTACCGAACGGGCAAAGAGAACAACGACGGGCGGGTGGTCGTCGTGGGTTCGTCGAGTTGGGTGGCCAACGGCTTTTTCCGCTTCAATGGCAACCGCGATTTGGCGCTCAATATGGCCAACTGGCTCTCCTCCGACGAAGATCTCATTTCGATCCGTCCCAAGGAGCAGCAGGACCGGCGGCTCAACATGACGCGCCGCCAGATGTCCACCGTGTTCTATCTCTCCGTGGTGCTGCTGCCGCTGATCGCGGTAGTGTCGGGCATCACGGTTTGGTGGCGCCGGAGGTAAGCCATGAAGATTCGCGGTTTGTTGATTGCCGCCGTGCTCCTGGCGGCGCTCGGCGGATTGCTTTACTGGTCCAACAAGAAAAAGAAAGCCGACGAATCCAAGCCGCTTGTTGATACCGCCAAGATCTTCAAGTGGGAATCCGGCGATATCCAGAAAATTGAACTTAAGCGGCGCGACGGCGAGCCAACGGTCCTCGAAAAGAACAAGGAAGGGCAGTGGGCTATCGTCGCTCCGAAGCCCTATCGCGCGGACCAGGACACTGTGAGCTCGATGGTCTCCACTTTGGCTTCATTGAATGCCGACAGAACTGTGGAGGACCAAGCCGCGGACTTGAGCCCCTACGGATTGGATAAGCCCTCGCTGGAAGTCACGCTCACCTTGAAAGACGGAAAGACGGCGAAGCTCCTGGTGGGCGATGAAGTCCCCACCGGCAGCGGCTCGTTCGTCAAAGCCGACGGCGATCCCAAGATTTACACGGTCGCGCAGTACAACAAGAGCACTTTCGACAAGTCGCTCAACGACCTCCGGGATCGCCGCTTGGTGGTCTTCGAACAGGATAAGATCACCCGCGTGGAACTCGTTTCGCAAGGGCAGACCATTGAATTCGGCAAAAACACTAAAGGCGATTGGGCGATCCTGAAGCCCAAGCCCATGCGCGCCGACGGCATTCAAGTGGACGAACTGATCCGCAAATTGCGGGAGGCGAAGTTCGATCCATCCATCTCCGCCGAAGACGCGAAGAAAGCAGCCTCCGCCTTCGCCTCCGGTAAGACTGTGGGATTGGCGAAGATCACCGACCACAACGGCACGCAGCAACTGGAAGTCCGGAAGAACAAAGACGACTATTACGCCCGCGGGAGCTCCGCCGAAGGTTTCTACAAAGTTACCTCGGATCTCGGGTCCGCTCTGGAAAAGAAGCTCGACGACTTCCGCAACAAGAAGATTTTCGACTTTGGCTTCAACGAAGTCTCAAAAGTCGAAGTCCGCGACGGCGCCAAGACCAGCGTCTTCCAGAAGTCCGGTGAGAAGTGGATGTCCGGTTCGCAGGAAATGGAAGCCGCCGGAGTGCAGGCGCTCATCGACAAGCTGCGGGACGCTTCCGCTCTGAAATTCCCCGAAACTCCGTTCCCCGGCGCGGCGGTGGAGGTTTCCGTGACGTACGGCGCGAGCACGGAGAAAGTCCTGTTCGCCAAGGCGGGTGGCAAGACCTTGGCCAAGCGCGACAACGAACCGCAGGTGTATGAACTCGACGAAAAGACGATAGAGGAAATTCAGAAGGCCATTTCGGATGTGAAGCCCGCGCAGCCGCCCAAGGACGACAAGAAGAAAAAGAAATAGCCCGCGCTCCTACGGGCGCCGCCAATCTGCTTACCATGGTAAGGATGGGCGGGCTTGAAACCGATCTTTATCAGCTCACCATGGCCGCCGGCTATTTTCAGGCGGGCAAGGTAGGCGAAATTGCGACCTTCGAATTGTTCGTCCGCAAGCTGCCGGCGTCGCGCAACTACCTCATCGCCGCCGGGTTGCAGCAAGCGGTCGAATACCTGCTGAACCTGTCGTTCACTGAGGACGAAATTCGATTCCTGCGCGGGCTGCCGCAGTTCGCCCAAGCTCCTCCGGGCTTCTTCGAACACCTGAGCCAGCTGCGTTTTACCGGCGATTTGGACGCAGTGCCGGAAGGCACGCCCGTGTTTGAAGGAGAGCCCCTGCTTCGCGTCCGGGCGCCCATCATCGAAGCGCAAATCCCAGAGACCTACCTTCTCGCCACGATCAATTTTCAAACCGCGGTGGCTACCAAGGCTTCGCGGCTGGTGGAGGCAGCCGGCTCGCGCGCGGTGGTCGAATTCGGCACGCGCCGGGCTCATAGCCCCGCCGCGGGCATCCTTGCGGGGCGCGCCGCTTACATCGGCGGTTCTACCGGCACAAGCAACGTGGAAGCCGGCATGCGCTTCGACATCCCCGTTTTTGGCACCGCCGCCCACTCCTGGGTCCAATCGTTTCCATCCGAATTGGATGCGTTCCGCCAGCTTCAGCTTCTACTCGGGCCGAACACCGTCTACCTCATCGACACGTACGACACCGTCGAGGGAGCGCGCCTCGCCGCTTCCTTAGGGCGACCGCTGTGGGGTGTCCGGCTCGACAGCGGCAACCTCTTCGAGCTTTCCCGCACCGTGAGGGGCGTCCTCGACGCCGCCGGGTTGACCGACGCGCGCATCATGGCGACAGGCGACCTGAACGAGTACAAGATCCTTGAGCTTGTCGCCGCCAAGGTGCCCATCGACGCTTTCGGCGTGGGCGCGGAACTCGCCACATCCGCCGATGCTCCGGCGCTGGGAGGCGTGTACAAACTCGTCGAACTTGAGGTGGGGGGCGAAAAGCGCCACACGGCCAAGCTCAGCCCGGAAAAGCACACCATGCCGGGCGCGAAACAGGTGTTCCGGTATCCGCGGCATGACGAAATCGCCTGCGCATGGGAGCAGCCGCTGCCGGGCGGCCGCGCCCTTTTACAGCCCGTGCTGCGCGAAGGACGCCTCGTACAGCCGCTGCCCTCCGCATCGCAAGCCCGCGAGTACTGCCGGACAGCCCTTGCGGAACTGCCAAAGAAATACCTGAGCCTGTTCACTCCGGATGAACCTTATCCGGTGCGTTACACCGCGGCTCAGCATGCGCTGCTGACCGAAATCCGCCGCCGCCTCGCCGGTTCACGCCTATGACGACCGCATTCTTCGACATCGACACCCAGCTCGATTTCGTTGCGCCTGCCGGAGCGCTGTACGTCCCCGGCGCTGAGCGCGTCATTCCTGCCGTGGCGCGGCTGAATCAGTTCGCCGCCGCCAGAGGCTTGCCGCTGATATCGACCATGGACGCGCACGCCGAAAACGATCCTGAGTTTCGCGTGTGGCCGGCCCATTGTGTAAAAGGGACGCTCGGGCAGCGCAAACCGGAAGCGACCCGGGTGGCGTCCGGCGGGCAGATTTTTTTCGAAAAGACCACCACGGACCTGTTCGCCGCGCCCGGGGTTCACGATCTTCTGGAACGCCTCCAGGCGGACCGGTTCGTCGTCTATGGCGTGGTCACCGAAATTTGCGTGCGCTTCGCCGCCCTCGGCCTGCTGAAAACCGGAAAGCCGGTGGCGGTGGTCCGCGATGCGGTTCAGACGCTTGACAAAGCGCAGGCGGAAGCATTCTTCGAAGAATTTCGCCGCTTGGGAGGCGGCTTGACTACACTCGCCGAGATCGGAGCCTGATCGCGCCATGCCTCGCTACGCCGCGGTGGACATCGGCAGCAACTCGCTGCGTTATCAGGTAGCGGAGATGACCGCCGGGCGTCCCTTGCAGGTGCTGGCGGCGGAGCGCATGGTTACCCGGCTCGGCGAAAGCGTCTTCCGCACCGGAGCGGTCAGCGCCGAGGCGATCAGCATGATTTGCGGCGAATTAGCCAAAGCCGCTGAGCTGAAGCGCCGTTTCGACGTCCTCGCCTCCCGGGCAGTCGCCACCGCCGCGATCCGCGACGCCTCAAACCAGCATGTCTTTCTGGAGCGCGCATCCGAGGCGTTCGGCGAGCCGGTTGAGGTGATCTCCGGACAGGAGGAAGCCCGTCTCATCCACCTCGGCGTCGAAGCCCGCTGGCCCCACCCCCGCCAGCGCATTTTGATCATCGACTTGGGCGGAGGCAGTTCCGAAGTCATTCTCGCCGAAAACGGGCGGATGATTGAAGCCGTATCGAAGCCCATTGGCGCAGTCCGGCTCACCGGCGCTTTCCTGAAGAGCGATCCCCCGGCGCCGCTGGAACTGCACCAGCTCGAAGAGTTCATCGACGAGAAGATCGACGCCATTGCCGCCCGCATCCGCCCGGGCAAGGTGGACCGCGTCATTGCGACGTCCGCCTCAGCCGCAGCCATTGTCTGCGCCATCAACCGGGTGGACCGTGCGCACCGGGATACGGCGGACCGTTTGCGGGCCACAACCGCTCAAATGCGCAAGTTCTACCGGCAAATTTCCGCGATGGATCTCGCCGCGCGCCGGAAAGTC
>FWPV01007550.1_pt1 | contig 15735 bp, 11 predicted proteins | sample 2228371 | NCBI WGS metagenome assembly FWPV01 (sample SAMEA103939776, study PRJEB20133) | metagenome | reverse complement strand
CGGTTTCCTTTCCTTGAGTTTCCAGTTTTGGCAAACCCGATTCTCTCGGATTCACCGGGAAACCGCCGCCTTCAACCTTCAACTACGGGTGGGACACCCCCTGTGAGCCAGTAGGGTGCGCATACTGGCATTGCTTGATTTTCCAAGGAGATAAGCGATGCCGAAGAACAAGGTGCAATTTCAGCGGGGCATGGGTTTGCGCGAATTCATGGACAGGTACGGAACGGTCGAACAGTGCGAGCAGGCGCTCTTTGCCTGGCGCTGGCCGCGCGGGTTCGTCTGCCCCGAGTGCGGGCATACGGCCTACTGCGCGCTCAAGAGCCGCCGGCTCATCCAGTGCAACGGCTGCCGTCGGCAGACCTCGGTGACGGCCGGCACGATCTTCGCCGGCACCAAGCTGCCGCTCAACATCTGGTTTCTGGCCATGTATCTGATCACCCAGGCGAAGAACGGAATCTCGTCGCTGGAACTGTCGCGCCAGCTGGGTATTTCCCAGAACAGCGCCTGGCTGATGAAACATAAGCTGATGCACACGATGCTCGAACGCGAGGCCGGCCGGCAGCTTGGCGGACTGGTGCAGCTCGACGACGCCTACTGGGACGACCGGCGCCGGGGCTACAAGCGCGGGCGCGGCACGCGCGGCAAGACGCCCTTCGTGGCAGCGGTCGAAGTGGATGCGGCGGGTCACCCGCTTCGCATGAGTTTCAATCGCGTCAAGGGCTTCCGCATGAAAGAGGTCGCCCGCTGGAGCCGGGCCAAGCTGGCGCCCGGCACGACGGTGCACTCGGACGGCTTGGCCTGCTTTGCCGCTGTCAGCCAAGCCGGCTGTGCGCACAGGCCGACGGTCATGAGCGGCCCGGGTATCGCTCGACGCAGACTCACCCTCACCTGGGTCGATACGATGCTGGGCAATGTGAAGAATGCGATTCACGGCACCTACCATGCGATCCGCGAAAAACATCTGCCGCGCTATATGGCCGAGTTCAGCTATCGCTTCAACCGACGTTTCGATCTGGCGAGTATGCTCGCTCGGCTGGCAACCGCCGCCGCGCAAACGCCGCCTATGCCGTACCGGCTCGTAAAGTTGGCTGAGGCTCATTGGTAATCAGGTCCCACAATGGGCCGCTGCGCCGATAGGTACGGCTGACATACTGCACGTAGCGCTGTCCCAACGCCTTCATCAAGACGCCTGACGCTTCGGGTCGTTCGGCTGATATCAGCAGGTGAACATGGTTGGTCATGAGAACGTAGGCGTGAACGTGGCAGCCAGTCTTGTCGGCGTACTCCCGCAACCAGCCGAGATAAAAGCGGTAATCTTCATCCGCATAAAAGCACGCTTGCCGGTTGTTGCCCCGCTGGATGATGTGCAGCGGGACGTTCGGTAAAACCAGGCGGGCGCGGCGCGGCATGGTGGGCTTCTCGGGATGGGAACTGACTGCAATCTATCATTTAAAACGTGGTCTGTCTCCTATTATCCTCTAAGCCGGAATGTCGATGGAATTTACACTCGCCCCGCGCGCGGCCGTGACACGTTTACATAAGCAATTGTTCCATAAGACCACGTTTACATAAGCAATTGTTCCATAAGACTTTCAAAGAAATGGCATAGGCCTTGCTTGAGGTTTGGGCGCGATCCGGCATTCCGTCGGATTACAGAATTCTCAAGGAGAAAACCATGTTCAAAAAACACGCTTTCGCCGCCCTCGCGGGTGCTGCGGTAACCCTCGGCACGCTGGCATCCGCATCGGCCGCACCGGTCGTCTACAACCTCGCCCTGGGCAACATCTCCACGTTCGACAATGTCATTACGGGCACGGGGTCTACTGTGGTCACCGCGCAAGTGGTCAATGGCCAGAACGTCTACAACTACACGGACATCAACGGCGACCCCGCCACCGTGACGGTCACCCGTCCCGATGGTACCCCCTACTATCCTCACGGCGGCTACAGTTCGAACGGCCTCTCTCTTTCGGGCTCGACCTGGAACATCAATCCGGCTAGGTCGGTTGGTGATCCGATTCCCGGTTTCAACTCTGGCTTGAAATTCACGTTTTCGTCTCCGGTGAACGCCTTCGGTTTCGAGATCGGCGATTGGGCGACCTGTTGCACGAACAACACCCGCCCCGCCGCGATCCAGTCGACTTACGGCGTGCCGGCCACCGGCTCCGGGCTGTGGATCGCCTTCGACGGCGGCGCGGCGACCCTGCCCGCCAACGCGCTGAGCGCAATTGACAACCCCGGCTACGCCACGGCACGAAGCTACACCAACTTTATCGGCGCGATCGACTCGTCGGGTTTCTTCAGCAGCGTGACCTTCTTCGGTGACGGCTTCGGCGAGTTTTTGGTCGCGGGCGGGACCCTGCGCTTCGCCTCCGTCCCGCTCGGCTCGGTGGGCGTCCCGGAACCGGCATCCCTGGCACTGATGGGGCTGGGCTTGGCTGGGCTCGCCGCCGCGCGCCGCCGCAAGCTCGCCTAAGCAAGCTCGGCTTCAAAGAAGAGCCCGACAGGAAACTGTCGGGCTTTTTTACACTCGGCCTTCCGGCTCGAGGCTCAGCGCAGATAACCTTCCCGCTCCAGCTTGAGCAGGATGCGCTGCACCGCCTCGTCCACGCCCACATCGCTCGTATCGATGGCGAGTTCCGGGTGTTCCGGCACCTCGTAGGGATCGGAAACGCCGGTGAATTCCTTCACGATCCCCGCCCGCGCCTTGGCGTAGAGCCCCTTGCGGTCGCGCGCCTCGCACACCTCGATGGGGGTGGCCACGTGGATTTCGAAGAATCCGCCATACTGTTCGATCATGCGGCGCACGTCGTGGCGGGTGGCGGCGTAGGGGGCGATCGGCGCGCAGATGGCGATGCCGCGGTGCTTGACGATCTCGCTCGCCACATAACCGATGCGGCGGATGTTGAGGTCGCGGTGCTCCCGCGAGAAGCCCAATTCGCTGGAGAGGTGTTTGCGCACCACGTCGCCGTCCAGCAGCGTGACCTGGCGACTGCCCAGCTCCAGCAGCCGCACCATCAGCGCCTTGGCAAGGGTGGATTTGCCAGAGCCAGACAGCCCGGTGAAAAACACGCAGAAGCCTTGCTCGTGCCGCGGGGGATAGGCCCGGCGCAGCGCGGCGACGACCTCGGGAAACGCGCTGCTCTCCGGGATGTCGAGGCCGTGCTCCAGGCGCTGAAGGATCTCCTGCCGCGAGGCGGCAGGACTGCCGGTGGCACGATCGGCGGGGGCATGACGGCCGCGCTCCGCCACATAAACCAGCGCCGGCAGCCCGACGAAGCGCACGCCGATGCCGTCGCCGTGGGGCGCGAGTTCGGCCTCGTCCACCCCTTCCGCGATGACATGGGTGGCGCCGAAGTTGCGCGCGACGATGCCCTTCAGCAGCGCGCCACGCAGACCACCCCCGTGGTGTGGCAGGGGCAACAGGGCAAGCAGGGTGCTCGCGGCGGGAAAGCGCGTGAGCACCGCCCGGTAGCCGTGGATGCGCGCGAAGTATTCCGCCTCGTCGGCGGGGATCTCGCCGGCCACCGGATGCAGCAGAATGTTGGCCTCGTGGCTGCGCGCGGTGTCGAGGACGAAGTCGTAATGGGCACGCAACAGCACGTCCTCCGGCTGCCATGCCAGCACCCGGCGCCAGCCGCGGCGAGAGAAATGCCGGCGCATGTCCTCCGGGGTGAGCCGCAGCTCGGTGAAGTCGTGGTGCTGGGGCAGTGCCACGCCTTCCACGGCGCCGCCCACATGCAGCCCGCCATGGGCGGCGGGCCACACCTCGGCGACGCTGAGCACTGCCATCATGAACCCTTCGTAGTCGCGCAAGGCCACGCGCAGGCCGGGGGCGATGCCGGAAGCCCTCTTCTCCGGGAGTGTGAGCGTGATGGGAACGGGCCAGAAGGTCCCATCGGCGAGCCGCATGGAGGCGGTGACCGATTCGAAGTCGGCGCGCCCCATGTAACCCGCGAGAGGTGTGTAGGCACCGTTGATCAGAAGCTCCAGATCGGCGGTCTGGCGCATGTTGAGGTCGATGGATGGCAGGGTGAGCGCCTCGCGCTTGAGCGCGGCGGCGCGCTCGGCATCCACGAGCAGCGGCGTGAGCCGGCCGGTGTAAGGGGTGATGAGATTGTCCATGTCAGGCAGCGGGCCGTGCGCGAAAAGTCTCTTCGAACAGATGGAGAAAACGCGTGAGCTCCGACTCGGGTAGATGGTTGATGCCCGCCGCGCCCTTGCGCCCCCCGCCGCTTTCGAACTGGCTGCAGAGGATATCGGCCCCCGCCTTCACCGTGAGCGGCGCACGCACGCTCACCAGGTAGCCGCCGGGCTTTTGCGTGAGCACGGCATGGGCCAGCGTGGGGGCCGCACTGGCCAGCTGGTTGCCGAACACGCCCGAGACGCGGCGCGCCCAGGGGGCATCCGGCAGCACGTAAACGGCACCCACCTCGCTCACCTGCGCCGGCGCGAGTGCCTGCACCCGCGCCATGTCCGCCGCATAGCCCTCACTCAGGACCCGGAATGCCGGCGCCTCGCGCACGAAGGCGATCGGATCGGCGTACTCGTGCAGTTCGCGGTACAGCTCCGCCGGATGGAAATAGAGATCGTCCAGCGTCTCGCCGTAGGCGTTGTAGTTCAAGCATTCGCCCAGCTCGCGCAGCAGCTCCAGATCCGCTTCGGCGAGGCCCAGCGGGCTTGCCGCCTTGTAGGCCGACTGCGCGAGGTTGTCGCCAAAGGCCGCCACCACCGCCCAGATCAGGTAGCGACCGGCGAGATGGCGGTTCACGATCAGGCTCGTGCACACCTCGGCGCCGGTGTCGATGTGGGCGAGGAGGCCGGCGTGCTGGGGGATGTCGTCGGCCTGGTGGTGGTCGAAGTAGGTGACCTGCGCGCCGGCATCGAGCAGGCGCAGGAGCGCATCGCGGTTCTTGTTGAGGGAGATGTCGAGTGCGGCGATGCGGTCGCCCGTGCCCGCCTCGACGCGCGCGAGCAGCGCGATGTCACGTTTCACGCCGGTGACGAGCGTGGCTGCCCGCGGCTCGGCGAGGCGCAACTGATGCAAGGCGCAGATGCCGTCGGCGTCGCCGTTGAATACGTCGTAATCGGCCATGGGCGCATTCTAGCCGAGAACCATGACGGGCTATACACTTGCGTCATGGCTCCATGCTCCATCCTCGTGGTTGGCGGTGCCGGCTACATCGGTTCACACATGGTGGCGCTGCTCCTCGATGCGGGCTATCGGGTCGTGACGCTCGACAATCTTTCCACCGGTCATCGCGATGCGGTGCTGGGTGGTGAATTCGTCCACGCCGATCTCGCCGACCGTGCCGCACTCGACCGTCTGTTCGCCGAGCGTCGCTTCGATGCGGTAATGCACTTCGCCTCCTTCATCCAGGTGGGCGAGTCGGTGCGCGCGCCGGCGAAATATTACGAGAACAACGTCACCAACACCTTGAACCTGCTCGATGCCATGGTGGCGCAGGATGTCCGGCGCTTCATCTTTTCCTCGAGCGCGGCGGTGTACGGCGATCCGATTGCCGTACCGATCCCGGAAGATCACCCGAAGCAGCCGATCAATCCCTATGGGCGCACCAAGTGGATGGTGGAACAGATCCTCGCCGACTACGACCGCGCCTACGGGCTCAAATCCGTGTCCCTGCGCTATTTCAACGCCGCCGGCGCCGACCCGGCGGGCCGCCTGGGCGAGCGACACGAGCCAGAGACCCATCTGATTCCGCTGATCCTGCGCGCCGCCTCCGGCCGCGCGCCGGCGGTCAAAATCTTTGGCCGCGACTACGACACGCCGGACGGCACCTGCATCCGCGACTACGTTCACGTCACCGACCTCGCCGACGCGCACCGGCTCGCCCTCGAGCGTCTGCTGGATGGCGGCGACAGCGCGGTCTACAACCTGGGCAACGGCAACGGCTTTTCGGTGGCAGAGGTGATCGAAGCGGCACGCCGCGTGACCGGACGCGATATCGTCGTCAGCGACGCGCCGCGGCGCGAGGGCGACCCGCCGCGTCTGGTGGCGGATGCGCGGCGCGCGAAATCCGTGCTGGGCTGGCGGCCCCATTTCGACGCGCTCGAGACCATCATCGCCCACGCCTGGGCCTGGGAGCAGGGCACGCCGCGGCGGAGCCCATGAACGCAACACCGACCCTGCGGGATACCGCACGTCACTGGCCCGTCCGGCTCGCGCTGGTGCTCTATCTGGCGCTGCTCGCCTGGGGCAGCCTCTACCCCCTGAATGCCTGGCGCCTGCCGGATCACGTGGAATGGGGTTTTCTTTTCGCGGGGCTGCCGCGCTTCATCACCCGCACCGACATCACCACCAACCTGCTGGCCTACCTGCCGCTCGGCATGCTCATTGCGGCGGCGCTCGCCCCGCGCATGCGGCTGCGGCTCGCGCTGTTCTGGGCGCTCGCCGCCGGCGCGGCCTTCAGCACGGTGATGGAGTTCCTGCAGCTTTTCTCCCCCAACCGCATCGCTTCCAACCTGGATATCCTGACCAATGCCGCCGGGGCGCTGGCGGGTGCCCTGCTCTATGGCCTCCTGCGCACCCACCGCTGGCCGGGGCGGGTGCTCCTCGCCTGGCGCCACCGCTGGTTCCGTCCCGGCACCCTCACCAATGCCGGCCTTTTGCTCGTCATGCTGTGGCTGCTGTCGCAACTGAGCCTCGAGCTGCCCTCGCTGGTGGCCGGCAAGCTGCGCGCGGGCTTCGTGCCGTTCTGGGAAGCGGACATCAGGGGTTTCCGCCCGGATGCAGCGCTGATTTTTGCCATGGAGATCCTGGTGGTGGGCACACTCGCCCAGGCGCTACTGCGCCGCGAGCACGCGGCGCTGCCCGCCGTCGCGCTGCTGGGCGCCGCAGTCATTCTGTGCAAATTCGCGGCGGCGGCAATCCTGGTGAAATGGACCGTGATGGGCCGTCTGCTCTCCCTGGAGGCGGTGACGGGTTTCGCCGTGGGACTCGCCGCCCTGCTCGTCACCGCCCGCAGCCCGGGCAGACACCCCGCCGCAGTCGGCGGCGCCTTCGCCCTGAGCCTGCTCATCACCCTACACGCCCCGGCCACCCGGGCCATGGAAGCTGCACTCGCCGCGCCCGCCGCGCCGGCCCGGCTGTTCAACGTCACGGGGCTCGCCGCCATGACTGCGACCGTGTGGCCTTACCTTGCCGCCCTGTTCCTGGCTGCCCACTGGTTCGTGCATCGCAGCCCTGGCAGCGGCAGTCAGGCCGAGTGTCGGTAAACCTTACACATCTGCGCCCGTTCCGCTGCCAACTCATTGTCAGGAAGAGACAATGTGTTTGGCGCGATAATTGCTCGGCCTTTGAGGTCGCGGTCCGGGCGGCAGTCCGGGCACGACCTGTTCGAAAACCTGAAACGGAGTGCAAGACATGAAAAGAACCCTGCTCCCCTTCATCGCCCTCGCGGGACTTTCCGCCCAGGCTGGTGCCGATTGCTTGCCCAATACTCGGGTCACCGGCGCGGCACTCACCAACCTGGTGTCCGGCAATACCGTGTGCGCCACCAGCGGCACCAAGACCTGGCAGGAACAGCATCGTGCCGGCGGCCAGCTGTGGGACTACAAGAAGGGACCGAACGACCCCGTAGATCCGTCCAAGCAGGTGGGTACCTGGAGCATCGCAGGCAACAACGTCACCTACTCTTACACCGGCGGGCCCAGCTACACCTACAGCATCCACGGTCCCAGCGGCGGTCCCTACAGCTTCTGCACCGGCCCCAACGGCACCGAGGTGATCAGCGGCGCATACTTCAAGCCTGGCAACGCCAGCTGCCCTTGATCAGGCACGTGGCGGCGAAGCCAGGCGCGCAGCGAGGCCCGCAGCCAGCAGGAACAGCAGCAGCAGCCGGGGGCTGTCCACGAGGCTGGCGGTGGCGCCGATCAAGAGAAACCCCACAAGGGCGGCGAAGAACGCGCCAGCCTGGGCGTCCCCCGCCAGGACATCGCTTCCGGCCCGCACAAGGGCCGCCAGCGTGAACAGGGCGAAGGCTGCAAGCCCCACATAGCCCAACTCGAAGAGAAGTTGCAGCGGCAGACTCCAGAGATGCCAGGGCCGGTCGTTGTCCACACTGAAGAACCAGCGGTCGAGCCCCGCGGAAAAATCCCCGTTGAGCAAGAGATTCCTGCCGTCCCGGCCCGCGAGGATGAGCTCGTCCACCTCCACGGCGACTGCGCCCGGGTTGTACAGCGAGAGCTTCACCGGCCGCTTCGCCCACCAGGGCCCGCTGCCCACCTCGGCCGAGGAAATCGTCACCCTCACCTGCTGCCAGCCCCCCTTGTCCTTGACCTCCACCGTATCGAAAACGCATCTGGCGGATGTGAGCAGCCACTTCTCGCAGAGGGAGACGCCCAGCCGTGCCCCTGGCTCCCCGCGTACGAGCATGCTCAGGCTGTAGTCGCGGTGGGGCTTGGCCCCCACCCATTGCTCCACGTAGACGGGCTGGCCGCTACCCAGGCGCAGCCGGGTCTCGCCCTCCTCCCGCACCAGGGCAAAAGCAGCGGCGCGGGGCTGGAAACTGCGCCAGTAATGAAGGGCGGGAAAGCTGCCGAGCCCCATGCCCACGAAGGCGGTCCCGGCTCCTGGATCGCGCAGGGCAAGGGAGGCCCGCCAGTGGGCGGTGCGCACGTTAAGGTCCGCAGCGGAATCGGCGAGCCGGGCACGGAAGAACGGCCCCTGCACTACCGGCCACAGGACCGCAATAGCCAGCCCAGCGACGGCGAGCACCGTCACTCCGCGCCAGTGGGGACGGACCCGCCCCCCCTTGCCGATCTGCAGAGCGAACAGCGTGAGGACGAGTGCGGCGGCGAAAGCGGCATAACCCATGCGGGCAAAGGTGACGGCAAGGGCATAGGTGGCTGCGGCGAAGAGCAGCAGCAGGCCCACCCGGGCGGCCAAGGTGCGCGCCCGGAACACGGCCAGCACGAGGCAGGGCACGGCGATGGTGAGGTAAGTCTCGATCTCGGCGCCACCCACATGCATGGCCGAGAACGGTCCGGTGACCCGGTACACGTCGACGAAATCGAACAGACCGGGAAAGGCAAAGCGCTCCCAGGCCACCACCAGCACCACGCCGGCGAGCCCGGCCACCAGGCCACGGCAAAACAGCCCGGGCAGGTCGTGCCCCGCGGCCGCGGCACGCACCATGAGGGGGTAGAACAAGGCCGCCCACAGGACGGGTTTGGCAAGCCTGAGACCATTCAAAGGACTGTGGTAACTCGCCAGGGCATCTGGACCGAGCGCAGGCCACGGCAGCAGGCCGCGCAAGGCACCCAGCAGATAAACACAGGCCAGCAGCGCGAAAAGGGAGAAAAACACCGGGTCACGGGGGGCGTGGCGGGCGGGGGGCCAGCGCGCGTAGCCCACGGCCACGCTGACGATCAGCAAGAGATCGAACTCGTCCACGAAGAAGCGGCCGCTTACGGGCGCCAAGTCCAGCAGCGCCAGCGCCGCCGGGATCACCACCCACATCCAGTGGGGGCGGAACCAGATCAGCACCCCATAGAGTGCGAGTCCAAGGCCCAGGAGGACCGGCTGCAGCGGATAACTCCCCACCCCCCAGGCGGCGAGCCCAAGCCCGGCGGCCAGGGCAGGCCACGCCCGTGGCGCCATCGCCGGGAGCGCAAGCGGAACACCGGAGGTCTTTCCCTCCCCCGCCCTACGGGAACGGACAAAGCTGCTGTAGGCACTTGCATCCGTCCCGGGGGGGCGTTGGCCCAGCGAAGTGGCCTGGGCGATGTGCCGGGCAAGCCGAAGGGCAGCCCAGGCCGCAAAGGCGGCGATCAGCACATTGGTCGGGTCCGGATGCAGCCCGGAGAGGAACAGCTTGCTGCCCTCGACCCCTGCGGCAAGCACGGCGGCGACCGTTGCCGCCGCACCGGCGGGCACCCAGTACGCCCAGCCGAGCACGCCCACGGGCGCATAGAGCAGGCAGACCGCCACGAGGCTCAGCAATGCCGCCTGCTCCGTGGTGTAGTAGTGGTAATAAAAAGGCAACAGGCGCACCTCGGCCCAGGCTGCGACGGCAGCATCCCAGGCGCGCCATTCGCCGCCGAACACACCGCTCACCGCTGCCAAGCCGACGAGATAAAGGGGGATCAGGAGGCCGCTCATGCGCCGCAGCCACCCCGCCACCCGCGCCGCATGGGGCCGCGCAAGAAAGAGCCAGACACCAGCGCCCATGCCAACGGCGCGGGTTGTCACCGAGAGCCCTTGGCTCGTGCCGGAGACGATGAAGAACTGGGCAAGCTCGATCGCCGCGCCCATCGAAGCCCCGAGGGCGAGCCCCAAACTGGGCCCCACGCGCCATTTCCACGCCACCAGCAAGCCCAGAGGCAGCGCCGCCAGCGCCTCGGCAATGAGCTTGGCCACGATCACGAAGGCGCTGGCGTGGAGGAAGGCGGGGGCCGCGAGCCAGCCCCACAGATCCGAGGCGAGCTTGTCCGCGAGTTCCCCTCGGGAGAGGAGGAAATCATAGGGAAACAGGCTGAAAGCCAGGTAGGCGAGCCCATAGGCGTAGAGCAGATGGCCCGAGAGCCGTGCGCCGCTTGCGGACAGGGAGGCGAGCAGGGCCCGCAGATGGCCCGGGAAGAAAACGGCCAGCAGCGCCCCCAAGGCGCTACCCGCCCATTCGGCGAGGATGTCGTTGAGCGACACCGTGCGCGGCGGAAAGGCGAGCTGGGTGAATTCCACCGCTAGGGCGAGCGGCCAGCAAAGAAGGAGCGTGCCCGCGATGGCGAGACCCGGGCCCAGCCGGGCGAGAAGGGAAGCGAGCAGGAAACCCAGCGGCACATACAGCACGCCGTTGGCGATCCAGTCAGCGCGCCCCTGGGCGCCCACGTCAAAGAGGCCGATGTCCCTGAACTGCTCCCACGCATCTGCAAGCGGCAGAGGACGGTAATCCAGGGGCACGAGGCTGCCATACACCACGAAGGCGGTGTAGGCGAGGGTGAGCGCGGCAAGCGTACTGCCGGGCCGGGATGGACGGCTCATCGTCACGGACGGCACGGGCTCACGCCCGTCGGGCAGGTGGCATGGACATGGTGCAAGGATAACCGGATGCGGCCCGGTGCGCCCTTACCGGTCTGCGGAAGGCGCCTCCTCCCGTTGCCCGGGGGCAGGTCCCCGGCGCGGGGGCGCAGGCCCATGGGCCCCGGGCAGGGCTGGATCCCGGGGCCTGCCCTCGAAATCCTCATCCAGACCGGGCAGGATCGGAAGTCGCGGCAAGGGCAGCCTGGGCAGCGCGCCTTCCCGCGGGCGCAAATCCAGCTCCTCGTCGGCCAGGGACGGTTTGCGCAGGAAGCGCGGGGCGGCGCTGGGCAGCCCCGTAAGGTTGCCGGCGGCGTCCAAACCCTCCATGGGCTTGTGGGCGAACACGGCATTGTGGGTGACGCTCTGGGTATGAGCCTCCGAACCGGGGCCCAGGCTGAGCGAGAGGCCGACCCCGTGGGCGAGCACCGTGTTGTAGGCAATCGTCACTTCCCGCGGAATGTCGTTGTGGGGCTGGATGCGTACCCCGTCCCCGTAGGCGTTGACGAACACGTTGTTGTAGAGCGCCAGGTGGCCCTCGCCCTGGAACAGCGCCTCATGGCGGTTGTGACGGAACAAATTGCCGTAAATGAGATAGCGATCATCGCGCCCCGGCCCGGCGAGGGGCCAGTGGCCCACCAGAACGTTGGGGCGCGCCATCTCGGCGCTGCCCCCCTCTGCCTTGACGAACACGTTGCGCCGAATGATGGTCTCGGAAGGACCGGTGGGCATGCCCGGCAGCGCCGGGCGCGGCAGCTGGTGCTTGATCTGCAGGTTGTAACCCAGGGTGTTGCGGACCACGTTGTGCTCGATCAGCCCCGCGACGAAAGGCGCGCGACCGTCGGAGTTGCCGAGATAGATGCCCGTGCCGGCCCCTTCGATCAGATTACCCCGGATCACCCAGTTCCACGCCGGGCACTTGGTGGAAATGCCCACGGTCTGCTGGTTGTTGCCATGGCCGCGGATGGTGAGGTTCTCCAGTGTGATATGGTGGGCGAAACGGGCGTGGCCTTCGCATTTGACCCCATCCACCGCCAGGCCGCGACCTTCCAGCACTAGATTGCGGATGATCACATGGCTCGAATCGAGAATGCTCACCGTATTGCGCCCGGGCGCGGCGAGAAAAACCGCCGGTGGGCCCGTCTCCGGGCCTTCGATGACGATGGGCAGATCGGGCGTGCCGTGCAGATGATGCACCCGCAGTCCGTCGCGGTACTCACCCGCGGCGAGGCGCAGCGTGTCGCCCGGCGCGAGGTTTCGAAGAGCCGGGCGGTATGTGACGGGATCCGCAGGAGCCTCACCTGCGACGGGAGGCGCAGCAAAAAACTGGGCGCCAAAAAGGCCCAGGAGCCTGATCCAAACGTGAGCCACGGGCACTATTGTGCACCCAAGACGCCAAGGGCGGCCGACCCCGATGAATGGAAGCGATTGACGACAGTTCGACCTTCGCGGCGAAGCCCGGTCAGCCGCCGTCCGCGCCTTTATTTCCGCGAGCCCCCGAGGATGAGGTCATTTGGCTGCAAGACTGGCCGGTATAATAAGCGGGCACTCACGCTATCACGCGCGGTAGTCGTGTCCGGGCCAAGCGGAAATGGCATGACGCTTGCTTAAAGCGCGGCTGCCGGAATGTGTCCGGGCCGTGGCGAGCGCACCCGATGCCGTCAAACAGTCGCGGGTGATGTCTCGAAAAACAAGAAATTGCATTTGCCACCAACGCCGCAGATACCGCTTCTTCCATGCAGACAACCAAAATGCCCGAAACACCATGACACTGGGCGACAGCATCCGCAGCGGCGTCAAATGGCTGGTCGCCGGCAAAGTGGGCTCGAGAATGCTTGAATTCGCCTTCGGCGTGGTTCTGGCTCGCCTGCTGGTGCCCGCCGATTTCGGCATGGTGGTCACTGTTTCAGCGTTGACGGGCTTCGTAGGTCTCATCGCGAGCGGCGGCATGGGGCAGGCCCTGGTGCGTGCAAAGGCCGTGGAAGAGCAGGACTTCCAGGCGGTGTTCACGCTGCAGCTCGCGCTGGGCGTGGTGATCTTTGGCGCCTTTTACGTCACTGCCCCCTTGCTGGCCGACTTCTTCGGGGACCCGCTCTATGCCGACCTCATCCGGGTGTCCGCGGTGACCTTTTTGCTGCGTCCCTTCCTCAACATGCGCGGTAGCTGGCTGACGCGGCAGATGCGCTTTCGCGAGACCACCGTTCTTGGCTTCATCAGTGGCGTGACGGGCGGCGTGCTGAGCTGCCTCATGGCCTGGCTGGGCTTCGGGGTGTGGAGCCTGGTGTTGTCCGGCATTGCAGGCTCCCTGCTCTACAATGCCATGCTCTCCCGCGTCACCCCGCTGCGCCTACACCTGCGGCTCGATCGCACGCGCCTCAGTCGCCATACCGCTTACGGCGCGAAGATCACCATCAACGACATCCTCGGTTACCTGATCCAGGAGACCCGCAACCTGCTCGTCAGCAAGCTGGCGGGCCCGGCTTTTCTCGGGCTCTTCAACAAGGGAGAAAGCCTGTCCCGCCTGCCCAACCAACTGCTGATGCAGGCAACGATGCAGCCCCTGTTCCGGGCCATGGCCAAGACCCAGGACGATCTGGACATGGCCAAGTACCTGTTCCACCGGGCCATCATCCTGCTCGGCGCCTATACGCTGCCCCTCTATGTGGCCCTGTGGTGGGTCGCGGAACCCTTCGTCCGCTTCGTCTATGGCGACAAATGGGTGGCCGCGGCCGAGGTGATGCAGATCCTGCTCGGCATGGGGCTGTTCCTGGTCATCCTCGGACCGTGCGGCACCCTCCTCGACGCCCAGAACCGGCTCACGCAGGAGATGGTCGTGCTCATCGTCCGCCTAGGGGTGACCCTTGGCGCGATCTACGTTGGTCTGAGCTGGGATCTAGCAGGCGTGGCTTGGGCGCTACTCCTCGTCACCATGTTCACGGCGGTGGTCTACTACAGCCTCGCATCCCGGGTCATCCGCACGAACCTCCGCGACTTGCTGCGTTCACTGACACCCGGCCTTGCATTGGCCATGGTGATGTTCGCCGTCCTGACGCTGATCGATACCATCCTCGGTGGCATGGCCGGCCAGCACCCCGCCATCTACCTGCTGGCGATGGGCGGCACGGCTGCGGCGACTTATGTGGCGGCCTTCCTCTATCTCCCCATCCCTGCCCTGAACTCGGAGGCCCAGAGATGGCGCCAGGCGGTGGGGGCTGGCCTGCAGTTCGTCCTCCGCCCGAAGGCCTGAGGTTATATGGCCCTGAAACGCACCTTTCCCCTGATCCTTGCTCTGGCACTGGCGGGCTTCGCCGGCGCCCTTGCCTACAGCGCGCGCCACGACCTCGAGCCGGTGGTCACGCGCCTGCTCGTGTCGGAAGGGGCGTGGTTCAAGCCAGCGACGCCCCCACAGACGGAGGTGCTCTACCTGTTCGACATGGGGGTGGTCGATGCCGATGGCGACGGCCACTTGGACATATACACATCGAACCACAACTATCGGCAGTACCTGTGGCTGTCGGACCGCCACGGCGGCTACAGCGATGTCTCGTGGTCCTGGGGAATGGCGCAGTCCGAAGGCTTTCCGGGTTGGGAGCAATCCGAAGACACTCCGACCATCGACAAGCCAGGGCTGTACATCTACTGGCAGCAAGACACTCTCATCCTGCGCACGCACCGCATCGGCGAGGTCGCGCCGACCGTGGCCACGCTCGAGCTGTACAGCCCGGTGCGGGTGATCGCCAATCAGGGTTTCACGGTCGAAGCCACCCAGATCGAAGCCCCACGGGGCGGAAAGGTGCACCACACCGCCTCCCGGATCGCAGCCAAAGTAGATGGGCGTTTGGTGTTGTTCATCACCTCCCGTGGGGCACCGTTCACATTCCGTCTCGACCCGTCCTTTCCCCTTGATCGGGTATACATGGGCAGCAATGCCGTCTCGCCGCGCGAGCCCGTGTATACGCTGGCGCTGCGCGACCGCCACGGTCTGGCCTGGCTCGACGTCAATGGCGATGGTCGCCTGGACGTTTTCATCAATCGCGGCGCGATCGGCGGGACTTTGCGTCTGTTCCCCGAGGCGATCCGCGCCCGCGTCCGGGACGAGCTCCTGATCAGCACGCCCCAGGGGGTATACCGCGACGTCGCCAAGGCATGGGGTTTCGAAAAGCAGGACTGCTCGGCCCGCCATGCGAAATGGGTAGCCATCCGCGCCGGTGCCGCACCAGACCTGTTCATCAACTGCCAGGATCGCGGCATGGCCCAGGGCGGGTTTCCAAAGCAGGTCTACCGCCGTATGGGTGACGCGGCTTTTGCCGAGGTGGCGACCAAGCTCGGCCTGGACATGGCGGATCGGCAGCTGATCGACCTGGCCTGGTTCGATGTGGACGACGACGGCGATATCGACCTCGTGACCCACGAGGACACGGGCTATTTTCTCTATCGCAATACCAATGGCGGTTTCCCACGAGAACCCGTGTACCGCGCCTCATTCCAACGCGCAGACGTTCCCGGGCTGCGTCACAACACTTACGACTACTGGCAATTCGACGGCAAGCTGTCCCTGGCCGACTTCGATGCCGACGGCGATCTGGACGTGTTCGTCGCCTCCAAGCGGGGCAATGTGTTCCTGATCAACGAGGGCGGCCGCTTTCGTGCCGTGGAGCCCGCCTCCCTGGGGCTGCCCGCCGAGAGTGTCGCCGCCG
>FWPV01010013.1_pt1 | contig 15736 bp, 16 predicted proteins | sample 2228371 | NCBI WGS metagenome assembly FWPV01 (sample SAMEA103939776, study PRJEB20133) | metagenome | reverse complement strand
ATAGCGCATGGCCTCGCCCAGGCCCGCCGGGCCTTCGGTGCCGACCCAGGATTCGAGGGCGCGCTCGACGATGAAATCCGGCGCGCCGCAGGCGATATGCCGAGGGTCGCTGGAGGCCTCCACGCCCGGGGCGAGGGATTCGAGCAGCGCCTCCAGCGAGGAGCGGTAGGTCAGTTCGGTGGCCTTGCCGCCGCGCAGGTCGGCCTCGATCTTGGATAGATAAATGTCAAAGGGTGTGCTCACGGTTGCCCCATCTCCTGTCTTGGCCAAAACGGATAGCAAAAGATGTGTCGGGCTGCGGGCCGAAGATAGTATATCCCGCAGCGGGAGTAATGTAAAGCGACGGCGTTGAGCGACCGAGTGCGTTCGCCGCGGTCTCCGAGAAGGCAGGTGTCGCGCGGGGTGGCCGGGCGTCGTTTCCCCGACCGCGGCAGAGCGTAGCCGAGGCGTAATACCTGGGCTACACGGAGATGTCCACGATGCGCCCGCGCTGGAGGACGATCGTGCGCCGGCACACCTCGCGCACAAACTCGATGTCGTGCGAGGCGATGAGCATCGTCTGCGGGAGGCTTTTCAGGAGGTCGAGCAGGTTCTGGCGCGCGGCGGGGTCCAAGCCGGCCGAGGGTTCGTCCAGCGCCAGGATGCGCGGCTGCATGGAGAGCACCGTGGCGATGGCGATGCGCTTTTTTTCGCCCAGGCTCAGGTGGTGGGGCATGCGCGCGGCATACTCGCTCATCTGCACCTGCGCCAAGGCCCAGGCCGTGCGCTCTCGCACCTCCTCCTCGCTCAGGCCCATGTTCAGCGGGCCAAAGGCCACGTCGTCAAAGACGGTCGGGCTGAAGAGCTGATCGTCCGGATCCTGGAAGACCAGCCCCACCTTGCCGCGAATGATGCGCACGTTGCGGTCGCTCAGCTCCATGCCGTCAATGCGCACGCGCCCCTCGCCGCGCAAGATGCCGTTCAAATGCAACAGCAGCGTGGATTTGCCCGCCCCGTTAGGCCCCGTGAGGGCCACCTTCTCGCCCGCCGCCACGCTTAGCGTGACGTCTTGCAGGGCCTGGCGGCCGTCGGGATAACGAAAAGAGAGATGTTCGATCTCAATCGCTTTGCTATCTGCCATACGCGCTTATCCAATCAAGTTTGCCACCACCACGATCACCAGAAACATCGCCAAGCCCAGGCTGCCATAGGCCACGTCGTGCATGCCGACCTTTTGGGGGCGCAGCACGCGGATCTCGCCGTTAAAGCCCCGCGCCAGCATGGCCTGGTAGATGCGCTCGCTGCGCTCGTAGGTGCGCAGGAAGAGCGTGCCGATCATGCGGCCCGTCACCTGGGCGCGCCATAGGATGGAGCCGCCTTCGCGCCCATCCTCGCGGGCGGCGCTACGCGCCTCGCGCGCGCGAATCAGCCGTTGGGCCTCGTCCACAAGCACATACAGGTAACGATACATGAGCAGGATGACGGAGGTCAGCACCAGCGGGATGCCCAGGCTGCGCATGGCACGGGCCAGCTCGAGAAAATGCGTAGTCGTAACCAGCGTGATCGCCAGCAGCGCCGAGAGCCAGGCCTTGACCATCACGTTGGCAAAGCGCAGCGCGCCCACATCGGTGATGGCCAGCCGTCCTCGCAGGATGGGGATGGCGATGAGCGGCGTCCCCTCGTGCACAAAGGGCGCGCCGATGGCGGCCATCAGCACGAAGGTCAGCGCCAAGGTGGACCTGCCCAGCACCCCCATCAGCCGCACCCTGGCGATGAGCACGATCGCGATCACGATGCACAGGTACGCCACGTGCGCCGGCCACGCTTGGACGGGCGTCAGGTTGATGGCCACGATCCCCGCGATCGCCAAGGCCAGCTTGACGCGCGCGTCCATGGTATGGATCGGGCTGACGCCCTCATGATATGGATCGAGCAATCCCGGCGGCACCCGCCCCTCCGATCAGAATAAGTCAGGCGCGCGCACGACGACCGACCAGCCGCGCCAGGCCAAACGTCAAAAGAAAAGTGATCAACACGCCCACGATGCCGGAGAGGATCGTCGCCACGGCCTCGTTCTCGATGCCCGGGAAGAGATAGTCGGGGATGATCTTGTACCAGGGCTCTTGGGCCTGTTCGATAAAGCCATGATCCTCCGCGACGCGCTCCAGGCCGTCCGGGTCGCCCGACGCCAAAGGCGACAGGACGGCCACGACCAGGGCGATGACCAAACCGATGACCCACCAGTATTTGCTCATGCGGCACCTCCTACCTCAGCCGTGCGGAGTTCGAGCAGGTCTTTGCGCGTGGCCGCCAGGAACGTAAGCACGGCGACCGTGATCAGCCCCTCGCCGATGCCGATCAAAGCGTGCACCAGCCCCATCGCGGGCACGACGACCCCCAACGGCGAGGTGCCCGAGACGGCCAATTCAAGCGCGGCCAGCAGCGAGGCCAACACGACAGAGGCCCACGCCGAGGCGAACCCGCCGACGATTAGCCCTTTGCGCCCCGGCAGGATGCGCCGAATCAACGAGTAGAGCGCGTACGCGCTCCATACGCCCACCACGGCCATGTTGAACACGTTGGCCCCCAACGCCAGCAACCCGCCATCCTGGAAGATAAGCGCCTGCACGGCGAGGACGGCTGTGATCACCAGCGTCCCCGCCCATGGCCCCAGCAAGATGGCGACGAGCGCCCCGCCCAGCAGGTGGCCGGACGTGCCCGCCGCCACTTTGAAGTTGATCATCTGCGCGGCAAAGATGAACGCCGCCATGACCCCCATCAGCGGCACCTGGCGTTCCTTCAGCTCTTCGTTGGTGCGCTTGACGCTGTAGGCGATGGCGCCCGCCGAGCCGGCATACGTAACCAGTGCCGTGCCCACATTGATGAAACCGTCAGGAATGTGCATCTTGTCCTCCCTCGCGATAGATGTTCGTGGCCGCTGCTTGTGGCGCGGCGGCCCCATCAACACTGCAACGCGCGCAAACTCCCTCGATCACACAGTGGTCCAGGTCAGCCTTGAAGCCGTAACGGGCAAGCAAGAATTGCTTCAAGCCCGCCAGATCCTCTTGGTCCATGTCTATCACCGCTTTGCACTGTTTGCAGATCAGATGGTGATGCGGCGAGCGCACGCTTAGCTCGTAGAGCGCCAGGTGATTTTCGGACTGGAACTGGCTGACGATGCCCATCTCGCGCAAAAGCTCCAGCGTACGGTAGGTTGTAGAGACATCCACGCAGGGGTTTTGCTTTTGCACGCGGGCGTGAATCTCCTCGGCGGAGAGGTGGCCGTTGGCCTCGTGCAGGGCGAGGATCACCATCTCGCGCTGGGGGGTGAGGCGGTGGCCCTGGTCACGAAGCATCTTGAGGAGTTGATAGTGTCCGCTCATGTGCAGCTCCATGTAACTGCAAATAATTGCAAGTGCATGATACTGCAAGAGAGGCGCCTTGTCAAATGGATGATCAGGACGGAGGCGACTCGAGGGCTGCCATCGTGGGCAGTTCGGTCACGATCTACAGCGCCAGATCGTCGCTTGGGGCATGGGGGGCAGGTTCAAAGACCCGCCTCCCCGTGGGTCTAAAGGTGGATGACCGGCAATCCCAGATAGCGCTCGAATGGCGCGAAATCGCGGTCGGAGTGTAGCAAAGAGCGTCGCCCTTTAACGCGGAACGTAGAATTAGTCACGATCGTCCAAGCGCGACTCTCTGAGCGCGGAAAGGTTGCCGTCCCGGTGTAGCTTGCCTCTCCGCGCACGTACATCCTCTTGCCCGCTCAGTCGCCCCAGCAACTCGATCAGGTAGATCACCGCGCGCGGCAGGTGGAAGGGGTCCTTGACGGGCAGGGCGATGAATTGCTCCATGACCTGCCCCTCGCGTGTGAGGCGCTGGTGCCATTCGCCGTGCGCGCGGTCGGGAAAACGCGCGAACGACCACTCGTGCACGCGCCAGTACCAATCCAAGCACCACGCCTCATGCGAGATCTCGTAGGCCAGTAGCAGGGCGTAGAGCGCCTCGGTGTGCGGCCACCAGGCCTTAACCTGGGCGTTCTGCCAGTAGGGCGGCTCGACGCCGCGCAGGTCCATCCCCAGGAAGATGCCGCCATAGACGGGGTCCCAGCCGCGCTCGATGTGCCAGCGGATGCATTCGATGGCCTGGCGCACGCGCTCCGCCTCGCCGCGCTCGCGCAAGATGTGAATCTGGAACCACATGCTTTCGATGGCGTGCCCCGGCACGATGCAACGCCCCTCGGGCGTGTCTACGGCGCGGTTATCCAGGGTGATGTACTCCAGGAGAGCCTGCAGTTCGGGGCGGCGGAAGTGATCCATGACCTCCAGCGTATGGCGATAGCCTTCCGCGACGACGCCGGCTTCGCCGATGGCGCGCCCGAACTCCCAGAAGGCCAGCGAAAAGAGCATCGAGACGCCGTGGCACTTCATCCCTTCGGGGACGACATAGGGCGCGGTCAGGTAGGAGCCGGGGCGGGCCAGGCGCTCCACGACGCGGCCGTACGTCTCCAGGCCGAGGCGCTTGGCCTCCTCGTCGCCCGTGGCGCGATAGTATTCCGCCAGGCCGTAAAGGGCAAAGCCGTCGGCGTAGATGCTCGTGGCCCCCTCGAGGATGCGCCCGTCGCGCGTGGTGTGATAGACCCAGTTGCCGTCCGCGTCGCGCCCGTGCGCACGGATAAAGCGGTAGAGGTTGTGGGCGATGTCCAGCCACTCCTGGCGGCGCTCGACGGCGTTGTAGAGCTTGGAATAGACCCATAGCGCGCGTAGTTGCGACCAGATGAACTTGTCGTCGCTCATCGGCGAGCCGTCATCGCGGATACAGTTCAGGATGCCGCCGTGCTCCCAATCGAAATGCGGCCTCCAGTAGGGCAGGATGTTGTCGAACAGCAAGGCGCGGTAAAGGTCATATAACCGGACAAAGGACATGCGTTCGGACATAGCTCATTTACCTCGCAAGTATCTGGCGGGATCGGGGATGGGGATGACCCCTGTGCTCTTATCCCTATCCCTCAATCCCTAACCCCTATTCCCTAATCCCTATATGCTCGTTACAGCGGTTCTTCGTACTCCAGCTCGATCGGCTCGGCGTCCTCCAACTCGGTGCCCGGCTCCAGCCAGCGACCGGCGGCGATGGCCATTTGCCGCAGCGTGTCGGCCAGCTCGTCGGTGAGCGCTTCGTGGCGATAGCGCCAGGCCCAGTTGCCGTAGGGTTGGCCGGGGCGGTTGAGGCGCGCCTCGCTGCCCAGGCCGAGCACGTCCTGCAGCGGGAAGATGGCCGTATCGGCCACGGAGTTCATCGCCAGGCGGATCAGCGTCCAGTTGATCTCGCGGCCGTCCGTGCCGGTATAGATGCGCACCTTGTGCTGAAGTTCCTCGTCGCAGCTCGCGTACCAGCCCAGCGTGGTGTCGTTGTCGTGCGTGCCGGTATAGACGACCAGGTCGCGCGTGTAGTTGTGGGGCAGGTGAGGATTGCCCGCGTCGCCGCCGAAGGCGAATTGCAGCACGCGCATCCCCGGCAGGCCAAGTTGCGTGCGCAACGCGACCACGTCCGCCGAGATCAGCCCCAAATCCTCGGCGATGATCGGCAGGCCGCCGAGGGCGCGCTCCAGGGCGCGGAAAAAGTCTATGCCCGGCCCCCGCACCCAGCGGCCGTTGATGGCGGTCGTCTCGTCGGCGGGCACCTCCCAATAGCCACAGAAGCCGCGAAAATGGTCCAGGCGCACCACGTCCACCTGCGAAAGCGCTTGCCGGAAGCGCTCGATCCACCAGGCATAGCCGTCGGCGCGCATCATATCCCAACGGTAGTGCGGGTTGCCCCAGAGCTGCCCGGTGGGGCTGAAATAGTCGGGCGGCACGCCGGCCACGATGACGGGCAGGCCGCGCTCGTCGAGCCGGAATAGCTCGCGGTGGCTCCACACGTCGGCGCTGTCGTGTCCCATGAAGATGGGCATATCGCCCACGATCTGGAGGCCGGCCTCGTTGGCGTAGCGTTTGACCTCGCGCCATTGCCGCGCAAAGAGGAATTGCAGATAGCACTGATAATCCACCTCGTCACGCAGCTCGCGGCGCCAATGGGCCAAGGCGCGCGGGCGGCGCAGGGCGATGCCCGGCTCCCACTCGCTCCACGGCGCCCAATTGAACTGTTGCTTGAGCGCCATAAAGAGGGCATAATCCTCCAGCCAGGCGCGCTGCTCCTCGCGAAAGGCGGCGATTTCGGCCCGGAGCGTCCGGCTCTCGCGCGCGCGTTGGTAGGAGCGGCCGTAGAGCACCTGATCCTCGGGGAAGGAGGCCGCGAGGGTAACGTCCTCTTCTTCGAGCAGCCCCTCGAAGAGCAATTGCTCCAGGCCGATCAGCAACGGGTTGCCCGCAAAGGCCGAGAAGGGCTGGTAGGGCGAATCGCCATAGCCCGTAGGCCCCAGCGGCAGGATCTGCCAGAGGGTCTGCCCGGCCTGCACGAGAAAATCAATAAAGCGATACATGTTCTCGCCCATCTCGCCGATGCCGAATCGCCCGGGCATCGAGGTGGGGTGACAAAGAATGCCGCATTTTCGTTTGAGTGGCATGGCCGACTCCCGATAGAATGGTCGTGCGTCAGGGATAAGTGCATGATAACATCCGCGCCCGCGTTGGTCAAGGCGCGTAACCTATGGCAGGTTGCGGTGTTTCAATGGCAGAATCCGAGTCCGAGTGCTAGCGCGGTTGACGCGCACGGGCTAGGATGCTATAATAGGCCCACTTTGGAGCCCAATCTACATCCTGGAGGAGGACGACTCGTGGATACGTTCGAGGAGGTCAAGAAGATCATTGTCGAGCAGTTGGGCGTGGATCCTGACAAAGTCACTATGGAGGCTCGCTTCCGCGACGACCTCGAGGCGGATTCGTTGGACCTCGTGGAGCTGATCATGGCGTTCGAGGACAAGTTCGGCGGCTCGATCTCGGATGAGGAAGCCCAGAAAATCGCAACCGTGGGCGATGCGGTTCGATTCCTAGAGGCCAAGAAAGCGTAGAGCATCTTGTGGCGACGTAGCCACGAAGCTGTGATCTCAGGCGAAGCGCCGGCCGTCAGCCCCGGTAGTATGCGGGCCGGAAGCTTTGCCTTTTTTGTGTGGTTAGGAGGACCACCATGTCGCAGGTTGTTGTGATTACGGATAGCACGGCCAGCCTGCCTGAGGAAATGTATGCTCGTTACGGCATTGTGATGGTGCCTTATTTTGTGCATTTTAACGACCGTGTGGCGCGCGACATGGTGGACATCAAGCCCGCCGAGTTTAACGCCTACATGGCCAGCCTGCCCGACAACGCGCGACTTCCTCAGACGGCCAACCCCTCGGCCGGGCACTATTTGCAGGCCTTTTTATCCGCCGCGGAACGCGCCAAGGAGATCATCTCGTTTCACCTCAGCTCGCATGGCAGCGGCGCCTACCAGGCGGCCCTGCTCGGCAGGCAGATGGCGCTGGAGCGCCTCAAGGGCGTGATGATCGAGGTGGTGGATACGCTCAACGTCTCGATGTGCCATGGATGGATAGCCCTCAGCGCCGCGCGCGCGGCCTTGCAGGGCGCTCATCTGGACGAGATTCGCGAGTTGGTGCGCCGCATGATCCCGGTGACGCGCATGATCCAGACGGCGGACACCCTGCGCTATCTCTACATGGGCGGGCGCATCGGGCGAGCCAAGCATCTCGTCGGCTCCGTGCTGCAAATCAAGCCCCTCATCAGCATGGAGGACGGCGAGATCACGACGCTGGGCGTGGCGCGCACGCGCATTGGGGCCTATCAGCGCATGACCTCGCTTTTAGAAAAGGCCGTGGGGAGCAAGGCCAGGGTGCGGCTGGCGTTGACCCACGCCGCGGCCCGACAGGAAGCCGAGACGCTGCTGCGGCTGGTCGAGGGCGTGGTCACGCCGGTAGAGGTGCTCTTCTGCGAGCTGTGTCCGGCCCTGACGGTGCATTCCGGCCCGGGGACGGTCGGCCTGTGCTATGTCCCTGAGCAAATCTGAGCCGCGCCGGAGCGCCGAATGGAGGATAAGCGCTCCCAACTTGCGCATGGGGGATGTGGAGCGGGCGAGCCGGTCACGGGCGTCGTCCTGGCGGGGGGGCGCAGCGAACGCCTGGGACGCGACAAGGCCGGCCTGCTGTTGGGCCGCGAGACGCTCCTGCAGCGCGTAGTGAGGACGCTATCTCACCTGAGCGACGATTTGGTCGCGGTCGTGCGCGCGGATCAGCAGATCGTTGTGCCGGGAGCGCGCGTGGTGCGCGATGTCGCGCCGTATTCCGGCGTTTTGGCGGGGATGGCCGCGGGGTTGATGGCGGCGCGCCACGATTGGGCGCTCGTGGTGGCCTGCGATATGCCCTTCCTCAATCTCGACCTGTTGCGCTATATGCTTTCCCTGCGCTGCGAGGTGGACGTGGTCGTGCCCCGCCTGGATGTGGGGGCCGAGCCGTTGCACGCGCTCTACCACAAACGCTGTTTGGGCGCCCTGACCAAGTCGCTCGCCGAGGGGCGGCGGCGCGTCATCAGCTTTTACGACACGTTACGGGTGCGCTGGGTGGGCACGGGGGAGATTGCGCGCTTTGACTCGCAGGGGCGTTCCTTCTTTAATATCAATACGCCCGACGATTTGGCCCTGGCCCAGAGTTGGCTGGAGGAGCACTCGCCCGGCGCGTGAGACTAACCGGAGGGGAGATTCTATGCAGGCGAACGCGGTTGACGTGCGCTATCGCGCGCAGCGCCACGGCGATATGCGCTTCGAATTCCCGCATTACGCGACGCTGGCCGATTGGGAACGGCGCGCGGCCTGGCTGCGCGAGCATATCCTGATCACGCTGGGGCTGTGGCCTTGGCCGGAACGCTGCCCGCTGAACGCGCAGGTCGTCGGCCAACTGGAATACGACGACTATGTCATCGAGAAGGTCTATTTCGAAAGCTGGCCCGGCTTTTATTGCACGGGCAACCTGTATCGCCCGCGGCGAATCAACGCGCCTTGCCCCGGCATTTTGAACCCCCATGGCCATTGGCCGCGCGGACGGCTGGCGCACGAGCCGCTCGGCTCGGTGCGCGCGCGCTGCATCACTTTTGCGCGCATGGGCATGGCGGCCTTTTCCTACGATATGGTGGGGTATCACGATAGTTTGCAGGTGCCGCAGCATCGCTTTGCGTCGCTGCGCGGATCGCTATGGGGGCTGACGCCTATGGCCCTGCAGACGTGGAACAGCTTGCGCGCCGTGGATTACTTGATCAGCCTGCCGTATGTGGATGCGGAGCGGCTGGGCTGCACGGGCGAATCGGGCGGCGGGACGCAGACCTTCATGCTGGCGGCGGTGGAGCCGCGAGTGAAGGTGGTGGCGCCGGTCAACATGATCTCGGCGCATTTCCAGGGCGGGTGCGTGTGCGAAAATGCGCCGGGCTTGCGCACGCAGACCTACAACGTGGAGATCGGCGCGCTGGCCGCGCCGCGCCCAATGTTGCTCGTCTCTGCGACGGGCGATTGGACGGTGAACACGCCCACAGTCGAGTACCCGGCTATACGCAGCATCTATCAGCTGTACGGCGCCGATGACAAGCTGGCCTGGGTGCAGGTGGACGCGCCGCACAACTATAACGCCGAGAGCCGCGAGCACGTCTATCGCTGGTTTGCGCGCTGGTTCCTGGGGGATGAGAGCCTGGGACGCGGGGCCGAGCGCGATTTCGTCGTCGAGCCGGATGAGCGCATGCGCGTTTTCCCCGCCGGCAAGCTGCCCAGCGGCGCGTTGACCCCCGCCGGCCTGGAGCGGGCTATCGTGGGCATGGCCCAGAAGCGCCTGGATGCCCTGCTGCCCGGCCGGGCTACGGAGCTGGAGCGCCTGCGCACGGTCACGCAGAACCGGCTGCTGCATATCCTGGGCGTCACCGTTCCCGGCCAGGCCGATGTGGTGGTCGAGTGGGGCGAGGCGCGCGAGCGCGAGTCGTGCCAAGAGCGCGACCTGGTCTTGGGGCGCCGTTCCGTGGGCGATCGCGTGCCGGGCACGCTGTACTTGCCGCCCTCCGGCGCGACGGAGCGCATGGTGTTGCTTGCGCATGGCGTGGGGCGCGCGGGCTTGATGGATCGCTACGGCGGGCCGGGCGAGATCGTTCGCGCCTTGTTGGGCGCGGGTTATGGGGTCCTTGCGCTCGATATGCATTACACGGGCGTGGTTCCCGCCGATGCCCTGCCGCGTCGCGACCAGGATTGGTTCTGGGCCACGTTCAACCCGCCCCTGCTCGGCGCGCGCGTGCAGGACCTTTTGACGGCTATCGGCTATTTTGCGGGGCAGAAGACGCTGGCTTCTTTGGCGATCGTCGGCCTGGGTGGGGCAGGCCCTTGTGCGCTGTTGGCTGCGGCGCTCAGCTTGGCGCCCTCGCGCGTGGGTGTGGATTTGCAGGCCGTGCCCTGGGACGAGGATGTGGCCTACCTGGGCGAGTGCTATGCGCCCGTGTGGCGCGCTTATGGGGGCTTGCCCGTGGCGAGCGCGCTCGTTGCGCCGCGCTTGATGCTATTGGGCAACACGGCGCATCGCTTCCCGCTGCGCTGGGCCAGGGCGGCCTATAGCGCGGTGGGCGCTTTGCACAGGCTCACCGAGGTGCCCGAACCCCTCGACAGCAAGGCGTTATTGGCCTGGCTGGGCGCGCCACGCGGCTAGAAGCGGGGCATCGTGTCGGAAAAAGGCTCGCTGGAGGTCAACCCCCAATTATCTATCCCTATGGATGAGCTTCGCTTTCGCTATGCGCGCTCCAGCGGGCCGGGCGGGCAGAACGTCAACCGCACGGCCACGCGTGTGGAGTTGCTGTTCGATGTACAGAACTCGCCCAGCCTGAGCGCCGAGCAGCGTCTCTTGATCTTGCATCGCTTGCGGCGCTACATAGATCAACGGGGTGTGCTGCACCTCTTTTCACAGGAGACGCGCAGCCAACTGCGCAACCGCGAGGAGGTCGTCGAGCGTCTGCGCGTTTTGCTAGATAAAAGCTTGCAGATGCCGCGCAAGCGCTTGGCGACGCGGCCCTCGCCCGCCTCCAGGGAGCGGCGTCTGCTGAACAAACGCCGCCAAAGCTTGCGCAAAGCGGCGCGCCGTCCGGTCGGGCGGGACGAAAACGAATAGAGAAGGTGGGACGCATGGCCACGTTGGTCGCCTTTGCGAGTTTGCCGTTTGGCCTCCGCTCCGGGACTTATATGGTGCGCACGCCCGCGGAAAACGTCGCGGTGCACGTTACCGCGCCGCACTTTAGCCCATTCTTGACGGTGGTTTCGCGTCCGGAGTTGGCCCAATCCATCCCCTCCGACGGCCAGGGCGAGGGTTTTACGTCGTACACCTGGTATGACCATCCCTTTGTGCTGCGCGCCACGTTCGGGCGCAACGTGGCGGCGCTGGGTTCGATCAACTCCTGTGCGACGATTTTTCGGCCGTTGCCCGACGATCTGGATGTGCGGGATGCATCCGCCATCGGCCCCGTGCGCGAACGCTTTGCCGAACTGGCGCTGAACGCGTTCAATAACTTGGTGGGCGCGGCACGCCTCAAAGCGCGGCTGTATCACGTATTTGATTTGCGGCGCGACGACATCGAGCTGACCATCCGCCGCGAGGATGGCACCCTTCTGCAGGACGATCCTCTGCACGCTACCCTGGCACAGGAGGAGGTGGCCCAGGCGGGGCGCTTTGACCTTGCGGGGCGGTCGGATCAATGGTATGCGGAACTCGAGGCGACGCTGCAGCGGCCGGAGCCGGTTAGCCTGTCCGATGATCTGCTCATCGAGGCCGAGAGGGCGCTTGCGCAGCGTTTCCCGCGCCAGGCCATCGCCACGTGCCACATCGCCGTCGAAATCGCCGCTTCGGCTCTCTTGACCAGGGGCATGCGCAAACGGGGCGTCCCCAACAAGGAGATTGACGAGGTGCTGTCCACGCGCAGCTTGACCTCCAAACTCGATGTCCTCCTGCGCGCCTACACGGGCTTTAGCCTGAAGCGGCATAATCCTTCGCTATGGAAATCGTTCAACCTGTTGAACGACCTGCGCAACGATGCCGTGCATCACGGTCGCCATGCGACGACGGAGGACGCCCAGCTTGCGCTCAACATCACGCGCGAGCTGGTGGCGTGGCTGGATATGGTCAGCGCACGCAACAAGTGACGGGCGCATCTGCAGGTGCGGGAGACGTGTCATGCCACAACTCGTATGCCGCGGGCATCGTTTGTTCTATCGTCAGGAGGGGCGCGGCGCACTTTTGTTGATCTTGCCGGGCAATACCGCCTCTTCGGCGCATCATCGGGGCGAGCTGGAGCACTTTGGACGGCGTTTCTGGGCCGTTTCGCCCGATTTCTGGGGCACGGGGGCGTCGGAGCGTTTGAACGTCTGGCCCGACGATTGGCACGAGCAGGCGGCGCACGATGTGGCGGCGCTGGTGGAGCATCTGGGCACGTCGTCGGCCTACGTGATGGGCGCGAGCGGGGGCGGGGTCATCGCCCTACTGATGGCCATCCTGCATCCACGGGTCGTGCGCGCCGTGATCGCCGATAGCTGTGGGGAATGGTATCCGGCAGACGCCTGGCATCAGCGCATCGCGGAACGGAGGCAGCGAACGCCGGGGCAGGTCGCGTTCTGGCGCGCCGGGCACGGCGACGATTGGGAGCAAGTGGTGGAGGCCGATTCGCGGATGCTATTGCGACGCGCCGAAAAGGGAGTGCTCGACTGGTATAACGGTCGGCTGGGCGAGATCCAATGTCCGGTGCTCCTGACCGTGAGCCTGGGGGACGAGATGCTACCCGATCCCGGCGGCCAAGTATGCGATATGGTGCGCCAGATGCGCTCCAGCCGCGCGCTGGTTTGGCCCGAAGGAGGACATCCGCTGATGTGGAGCCGCGCAGAGGATTTCCGCCGTGCGGCCGATCATTTCCTCGACACGTGCGGCGTTTGACGCGGTCAACGCGCTACCACAGCGTCTCCTGCCGTTTTTTGGGGGATGATGTCGCCGCCTGGCTGCCGCGATAAAGCCGCGTGCCGTGCATGGAACTCATCTCGGTAAAAGCGCCCTTGTCCACATCGGTGCGTTCCAGATGATCGCTGGCGCCGCGCGCGTCGCCGTCGAGGTTATCGGCATAGTGCAGCACGATCGCCTCCAAGGTCATGGGCATCACCGGAGACCCGTTCTCCAGCGTGCCGTGGTGCGCCAAGATAGCATGCACCACGCGCAGGCGCAATTCCGGGTCAAAGCCCTGCAGGGTGTTGATAGTGTGTTCCACCTGCGATGCGCCCATGTAGAGATGCGTCCAAAGGGAGCCTTCCTCGGTCAGATCGAAACTCAGGGGCTGATAGGCGCGCACTTTGCCCAGGTCGTGCAGCAGCGCCACGGTGATGGCCAGGTCGCGGTCCAGTTCGGGATACAGCTCGCAAGCCGTCTGCACCAGCCGCGCCACGCTGAGGGTGTGCTCCAGCAGGCCGCCCACGCAAGCGTGATGGTTGAACTTGGCGCCCGGAGCCTGGGTGAAGGCTTGGTAAAACTCCTGGTCGCCAAAGATCGCCGCAAGCAGCCGCGCGAGGTCGGGGTTTTTGATGCTTGCGCGCAGCGCGTCGAACTCGGCGAGCATCTGGTGTGTGGCGCGGCGCGCGGCGGGCAGGAACTCGGCGGGATCCGTGAGCTGGGCGGGCACGATGCGCTCGATGTTGATCTGTAACTGGTCGCGGAACTCGCCGACCCGACCCGATACCTCGACCCCCTGGCCCACGACCAGCGAATCGGGCACCGTGCTGGGCACGTCGAAATAGACGCCCAGGATGCTGCCGGTGCGGTCGGCCAGGGTCACGCGCAGCATGGCGTTGCCGGTGCGCATGGTGGATACGCTCTTGTCGCGCAGCAAGAACTGGTGCTTTTTCAGCGTCATGTTCGCCCTCAATTGGCTGACGGTCATGCGGGCCATAGACTCACCTCGCTTGCTACTGTCGCGCGCCGGCGCCCTTGTCGGTTAGCCAGCGCGTCACAAAAAGGCCCAGGGCCAGGGTCGCAAAGGCCGTCACGCCGAACATCGGGCGGATGCCGATGACATCCGCGAGGATGCCGCTCAGCCAAGGCCCGGCGAACATGCCCCAAGCGTAGACGGCTTGGTGGAGACCCATGGCGGTGGTGCGCTGGGCGTCGGCTACGTGCTCGATGCTCATGCCCATCAACACCGGATAGACTCCGCCGTAGGATAGCCCGATGAGGATTTGGGCAACGAACACCATCGGCAGTGAAGGGGCCAGCGCCGCCGCGGCGATCCCCAACGCCAGAAAGACAAAGCTGGCATAGACCAAGCGCTGCGCGCCGGTGCGCTTGACCAACGCCGTGGCGAATAGATTGCCCAACACCGTGACGGCGATGTTGATGCTGACCAACAGGCTTTGCATGACGTCCGTGGCGCCCAACTGCTTGGCTAAGATGGGCAGGAAGCCGTAAGTGGAGGCCCAGTTGGCATACAGGCTCAGCATGTTCAAGAGGGCGGGCAGAAGGACGTCGCGGCGCGCGATCAATATGCCCAGGTCTTTGAAGGAAGGCGCTTTGGGCGGGCGGGCCTGCTCTCGCGCGGGTATGACGATCAAGATCGCCAGTCCGGCGGTGGCCGCCGCCAGGAAAAAGGCCAGGGAATAGCCCCCCAGGCCGTTGAGGCTTCCCGTGACGCCCGTGGCCAGCACGCGCCCTACCGAGCCGATGAGGGTCAACAAGGCGCTGGCTCGCACCGCCTCGCGCGGCGGGAAAAGGCTGCTGAAGACCACCACCAGCGGCACCCACGTGCCCGCCGCTAGGCCGGTCACCGCGCGGCCCAGGATCAGGCCGTTCACGTGGCCGGTCATGCCCATGATCCACGCGCCCAGTCCCGCGAGTCCAAAGCCGACGATGATAAACGGCTTGCGGCGCCCGATCCAGTCGGCGGCGATGCCCAGGGGCAGGCGAATGATGGCCTGCCATAGGCCGTATTGGGAGAGTACCACGCCCACCAGGGCCAGGTTATCGGTCTTGGTGGCGGTATAGGTGCCCAGCGTGGGCACGTACAGATACAGAGCCATCCAGTACAGGAATACGGCCGTGCCGTAGATCGCAACCGTCACTTTGCGGCTGCCGAATAAAGAAGTCGGCATGGCCCGCGCAACGGAAGTTTGATTCACAGAAATTGTGCTCCCTCGTCAAGGGTATCATAGGCAACGGCAAAAACAAGCCCCATCACCACGCCGTACTGTGGTCATGGGGCCTGAAGCCTTTGTCCACGTATGGGCCCACCCGGATTCGAACCAGGGACCAACCGGTTATGAGCCGGCCGCTCTAACCTCTGAGCTATGGGCCCTAACAAGCGTCTGGTTCGCTCACGAGGATTGTACCATAGGGCGGCGCGGTCGTCAAACGCTGTGGGGACATGGCACGGCCATGTCCCCACGTTCTTCGCAACCTATCAGGCTTCTGACCTGGGGCGCGGGGCGAGGGTCAACTCTACCTCAATGATCTTGCCCTCCCGCAAGACGCTCAAGCGCACCTTTTGGCCCGGCTCGGTTCTGAGCGCGAGATAGCTGATCACATCCTCGAACTTTTTGACGGCCGAGCCGTTGATGCCGACGATGATGTCGCCGCCCACAACCGCGGTACGTCCCTCGATTTGCACGCGCTCTCGGCCGGCCCTCAGCCCCGCCTTTTCGGATGGGCTATCTTTGATCACCTCGACGACCAGCACGCCGCGCTGATCTTCGGGGAGCTTCATGGCCTTGGCCAGTGCAGGGGTCATGGTCGTTC
>FWPV01010012.1_pt1 | contig 15737 bp, 15 predicted proteins | sample 2228371 | NCBI WGS metagenome assembly FWPV01 (sample SAMEA103939776, study PRJEB20133) | metagenome | reverse complement strand
CTGGCGCGGGATTAAGTAATATCTAGCAATGGCGATCTTTTCTCGATCGGTATAACCCGATAGCTGGATGACCTCCATTCGGTCGCGTAAGGGCCCGGGGATCGTGTCAAGGGTATTGGCGGTAGTGATAAATAAAACCTGCGATAAATCGAACGGCACTTCCAGATAGTGATCGCGAAATTCCATATTTTGCTCAGGGTCTAAGACTTCAAGCAGTGCCGAGGCCGGATCGCCGTGAAAATCGAACACCAGTTTATCGACTTCATCCAACATAAAAACCGGATTTCGGCTTTCGACGCGGCGTAAAGCTTGAATAATCCGCCCTGGTAGAGCGCCAATATAGGTGCGCCGATGGCCACGAATTTCCGCCTCATCTCGCATGCCCCCCAGCGAAATCCGTACGAATTTCCTGCCCATCGCCCGAGCGATCGAGCGTCCTAAAGATGTCTTGCCTACTCCGGGTGGTCCTACAAAACACAGAATTGCGCCTTCCCGCACGCGGCGGATTTCATCTTGTTCTTCGCTCTCAGCCTCTTCTGCAGCTCGTTCTAGGCGGCGTTTACGCACGGCTAGGTATTCCAGAATGCGGTCCTTAATATCTTCCAAACCGTAATGGTCTTGGTCAAGGACTTGACGGGCATGGGCAATATCTAAGTTATCCTCCGTCGTTATCGACCACGGTAAGCTCACCAACCAATCTAAATAGGTGCGGATAACACCATATTCTGCCGCAGCGGTTGGTAGGCGGGATAAACGATCGAGTTCTCGCCGTGCTTGCTTCTCGGCTTCCTCTGGCATCTTTGCCGCTTCGATCTTCTGGCGAAACTCTTCGACTTCCTGCTGTTGCTCATCTGCTTCACCAAGCTCCTTCTGGATAGCCTTCAACTGCTCCCTTAAGAAGTATTCCCTTTGGACTTTTTCGATCTCCGATCGGGCTTCATTCTGAATCTTCTGTCCGATCTCTAAGACCTCGATTTCGCGTGCCAAGATAGCTACCAGTTTGTGCAGTTTTTGAGCAACAGAGTCCAGCTCGAGGATGGCTTCAGCATCGCTCAAATCCATCCTCTGGAAGTTAGCAATCGTATAGACGATCTGCAGTGGATCTTCCAGAGACAAGACCGCCGCAACCAATTCGCGCGGGATGGAAGGGATCATCTCTGCAATGTGTTCGAATTGGGTTCGGGCGTTGCGTGCCAGTGCCTCAATCTCTGTGCCTTCCTCGATCGTCTCTGGGCGAAGCTCAATGCGCGCCTTTAGATAAGGTTCCTCTTGCACATATTCAAGGGTACGAAAACGGGAAATCCCCTGAACCACCAAGCGAATGGTTCCATCCGGCGCTCGGAATAGCCGATGAACCACCGCCGCTGTGCCATACTCAAAAAGATCGGGGGGATTGGGCTGTTCCAATTCGGGATTTTTGGATGCCACCAAGCCGATGATACGTTGCTCAGACGTGACGACATCATCCACCAAACGGATTGACCGTTGCTGACCAATGGTCAACGGTACAACAGTTTGAGGATAGACGACTAACCCGCGCAGCGGTAAAATCGGCAAAACCTCGGGGATGTCATCTTCCTGCTTTGCCCCCTCTCCTGAGGGTGTTGGTTCAGAAGCGGACGTTTCCTTGTTTTCTTCTAAGTCAGCAGAAGAAGATAAGAGGATCTCATTGAAAAGAATTTCATCTGAGTCAAAGTAGCCAAGTAGTTCCATCATATCGGATAGCCAACGTGTTGCAGACATGTGTTCCTTTTTATAAATAACAGTACCCCATTTTTGTTCTCAGCGAAAACCAAGCTTTCATTTTCGAATGGGAATATGTTGCGGGGCTTTTTTAGGCAAGGTGATGCGTAGAAATCCCGCTTGATATACGGCTTCAATTTTTTCAGCATCAATGGCAAAAGGTAATTCGATATCGCTCATGAATTCACCAAATCGAATTTCCATTTGGTGGTAGGCGCGACGCTCGGGTGTATCTACCCTCAGTCCGCGCACCGATAGGTATTTGCCGTCTAGTAAGATCGTAAAATCCTCTTCGCGCATCCCTGCGACTTCCAAGCGCACGATGAGGGCGTCTTCAGTCTCAAACACATCGGTAGGCGGTCGCCAAATATGTGGACGCACGGTAAGATGCCAATGGGGAATACCTTCACCGAGATGCCGATAGCCTTCTAAAATATAAACTCCCGGCTTGGAGAGATTTGATTTTAGGTGTAATTCCAACATTCGACGCCCTCCATGTCGCTATAAAGGCTTATGTTCCTTAACCGAGTGCTGCTTTTGCATGATCCAACACCGCTTCATAATCGGGCTCATCACCTAAAGCAGGCATATAAGCAACGTAAGTCAATATGTCGTTACGGTCAATCACAAAGATCGCTCGACGTAAGATTCTTAGCTCCTTGATTAAAACGCCGTATTTTTCGCCAAACTCAGCCGACAGGTGATCAGATAAGGTCACGACCTGTTCAACGCCAGCGGCTGCACACCAATTCTTCAGGGTAAACGGTAAATCCATGCTGACCATCTCAATCACCACATCCTGCCCTAAAGCGCTGGCTGCCTCGTTAAATCGGCGGGTTTCGCGATCACACACGGAGGTGTTTAAGCTCGGCAGCGAACCAATTATCCTCACCTTACCCTGTGTGTCGGCGATTCCACGGAATGGTTTCCAATCCATCGTGTGCACCAAAAAGTCAGGCGCCTTTTCACCGACTTTCAAATCCTCTCCAACAATCGTGACATCTTTGTCTTGAAATGTCAAGATACCTTTTCTCTCAATGCTCATCTTAACCATCCTTCTAACAATAAGATTTTGTCTAAAAAACAACTAGGCGTTTCGCCTAAGCTCAGCGCCCCAGGCGGGACTCGAACCCACAACCGTTAGCTTAGAAGGCTACTGCTCTGTCCATTGAGCTACTGGGGCATCCTACCACTATATACGGGTGTATCTGCCTAAAAAGACGCCATATATCGCCCTTTATTAAGATCCTTTTTATAGTCTCTAAAGAGAGCTCATGCTCTATATTGCCATAATCGTTATTAAGATTCCATCACCGGACGCAGCCCGCGATAAACGCGGCTGCCAGATAACACACTCAAGATCGTTTGGGCTGGCTTGCCCAATCGCTCACTCAACTCAACGGGGGTGAGCGGCGTATTGCCGTTGGCTAAAAACACCCGAAAGATCAAATCCACCAAAGGAGTACCGGGTGCCAAAAATTCGGGCTGCTTTGCACAATGCTCGATCAGGACATGCTGTAAACCATTGACCGGTTGAACTTCTGCAGTTTGCGGATCAACCCAATCAAAAACCTCATCAGCACCACCGTCACGAAAGTGTTGTTGATGTTCTGGACATAGGATATTATATAGATATACATGCCAATCACGGTCGTTTTGCCGCCACCATTCATAATCAATATGAAAGCGAGTATGCAGAGTCGGTTTTGAGATCAACGGACGTTTCAGTTCAGTCAATTTGCCTCCTCAACTCAATTGTCTTCGCTCTCAGTATATCGATAATGTTGATCGCCGACATGCACAAACCACGGACGAGAGTTTAGGAGCGACAAGATTGGTCCGGGTGGGCAACGCCGCAGGATATTGACGGCTGCATATAATTCGCTGGCGTGGACATGGCCTTGCGGATTCAACTTTGATAATTCTCGCACCATATTCACAATGGTTTTCTCAAAAGGCACCCGTTCTTTGAGATTCTTCTCCCATGCTTGATCGAGGCCTTCAACATCTGGCACCATAATCGCCATGCGATCATCAAACTGGGTCGTCACATTGTGCTTCAACATCGCAAAGACAATCCCGCCATCGGAACCTACCAGCACAGTTCGAACCCATTCTCGCCCAGGTCGACGTGCTAGTCTCGTTAGGACAACTTCCCCTGCCTTTTTGCCACGCTCGATTTTGATATAACTACCCGGAATCAAGCCACGCTTTTCATACCATTCTTTCAAACCATAGACATAACCATAGGGCCGCACCACCCACGCGGGAAAACGTTCATTGCTCTCGCCATCCACAATGGTAAACCGGATGCGCGGTGCTTCGTAGGCCGTCGGAAAGAGCAAACGGGTTTGGGCTGAAAGCGGTAGAGTCCCGACCCGCCAATGAGGATAGATCAAACAAATTTGAGTCTCGTTGACTTTCGCAAGCTGAGCAGGAGGCGGTGATAGTTCATCTTGTAAACTTGACTCCAAGCGCAGCATCTCTTCTGTGAAGAGCGATCGATCCTCTTCCATCGGGTGATACTTGAGGTGCATCGGCGGTTCTAAGACAGCCGGCGGTTCAAGCCGTTTTAGGAACCACAACACTTCTCCCGCTGCCCCCACCTCATCAAATCGTTCGTCTTCCTGCAAAGCATAATCCAACGAAAATTCAAGCAATTTTGGATTGACATTACTTTTTAGCTCAATCTGATCGATGAGCTTCACTGTCGGTAGAGGGCCACCACCGGCCATATCCAAAACTGCCTCAGCTAAATTCAAATGCCCGATATTGATATCAACCAAAAGGGCACGCGGAAACCACTTCCCAGCAATTTGAACAAAGTCCGCATGATCTCGTAACCCTTCCTCAACCCGGCGGCTGAGGAGATCGCCATAGGTATCTAGGATCGACGGTAAGTCAAATTGGGGGTCGCTCTCTTCAAGTTCTATTGGTTGATTGAGATCGTGTTGCTCTAAGTTCGCAGCAAACTCTCGCGTCTCACCTTGGCTGAATTGCACTTTGATGACCTCAAAGGGACCAATATCTGGATTGCGTCCTGGGCGTACGCCGATGACCTTCCCTTTGCGCCAACCTAATGCCGGGAAGACCAATTCTTGCCCTTTTTCGTAGCGCTCTTTGGGTAGATACAAATCACATCCTTGACTGCGTTCCAGATCTTGAGCGATCTTCTCCTGACGAATGCGTTCATCGACTAAAACCGAGAGCACTTCGGCAGTCGTTAAAGGCGTTTCGCTTTCTAAGAGGTAATTATATAGATATTCGATATCCTGATCGCGCAGTTCAAATCGTTCCCAATAATCCTCTTTTTGGATTGTTGACGCTATGACCATCTCCAACTTGCCTTATTCTTAAATTCAAATATAAAAATCCTTTCAGTTTTTACGAAAATTAATTATACTCTATCCATGAGTCATTCATTCAGCTTTCTGGACTTTTTTAGAAAAATCTTACGCCAATCCGATCAGGTTGTCCTTTATCGCTCCAACAATCCTATCTTGTGTAACCTTCTCCTCGAGGTTCTCAAGGAAAACCAAATTTTAGCCTATCTATCTCAAGAAGCTGTCGGGCAACACATTTATCCAGTCAACATCGGAAAGCTTTCCGATGTTGAGATCATTGTCGCGAAAAAAGATCTGCCAAAAGCAACAGAATGTTTGGAGTTATTTTTAGCCCAATTAGAGGAGCAGAATACGGATTTGCCAGAGGAAGGAAATGTGGATCTTTCCTCTATGGATAACTCTGACTAAGCCAATCGAGCGGATCAACCTGCACCCCATTAACCCAGACCTCAAAGTGTAAATGAGGTCCCTGGGAGCGACCAGTATTGCCAACCAACCCAATCAGTTGCCCAGCCTTGACTTGATCCCCAGCTTGCACAAATATCTCTTTCTGGTGATAGTAACCGGTGTATACCCCCCAGCCGTGGTCAATCATCGTCGCATTGCCTCTTACGGTTAGAGGGCCGGCAAACACGACCACACCATCCGCAGGAGCGTAGATTTCGACGCCTTCTTTCCCGACAATATCCAGCCCAGTGTGAAAATAATCATACGTCCCCCCATTATACGAACGGCGATTCCCGAAACGAGATGACCAACAATCGCCGGAAGTGAGACAATACTCCTTCGAAAGAGGGGAAGGAAAGAAAAATTCTCCTTGCCAATATTTTTGCGGGGTAAAAGCCTGGGCATAGGAAGCCCAAAGCTCATTTTCCTGTTCTGTTACGGTAGGATCGATCGTCTCCGGATCAACGGTCAGGGGATTATCATAAGGATAATCGACTTTTCCTACATTGACCATCTGGGAAAAGATAGGTTGGGATTGGTCATCCAAAATGACATGTACTTCAAGTGGATAGAGTCCCGGCACCGCCATGGCATGAACGCCAACCAGTAGAACATATTCTTGAGCGGTCTCTTCTACTAAAGGAATTGTTCGCTCCATGAAAGTTGCCTGCATGTTCATGCCCGCTTTCGCCTTGAGGCGAATGATCCCCGTCTTTCCCTGCAACAATCGTTGAGGAGACAAACGCGCTTCCATTATAGGACAAGAAACCTCGCTCAGAGAATCCTTTTGTACCTCATCGATTCCAACCCAAGGCTCACTGGGGAGATAGCCAATCGTTTGGGTAAGCTGATTTTGGCTCACCAATTGCCATGGATTTGATTGAGCAAGCATGGCTAGCTCCAGCAAGGATAGGTCTTGAGGGATGAGCAGACAGCTCGGGAGAGAATCCGTGATGCGGTCGGCGGGTAAAACCAATGACGCGCCGGCAAACATCTCATTGGGAGAAATTACGTGATTTAAGCGCAGCAACAAATCCAGCGGCACTTGAAACTTGCGGCTGACCGATTGCAATGTCTCCCCTAAGGGCAGCGACATAGTTGCCAGACGACCCTCAAACCCCTCTACTGCAGGAATGATCAATTCCATCCCGACCATCAACTGGTTGGGGTTTTGAAGGTTATTTACGGTTGCCAACTCGGTCATCGAAACACGGAAACGCTGAGCGATGCTCCAAAGCGAATCCCCTGCTTGAACGATATAGGTTGCTCCTTTAGGCGAATCCTGTGCCTGCACCGATAAAAACGGGAACAACAAGAGTACCAACAATACTAGACTACCTATCCAGCCAAGTTTCTTATTCGCCATCTTTGCAATCCTTAGTCCGAAACAAAGTCGATCACTTCCCCTTCAAGAAATTCCTTCAAACGGTTCGGATGACATTCGATAATATACTGGGCAGCTTTCTTCGGGATAAGGGCGATTTGCCATGCACGCGCTAACCGCTTATCCACTACACAACGATCTTGATCAAGCCAGATTACCGCTAAGGGAAACGGTACACCGATCATATGAATTGCCGTATCCAAACGGCTCGGTCGAGGATACCAAAATAACAAACCCTGATCATAGGAAGGAGGTGGGGAAAACAGAAATCCCCGCAAGCGAGACCCAAAATTGCGGCAGACTCTGAGGGATAAGGGTGGTTCAAGGGCTGTTTGGTTTTTACTAATCTTCACCCATCCATTGAGTGTCATCCTATCCCTTAACCTCTGCTTCGCTATCTGTAAACACCTTCGCGACACTGTCCAACAGTTCTTGCGGGGTAAAGGGTTTTGCCAAATAATCATCCACTTTGGCGACTTCTAGTCCCAATACCCGATCGATATTCTGCGCTCGCGCTGTGATGACGATAACCGGCAATGATTTTGTGTTTTCATCCGCGCGCAGTTGGTGATACACATCCCAACCATCCATATCCGGCATCATCAGATCGAGTAAAACCAAATCGGGGCATTCGGTTTTGATCAAACGCATCCCCTCACGTCCGCCGTTAGCGCCAATGACTTCATATCCTTTGCGACCTAAAATTAAGCGCACCAGATCGATCATCTCGGGCTCATCTTCGATATAGACGATCTTTTTCTTCATGCTCGCCATTCCTTCCATTTCTGCTGACCTATCTGTAGTTTACCACAAACGCTCCCTACAAAGAGATTGACACTTGCCATGACCATCAGCCTAGAATATAATCGCAAAAAAAACACATTCTTATCCAGAAAGGCGTTCTATGATTGATGTAAACGACCTACGCAAAGGGGTTACCTTTGAACTCGATGGCAATCTCTATAAAGTTTTAGAATACGAACACCATAAACCGGGTCGAGGTAAAGCGACCATCCGAGTCAAAGCCCGTGATTTACGCAGCGGAGCGACGCTCGAAAAAACATTTATTTCGGGCGATCGCGTTCAAGATGTCCGCTTGGATTATCACAATGTCCAATTTCTCTATTTTGACGGCAGTCTGTACCACTTCATGGATACCGAAACCTATGATCAACCTGCCATTCCAGCCGAGGTAATTGGTGAAAACGCAGGTTACCTTAAAGAGAACTTGGAGTTGAAGCTGACCTTCTACAATGGTGAGCCAATTGACATTGAACTCCCCGTCACCGTCGATATGGTGGTTACTGAGGCTGAAGTTGCAGTGCGTGGTGACACTGCCACTGGCGTGACAAAGCGAGTCGTCACCGAGACGGGATTGCAAGTCCAAGTGCCAAACTTTGTCGAAGTCGGGGATACCATTCGCATCGATACCCGCAATGGCTCTTATGTAACCCGTGTCTGATGAAAACACCTGCCGGTAAGGAATGCCCCTATTTTTACGGGGATTATTTTCGCGGTCGCAAGATCGAAGAATGTCGCTTGCTTGCCGCGGCGTTACCTCCTCTGCCGTGGAAACCGAGCATGTGCCAAACCTGTCCAGTGCCGGATATTCGTTTGGCAAATGCCTGTTCCTATATGGAACTCAAGCCACGCTTGATCAGACCGTTTCCCTTTATCCGACAAGAGGTGCAAATTACAGCCTATTGCACCAAAACGGAGCGAGTGGTCGCCGAACCCTTTGTCGGTTGCGGTGAATGTCATCCCCTGCCCTTTGCGTTGCCCGGAGAAGACAATGACGCTGACTCTGCTGCTTGACCTTGACGATACCCTCCTTCAGAACGACATGGAGACCTTTATCCCGGCTTATCTTCAAGCCTTGTCAAAATATTTATCCGAAAAGGTCTCCCCCGATCATCTGGTCAAACAACTGATGCGCGCCACCCAAATCATGATCGCCAACGATCGTCCCGATCGAACCCTAAAAGAGACCTTCGATCAAGCTTTTTACCCAGCAATCGGGATTGAGGAAAGCCAAATTCACCAGGAGATTGAAGCATTCTACCAAAATCAGTTTCCTCAGCTTAAAGGATTAACCCGCCCCATGCCGGGTGCTGTCGAATTGGTCGCTCAAGCACTCCAAAGACAATATAACCTCATTTTAGCCACCAATCCCTTATTCCCCCTGCTTGCCAATTTACATCGTCTGAAATGGGCTGGTTTGGCGAAGTCCATCTCTGCCTTCCGCTTGATTGCTTCTTATGAAACCTATCATTTCGCCAAACCGAATGCGGCGTTTTTTATGGAACTTCTCGCACGCGATGGCTGGCGTGAACAAGGCGCAGTGATGGTCGGGAACGACCTTGAAATGGATATCTTGCCCGCCAAAAAGGTTGGCTTAAAGACCTTTTTGGTCTCCGCAAATCCCACTGCACCCGAATCAATCGGTGGCAAGCTAGAAAATGTTATCCCGTGGATCGACCAAATGCCACCAGAAGATACCATTCCAAATTTCTCATCGACAGAAGCCATCCTTGCCATTCTAAAATCCACCCCGGCTGCACTACCTTATCTCTGCGCACAAATACCCGATGATCGATGGAACGAACGCCCCCAAGATGACGAATGGTGTCAGACAGAAGTTTTATGCCATCTACGGGATGTCGAAATCGAAGTCAACCTTCCCCGTTTACAAAAAGCCATTGCGACCCCGAATTCGTTTATCGCTGGTATCGATACCGATCGGTGGGCAGAACAACGTAATTATCAAAAGCAATCGGGAAGAAAAGCATTGGCAGAGTTTATTCAAGCTCGCTTAGAACTGTTGAACCTCGTGCAGAACATGCCAACCGAAACATGGAACCAAAAAGTGCGACATGCTATTTTTGGACCTACAACCCTTCAAGAGCTAGTCGGGATCATCGCTTCACACGATCGCATCCACATTCGGCAAATCGTCCAAAATCAATCCGCTGCATAATTTTTGTTGATACGCCTCGATCGTGATGATTGGGGGTTAAGTATGGTAAATTGATCTATTTATTCTAATCGGAGGTTGTTATGCGTCGTCGGGTCGTTGTGACGGGTTTGGGCTGTATCAGTCCAGTGGGCAATGACATTCACTCTTTGTGGGAATCGATTTCAAATGGAATTTCCGGAGTGGGCTACATCACCCATTTCGATGCCAGTGACCACAAATCGAAAATCGCGGCCGAAGTCAAAGGGTTCGATGCTGCAGCCTTGTTTGGCAATCGTGAGGCGCGCAAAATGGACCGCTACACCCAATTTGCCCTTGCTTCGGCTCAACAAGCGCTTGAACAGGCAAACCTCCCTATCCATGACGCAAATCGTGACCGCATCGGCGTCGTCATCGGCACCGGTATTGGAGGCATTCACACGCTGATCGAACAATATCATGTCTTTCAAGAAAGAGGGCCAAGCCGCGTCAGCCCCTTTTTGGTTCCTATGATGCTGCCCGATAGCGCCGGTAGTATGGTTGCTATCCATTTTGGGTTACGCGGTCCGAATTTGGCAGTGATTACCGCTTGCGCTACCGGTAACAATGCAATCGGGGAGGCAACGGAGATGATTCGGCGCAATCAAGCCGATGTCATGTTGGCCGGCGGCAGTGAAGCGGCCATTTTACCGGTCGCTATGGCCGGCATGAATGTCATGAATGCCCTCTCCACCCGCAACGACGACCCTCAGCGAGCCTCGCGCCCCTTTGATCTCAACCGCGATGGTTTCGTGATGGGCGAAGGCGCCGCCGTCCTCGTGCTAGAAGAATTAGAATTTGCCAGAGCGCGTGGCGCCAAGATCTTAGCTGAGGTCATCGGTTATGGACATACCAATGATGCTTATCACGTCTCCGCACCAGCCGAAAACGGTTATGGAGCGGCTTTATGTATGCGCCAAGCCTTAGCTGATGCCCAATTACAAGTTACGGACATTGATTACATCAACGCTCACGGCACCAGTACACCACTAAACGATAAAAGCGAAACCGCGGCGATTAAAACCGTCTTTGGTGAACAGGCTTATCGACTCCCCATCTCCTCCACCAAATCGATGACCGGACATCTGCTCGGCGCTTCTGGGGCTTTGGAAGCAGTCATCTGTACGCTTGTCTTGCAACATCAGTTTATCCCTCCAACGATCAACTATGAGACTCCTGATCCAGAATGCGATTTGGATTATGTACCCAACCAAGGGCGCTCGGCGTCGGTCAAACATATTCTGTCTAACTCGTTTGGATTTGGCGGGCATAACGCTTCGATCATCCTCAGCCAAGTTCAGGAGTGAACAGCATGACAAGATACGCCCATATTACCGGCTGGGGGATGGCGATTCCCCAAAAGGTGGTGACCAATTACGATCTTGAAAAGATGGTCGAAACCAGCCATGATTGGATCCTATCTCGCACTGGAATCTCCGAGCGCAGGATAGCCAATGAAGGAGAGTCTTCCGCATCTTTAGCGGTTCAAGCCGCTCTCAAAGCAATGGAAGTTGCCAATGTACACCCCCTCGAAGTAGATTTAATTATTGTTGCCACCTCCTCTCCCGAACACATTTTTCCAGCAACAGCTTGCATTGTCCAAGATCAAATTGGCGCCAAAAGAGCTGGTGCATTTGATCTGTCCGCAGCTTGCACTGGCTTTATTTACGCGTTGGATATTGCCTCTTCGGCAATCCGTAGCGGTTCGGTCAACACGGCTCTGGTTATCGGCGCGGAAACCCTCTCGCGCTTCGTTAATTGGCAAGATCGGAACACGTGCATTTTGTTTGGTGATGGCGCAGGCGCTTTTGTGCTCCAAGCCAGCTCCGATGTCGGGGGCATTCTTTCCGGCGTTATGCGCTCGGATGGGTCAGGGGCAGATTTACTTACCCTCCCTGCTGGTGGCAGTAAACTCCCCGCCAGCGTGGTGACTGTCCAGAACGGACAGCACTATATTCAAATGAATGGACGCGAGGTCTTTCGTTTTGCCACACGGGTAATGACTCAATCGACCCTTGAGGTCATCCAAAAAGCCAACTTGTCCATTGAAGATATCCAATATATTATCCCCCATCAAGCCAATCAACGCATTATTGAGACCGCCGCCAAAAACCTGAACCTACCCATGGATAGGATTATCTCCAACCTCGAACGCTATGGGAATACCTCCACGGCCTCCATTCCCATTGCCACTTGCGAAGCCATCCAAGAGGGGAAACTCAAGGCAGGCGATCGGGTGGTCTTCGTGGGGTTTGGTGCTGGCTTAACTTGGGGAGCGGTTTTAGCTCAATGGACTGGTCCCTTACCAAAGAAAAAGCGCGTTTATCCTCGTCGCTATCGTTGGTTTGCCCGTCTACGCTCGCGCATTTTACGCCTCTGGCGGCGATTGGAGGGCTTCCTGTGGGGTAAACAGGCTGCCTGAAAGGCAAATATTGCTTCGCAAATCGTTAGAGAGACGTTAGAATTCACTCCGAAGCACTCCAATTTATTCCATTCCCCTTGAGAGATTGGTATAATCAGGTTTGGAAATGTTTTTGGATTTAAATTGGAGGTTTAAGTGAACCCGTCTCGCAATCGATCTTCTCTGGTATATCTCCTCTTGTTTGTGGCGATTATCGTCCTGGTGGTATACCAGTTTCAACAGAGTCCAACCACGCAGGATGTGATCCCCATCAACAAGGTTGCCAATGACATTCAAAGTGGACTGGTAGAACGCATTGTCGAGGATAACAACCGTCTACGGGTGATCTACGCGGATGGCGCCGAACGTTACTCCCACAAAGAATCGGAAACTACTTTAGTGGAACAACTGAAAGCCTTTGGGGTCAGCACCGAGCAACTTGCGGCAAACAGCATCAAAATCGAGGTCAAACCCCCCTCCCCATGGATGGGCGTTGCCACCATCCTCGGTTATGTCTTGCCGTTTCTTTTCCTGGCAGGGGTGTTCTGGTTTGTCTTTCGCCAAGCGCAGGGCAGCAACAACGCCGCCATGTCCTTTGGCAAATCACGGGCGCGCATGTTTACCGGTGATCAACCTAAAGTGACCTTTCAAGATGTTGCCGGTGTTGAAGAAGCAAAAGAAGAGCTCCACGAAGTGGTGGAATTTTTACGCGAACCAGAAAAATTCATCTCCTTAGGAGCACGTATCCCCAAAGGGGTGTTGCTAGTCGGACCACCAGGCACAGGCAAGACTCTGCTTGCTAAAGCCGTCAGCGGGGAAGCCGGTGTGCCGTTCTTCTCCATCTCCGGTTCCGAATTTGTCGAAATGTTCGTCGGGGTTGGCGCCAGTCGCGTGCGCGATCTGTTCGATCAAGCCAAACGACATTCTCCTTGTATCGTGTTCGTTGACGAAATCGACGCTGTTGGACGTCAACGTGGCGCAGGCTTGGGAGGTAGCCACGACGAGCGCGAGCAAACCCTCAACCAGATGCTGGTCGAGATGGATGGATTCGATACGGACACGAATATTATTATCGTTGCCGCCACAAACCGTCCGGATATCCTCGATCCAGCCCTGCTGCGACCAGGTCGCTTTGACCGCCGCGTGATCCTCGATCGCCCGGACATGCGCGGACGGGAAGCCATCCTCAAAGTCCATACGCGCGGCAAACCGTTAGCCCCGGATGTCGATCTAGCAGTGATTGCCCGCTCGACTCCCGGCTTTGTCGGTGCAGACCTTGAAAATCTGGTTAATGAAGCCGCTATTCTCGCCGCCCGCCGCAACAAGAAAATGATCGGGCAGGCTGAGTTGGAAGAAGCCATTGAGCGGGTCATCGCTGGGCCTGAACGCAAGAGCCGCCTCATCAGCGCCGAAGAAAAGCGCATCGTCGCTTATCACGAAGCAGGACATGCCGTCGTCATGAACGCCCTACCGGAAGCCGACCCGGTGCATAAAGTTTCGATCATTGCCCGCGGCATGGCCGGCGGATACACAATGGCATTGCCTGAAGAAGACCGCACCCTCATGCCTCGTAAGAAGATGATCGCCGACATGGTCGGTTTGCTGGGCGGTCGTGCCGCGGAAGAGCTGGTTTTCGATGACATCACCTCCGGCGCTGCCAACGATCTTGAACGCGTGACCCGCCTGGCACGCTCGATGGTCACTCGCTTGGGGATGAGTGAAGAATTGGGGCCCCTTGTTTACGGGCAGAAAGAAGAACTCATCTTCTTAGGGCGCGAGATCGCCGAACAACGCGATTACTCAGAAGCGGTAGCACAAAAAATCGACGAAGAAGTGCGCAAGCTGGTCAATCAAGCTTATGAGCGCGCCAAAGCCATCCTGACCGAATACCGCGACAAACTGGATGCCGTTGCCCAACGCTTGTTGGAAGTTGAGACCATGTCACGCGAAGAATTCGAAGCCATCTTCCCGCCACCCTTCAGCAAAAACGGTGGCACCCCTGTCCCCGTCTCGCAAAGCCAACCGCCCGTCGGTCAGATGGCGTAAACCGTTATCCCCCTGAATTTGTGACTCTCTGGAACTCAACCATCTCGATGGTCGAGTTCCAGATTTCTTTTTACCACCCAAAAGGTCTCCGACCTATCTAACCCTATGCTAATTTACGCCATTGATCACCTTATATACAAGACATTTGTCAGTTAATTTTTGCAAAATAATTTGCTATAACTTTCTCAAGTAACATTTCAAAGACACCTTATCGGTGTTCGATCGATGTCTCCAAGACTCTCCCTCTAAGGACGCTTCACTGGGTTTTATAAAGAAAACTGAACAATCATTACTGAACGGAATGCAAGCAGAAGGTTTATGCAACAAGCAGTCTTAATCAATGACCATCAATTGCTCAACGATCTTTTGACTTCCTACCTTCTTGTTCATGGCTTTAATTTTATTAAGAGTTTCAACGAAGTATCGCTTGCCCTAGCTGACATCAACCCAACCAATCCCCCTGATCTCGTGATCATTGATATGATGCTGCCTATTTTAAGAACATTGAAAGGGGAAAAAGTAGATGTGTTTCATCCCTATATCCTGATGGATAACAAAGTATGCTACCAAGCCGTGCGTGATATCCGCTCCAAAAGCCCGCCAACCAAAATCATCATCTTGAGCGGCGAGCGGCATCCACACACCTTCCTGTTGGGATTTGAAGCGGGTGCGCATGGCATCGCCTCCAAATTGGATGGACTAGACGAATTCCTACACATCCTAAAACGAGTGCTCAGCGGCGAGCGTGGGGTTACTTCGGAGCGGGTAAATAAGCTGCTGGCGGGCTACACCTCCTCAACCTATCCAGACTTATCCAAAACCGAAATCCAGATCCTAGAACTTGTTCAAGAAGGCAAAGAGAGCCCACAAATCGCAAAAGAGCTAGGATATTCTACCAAGACCATCCGAAACATGTTGTCTAAAATCAATGATAAGTTGGGCACCTCTAATCGCATCGAAGCGCTGGAAATCGCCATTGAAATGGGATTGGTTGGCTGGCGGACAGGAAATGATGAACTTTAGGACAAGTGTCCCTTGACATCAAGGGATTTAATTTGCAATACTATACTAAATACTTCCCTGCTATTTCCTCGGTAGGGGGAAGTCATGAAAACATAATTTATCCTCAGGACTTTACTACCCGAAGGTCAATTTACGATTATTGAAATGCGAAGAAGTAATGCTTTATTGGTTATCCTTGGAATGGCTGCACTTGCCTGTAGTGTATCTATTGATTGGGGTAATCAGCCTCAGGAAGGGGAAAGAAATCAAATCTCAACAACAATCCTCCCTACAGAAAGCTCATCTATAAATACAACCCCAATAGAGCCAGAGACCCAAAACATGCCGGAAGTTGAGTACATCTCCACTCGGCGCGTC
>FWPV01010008.1_pt1 | contig 15740 bp, 13 predicted proteins | sample 2228371 | NCBI WGS metagenome assembly FWPV01 (sample SAMEA103939776, study PRJEB20133) | metagenome | reverse complement strand
GAAAATCTTCACTAGAATCGAATGCAAGGGATTTATTTCCTGCCAAAGAGCTATCAGTTCACCGGTTAGCGCTATTCAGTAATCTGAGTACGCCACCTGTGTTCGCAATGCATAGTTTTCATCTTGAAATGATGTTAGACGAGCGCGTTCTTACTATCATCCGATGGAGCGGAATGACCAAAAAGGATATAATATGGAAATACTCTATCACTACGCTATAATTCCCAGCAAAGGGGGAATTTATGGAGGGTGATGGAGCTATAAGTCTGAGAGACCGATGCCAGAGAGGGTGGCAGTAGTCCATGTCCTCAATTGGCAGCATCCCAGACACTTATCCAGGCAATAGTTTTAAGAATAATCAGACTGTATGTTGCAAAATAATCCGATATGGGAAGATAGGAGGTTAAAATATGAATAAGACTGCAATAATGATTACAGCGCTGGTAGCAGTACTAGCGACAGCGATGGTAGTCGGCGCAGTCGATAAAGTTGAGATTCGAGGTGCTGTTCAGGAGGTTGTAGATGGCGCAACAGTCACCTGGGATCCACAAAACTTCGCCGGCTTCTACTACGATATCGATGATGGGCTGGGCAACGAGCAGATCACGATGACGATCACCGGTAACAAGCTCGAGGAGCCCAACGGCGTCAAGTACACCACATCCGTTCAGGAGAAGGAGTTCGAGTTCGAGGGCTGGGGCTGGTACAACTCCATAGGCTTCCTGGGTGAGAAGTACTTCGCTGGCTACAGCGAGAAGAAGCCCACCTGGGAGGGCAAGGAGATAGATCCGGAGCTCTACAAGCAGTCCACCGACAGGAACACGCTGGTCGATGAGCAGCTCCTGAAGGTCCTGATCGATGATGATACGGAGAAGACGTTCACATCCGGCACACCGCTCAAGCTGGCAGATGGCTACGAGCTCTTGATCAAGTCCATAGATGTCGACGGCAACAAGGTCTACGTGGAGCTCATGAAGGACGGCACAAGCGTTGACACCAAGGTCATCTCCCCGTCCAAGGAAGGCGCCACGATGACCGATCAGACATACTACTACAAGAAGAACATCGGTGACACCGAGAAGCTCGTCATAATCGGCGTCCGCTTCAAGAACGCATTCCGCGGCGCTGATCAGGATATCGCAACCGTCAAGGGCATATTCCAGGTATCCGATCAGCCGATGGATGTCTCAGTTGATACCGAGTACGACAAGATGAGGATCTCCAAGGTCGATGCCACCTCTATCGAGATGGACAACAAGGACAACGCCATAACGCTGAACAAGAACAAGGACATAGCGCTGATGGCAGGCATACACATCAAGACCGCTGATCAGGATGTCATAGATGCTGAGAACCCGCTCAGGTTCTACATATACAAGGAGATCACCGAGCCTGGCACATACGAGATTCGCGGAGCAGTACAGCAGGTTGTAGATGGCGCAACAGTCACTTGGGATCCGAAGACCTTCGCCGGCTTCTACTACGATATCGATGATAACATCGGCAACGAGCAGATCACGATGACGATCACCGGCAACAAGCTCGAGGAGCCCAACGGCGTCAAGTACACAACATCCGTTCAGGAGAAGGAGTTCGAGTTCGAGGGCTGGGGCTGGTACAACTCCATAGGCTTCCTGGGCGAGGAGTACTTCGCTGGATACAGCGACAAGAAGCCCACCTGGGAGGGCAAGGAGATAGATCCGGAGCTCTACAAGCAGTCCACCGACAGGAACACGCTGGTCGATGAGCAGCTCCTGAAGGTCCTGATCGATGATGATACGGAGAAGACGTTCACATCCGGCACACCGCTCAAGCTGGCAGATGGCTACGAGCTCTTGATCAAGTCCATAGATGTCGACGGCAACAAGGTCTACGTGGAGCTCATGAAGGACGGCACAAGCGTTGACACCAAGGTCATCTCCCCGTCCAAGGAAGGCGCCACGATGACCGATCAGACATACTACTACAAGAAGAACATCGGTGACACCGAGAAGCTCGTCATAATCGGCGTCCGCTTCAAGAACGCATTCCGCGGCGCTGATCAGGATATCGCAACCGTCAAGGGCATATTCCAGGTATCCGATCAGCCGATGGATGTCTCAGTTGATACCGAGTACGACAAGATGAGGATCTCCAAGGTCGATGCCACCTCTATCGAGATGGACAACAAGGACAACGCCATAACGCTGAACAAGAACAAGGACATAGCGCTGATGGCAGGCATACACATCAAGACCGCTGATCAGGATGTCATAGATGCTGAGAACCCGCTCAGGTTCTACATATACAAAGAGGCCACAATAGAGGGCGCAGCTCCTCCGGTTGTTGAGGAGAAGCCAGTGGTTGAGGAGAAGCCTGTAGTCGAGGAGAAGAAGGTCGAAGAGGTCGCTCCGCCGGTCAACGTGACTGAGGAGAAGCCCGCAGTCGAGGAGAAGCCAGCGGTTGAGGAGAAGCCTGCCGCTGAAGAGGCAAAGCCTGCTGAGGAGAAGGGCGCTCCCGGCTTCGAGGCAGTCTTCGCAGTGACCGGCCTGTTGGCGGTCGCATACCTCATCAGCAGGAGGAACTGAGGAGAGCTTATCGCTCTCCAGCTCTTTTTTAGAGGTATCTACCTCGGGATCTTATATCCTCGACCCTTTCGAGCACTGCATCTGCCCGTTGGTACTCTCTTCTGTATCCTCGCTTGAACGCCTCGATAAGCGATTCCGCATCATCATGGGTGCTCTTGAGCGTCTGGAAGTATACATGCACATCCACACCCTGCGCCTCTAGGCTCTGGTCGTGATAAGCGAGGCCGAAATCGATAAAATAGATCCTTCCGTCTTTTAAAATCATGTTTGATGTCGTCAGATCTCCGTGCACGATGCCTATTTTGTGGAGTTTGCCAACAAGCTCACCCACACGCTCGGACAGCTCAGGCGTTATGATATCCTTCAGTTTGACTCCATCTATAAATTCCATCACGAGCTCGAACTTTGATATATCTCGAATGATCGGCGTGGGCACACCCACACGCCTGGCCTCTGCCATTATCCTGGCCTCCATAGTGGTTCGCTCGACGCGGAGCCTCTCATCGAGCTCCTTTAAACGGTAGCTTTTCGGCAGGCGCCACTTCTTTACAACATCGCCGTTACGGGTGAGTATCGCCTCCGCTCCTCTGCCTATCTCATTCTCCATCACAATCCACCTCCGAGCGACTTCCAGGCCTTGACGAGCCCTATGCAGCCGGTGATCATCATGTCACCCCATGGTGCTGCCTCTATAACATCTGCATCTATTCCATGTAGAAATCGCGCCCTTCTGGGGCCTGTCAAAAGAACCGCTCCGATCCTATCGGGGATGTACTCGATGTGAGCTCCATGCCCGCCATCCTCGAATATCTCCTGATTTGTGAGACTCCCAGAGCAAAGGCGTTTTACGATAGACTGCAAACGCTCCACCGATAGCGCTGAGGTGTGGTGCTCGAAGAGAGCTGTGATTCTGTCTTCATCCACAACAGCGCCAAGGGTATGTCCGTTCCCCGTATTGATAACTAGAGCCGGCATCCTGCATCTCGAATCCTCTAAGGCGCCAAATACAGCAGCTGGCCCGGTGTCCATAACAACTGGCTCGATGTGGTTCTCCTTCAGATACCTCCAAACAGCGACCATTCTATTGAAATGGGCAGGCGGTTCTTTGTAGGCGAAATCCTCGATCCGACCTCCCCGCTTCAGAGCCTGAGCAAGAAGCTCAAACCTCCTCACCCTGTTCGATCTCTCGGGAGAGAATCCGTGATCCTGTACAGCGACCGCTATACAATCTGGAATTGTCAGATCAAATGAACCAAATGCATCTCGTATCGCTTGAAGGTCGATATCTCCTGTAGATATATTCACACAATCGCTCTCCGGCTTGTCTGTTATTATTACACCAAGCTCTCTGACCCTCTCCAGGTTATCATGTATGCTCAGAGCAGCATCCTCAGTTGCATAGATTCTATAGCCGGAGCTGAGATGTCGTTTTATAGCAGCGGTCGATAGCCCACCGCCCATTGTGTACCCATACAGGAATACATCTCTTCCAAGCGCAGTCGCCCTCCCGATCCGCTCGGCAACTATGGCACTGCCGCTGGGCATTATCATCTTATAAAGACCTTCATGCTCTACATCCTCCCTGTACAGGAGGATATCCTGGGTACCTGCACCCACGTCTATTGCAAGCATCGCATTCTCTCCAGCATGGGAGCTGGAGCGCAATTCATCAATCATCCACTTCCTCCGCAGTCTTTAATACTATTAAAGTAATAATTATAGGAATATTATGATCTTTATATTTTTATTCGATCTCGATATCTCCATCAAGATTATTCATATCCGCCCATCTCTTGGCGATTCGGCTTAAATTTCTCTTCGCACTCGCACGATGGCCTGAGGCGCGGAAGCGCCTTAATTCAGGTTAGAGATACAGTCGCTGATGTAAATCTATTGATCTGAAAAGATCTTGAGCATCAGCAGCATAGCACAACAGGTTCATTTGTTATTCTTTTTGGATAAATTGTTGTCTGCTCATTTCACAAAAAGACATATTAATTGTACTAAATGGAAAAAGTTATATGCTTCTGCCGTTAAAACTGAGCTCATGGGCGAGTACGTTCTGAGGTGCGCAGGCTGTGGGAGTTCTCTCCCTGAGAACGCGACCTCATGCCCTCTCGATAACGGTCTTGCTAGGACGGATTACGCGAAGAGGAGATTCGATCCAAAAGGGCTTCCAGGCATCTGGGCGTTCATAGACTGGCTTCCCATCTCGCACCACAACCCGAGCACAGGAGCAGGCTCGATAACATACAAGAGCACAGGTCTCGCGGAGGAGCTCGATCTCAGCGAGCTGTACATAAGCTTCTCCGGCTACTGGCCCGAGCGAGGAGCATTCATGAGGACGTGCAGCTTCAAGGAGCTCGAGGCAGCTCCAACGCTGCAGCGCCTCTACGAGATGAGGATCTCCGAGGTCCTGGTGGTGGCATCCGCAGGCAATACCGCCAGGGCGTTTGCGGAGGTCTGCTCGATAACAGGCCAGCCTCTTGTCCTTTTCGTGCCATCATCCTCTCTCGAGAGGCTCTGGACCACAGTGGAGCCCGGTAGGATCTTGGTCGTCTCGGTAGATGGTGATTACTTCGAGGCGATTCGCCTGGCTGATAGGATCTCATCGCGAGAGGGCTTCATCCCAGAGGGCGGCGCGAGGAACATCGCGAGAAGAGATGGCATGGGCACTGTAATTCTGGAGCATGTAAGGCGTTTCGGATTCATTCCGGACCACTACTTCCAGGCCATAGGCAGTGGCACCGGAGGTATTGCCGCATGGGAGGCCTCGATGCGCCTGATCCATGATGGTCGTTTTGGTGACATGCCGCCGCATATGCGGCTGGCCCAGAACATCCCCTGCGCTCCTGTGTACAGCCTCTGGCATGATCTCCCATCAGATTTCGATAAATGCCCGGAGGGCATGTACGATGATGTACTGTTCAACAGGAGCCCCCCTTACTCGATTCCTGGCGGGGTGAGGGATGCTCTTCTCAGCACCGCGGGAACAGTTTACGGCATAACAAACCAGGAGGCCGAGAGGGCCAGCCGCATGTTCAGAATGCTTGAGGGCATCGATATACTTCCAGCAGCCGCTGTTGCGGTTGCATCTCTGATATCCGCGGTGGAATCTGGAGAGGTCAAAAGAGACGAGCGGATCCTGCTGAATATCACCGGCGGAGGAATCAGCCGCCTGGAGGAGGACTTCGAGCGTATGAGGCTGAATGAGATAATCCGAGCAGGGAGCACAGACAGCTCGGATGAGATCTTGAATATGATACGATCTTATATGGAGTGAGTTTTAAATGATTATTACTATAAAAGGTGGGGTGGACAAGGATGGCAATCCGGAGGCTGTGAGCGAGGTGGAGATAGAGAGCGGGGAGATCGTGGGGATTGTGGGGCCGACTGGCTCTGGAAAGAGCACGCTCATCTGCGACCTGGAGCAGTTCGCTCAGGGAGACACGCCCTCTAAGAGACGAATCCTCATAGATGGTGCCATCCCAAAGAATGATCTAAGATACGATCCGCGAAGGAAGCCCGTGGCACAGCTCTCTCAGAACATGCATTTTCTTGCTGATATGAGCGTTCGGGAGTTCATCAAGATGCATGCGAGGAGCAGGGGCAAGGATCCGGATCTTCTCTACAGAGTTGTTGAGATGGCAAACAGGCTCACGGGCGAGCCCGTCGCCCCCGAGGACCATCTGACGGCTCTGAGCGGGGGGCAGTCCCGAGCGCTGATGGTGGCAGATATCGCTGTAATAAGCGACTCTCCGATAGTTCTGATCGATGAGATAGAGAACGCTGGCATAAAGAAGAGAGAGGCGCTCAGACTCCTCTCAGGAGAGGGCAAGATAGTCGTCGTTGTTACGCATGATCCTCTGTTAGCCTTGATGACGGAGCGCAGGATCGTCATGAAGAACGGAGGCATGGTGAAAGTCATAAGCACCACTCAGGAGGAGAAGAGCTTCTGCGAGGATCTGGACAGGGTGGATAGCTGGCTCATATCTCTCCGCGAGTCGATCAGGCGGGGCGAGTCCATCAGCGTGATGGAGGCCGCATTTTGAGATTCGCTGTTATCGCTGGAACCCCCGGATCCGGCAAGACCTCGGTTCTGATGCATGCCATAAGGCCGCTGCAGGATCTGGGTTTGAGACCTGCTGTGGTGAAGGTGGACTGCCTCTGGACCGAGGATGATGCGAGGATAAAAAGGCTTGGTGTGCCCGTCTGCGTTGCTCTGGCGCGTGATATGTGCCCGGACCACTTCTCGATATACAACATAGAGGATATGGTCTCTTGGGCCAGGTCCCAAGGAGCTGATGTTCTTATCAATGAGACCGCAGGCCTCTGCCTTAGATGCGCACCTTATCCGGATGGAGGGCTCGCTGTATGCGTCATCGATGTCACATCCGGCCCGAACACGCCGTTGAAGATCGGGCCGCTTCTCACCACCGCGGATGTGGTTGTCGCAACAAAGGGCGATCTCGTATCACAGGCTGAGCGCGAGGTCTTTCGTGAGAGGGTGCTTGAGGTAAACCCTCGCTGCAGGATCGTGGAGGCAAATGGGCTCACAGGCAAGGGTTCAAAGGAGCTCGCGGATCTCATAAAGAGCTCTGATGATATCAAGGAGGATATGCAGCTCAGGCACAACCCGCCGCTTGCTGTATGCACGCTCTGCACCGGCGAGCTTAGAGTCTCGAAGAAGCACCACCGCGGCGTTCTCAGACATATGGACGGATTCACGGAGTACATCGGAGAATGAGTGAGCTAGATCCGTGGAGGGGTTATGGCTTTAGAGGATCTGCTTCCCGGTTACAACTGCGGTGAGTGCGGCTATAAGAGCTGCAGGGATCTTGCGAGGCACATAAGCCGAGCTGAGGATATCTCACGCTGTCCTTTCATGTCGCAGGATCGTTTCAGGGATCGTTCAGCGGAGATTCTGAAGATCGTGGAGAGGGGCATACATGAGGAGAGGATCGTGGGTGTTATGGATGACCTCCAGGCGGATCTCTCTCTCGGACCGCTGGAAGGCGAGAATTCGTGCAGGGAGGATTTACATCCATTTGATAGCTGCGTGCTGAAACCAGGAGATCTGATAAGATACAGACCTCTGGGCTGCCCGATAACACATTTCGCGAAGGTCATAGATTTCGATCACGGGGTCGCCAGAGTCCACATCGTGGGGCCGCTCTTTGGCGATAGGAACGCTTACAAGGACCTGGGGATATGCATGGTCATCGCCTTCGAGGGGAATGTAGTGAAAGGAAGAATGCCTGATGTCGGCGAGACGGTTAGGTTCCTTCCGGAGCACTGCATGATGCAGAAGGTCCACTCGGGGGTTGTGGTGCATTCTGAGGGAAGAAGAGTGCGCATAGAGGCTGTGGATCTTAAGGTTTGGTGAAGAGCACCGCTGAAGTTCTGCTATAGATCACTCTGAGAACTATACTCTTTCTCCAAAGGTTCTGCCTGTTGTTGCACACTTATATAGTCCCGAAATCTTTGGCCTTAAAGAGCAGAGTTCGCGACCGTTATTTTATTAGAATACCCCGCAGCTTGCTGCAGTTGGGATATGATGAAGCGAGCTCGTCAGCTATGCCAAAGACGTTGAAGGATCGAGTCCATGAATGTTCACACTGTGGCTTAAGACTCGATCGAGATCATAAAGCTGAATGAACACCCCCTCGGACTAAGGGTATAGGAGGGAAAGATAGCGGATAACCGGATCTGTGAAGCCTCCGACTTCCTTCGTCGAAGGGCTCCGACAGAGTCGGAGCGCAGGATGCCCCACAGCAAGCTGGGGGAGGGAGGTCACCTATCACTTTCGCGCTAAGCATCAGATATATATTATACTTTAATCATACTTGTATATGTAAAGACGTACAATATGTATGCACAGATAAGTATGCTTAAAAGCTCGCTCAGAAAGGATTCAGATCGCACATGGCCGTTCAAGTCGGAGATGAGCCAACCCCTGAGGCTCGCTGGAAAAGGGCAGAGGCGGCCAAATAAGATGTTCAGCGTGGTAACCGGTACCTGGAATCCTGTCAGTGGCTGCTTGCATAACTGCAGTTACTGCTGGGCCAGAAGACTCGCTGAAACAAAGCTGAAATACAGCACGAGATATAAAAATGGTTTTCTTCCAAGGTTAAATGAGGCTGAGTTTCAGAAAAAGTTCAACGGTGGGATGATTTTCGTTTGTGATATGGGCGATCTGTTCGCGGCGCGTATACCGGATGAGTGGATCCAGCTGGTCCTAGATCATGCGAGAAAGTTCGAGAATACCACCTTCCTCTTTCTAACAAAGAATCCAAGGAGATATCACAGCTTTGAGTTCTACAAGAATATGATTTTGGGAGCGACAATTGAGACTGATCTGGATACCGTTTACAGAGGTATCTCGAACGCCCCAATGCCGAGCGAGAGACTTAAAGCCATGATAGAGCTTGACTGGGATAGAAAATTTCTGTCGATCGAACCGATAGTGGAGTTCAGCTCTAATTTTCTGCAGGCGATCCTAGATGTAAATCCCGCCATGATATACTGCGGCTACGATAACTACAATAATGCGCTACCCGAACCACCGATGGAAAAGGTCATCGGCTTGATAAAGGAGCTTCGAGAGAAGCACTGCCTTGTTGTCGAAAAGACAATTCGACTTGCATGGAATGAGCGGGTGATCTGAATACGGGTGACTGAATGTGAGCGAAGAGTCCATAGGAAAATGGTTGTCGGAAAAACTCAAAAAACTGAAGCCAGAAGAATATATAGAAAAGATTGAAAATAAGTTTGATAAAAGCTCGCTTTATGAGGCGCACCTCTGGACTCCACTAAAGCTGGTTACCTTAATGTGGTGGTTAGCAGTTTATTCAAAAATAATCCCCAAATATTTTTCTAAATTCTGCTATATCGATTTGCTTGCATCTTCTGGAGCCAACGTAATTAAGGAAAGCGGGGATGTTGTCCTGGGCTCTCCACTTTTATCGTTTCTAATTCCGGATACGCCTTTCACCGACCATATCTTTGTGGAACAGGACGGCGAAAAAGCCGAAACTTTGAAGAAGATCCTAGACCATTTTAAGATCCTAGACCCTTCTAAATTCGAGAATTACACGATACTTAAGGGGGACTGCAACGAAAAGATTAATGATATTTCATTTGATAAACATACACATTATTTTTGTTTTGTTGATTGTGAAGGATTGGATGTTAAATGGACCACGCTATCTAAATTAATTGAGCAAAAGAGCGATATTCTTTTAAATTTTCAGAGAAGTAGCATAAACAGAGTTCTTGCGGCTGGCATCAAGAAGGGATATAATCATTCACTCAATGAGTTCTGTGGAGGGGACTGGTGGGAATTCTGCAAAGATATCGATGAATTTGCTACGGAATATATTAAAAAAATCATTGAACATGCTAACGCAGTACGTCAGGATCAAAAAATTTTCACAGACTATATTCGAGTTGAAGGTAGAAGTGGGTCTTATTACTACGATGTTATCTTAATTTGTAAAGATGGACCGTATATACGGGCATGGAAGGATCTAAAGAAGAAGCTATCTGGATTAGATGATAAAGATGTATACACGGCATTAAGAATATGTAAAGGTGAATTAACTACTCTTGATGATTTTATCCCGGACCAATCTGAAGGCAAATCTAAATTAACAACACTTAATGATTTTATTCCTGACCAATCCGACTGACGTCCCTCCCGACTGTGACAGCTACCACGACTGATGTCGCGGTATTCGCTATCCTGCGCCCAACTCTTCATAACCATGATATCACTCCCCCTATCGATCATTATGGGCAGTGTGCCGAATTTTCTGTAATTTAGGAGTCCTGCAATCCCATGTTTTACTTGCAGTCCATGTTTAAGCCCACATTCCGCACTAACGGTCTAATTTCAAAACATTTTCGTGGATTCCTACAAAGCCTATCTTTTTGATATAGAATTTTGTTTATATAAGTATGCATTGACACGCTCAGGTCTTAGTGATGAGGTATAAAGGGATTCGCTTTTGTTGAGATTTATTGAAAAACTTTATTAAATAGCTTGTTATCTTTCGATTTGGAGTAGCGAAGATGGGAATAAGAACACTTAAGCTGGAGCATTTAGGATTGGTTGCAGGCGTCTTCGATCAACTTGAGATTGCCGAGGTAATCGATGATCGAATTCCCAAGCTGAGAAATCACAAGTTAGAGCACTCAAAAGTTATCAAAGCTATGGTTTTGAACGCGCTGGGTTTTGTCGGTCAGAGGCTGTATTTATTTCCAGATTTTTATGAAAAGGTTCCCACTGAGAGGCTGCTAAGGAGAGAGTGTTAAAGCGGCTGACTTGAACGACGATGTTTTGGGGAGAACACTTGATGCGATTTATGCATATGGTCCAACAGAGCTCTTTAATGAGATAGCTCTGAAGGTCATGGCTCAGCTGGATTTCGGTGTTCAAAGGCTTCATGCGGATACTACGAGTTTTAGCGTCCAAGGTGAGTACGAAGGCTGCGATGGCCGAACCGCTATCGAGATAACGTTGGGTCATTCCAAGGATGGCAGGATGGATCTGAAGCAGTTTGTTGTGGGATTGGTAACAAACCAAGATGGGATACCGCTCTTCTCTAAAGCTTATTCCGGCAACTCTTCAGACAAAAACACAATCCTTGAAGCTTTCCTGAAGATCAAGAACGGTCTCGATCTTAATGACTCTGCCTACTACATAGCAGACAGCGCCATCTATAGCGAGAAGAACATCCAGCAACTGGGAACCGATATGCTATGGATAACCCGCATACCAGCAACAATAACTGAGAGCGAGAGCTTGCTGGATCGCGATGTTGAGTTGGTCGAATGCCAGGACCCCAGATACAAATACTTCTCTACCATCTCTAACTATGGTGGTATCCCGCAGAGATGGGTTCTTTATCAATCCCAGCTGATGCAAGAACGCAAAGAGAAGACCTTTGAAAAACAACTCGAAAAAGAACGGAAACAGGCAGAGAGAGATCTGGCCAGGATGAAACGTCGCGAGTTCGCTTGTGAAGCTGATGCGAGAAAGGAGGCAGATTTATGGTTAGCCGAACATCCTTTCTTTAAATTCAGGGATCTTTCGATCAAAGTGGTCAAGAGAAGAAACGGGAGGCTGCGGGGACGGCCCAGAAACGGTGGAGAGCTTCGCGAAATACATTTGATCGATGCTGAGATCGTGTTCGACGCTGAACGGATAGCCACGGCAAAATCAAAGCTTGGAAGGTTCATTCTTGCCACCAATGACCTCAATCTTGATCCCAACACTATTCTCGGCTACTACAAAGGTCAGCAAACGGTTGAACGCGGCTTCAGATTCCTGAAAGATAAGAGCTTTCGCGTTGCAGAGGTGTATCTCAAGAAGCCAGAGCGAATTGAAGCTCTGGCTATGATAATGGTCTTAACACTCATGATCTATTCAGTCGCGGAATGGATGATCAGAAAACGATTGCAGGAAACGGGTGAAACTGTCCCAAATCAGTTGAAAAAGCCAACTCAAAAACCTACATTCAAATGGATCGTCTTCCTCTTCATGGGTGTTACTGAAGCTACAATCTGGATAAACGGAGAAATAAAGCAAGAAATAGCTAATTTGAACGATACGCTTGCAAAAATTGTTCGACTGCTCGGGCCAGCCTGCGAAAAATATTATGAATTGGAACGTTAATGCGAAAGGTGGGTTTAAGTACCTTTTAGTTGTCATCCATTCCTCGTTGATGTCCATTAAGATTGATACAGCGAGTCTGATAAACGATTCACCGCTTGGGAATGCGCCGACAACTCTTGATCTTCGTTTGAGCTCTTTATGAATTCGTTCCATGCCGTTTGTGGTTCGTATTCTTTTCCAGTGCTCCCTTGGGAACGACATATAGTTCCACAATCCGAATCTAAACTGTTCGATGGTGTTGATAGCTTTTGAATAGCCTCTATCTTCCAGCTCTATCATCAGCTCATCCATCTTGCTCTCGTACTCGAGTGCGAGCTTGAGTTTGTCGGCGATCTCTTTCTGATCTTTCTTTGCGATGCCTCTCAGAACTGCTCTCAGGAAATGGACGTGGCAGATCTGCCATGATGCATCCAGAAACGATTTCTCTATAGCGCTTTGTATTCCTTTGTGACCATCAGAGACTACGAGCTTAACTCCTGATAGACCACGATCCTTAAGTTCTTGGAATAAACCGCACCAGAAGATCTCATCTTCTCCATCCGCGATCCTCGCACCAAGTATCTCGCGATAACCATCATCTCTGATTCCTGTAACAACCATAAATGCCTTGGTTACGTATCTCGAATCCCTTCTGACCTTGAAATAACTCGCGTCCACGAAGAGATACGGAACCTGTTGCTCTATTGGCCTTCTCAGAAACTCCTCGACCTTCTCATCGAGCTCTTTAGCAAGTCTGGAAACGGTCGAAGCCGAGATGTTCTCGACACCTAGCTCAGATACTATCTCCTTTATCCGTCTGGTTGATACGCCCTGAAGATACGATTCTGCCACCGCATTGATAAGAGACTTCTCAACACGCGAATACCTCTCAAAGACCTTGGTCTCAAATGGCATCTCACGAAACTGTGGTTTCTTAAGCACGATCTCTCCTACACGCGTACGCGTCTTCAACGATCGATCCTTGTAGCCATTCCTGTGCGCTTTGCGCGACTCCGATCTCTGATACGGCTCTGCACCAGATTGCTGTATCGCCTCAAGCTGCATGACCAGATTCAAAAAGCATGTCAACAGCTTCTTCAAACCCTCTTCCTGAGCGATAAGATAATCTTCCAGGAGATCTACAGGTATCATGCTTTTCATGGGTCATGTCTCCATTCCATTACATGGAGCACAGGACCCCTATTCATACTTACCAGCAAATTACAGAAAATTCGTTACGCTGCCTATTTAGACTGGGGGTATATATAGTTTTGAGACCACTTCATACATAGATTTTCGTCTTACCTTAGGACTACATAAATAAACTTATGTATGATCATGTATTACTTATTGAACATGATTTACTAAAAGGAGTTGGTCTAATGAGCATAAAATACATCATACTGTTAGTGTTAGTATACGTGGCCCCGGCCGTGTCCTCGGCTACCAATTATACTCTGCCGATCTTCGGCAACGCCAATTTGGATGATTCTATCAACGAATCAGATATTACATATATAAAAGAGATTATGATTGGTAAAAGTGCACCGACTGAGCTAGCAGATGCAAATCTCGATGGAAATATAAACGAGGAGGATATCAGACAGATCGAGTCGATAATCAAAGGCGATGAGGATCATTTAACTCTTAAGACCTTCACTATATATGAAAACGCCAAAATAGTCACAGTTCCAATGCCTGTTTTAAAAATAGTAATACTCAATCTGGCCTCCGCAGAAGCTATTAGATGTATAAAAGCAGAGGATATGGTAATTGGCATAGGCACATCGTTGGTAGAAGGCAAGAATAAGGAGTTCTTCCAAGAATTTAGTGTGCATCCAACAGTTGGTAAATGGAACGAACCTGACATCGAAGCTATCCTCACCCTCAAGCCAGATATTGTAATTGCGGATCTAAGGTTTCCTGATACAGCGGTACTTGAAGATAAGCTGGTAGGTTCTGGCATCACAGTTATTCGCATGGGATTTACATATCCGGATTATTCTCTAGCAGAGATAATGGCTCTGGGTTATATTCTTGGAAGGAAGAACGAAGCGAAAGAGTTCAATGACTTCGCAGGCAGATACATAGGTCTAATCGAGAATAGAGTTTCATCGGTCTCTTTGGAAAAAAGGCCGAGGGTTTATGCGATATATTCTCCATCTGATTCCTTCTGGAAGAGCGGCTCCAGCGGATCCATTGTGGATATGCTCTGTGGTCTGGCAGGCGGTATAAATATTGCCCATAACCTTACAGGCGGGACAGGCGGTATGTATCCAACTGTAGATCCAGAGTGGGTTATACAGCAGAATCCCCAGATAATCTTTAGCTGGAGTTCTCCGGGAGGCTATGGTGTGACCAATATAACAGCGATGAGCGATTTGTGGAAGAGAATCATAGAGACGCCCGAGCTGGCTCGTGTGGATGCTGTAAAAAATAAAAGGGTATACCTTCTGACTACAGAGATTACTAGTAGGCCGAGGTGGTTTGTGGGACTTGCCTATCTTGCTAAGTGGTTTTATCCGTCCCTCTTCGAGGATATGGATCCTGAGGCCATCCATAGGGAATATTTAGAGAAATTTCAGGGAAATAGCTACCAGGGGGTCTTTGTGTATCCTCAGCAGACGTGATCTTGGCTTTTCATGCCACATTTTATCTCTCGCTGGAGTGGAAAGGAAGGCGCAAGAAGACCACAGCTCTAGCGCACCATAACATTAATTTTGCAATTTTTGATAATGCCTTTGGAGCTTTTCTCTAGATTGTCCTTTTTGAACTGCCATCTCACAGTTGCTCCAAGTGAATTTCTTTATTCACACACGCACTAATCTCCTGCTTTAGGATCTTCATATCTGCTATTCTGCGATCCAAGCATTGTTTTGAAAGAGTCGAGAGTTCGATCTCAGCCATATTGAGCCAACTTCCTTTCTTTGGAGTGAAATGGAATTCGAACTTTCTTGCAAGATCAAAAGCCTCCTCAAGAGGCAGTGCTTCATAGAATGAACCCGCTGTATGTGTGTTAAGGTTGTCCTGGACCAATATAATGGTCTCAGCTTCTGGATAAGAGAGAGCAAGGGTCTTCATAAAATCCGCATAATCAACCTTCGTCCGGTGTTCCTTTACGCAGACTATCCTCCTGCCTGCGCGGGGCTCAAATGCCAGAAAGATGCAGCATGTGCCATTGCGGATATATTCGTAATGCTCTTTCTTGGGACTTCCCGGTTTGTTCGGAATCGGAACAATCGCATCGCCGATCAGCTGGCAGGGTCTCTCATCGAAACAGATAACCGGATGCTTCGGATCATAAGGTTGTTCATATATCGAGCACATCCTCCATATACCATAGCATAGGCAAATAATAGAACTTATAATTTGTGTTATGGTGCACTAGTTGTATAGTCCCGAAATCTTTGGCTTTATATAGTCATCCTGAGTGCATGGGGAAGCGCAATAAAGCGGTAAAGCTAACAGATCGAAAGATTAGGCAGATAATCCGGGACAAAATCAACAATCGCAGC
>FWPV01010007.1_pt1 | contig 15740 bp, 15 predicted proteins | sample 2228371 | NCBI WGS metagenome assembly FWPV01 (sample SAMEA103939776, study PRJEB20133) | metagenome | reverse complement strand
CCGAGGAGCGCAAGTCATCCGGACCCCCCCTCCCCCGGGGGGATCACGTTCGGTGATCGTTTGGGGGGTCACGTTTCTTGAACGGTAACATCGTGGGGGCAGAGCATCGTCCCGCTCTCGACGCTCGTGGACGAACGTGGGTACAGCGAGGTCGTGTTGGTCCCAATCCCCCCGCCGGAGCTGGCCTTCCTGGTTCAGGAGCGCCAACGGGAGGCGCTTCACCGCGCAGAGGAACGGCTTGCGGCCCTGGCTCGGCTCCGGGAGAGGTTGCCGTGAGGGGGATTGTAGCTACCCTCGTGCTCCTCTCCGTCGTGGCGTGGACGCAGACCCCGATCGACCCCCTGAAGCGGCCGGACGAGGCCACGGGGGAGTACACCTGGCAGCTCGGGCTCGCCTACACCCCGTCCGGCCGGGAAGGGTTCGGAGTGGACGCGTTCGGCCAACCCTACACCTTCACCCTCCTCTCGCACGAGTGGCGGCTGAGCTTGACGGGAACGGTCCACTTCGGCGGGGGATGGAAAACGGGGATCGCGATCGCCCAGAGCACCACCACCGTGGACGAGGTCCGACGGTACCCGTGGGGCGAGGAGTGGATCTCCAGCACCCGGCGCGAGATGGCGTACACGGTGTTCCAGGAGTGGAGGATGGACCCGAAGAACCCGTGGGATCCCCGCGTCTCGATGTCGCTTGGGCACCCGTGGAAGGCCGGGGTAGGAGTGGCGGCGAGCTTCTTGCGCGACCCGATGGTGCTGGTGGGGGAGATCGGCCTGCGGAGCCAAGAGGAGGAACCCCACGCGTGGTTTACCCTGGCCTTGGGAGCGGGGTTCGTGGCCAACGCCTGGATCAGCGTCAGCACCTCGGGGAGCCTGGCCGTGCCCGTGCTCGGGGTGGGTGTTCCGGTGACGTCGCTGGGGGTGCGGCTGCGCCACGCGCTGGACCCGCGGGGCAAGGGGGAACTCGGGGTGCGTGCGACGCTGTCCCTGCGCGGGGAGCGGGCGTGGGTGTCGCTGGAGGCGGAGTGGACCGGGCGTGGTCCATAGCGGGCCGGTCTCGCCATACTGAGAGCTGCAGAGGAGGTGCGCGATGAGGACGATGGTCGTATGGGCGCTGGCGCTCGTGTGGGGTCTCGTCGGGTTGGGAGCGGAGACGGTCGTCGTCCCTGATCCCGGGCTGGAGGGGGCGATCCGGGCCGCGCTCGGGAAGCCCGAGGGCGATCTCACGGTGGGTGACCTGGCGGGCCTCACGGAACTCGAGGCCATGGGACTGGACATCGAGGACCTCACAGGACTGGAGCACGCGGTGAACCTGAGGAAGCTCGCCCTCGTCGATAACCAGGTGTCCGACCTGTCCCCTATCTCTGGCCTCTCGGCGCTGGAGGAGCTCTCGATCGGGTGGAACCGCGTGCGCGATCTTTCCCCGGTGTCCAACCTCCCCCGGCTCAGGACGTTGGAGGCCGCGTTCAACGAGATCGAGGACCTTTCCCCTCTGGCCGGACTCACCAGGCTCTCCCACTTGGGCCTCGGCCACAACCGGATCCGGAACGTCGCTCCCTTGGCTTCGCTACACGCACTCGAGTGGCTGGACCTCATGTTCAACGGGGTCGTGGATCTCGCTCCGCTGGCGGGGCTCAAGAACCTGAAGTGGCTCATGCTGATGGCGAACAACGTGTTCGACCTCTCCCCTCTCTCCGGCCTCGAGAGCCTGCGCTGGCTGTGGATCGACATGAACGCGGTCACGGACCTGTCGCCGCTCGCGACCCTCACGGAGCTTCGGGAGGTCTCCGCGATGCAGAACGCTATCGCCGACGTCAGCCCGCTTGCCGGTCTTCGTAACCTTGAGAAGCTCGTTCTCTTGGGGAATGGAGTCTCCGACCTGCGCCCTCTGTCCGAGCTTGGCCGCCTCCGGTACCTGGACCTGGGCCACAACGCCGTGGCGGACCTCTCGCCTCTCGCCTCCCTCTCCGATCTCCGGTACCTGGACCTGAGCGGGAACCGGGTGGCCACCCTCGAACCGCTGGCCGGGCTCGCGAGGCTCGAGACGGTGGCGATCTCGGGGAACCCGGTGCGCGACCTCGCACCTTTGGCCGGGCTGAGGGAGCTGAGAGTGCTCGTCGCCGCCGGGGCGCGGATCGCCGACCTCTCTCCGGTTGCAGGTTCAACGAAGCTCGCGACCTTGAACGTTCAGGGAAACACGATTCGATCCGTCGAACCCCTCGCCAGCCTCGTCAGCCTGCGGGATCTCCTCCTCGGAGGGAACAACGTGTCCGACATCGGACCGCTGGCAGGGCTCCCCCTAGAAATCCTCGACCTGTCGGCCAACCCGGTGGCGAGCTTCGGCCCACTCCTGGAGATCCCTTCCCTGCGTGTGGTGAACGTGATGCGGATCCTTCTCAGGCCCGAGGGCCGGGAGGTGCTGGATGAACTGGAGGAACGCGGGGTCCGCGTCCTCCGGTGATGGCCGCGCCCACCGTGCTCACGAAGGAGGAGGAGCTGCTGTGTAGTTGGGCAGCGTTCTCAGCGGGCTTTCTCGCCTCCCGGCCCTTCCTCAATCGCATCCAGGAGGGACCGTGGCCCGTCGCAGCGGGGTGGACAGCACTGGGTGTTCTCATCTGGGGAGCCACGAGCCTACTTTGGGCGGCGCTCCTTTCTCTGGGGTACGAGCGATCTCGCCTTCCCACGAAGCGTAAGCAGGCCCTGGTCCTTCTCACTGGCCCGGCCGTTCCGGTCGCGGGCTTCGTCATCGCGGGTCTCGTGTCCCGTGGCCTGGGCGAACCGTTAGCCGCTCGGCTACTCAGCACCGTGGGCGTCAGCATCGGGGGGAGCCTGGCGCTGAGTCTCCACGCTTGGGTGGCGTGTTCTCGTCTGGGTCGGACAGCGACGGGGGCGAAGGACGAGCTAAGCCTTGTCCACAGGCTGTCCGGCCTCCAGCCACGCCCAAATGAACGGCCACAGGTCGCCGTCGAGCACGGCCTGGACGTTGCCCACCTCGACCTCAGTGCGGTGGTCCTTCACCAGCTGGTACGGCTGCAAGACGTAGGACCGGATCTGGTGCCCCCACTCGATGTCCGCGAGTTCCCCCCGCAGCTCCTCGATCTTCTTGGCGTGCTCCTGTTCCATCAGGGCGCGCAGCCGCGCCCGGAGGATCCGCAGCGCGGTGAGCTTGTTCTGGAGCTGAGAACGCTCGTTCTGGCAGCCGACCACGATCCCGGTCGGGAGGTGGGTGATTCGGATCGCCGTCTCGTTCTTCTGCATGTGCTGGCCGCCGGGTCCCCCGGCGCGGAACGACTCGATCTTGAGGTCCTCGTCAGAGATGACGAGGTCGTCCTCGGGAACGATTGGCGTGGCGGTGACCGAGGCAAACGACGTGTGACGCCGCGCCGCAGAGTCGAACGGGGAGATCCGCACCAAGCGGTGGACCCCAGACTCCCCCTTGAGGTACCCGTACGCATACTTCCCCTTCACCTCGAGGGTTGCCGACTTGAGGCCCGCCTCTTCGCCTGGCGACTCGTCCACCAGCCGCACCGCGAACCCCACCCGCTCGCAGAACCGCGTGTACATCCGAAGGAGCATCTCCGTCCAGTCCTGGGCATCCGTTCCGCCGGCCCCGGCGTTGAGGGCAAGGAAGCAGTCGCTCGCATCGTAGGGCCCGGACAGGAGGAACTGCAGCCGCACGCGTTCCACGTCCTGTTCGAGCTTGGCGAGGGCGGCCTCCGCCTCAGTCCGCGTCCCTTCGTCGCCCTCTTCGTCCGCGAGTTGGAACAGGACCTCGATTTCGTCAAGGGCCGCCGTGAGGCGCTCGTATTCACCGAGGCGCCCCTTGGCCGCCTCGAGTTCCCGCACCCTTGCCTGAGCGGTGGCCCGGTCCTGCCAGAACCCAGGACGAGCCATCTCCGCCTCGACCTTCCTCACCTGCTCGCGGAGCGCATCCACGTCGAGGCCCTGGCCGAGGCGCGTGATTCGGTCGCGGAGATCGCAGAGATGTTCGTTCACAAGCGAACGTTAGCCTGGCACACCTAGGCCTGCAAGTCGCGATGGTGCCCCGTTGCCGGTCGTCGACGGACCATTGGAACCTCGAACATATGGGGGCCCACGGATGGGGGAGGAGGCACTGGTCGGAGTTCGTGATCCCTCGTCACAGGTTCCTCTCTCCCCGTTCGCGGGGCAGCAACGCCTCCGTGTGGATGGAGGATAATTCGGCCATGGTGGGGACGCTCTACGTGTGCTCGACCCCGATCGGGAACCTCGACGACATCACCCTGCGCGCGCTGCGGGTCCTACGGGAGGTCGACTTCATCGTGGGGGAGGACGCGCGCCGCACGCGGAAGCTCCTCGCCCACTACGACATCCACACCCCGTTCGCTCCAAGCCTGTACCAGGGAGCGGAGGGAGGGCGAACGAAGCGGGTGCTCTCCCTCCTCCGCCAGGGAAGATCGGTGGCCCTCGTCTCGAATGCGGGGACTCCCCTCCTCTCTGACCCCGGCTACCCCCTCGTCCGCGCGTGTGTGGCGGAGGGGATCCCTGTCGTCCCCATCCCCGGGCCGAGCGCCCTCCTCGCCGCCCTCGTCGCCTCGGGGCTCCCCATGGATCGGTTCCTTTTCCTCGGCCATCTTCCCCGCCAAGCCGGTCCCCGGCGAAAGGCCCTCGCCGCGCTGCGCATGGTTCCCCACACCGTCGTGTTCTACGAGTCCCCCCACCGCATCCGAGCCACGCTCGCGCTCCTCGCCGAGCTCCACGGGCCCCGGCCCACCGTCGTCGCCCGCGAGCTGACGAAGATCCATGAGGAGTTCGTGCGCGGGACGGCAGCAGAGGTCCACAGGGAGTTCGCCCACCGGGAGCAGATCCGCGGGGAGTTCGTCGTCCTTCTTGGGCCCGCCCCCTCCGCCGCGGCAGCGCGCCTGGCCGAGGAGGCCGACACGGTGTACGATGAGGGCCTTGGCCCCGGGCTGCTGCCCCAGGAGGCCCTTTCCGGAGACGGCGGAGAGGAGCACCCTCCCCCCACCCCCGGGGAACCCCCTGGGGATTGAGAGGCCCGTAGGAGCCCATAGGAGGAGTCTGGTTCTGAGGAGAAGAACGTGAAGATCCAACATCTCGTGCTCGACGACGACGTTCATAAGGCCCTCAAGGCCCGGAAGAAGGCGACCGGGATCACGGTGAAGGAGATCGGAAACTCCGCCCTCCGGGCGGCGTTGTCGCTACCCACGCTGGAGGACTTGATCGTGGACAAACTCGTCGCCACGGGGAAAGTCTCCCGCCAGGATTACGCCCAGGCGGTGGCCGAGGCGAACAAGGAGATCAAGACCGCGCAGAAGAGAGCAGCCGCGGCCGTGGCCCAGGTAGCGGCGCGAACATGGACCGCTGGAGGATGGGAGATCCGGGAGGTCCACCTCAGCGTGGATGGGGAGCTCCAGGTGCTCGACCTGCGGCCCCGCGGTGGGGCGAGGACCTCCACCCCAAAGCTCGTCCACAAGGCCAGCCATGCGTGGGTGACCGTTCTCGTGGGGAAGGTGCGCCTGGGGATCGACGGCAAGGAACGGATCTGTGAACCGCAGGACACGGTCTACATTCCACCCGGCGCGCAGCACGTCTTGACCCCCCTTGTCCGAACAGCACGGGTTTTGCTCGTCCTCGCACCGGCAGCCTTTCCGAAGTGAGGGAGGAGCCAAACGGGAAAAGCCCTTCCGTGACTGGCGTGCTCCCGATCCTTGACCTCGGTGGCGACCCTCACGCGATCGGGCATGGCCACGGTCAAGGGGCGCGGGGCGCCATCGAGAGGAACCTCGCCCTCTACTTCCACCGCTACAGAGACGAGATCGGCCTTGGGCGGAAGGAGGTCTGCCACCGCGCCCGGGCCTGGCTGGAGCGGGTGAAGGAACTTGATCCCCCCTACGCCGCGATGGTCGAGGGCGTCGCCGCCGGCTCCGGCTTTCCCCTCCTCGACCTCGCGGCCCTCAACGCCCGTTACGAGCTGTTCTACGCGGGCTTCGTTTCCCACGGCTTGGCCACGGCATGCACGACGTGCGGCCTCCTCCCGGAGATGACGCAGGGAAAGCGCGTCCTCCTCGCAGAGAATTGGGACTGGTTCCCAGAGGTGGAGAGCCTGTGGCTGAGAGTCCGGTGGGATGGCCTCACCGTGCTCGCGTTCACCGAGGCGGGGATCGCTGGGGGGAAGATCGGTTTCAATTCCGCTGGGATAGGCCTCGTCGTGAACGGGCTCGTCTCCCACCTCGACCGCTGGGATGGGGACGGGATCCCGTTCCATGTCCGGGCGTGGCGAACCCTGTGCTCCCCCAGCCTCGAGCGGGCGATCGCGGCGGTCGAGGAAGGAGGATCGCCGGGATCGGCGAACTTCCTCGTCGGAGAAGGGAAGAGCGGGCGGGCAATGGCCCTGGAACGGGCGCCGAGTGGGACCGCCCGCGTGGCGCCGGAGGCGGGGATCCTCGTCCACGCCAACCATTTTCTCCATCCCGATCGACTGGGGGTGCGGGAGCCCCTCGCCGAGGAGCGCCGCTCGACCGACCTCCGCCAGGAGCGACTGGCCGCGCGCCTCGCCCAGGCCACTCGGCAAGGGCCGCTTTCCGTAGGCGTGGTGCAAGATGCCCTGCGGGACCACGCGGGCTACCCCGACTCCGTGTGCCGGCACGAGAGCCCATTGTTTCCACCGGATCTCAACTACCGGACGGCCCTCTCCGTGGTGATGGACCTCGGCGCCCGTCGCCTGTTCTACCGCGCCGGCCCCCCGTGCGCGGGCGCGTACCACGAGATCGGCCTCTAACAGCGTGACTGAGAGCGACCCCCCACTGCCCAACGTGCACCCTTAGGGCAGCGGTTCAGCCCTGGGCGCGCTAGACGAACTCGGGCAGGAGGGGCCGGACTTCGTCCGGCGCAGGGAGAGCCCGCAGTCCGAGCGGAGCCCCGGCCAAGACCGGGTGCCCGTCGGCGAACGTCGGCCGGTCCGTCCTGTACAACACCCCAATCGGGATCCCCTCTCCCCCGCGGGTGGCCACGGCGAAGGCCTGGGCCCGATCGTTCGGGTCGTGCCCGTTCTCGTCGAGGTGGACAAGGCGCTCCTTGTACCAGGCGAAGGTCTGAACCCTGTTCCAACTCGGGCAGGGGTGAAGCACGTTCACCAGCGCGAACCCCCGGTGCCGAATTGCCTGGGCAATGAGGTTCGCGGTGCGCTCGATCTCCCCGGAGAACGCCTGGGCCACGAACGGGGCGTCGAGGGCGATCGCCAGGGCGAGGGGGTTCAACGGGGCGGAGGGAGACCCGGCAGGTTGGGCCCGGGTCCGGTACCCGCGGGGCGCGGTCGGCGATGCCTGGCCCTTGGTGAGCCCGTAGACGCGGTTGTCGTGGGCGATCACGGTCAGATCCACGTTGCGCCGAATGTTGTGGAGGAGGTGGTTCCCCCCCTCCCCGTACAGGTCCCCGTCCCCCGACTCGGCGATCACGGTGAGGTCGGGACGGACGAGCTTGATCCCCGCCGCGGCGGCGATCGTCCGCCCGTGGAGGCCGTTGAACCCGTTCGCGTTCACGTAGTGGGCAATCTTCGCCGCCTGACCGATCCCGGTCACGAGGACCAACTTGTGGGGCGGGACCTCGAGCTGGGCCAGCGCTTGGGCGAGGGACTTGCGGATCGCGAAGTTCCCGCAGCCCGGGCACCAGGCGAGGCCCACCTCGGCGAGGTACCGTTCCTCATTCAACGTCCCACCTCCGCGATGATCTCTTCGGCGGTGAACGGCCGGCCGTCGTAGCGGGGCACGAACCGGTGCGGCCGGAGGCACGTCTCGCCCGCGATGAGGGCCCCCAGCTGCCCGGTGGCCGTCCCCTCGACCAGCACCACTTCCTCGGCCTCCGCCCACACCTGCTGGAGCTCCTCCGTCCGCAGCGGCCACAGCTCGCGGAGATGGACGTGGGCGTACCCGTCGCCGAGCCTCTCTACGGCCTCGCGGATTGCGCCGTACGTGGAGCCCCAGCCCAGAAGGACGCGCTTCCCGCGCAGCGAACCCGCGGGGTAGATCTCGGGTGGGGAGAGCTCCATCCGCAGCCCATCCTCTTTGCGCAACCGCTTCTCCACCATCGCCTTCCGGATCGCGAGGTCCTCCGTGATCCGGCCGTAGGCGTCGTGCTCGTCGGAGTCCACGAGAACGAGCTTCTCCGACACGCCGGGGAGGGCGCGGGGGGAGACGCCCGACGGGGTGAGGGCGAACCGCTCGTAGTGGCCCAGCTGGGCTAGCTCCTCCGCGGGAAGGAGGTGGTCGCGCACCGGCACGCGGGCCGGGTCGAGCGCGGGGACAACGACGTACGAGTCCACGAGGAACTGGTCGGTGAGGATGATCGCTGGCACCTGGTACGTCTCTGCGACCTCGAACGCCTTCATCGTGAGGTAGAAGGCGTCGGCGGGGTCGGATGGGGCCACAATGTAGCGGGGGAACTCCCCGTGCCCGGCGCGGAGGGCGAACAGGAGGTTTTCCTGCCCAGTGCGGGTGGGGAGGCCCGTGGCCGGGCCCGGCCGCTGGCCAAGGTGGATCACGACCGGGGTCTCAATCATCCCCGCCAGGGACAGCCCCTCCACCATCAGGGCGAACCCCCCGCCGGAGGTGGTGACGAGGGACCGTGCCCCCGCGTAGGAGGCCCCAAGGGCCATATTGATCGCCGCGATCTCGTCCTCGGCCTGCTCGACGAGGATCCCATACTGGACAGCGTGCCCGGCGAGGAATTCCAGCACCGGGGTCCCGGGGGTCATCGGGTACGAGGCGAGGAACCGGCACCCGGCGGCGATCGCCCCCGCCCCCACCGCCTGGCCGCCGGTGAGGAGCATCGCCTCGCCCGCCCGGAACTGCGGCGGGGCAAGGGTCCACCGGGCCCCCGGGCTGTGTGCATAGCCGAGATCCAGTGCCCGTAGGTTGGGCTCGGCTTTGTCCCCAAGGGCGTCGCGGATCGCGTCGGCCACCCGCTCCCGCTCCAGCCCGAGGAGGCGGACCGCTGCCCCAAGGAGGATCACCCCCGCAGCGATCGGGAGTTTCAGTTCTTCGCGGGCGAGGCGCCCTGCGGGCACGCGCACCGCGCCGCCTGGAAGATCGCCCACCCCCTCGTCGGCAACCACCGTCCCCCCCGCAGTCAGCAGAGGACGGTACAGGTCAAGCATCTCCTCGTTCAGGGCGAGAAGGAGGTCGGCCTGGCCGCGCGTGGCGAGAACCGGGGAATCCCCGATGCGGAGCGTGAACGCGTTCTCTCCTCCCCGGATCCGAGAATGGTAGCTGAGTTCCCCGTGCAGGTGGTACCCGGCACGGAAGACGCTCCGCGCCAACAGGTCGCCCAGCGTCTGAACCCCTTGCCCCGCAGCTCCCGCGATCCGGACGACAACATCCATCGCTAGATCGCGGTCAGGGTGGGCTCGTCATCGAGACGCCCACAGATGGCGGACAACGCGCTTCCCATCCGCCACGAATCACGTCCGCTCTGGAGGCGATCCCAAGGCGGAAGTTCAGGGTCCTGAGGCCTGAAACCCGTAACCGGTGCCAAGCCGGACGATCGCCTGGCAGAGAAGGCGAGGGCGCGCTTTGTCCCCTCGGGATCTGTCAACCGCACCGGGCGACGGTTCATATCTGGAGGGGCGAACTCCGGCTCCCCTCCGATGCGAACCATAGCTCCTCCTGTCGTTCCCAATGCCGCCCCCTCGAGCATCGCCCCTCCCCCCTTGACAAGGGCAGAGGTTTGTCGTACTTACCCTATTGCCGGGCGAAGGCCCGGTATTTCTATTGGCGCATCCTCTCGGGGGGACCCCGTTCTACCCCGCCTGCTCGCTAAGGTAGTTTTCCAAGCCCATCTGCTCGATGAGGCCCTGTTGGGTCTCGATCCAGTCCACGTGGTCCTCCTCATCCTTGAGAATCCCCTCCAGGAGGACCTTCGTCGCGTTGTCCCCAAGCTTGGCCGCGAGCTGGATCGTCTCGTTGTACGCCTTCACCGCGTCGTGCTCGGCCTGGAGGTCGTGGCGATGGATCTTGGGGACGTCCTCCCCGATCTGCACCGGGCCGAGCTTCGTGACGATGGGTCTCCCCTCGAGAAAGAGGATCCGCTCCACGAGCTCCTCCCAATGCTGCATCTCGGTGATGCCCCGCTTCTCGAGGACCTCGTGGAGCTTCCCGTACCCCCAATCAGCGCACATCTCAGCGTGGAGCATGTACTGAACCGTGGCCCCCAACTCCTCGGCCAGCCGCGCGTTGAGGGCGGCGATGATCTTCGCATTCCCCTTCATGGTGTCCTCCTTCGGCAAGGATCATACGGGACCCTCACCGGCCGGGGCAACTTCACCGGGAGGATCCTGGGGGCTGGCGGCCGAACAACCTCTCCCAGAGCGATCTTCGTGTCTCGGGAGGCGCGCGACGGGGGCCCGTCTCCACCTCCCCGTCCTGGCGGGCTTGAGCCACTGCCCCCTCCCACGCCCCGCGGCCGCGGGCCTTGGCCTCCCAGAGCGAAGCGAACCGGGCCACCGCTTCTTGGGCATCGACTGGCTTGACTCCCGCCCCCGCCCGCGCGAGCGAGGCCAGCACCTCTCCCTGGGCGGCGATCTCCGCCCGGAGGTGGACCTCGCCTTCTTCTTCCACCAGGAAGTACCGGGTGGCGTCGGCAAGCAACCCGAACGCGGCCCGGTCCACCGACCCCACGGGGAGCACCTCGTCCACGAACTCCCGGTCGGCCTCGAAGAACTCCCGCCTAAGCCTCTCCTTCCAGCTCATGTCCTCCCTCCAACCACCGTTCCATCTCCGCCAGGGCCCGGCGGAGGTACGCCTCGTCCACCGCCCCGCCCGGGGCGGGCGTGGTCAGGGCCCGCTCGGGGATGGGGACCGCCCCCAGGTCGAACCCCTCGCGGACCTTGAACGCGTGCTTGCGCCGCAGCACCTCTTCCCCGAGCCGAACGAGCGATGATACATCCCATTCCGCGCCGAGCGTCCCCAGGCACTGCACCGCGGTCTCCATGTCGTACAGCCCGCGGGCGAAGAAGCACACCACGAGCGACGACAACACCTGGCGCCGCGCCTCCTCGGCGAGGAGCCTCCGGGCGAGGTCCTCGGGGGCGAGCTCCTCACCCCGCTGCAGGAGATCCTGGTCCACGGCGTACCCGGCCGAGTCGAGGTGGGAGTGGCGGGCCCCGGCGAGGTAGGTGAGGAGAGCGCCTGGCCCGGTGTGGTAACCTGGCATCTCGTTTCCCCCGAAGTGGAGGGCGAACGCCTCACCGCCGTACCGCTCCGCCGCGGTCCGCACCCCTTCCCCGAGGGCGCGGTAGAACTCGCCCTCGCGATCCGCGATCCGGCGGATCATCTCCAGGTAGACGGGGACATCCCCCCACCGCGGGCGGAGGCCCCCCGTCTCCGTCTCCGAAATCAGCCCCTCCGCAAATGCCTCCGTGGCCCAGGCGAGGACCACCCCCGCGGTCATCGCGTCCAGACCGACGTGCCCCACCGCGTTGATGAGCCGAAGGACCGCCGGCGCGTCCTCCACACCGAGCATCGAGCCCAGTGCGTACAGGGGCTCGTGATCGTAGGAGACGAACGTCGTCTGGTAGAAGTAGGGCTCCTTGGGGTGTGGCTCGCGCAGGGCGGCGAGGTGGATGCACGCCACCGGGCACCCCGCGCAGGCGAGCCGCCGGCCGAGGTATCCCGCGGCCAGCTTCTCCCCAGAGAACGCCGGCTCCGCGGGGTAGCGCGTAGCCTGGAGGTTCTTGACCGGTAGGGCTCCCATCTCGTTCAGCGGGGCCACATTCTGGGCCGTCCCCAGGTCGTGGTACTTCTTCATCAGGTCTGATTTCGTCGCCCGCTCGTGGAGCTCCCGGTACAGGGCCTGGTAGCGCCCTCGGTCAGCCACGGGGAGCGGCCCCTTCCCGGACAGGACGAGCGCCTTGAGGTTCTTGCTCCCGAACACCGCCCCCAGCCCAAGCCGGCCGAAGTGACGGTACGTCTCGGCGATCACCGCAGCGTAGGTGACGAGGTTCTCTCCGGCCCGGCCGATGCGGAGGATCGTGCGGTAGCCCGAGCCCGGCTCCGCGTCGCGCAGGATCCGCCCCACCGTGGCCGAGGACGCCATCCCCCACAGGGTGCGCGCGTCGCGAAATCGCACCTCGCGCCCGTGAATCGCCAGGTACACCGGCACGTCACTGCGGCCCTCGATCACGAGCGCCCCGTAGCCCGCCAGGCGCAGGGCGAACGCGGTCCGTCCCCCGCAGTGGGATTCCCCGAGGTTCCCGGTGTGGGGGGACTTGAACAGGGCGACCGTCTTCGAGGCGAGCGGGTAGAGGGCCGACAGCGCGCCCACCGCGAAGACGATCGGGTTCTCCGGGCCCAGGGGGTCCGCGCCCTCGGGGCACAGCTCGTGGAGGAGCTCGATCGCGGCCCCGGTTCCCCCGAGCCGGTCCCGGAAGAGGTCCGGTCGCTCCTCGACCCAGGACCGCTTCCGCGTCAGGTCGACCCGGAGGACCCGCGGGAGGAGCCTATCCACCTTCCACCTCCTCCAGGGCAAGGACCCCGTACGGGCAGAACCGCGCGCACAGGCCGCAGTGAACGCAGATCACGGGCTTCCCTCCCCCCTCGTCCCACTGGACGGCCCCGATCGTGCACGCTCCCACGCACGCCCGGCACCCGATGCACCGGTCGAGGCGGACCTTCACCCCCACCGGGGCTTTCTCGATCGCCCCCACCGGGCAGGCGTGGAGGCAAGGGGGATCGGCACACGCCCGGCACACCACGACCACAAATCCCCGCTCGACCCCACCCACCGAGCGGACGGTGATTGCCGACCGGGCTAGCCCCCCTTCCCCGAACCGGCGGGCGCAGGCCTGGGCACAGAGGAGGCAGTCCACGCACCGCTCGACGTCCACCACCGACAGGCGCTTGGCCACGGCTACCCCCGCACCCGCCTCGCCACGGCCCGTCCAAGCTCCTCCCCCCGGGCGAGGTCGTCCGGTCGTGGCGCGCCCCCGAACTCCACCTTGTCCACGAGGTCCCAGCCCAAGGGGGCGACCTCGTCCGCCATCTTCCGCACCGCTCCCCCCCGCCAGCCGAAGGAGCCGAACAACCCCACGACCCGGTTCGCGAGGCGTTTGCGGGCGATGAGGCGCAACGCGTGCTCGACCGCGGGGAAGATCCCCGTGTCGTAGGTCGGGGACCCGAGGACCAGCCCCTTCCGGCGCCAGGCCTCGGCGAGGACGAAGCTCGGGTGGACCCGCCCTGCATCCACCACCCGCACCGGCACCCCTGCTGCTGTCACGCCGCGGGCCACCGCATCCGCCATCTCCCGCGTGTGGTCGTACATCGACCCGTAGAGGACGGTCACCGCCGGCTCCCCCTCCATCCGCGCCAGCCTGCCGTAGAGGTCCACGACCCGCCCCGGGTCCGTCCGCCACACGAGGCCGTGGGAGGGGGCGATCACCTCGATCGGGATCCCCTCCAGCTTCCCGATCGCCCGCAGCACAGGGCGGGTGTGCATCCCCACGATATTGGCGAAGTAGCGAACCGCTTCTGACTCGTAGTGGGCGAGATCGGCCTCGTCGTCGAACAGGACCCCGTCGAGGGCCCCGAACCCCCCGAACGCATCGCAGGAGAACAAGATCCGCTGCGTCTCCTCGTAGGTGGCCATCGTCTCCGGCCAGTGCACGAACGGGATCGGATGGAACGAGAGGCGTTTCCCGCCGAGGTCGAGCACCTCCCCATCCGCTACCGCCCGCACCCCCTCCGTGATCCCGTAGAAGGACTCAAGCATCGGGAGCGCCGCCGGGGTAGCGAGGATCTCCGCGCGGGGAGCAAGCCGACGCAGGAGGGGCAGCGCTCCGGAGTGGTCAGGCTCCATGTGGTTCACGATGAAGTAGGCGATCCTCTCCGGCGCGACGACCCGTGCAAGCTCCGCCACGAACTCCTCCGCGAATGCCGCCTTCACGGAGTCCACGAGGGCCACCCTCTTCCCCACCACGAGGTAGCTGTTGTAGCTCACCCCGTAGGGGAGGGGCCACTGACCCTCGAAGAGGTCCGTCACGCGGTCGTTGACCCCGACCCAGAAGATGCCCGGCCGGACCGCGCTGGGGTTCATCTCCCCTCACAGGACGAGCTCAGCCAGGACCTTCAGCCAATCGAGGAGGAGGCGCGGCATGAGGAAGTTCTGGCGCACGTGCTCCCGTCCCTGGGAACCGATCCGGTGGCGAAGCTCGGGATCTTGCAGCACTCGCGTCACGAGGCTTGCCGCCCCCTCGTAATCACCCGGCTCGACGAGGTATCCGGTCTGACCGTGGAGGACCTGGCGAGGGATCCCCCCCACGTTCGTCGCCACGACCGGGGTTTCCTTCCACAGCGCCTCGGAGACCGTAAGCCCGAACCCCTCGCGCCGGGAAAGCTGCAGCACCACCGCCGCCGCCCTCTGCAGGGCGTTCACGAGGAGAGCATCGGTCTGGGTAATGAGGTGGACGTCCTCCATCCCCTCCACCTGCCCCAGGACTTCAGCGAAGATCTGGGGCCCCTCCGGGTCATCGGTGGCCATGTTCCCCAGCATCACGAGGCGGCAGTCCACCTCGCCCTTGACCCGTCGGAACACCTCCAGCACGCCCAGCGGATCCTTCCACTTGTCGAACCGGGACACCTGCACGAGGATGGGCTTGTCGCGGGGGATCCCGTACTGATCGAGCTTCCTCTCCACCTCGTCCGCGGTCAATTCCTGGTTGAGGGCGGATAAGGGGTCGATGGCCGGGGCGATGATGTGCGTCTCCACGGGGAGGTCCGGCTTGCGGAACCCCTCCGAGGAGATGACGAGCGCATCGTAGCGAAGGAGGAACGGCTTGAGCACCTCCCACACCGACTCGTGAGGGGTGGAGATGTCGATGTGGCACCGCCACACCCAGGGGTTCTCCCGCTGCTGGTAGCGGATCATGGGGAGCGGTTGCGGATCATGGACGATGATCACGTCGTGGTCCGCAAGAGGGCTGTAGCGCGCGAAGGTCTCGTTCACCCGCAGGTAGTTGGCGAGATCCTCCGCGCACAGGGACACCGCCTCCCCCTGGAGGGCGTTGTGGAGCTTCTTCGTGACCTGGAACAGGGAAGGATCCCCATACAGCAGGCTCCAGTCCGCGTTGATACCCACGTCGTTCATCAGCGGGACGAGCGAGTGGAGCATTCCCGCCACCCCGCCCCCGTGGAACGTGGCGTTCACGTGAAGGACGCGCAACCCATAGAGCGGCCGGGCGGCCGCGAACACCGCCGCCACCATCTCCTCGCCGACGTGCCTGGCGTACCTCTCGATGCCCAGAAGTTCCATGCGCTTGGGGCTACACCGCCCCGCCCTCACCTCCGTTGTGAAGTCGGAAGAACCCCTCCGGCACGACGGCCGACCAGAGCTGGAGGTCGCACCCCTCGCCCGGGACGACGCCCGGCCCGCGGAGGCCCTTCCCCTCGTCCCAATAGAATAGCTCTACGAACCCGAGATCCGCAACCGCTCCGCGCACCCGCTCCGCCACGGACAGGATCTCAAGAAGCCCGTGGACGACCGCACCCCGGGCGATGAACCACTGCTCGAACGGCCAGATCGAACCCTGATGGTACCCGGTGGGGGAATAGTCCGGCGGCATAGGTGCGGAACCCATACGGGGTGGCGAGCTCCTGCTCCCCCTGGCTTCAACGTGCCCTCATGTAGTGGGCCAAGAGATCGTTACCACCCCTGAGGGCCCAGTCGGCACTGATCCGGTCGAGCACCAGAGGCGGGAAGACC
>FWPV01008025.1_pt1 | contig 15742 bp, 18 predicted proteins | sample 2228371 | NCBI WGS metagenome assembly FWPV01 (sample SAMEA103939776, study PRJEB20133) | metagenome | reverse complement strand
CAGACCCGGTGTTTGTGCTTGAATCCTGAACAGGTTGTTCTAGATTACCTCTTTTTCTATGTACCACTGAGGTCTCTTTCTATCAATCCGCTGGCCCTCTTTTAACAGCAGGTTTCTTCGTGAGTGATTGTCAAAAGAAATCCTCAAATATAGCGTTGTGGGCCGTACACATTACTTTTCAAATTAGCAGGAGTATACCAGGTGACGCGGGTCGTATCCTGAGCGATGACTGACGGAAGAATTTGGGCTGAGGCAATGGCTGCTACAGGCAATGCAGAAAGCAGCGAGCATACTAATATTAGTGTCCAGTGCCAATCTCTCATCTCGAGGCTCTGAGCCTTCCTTTGTTGGGATATCATAACATAATACCCTAATTTGTCAAACCTAACGCTGTCAATTGAATTATCTTAACCAAACCTCCAGGAATTCGCTCAATCACATGGTTTTACTGATTGTAACATGAGTCCAAGAACGAAAAATTGGTCAAAAAATAGGACTAACGGGCCTTGCAAATGGCTGTGGAAAGGTGTTACAATCCCCGCGGTCAAAAATCAAGTTTCGGGGCAGGTTTAGGTAGCGATGGTATATTATCAGCTTAGCGAGAATGCAAAGTTAAGACGACAACGTACAAATGAAGCGATTGCTCTGGCTATGCAAAACCGCTGGGAAGAAGCCGTGGCTGTTAACAGGAGCATAATTGAGATGTTCCCAGATGATGCTGATGCCTACAACAGACTGGGCAAGGCATTGACTCAACTGGGGAAATATGGCGAAGCTAGACAGGCCTATGCAAAAGCCATTGAGATTGAACCAGGCAATACTATAGCCAGGAAGAATCTGGAGAGGTTGTCTCATCTCTCCGAGGTGAAATCTAAGCAGAAAACAGGCAAACAGGTCAGCTCTCATCTCTTTATTGAGGAAACAGGCAAGACAGAGGTAACCAATCTTCATCATTTGGCCTCTCGTGAGGTTCTGGCGAAGATGTCGGCTGGAGACCCTGTTAATCTCAAACCTAAGGGGCAAAGGTTGACCGTAGAAAGCGTCGATGGCGAGTATATCGGGGAGATTGAGCCCAAATTGGGGCTGCGATTGATTAAGTTAATGGAGGGCGGTAACAAATATTCTGCGGCTATCGCTCGGCTGGCAGAGGATAGAGGCAAAGTGATGATAAAGGAGGTCTATCAGCACCCGAGCCAGGCGGGGCGTCCTTCTTTCCCGACAAGGATTACCGATGACTTCAGGCCGTATGTGAGGGGGAGCATGCTTAGATATGACCTGGAGGAGGATGAAGAATTAATGGAAGATGAATACGCAGGCGAGTGGGAAGGCGAGGAAACGGCCAGGGAGAATGCCACCTCTCTGGGGGAGACAGCACCCTTTGTAGGTGAAGAGGGTGGGGAGGGTGGCTTGGCGATAGATGAAAAATAGGAGTGAATTCGGGAGCCTTTGATGAAAGCCGGGATAGTGTCTCGGCTTTCCTGATGATTAGACCTGGTTGTGGAGAAGATTTCTTGGTTATGAACTTGCACCCTCCACGATTAAATGGCTTGTCAAAAGCGGCTGCTTGATATATACTGTCACTGTCATTACAGGCGGGAGGTGGTTCTGTGGAGAACATCGTTTTCCCTAAATGCCAGAAGTGTAGCACTGGCGATCTGGTGCCTCTATCGGACTTCGGAAGCCAGGGGGCGCCCATCCACTACAAAGTATGGGTTTGTACTAACCCTGAATGTGGTTTTAACATAAAAATCCGAAACGGCGACATCTATGTAAACGAGCCGATTTTGAGTGGTGCTGTGCACAGCAACCGCTATCGCTAGGCGAAGCAGGTTTTGTTTTCTGCATTTTGGGACTCAGGAATCAGGGTGAGCAAGGCCAACTCTACTCCAGATAGTCTTTTAGCTTCTTTGACCTGCTGGGGTGGCGTAGTTTACGAAGTGCTTTAGCTTCAATTTGGCGAATACGCTCCCTGGTGACGCCGAATTCTTTACCCACTTCCTCGAGAGTACGACTGCGTCCGTCTTCGAGTCCAAATCGGAGCTGCAACACACGGCGCTCCCTCGGAGTTAAAGTGGCTAAAACCTCCTCCACCTGGTCCTTCAGGAGGTTGAGGGAGGCTGCCTCGGCTGGTGGCATGGTGGAGCGGTCCTCGATGAAGTCTCCTAAATGGCTGTCCTCCTCTTCACCGATTGGCATCTCAAGTGATACAGGCTCTTGTGATATTTTTATGATCTCTCTTACCTTTTCCGGATGGATGCCCATGCCTTTAGCAATCTCCTCTGATGTTGGCTCTCTGCCGTATTCTTGTGATAGACGCCTGCTTGTTCGTATCAGCTTGTTTATAGTCTCCACCATATGCACCGGTATCCTGATGGTGCGAGCCTTATCAGCTATATCCCTGGTAATTGCTTGGCGAATCCACCATGTAGCATAGGTACTGAATTTATACCCTTTGCGATAGTCGAATTTCTCAACTGCCCTGATAAGACCTATATTCCCCTCCTGAATGAGGTCGAGAAGGGACATGCCGCGGCCTATATATTTCTTGGCTATACTGACCACTAGCCGAAGGTTGGCTTCAATTAGGTGACGTTGTGCCTTGGCCCCTTCCTCCTTAACGCGCTCCCAGTGCTCTCGCAGTTGAGTTTCCAATGGTTCGAGCTTCTTGCGGAATTCGGGCTGTGTTACCAGACTGCTCAATTTGTTGAATGAACATCTGTCACCTAACGCTTTGAGCAATTCCTCCGGTATTATGCCGATGAGAAGTGACAGGTCTTTCAGGGCTTGTTCCGTCTCATCGGGGCTGGAGCCAATCTTCTGGCTAACCTTTGCCACGAGCTGCTGCTGGATTTCGTTATCTATAGCAGACCTGAGTCTTGTGTTTGAGACAATCTGAGATACGCCCGCTGTACGGGATATGCCCAGTTCCTCCGCCAGGGCAATAAGCAGACGAGAAGCCTGTCCCAGCGCGGTCAGAATAGCGAGACCAGTGTCGATAGTGGAAGGCAGGTGCCCGTGTTTATTGAGCCACTCTTCTTCAATTCTTCTTATGTAGCGGCCTTCTTCCATCTTTCTGGCCAGCACCTTTTCCTCTCGCGCGCTTAACAGGGCAACTCGCCCCATTTCCCGGAGATACATTCGAACCGGGTCATCTATCATCTCCTCGAGTTCGAGTCCTGTGTCCTCGAGTTCTTCGGCTTCAGCCTCTTCCCAGAGTTCAACGTCTGTTGGCTCGTCAACCAGAGCATCCAGCTCATCTGCCGCCTCGGGCTTGCCCTCCAGGAGAGGTAAATATAGCGCCTCGTCCGGCTGTTCTGTTTCTTCAATGCTGGATATCGAAGCGAAGATGTCATCCGGGTGCTTCACTTCCTTCTCTGTTTTGGAGACGGAAGAAAAGATATCATCTTTCTTAGCCTTGGACGCGTACAAGTCTTCAGGCAGAAGCGCACCCTGTTCATATAGAAACTGCTCAAGGTCTTTGGATTTGTCCTTCATTGGTCCTCTCTATGTGCTGATGTCATTTGCGCAGCATTTTCAAAGGCTTCTTTCAACTTCAGGTTAATTTCGACACCTTTTTGTTGAAGTACCGCAATATCTTCTTTTCTACCTTCAAGCTCGGCATCGGTGAGAAGTGATTCTTCCTGCATTTTCAGGTTCAGCAATCTCCTCTCTTCGAGACGGCGAATGCACTCGGCGAGACCCCTTTCCCGGTCTTTTTCGGTTGCTGGTGGCAGGGCTCTCCTGAGCAATGTGTTCAGGTGCTCTTTAAGTTCTGCACCAATTTCATCGAGTAGCATTTCTGTGTTCGGAGTTAGTGCCCAGAGGGTGAATATCTCCCTGTTTTCAGTACGCTCGAAGTGTTCTGGGGTGAGCTTATCAGCCTTTTCCCTGAGTTCGGGGCACTGTAATAGCAGGGACAATGCGTACTCCTCCAGTCTGTCCCCGAAGTGTGATGTGGCTACGATCTTAGCTTCTGGCCTGAGTGTCCTCTCGCGGCGACTCTTATGGAAGTTTGCTGCCATGCCTATGAGCGTCTTTTCACTTATGCCCAGCAGACTTGACAATTTGCGAAAATAGTATTCCCTTTGCACTTCGTCATCAAGCTCGGCTATCAGCGGCAGAAGTTGCTCACTGGCTCTTGATTTCTCCTCAGGTTTGCTCATATCTAACCTGGATGCTGTCACCGCCATAATATGTTCCATTAAGGGCAGGGCATGGTCAACGAGTTGTTGCCATGCCTCCGGTTCATTTCGTATTACTACATCGGGGTCCTTGCCCCGCGGCAGAGAGATTATTTTTATCTCTGCCTTGAGTTTGGATGTTGTACCCAACCATGTAGGCATTTCAAGGCCCTCGCGGCTCAGGGAATGTCTTGCAACCTCAATAGCGCGTATGGTAGCGGTATCACCGGCAGTATCCGGGTCAAGAGCGAAAACCAGGCTCCTTGTCTGTTTCTTGAGCAGGTTTATCTGTTTCTCTGTGAGAGCTGTGCCCATTGAGCCCACAACGTTCGTATATCCGTGCTGGTGGGCAGTGATGACATCCATATAGCCTTCTACAATTACTGCCAGCCCCTTCTCTTTGATTGCTCCCTTCGCGCGGTCGATGCCGTAAAGAATGCTGCTCTTGTCGAAGATTGCTGTTTGAGGCGAGTTAAGATATTTAGGCTGGGAATCATCCAGAGCGCGTGCTCCGAAGCCCACTACTCTTCCTTTGATGTCACGGATAGGGAACATCAGGCGGTGTCGGAACAGCTCGTACACTCTGCCATCTTTTTCGCCCAGCAGTCTAAGCCCAAACAGTTCCTTCTCCGTAAAACCTCTTTCGAGCATGTATCTTGTCAGACCTTCATCGGGGCTGAAACCCAGCTGGAAATCAGCGATGGTCTTAAGAGTGAGCTTTCGCTTCTCGGTCAGGTAATTGCGTGCTGATTCTGCCGCTGGCGATTGAAGCAGCAGCGTATGATAGTATTGAGCCGCCGCCTCGTTTATCTGATACAATCTGTCCGTCAGTTTGTTCTCAAGGGCATCCTTTTTACGCTCCAGAGATATGCCTGCCTTATCGGCAAGCAACTTCAGGGTCTCACCGAAGTCCCTTCCTTCTTTCTTCATCACAAAGGCGAAAACATCGCCGCCAGCCCCGCAACCGAAGCATCGCCACGACTGTCTGTCGGGAAAGACGAAGAAGGAAGGGCTCTTCTCCTGATGAAATGGGCATAATGCCTTGAAGTTGCGCCCGGCTTTCTCAAGTTTCAGGTAACCGCTTGTTATATCTACTATATCTAATCTCTGTTTGATGTCGTCAATGGTGCTCATTTACAGATACTCTTGCTCCTTAAAGCCAGGAGCACCCAACTCCGAAGCTAACCTAAGGGCATAATTATCGGTCATTCCTGCTATATAATCTACTATACCGCATTCCACATCCGCATTTCCAGCGTATTCTTCAGGTAATCTGGCGGGGTTCTTTTGAAAATAGCTGTAGAGGAAACGGATTATCTCCCTAGCCTTCTCTGTTTCTTCGAGAGCAGTCTGGACTTCGTACACCCTATGAAAGAGAAACTGACGCAGATTATTTGCAGCCTCCAAGACCTGGGGGCTCATTGTAATCACGGGGGGCTTCTCGGTGCCCTCGAGACCTGTGGCACTCCACGAGTGGTCAACGATGTCGCAAACCATGGAATTTATTCTCTTTGAATGCGACTCCCCCAGTGTCTCTATAGCCATACGCGGCAAGTCGCTCTCGGTAATCAGTCCGGCTCTTATTGCGTCCGCTATATCGTGATTGATATAGGCAACCGAGTCGGCAATCCTGCAAATCTGTGCCTCCAGCGTGCTGGGGAAGTTCCACATGTCTGCAAGTATGTCTTGCTTGCTAACCTTGGAGTGTTTCAGGATACCCTCTCTCACCTCCCAGGTCAAGTTTAGCCCTTTTCCTCCTTTTTCTAGGTAGTCGACAACTCTCAGACTTTGTTCGTTGTGCCTAAATCCTTTGGGATAGAGCTCATTGAGCACCTCCTCGCCCACATGACCGAATGGCGTATGACCCAGGTCATGACCCAGTGATATTGCTTCAGTCAGGTCTTCATTCAGATTCAGAGCGCGTGCGATAGAACGCGCAATTTGTGATACTTCCAGAGTGTGTGTGAGCCTGGTAACGTAATGGTCACCGAGGGGAGCGATAAATACCTGGGTCTTATGTTTCAACCGCCGGAATGCTTTGCAGTGAATGATGCGGTCGCGGTCTCTCTGGAACTCTGTGCGCATCGGCGAAGGGGGCTCAGCCCTTGTCCTGCCCTTGCTCAACCTGCTCTTCGCCGCATAAGGCGACAGGCTTTCCTCCCGCTCCTCCAATCGCTGGCGGACTTCCCTGTGTATCATGAAAAGCCTTCGTTACCTATGCTGTTATTCCTAACCTTTGCTCCGCAGCAGCGACGATCCCCCTTGTTTTCTCGATGACATCAGGATTAACTGAAACCGAAGTAATGCCCCATTCCACGAGTTTTTCGGTCAGGTCAGGGTAAACTGATGGTGCTTGTCCGCAGATGGAGCTGGTTATCCCTTTCCTGTTTGCGACTTTGATTACACGCTCGAGGGCCATGAGCACTGCCTCATTTCTTTCATCGAAGGCTTCAGCCAGCTTCTGGCTGTCTCTATCGATGCCCAGGATAAGCTGGGTCAAATCGTTCGAGCCAATTGATATCCCATCAATTCCTACATCTATGAACTTGTTTATGAGGAATACATTGGAGGGCACTTCAACCATCATCCAAAGCTTGAAGTCATCGGATTGACGAAGCCCTTCTGCTTCCAGCAGTCTCTTAATGCTCGCCATTTCATCCACAGTTCGCACGAAGGGAATCATCACCCAGAGATTCTTGTATCTTTTCCTCACCTTCTTGATTGCTTCTACCTCTAATCTGAAGACATCGTGTTCCCTGACGTACCGTGAGCATCCCCTGTAACCCAGCATAGGATTCTCTTCTGGCTCTTCGTAATCCTGCCCACCCTTGAGGTTTCTGTACTCGTTAGTCTTGAAATCAGTGGTGCGATAGACAACCGGGCGAGGGTTGAAAGCCTGGGCGAAAACCATCAAACCGCTAGCCAGTTTATCTACGAACTCTCTGCTTCTTTTTTCTTTTATCATATGCCTCGGATGCTCGCCGATTTGTGCTATCATGAACTCAGCTCTGAGCAGTCCGACGCCATCGACATGGCGCGAGGCGACAGCTTCAGCCAGATCGGGCTCGGCGAGATTGACATATATCTTCGTGCGGGTCTTCACTCTGACCGTGGGTGCTTTCTCGGCCACCGTGGTAGCCTTGACTTCAAATTTCCCCTCGTAGACGTTGCCTTTTGAGCCATCGACGGTGATCACCTGATTTGGCTTTAACCTTTTGGTAGCATCTCCGGTTCCTACCACGCAGGGAATTCCCAGTTCTCTGCTCACTATTGCGGCATGGCAGGTGCGGCCCCCGCGGTCGGTTACAATGGCTGCGGCTCGTTTCATGGCGGGCACAAAATCCGGCGTGGTCATCTCGGCTACCAGAACATCGCCCTTCTTGACTTCGTCTATTCTGGATGCATCGAGCACAATTCTGGCAGGGCCTGAGCCGATGCCAGGGCCTGCTGGAGAGCCACTGAGCAGCACCGTAACATTCTTCAGTTCGCTCTCTATCTCTTCCTCTATTGCTTTCAGTGTGGTGATAGGACGTGTCTGCACAATGTACAGCTTCCCATCCCCTTTCGCCCACTCAATATCTTGGGGAAACTTGTAAAGCTTCTCGATTCTTGCGCCGAGCTTGGCCAGAGTGATAATTTCTCTATCGCTGAGTTTCTGTTTACCCTGAAGGTCCGGCGGAACTGGGAGTTTGATATTAGTATCTTCGATATCGGTGGTGCGCTGGGGGCTCTTAGTGAGTTGCCATTCCTGTTTCGATATCACCTTATGGACAATGTCGAAGGTCTTCTTGTCTACCAAATACAGGTCGGGAGTTACTCCTCCTGAGACAACAGCCTCACCCAAACCATAGACAGCTTCGATAGCTATTTTTTCTTCGTTTGTAACTGGCTCCTTGGTGAACATCACGCCGGATTGCTCTGATTGCACCATTCTCTGGACTACAACTGCAATTCCTACTTTGAGGTGGTCAAGGCTATGTTGCTCTCTGTAGAATATAGCCCTGGGTTCAAATAATGAAGCCCAACACTCCTGTACGGCGGAGACCACGTCATCCTCGCCGTGGATATTCAGAAAAGTGCGTTGCTGGCCAGCGAAGGAAGCTTCGGGGAGGTCTTCAGCGGTGGCTGAAGAACGCACAGCAACCAGTCCTCCCAGTCTGTCGTAGGCGTCTTTTATCTCAAAGGCGATTTGCTGAGGCATCTTTGAGTTGATAATCAGCTCTTTGATCTGATTTGCAGCCTTCATGAGTTGCTTGCTATCGTCGGGGTTCAGCTTCTTCAGTATCTCACGTATTTTCGTCCGGAGTCCTGATTCGTCCAGAAAATGGAAGTAGCTTTGAGTTGTTACAATGAAGCCAGGCGGCACAGGTATTTCCAGCTTGGTCAATTCGCCGAGGTTTGCTCCTTTGCCACCAACCAGAGGCAGGTCTTCCTTGTCTACTTCCATGAACCAGACCACATCTATACGTTTTTTCTTCATTATGAACAACTCCGGATTATTTTTGTGCGGATGACGAAAAGAGCTCTGGATTATCTAAAAGTGCGTGTGTAATTATACCACGCTAGCTGAACTGAAAGTCAAGCTTAAGAGCGCTTGGGGACTTCGCTCCAGTCGCCCCAGACAATTTTGTCTGGCTCTTTGACCATGTTTTTCTCTTTAGCTAACTCTCTTATCTTGAGGAGCGTTGTATTCACATCGCTGGTAAGCAGCACCCATTCCTTGCCTGAAGGGATCCAGTAGGGCGAGCTAATTCGCATGGCTTTGCCTGTCTTGGTGTTCAGATAAATTCCGAATTTGTCGTGATGCATCTTGACCTCCTTAATATCGGTTATCGTAATCAAGTTCTTCGAGTTTCTTTATTACCTGTTCGATGGTTTCATCCGGGGTCGAAGCGCCTGCAGTTACTCCGACGCGATGCCGCCCCCGAATCCAGGATGGCTGGATTTCTGAGGCATCCTCAATGTGATGAGTGACGCTTCCGGCAGCTTCACATATCTCGACGAGTCGCCTTGTGTTGGAGCTGTCCTTTCCGCCCACCACTAGGATGAGGTCTGCCCGCTTCGCCAGGTCCACTGCTGCCGCCTGACGCTTGCGTGTGGCATCGCAGATAGTATTAAAAATCCGAAGCTCCGATAGCTTTGAAGGCTCGGACGAGATTATTCGCGCTACAAATTCGGCGAAACGAGATTGGTTCTGAGTGGTCTGGCATACAATTCCAAGATGTTTAGGTAGATTTGCAGGGTCAGGGACTTCCAGCGAAGCCGACGCTTTTTCTCCAGCCCAGCCCAGAACAGCCTTGACCTCGGTATGCGAAGGGTCACCGAAAACCAGCACATAGAAACCTTCTTTGCTCAGCCTTTGAGCTGCAAGCTGGACTCTTCGCACATAGGGACATGTAGCGTCAACTATTTTAAGCCCTCGAGCCTTCATCTGCTTCATAACCTCAGGACCTGCTCCGTGTGATGGAATGGCGATAATATTTCCTTTCAACTCCTCAAGGTCTGCCACCGCGCTGATTCCTTGCTGTGCAAATCTGGCAACAACCTGTTTGTTATGGACAAGCGCGCCGAAAGTCTGGATGACGCCGTGTTCTCGAGCTGCTCTCTCCATAATCTCGATGGCTCGCCTTACACCGAAGCACAACCCCATCTCGGATGCTTTTTCAATCTCCATCTCTACTCCTTGCACTGCTGCCAAGGGCGCTTGAATTCCTATAGCTCTCGGGCAGGAGTTCGCTGATGCGCTCTGCAATCAAGTCTGAAATTTGGGGCAATTGTGAACGGGTGGGCTTTCCGTTATCAAAAGGCACGGTGAAAGGCTTGCCTATTTTTACGGTAATGCGGGGCCTTCGCAGAATGAAGCCGAGACCTTTTATCTGGTCAGTTCCACTGATACCCACAGGGAGGACGGGAGCTCCGGAGCGTGCGGCGATGAACGATGTGCCAGGCTGAATTGGCTGCAGTTGGCGCTCCAGACTTCTCTTGCCTTCAGGGAACATGCCCACAACCTGACCCTTTCGGAGTGTTTCGAGAGCGTGACGGAATGCATCTCTGTCCATCTTGCCTCTTCTCACAGGGAAAGCTCCGTAGGCGCGCATGACAAATCTGCTGAAAGGTGAGTTGAATAGCTCCTGCTTGGCCATGAATCTGATTTCTCTTGGGATACTGGCGCCGAGAAGTGGGGGGTCTGCGTTGTTGAGATGGTTGGCAACTACTATCAATGGTCCGCGTCTAGGGACGTTTGCCTTGCCTTCTACCCGCCATCTTGCGAGGGCGATGAGCAGAGTCTTCATTGCTAAGTTGGCAACGCAGTAGAAGGGTCTCATCGCTCTCGGTTGATTGGTCGGCGTCACTTCTCAAAAACGCCATTTTCACTTGTGATTATCATGCTGCCGTTTTCTGGCCTGTGCCTGAGTTCCAATTATAAGGCATCATGCAGCGCTCCGCAAACCTGAACAGACAGGTGCTATGAATTCAGGGTCTCTCGCAGGCAGGGACTCTACTTCTTGAGCCAGAAAACGGCAGCAAATAGTGTAACCCCTATGAAGAAAAGCACTAAGGGTATTTTCAACTGCGTCCAGGGATTGGTCGCGGTGGTGGGGCTGGCAGGTGGTCCGGTCGGTGAAGCCGGAATAGCGGTGGCATGTGTAAGGGAAGGGGTCGTTTCGGTGGATGGTAACCCGGGCGATTTCTCAGGTGCTGGTGAGGGAGTGTGCACAGCGGTTATGGTTGGACTAGGAGTGGATGTAGGCGTAGGCGTAAGTGTAAGTGTAGGTGTAGGTGTGGGTGTGGGAGTCGGAGTTGGAATAAAAGGTGGCAGGCCACTGCCTGGGGAGGGTAATTCGTTGTCAACAAAGTCGGAGGCTCTATTGGTGTCCATGCCGGCGGGTTGCCTCTCCAGAGAGTGCCCTTCGCGGACATCCTGGCACGAGGGAAACATTACAGTGGTATCGCTCCCGTAAGAAAGCGCATCGATAATCTTGCCGGTTGGGTCTGTGAGAATGAGACGGTCGCCATCATTTCCCAGACCGTTCCCGATTTTGCCGTCTTCTATGAACACTACTATTCCACTGAAGTCAGGGAAATTGATGTAGAAGTCACAGCTTGCAGCGACGATGGCGTAACCTCTCGCAGGAAGTACCAGGGAAGGTATCGAATCGGTCGCGGTATTGTCTGTTATCTTCCATCCAGTCAAATCAATAGACCGGTCGGTGCAATTCAGTAACTCCAGCCACTCGAAGGCTGAGTCTACTCCTGTCTGTGGAGAGTCATAGTGAACTTCATTGATTAAAATATCGCCAACGCTTGCCGAAGTTGTGGGTGGTGTTGGTGTAGAAGTGGGTGTTGGACTGGCTGTAGGCTTAGGCGAAAAACTTGGAGTTGGTGCAGGGGTAGGCGTCATAGTTAGCGTAGGTGTTGGGGTGATGGTGGGGGTTGGGGTAGGTGTAAGGCTTGGAGTAGGAGTAGAGGTGATAGTGGGCGTAGGTGTTGGACTGGGTGAGGGTGTGGGGGAAGGCGTAGGAGTAGCTGTGGGAGTGGGAGTAGGACTCGGAGCTGGTGTAACTGTGGGGGTAGGAGTTGGGGCAGGACCAACGAAGCTGAAATCATCGAAATAAGCGGTGGCTGAACCGGTAAAATCGCTTTGATGCACTATTGCCTTTACTATCGCTGAAACAGCACTCGGAGGAGAAGTCGCAGTGACACTGAGTGGTTGATACTGTGGTTCCTCAATGGTCAGCCATGGAGAATCGTGAAAACCGATTTCCCCCGTCTCATCCCACCAGGATATACGAAGACGAATGTGTGCAGTCTGAGGGTCGTTCTTCAGGGTATAACATGAGAAAATGTAACTCGCGACGGGAACAATGTCCACGACCTGATGTATCCATGCTTCCTGACGATAGCTGCTTGCTTCCAACCTGGCGGCAGAGCTTCCACTATGGACCGGTGCCCCAACTATTGTCAGATCGCCACCGTATATGCTCCAGTTCGAGGTACCACCTTCGAAACCGCCGTTTTCAAGCAGCTCCTCTGAAGCTTGGCTCATTGCATCGGACGCTGCAAACATATATACACTCGCTAACAGGGCTACGCAGAACAATGACACAGAAGCGAACTTCATTTGATTATGAAAAAGTCATTGGTGAGATTGCGCGACGAATGCCTATATTATTCCGGTACGATTGTTCTGTGTCAAGTCTCTAGAGCACAAGGTTAAGCAGTCCGCCGACAAACAGTGAGGCTACAATCATGATGGCGGTGGCTTTGAGCATGTCCCTGACGCCCAGCTCTCGGGCAAGGATTACGAAGCTGGCGATACAGGGGAAGAACATAGCCAGCACCACGCTGCCGATGACCAGTTGTCCGGCGCTCAAGTCGAGTGTACCGAGCATGCCTACCGCCATGTCTTTGCGCAGGAAGCCGATCGCTATGGCTGATACCGCCTCCTTGGGAAGCCCGAACAGGCCGCTCACTACCGGGGCAAAGAAGGAGGCGATATGGTCGAACACCCCCAGAGCATACAGTATGGTGATAACGAAAATGCCGGCTAAGACAATAGGCACCGCTTCTTTGAGATAACCTGAGATACGCATCCAGAGCTTGCTTGCCGAAGGTCGCAGCCTGGGCAAACGATAGGGTGGTATCTCTATTAACAGTTCGGGGCTGAAACCTTTGACAGCGAGGTTAAGAATAAACCCCAGGACAGCCCACACTACGAAGAGGGTGCCGTACACCATCGCCACATAGACCATGCCCTGCGCTCCCACCAATCCGAAAATCATCGCCTGAAGCGAAGCGCAGGGTACTCCGATGGATATGAGCGTTGCGGCGATAAATCTCTCGCGCTTGCTCTCCAGTATGCGGGTAGCCATGATGGCGGGGACGTTGCAGCCCAGTCCCAGCATGGTGGGAATGATGGCATAGCCGTGAAGACCTATGCGGTGCATGAGGTTATCGAGCAGTACCGCGAGTCTGGGCAGGTATCCAAGGTCCTCCAGGAAGCCCAGAACGAGATAGAAGGATAGTACATATGGGAGCACTGCTCCGAAGGATATGTACAAGCCGGTGGTCAGGACGCCAAACGACTGCATGAAATCTATCTCACCATCAATTAGCTTGCCCACCAGAATGTCGTGAAGAAATCCGGCTGAGCCCAACAATGAGCTTAGTCTGGTCATAAGAGGAGCCCAGAGGTTATCAAATAGCGGGTCGAGAACGTAGCCGATGAGGCTTTCTCCAATGAAACGGATGACCACAAAGGACACAAAGATGATTGACGCTGCGATAAGAAGGCCGGGAAACGGTCTTATCGAGGCATCGCCCAGATGTTCAAGAAGGGTATGATGGCGGTGGAATCTTGTTTGGACCTCCGCGGCTATCTTACCCACAGCCGCCCATCTCTCATCAGGGGTACGGGCAGGCTCAGGCGGCGATGAAGCCTCCGGTATTCGTTCCACTAACTCCTTGATGCCCTGTCCCGTCAGGGCTACTGTGGGTACCACCGGCACGCCCAGCATTTGCTCTAGCTTGGCTACATCAATGTTTATTCCTCTGTGTTTGGTGTCATCCCACATGTTCAGGGCTACTATGACAGGTATATGCCTTTCCAGAAGCTGGAGCGTTAGATAGAGATTTCTCTCCAGATTGGTTGCATCCACCACGTCAATTGCGATGTCGCCGCCTTCAAGCATTTTGACAGCTACTTCCTCAGCCTCACAGGTGGGCTCGAGGGTGTACGTGCCGGGCACATCGATAAGCTCGGCTTGTTCATCGCCGAGCTTCATGAAACCCCTGCTGAAATCCACCGTGGTGCCAGGGTAGTTGGAGGTGACCACCTTCACCCCGGTGAGGCGGGAGAAGAGCACACTCTTTCCCACATTGGGGTTACCCATCAGAAGTATCTTCATTTGGTGTGGGGTTTATCTACCTCGACGATTATTTTGTCAGCCATGCCGAAGCCAATAGCGATCTGCGTAGTGTCGACCTGCACAGTTACAGGCCCATGACCGAACATGCCGCTCACCTTGGTTACCGTTTTGCCGGGCCTGATTCCCAGCGCATGGAGGCGCAGGATCAGTCCGCGTCCCCCCAGAATCTCGAGCACGGTTCCGGTTTTACCTGAGCCCATCCGTGCCAGAGTTGTTTTTTCTTTCATACTGTTGTTATTAATGTCCAAGTATTCACCTCTCGGAAACCAGATATCAGGTCAACCCTTGCAGCCGTTTGTGCAGGGAAAATGCCTCATCGTTTTCTGTCCTGTTTGCACTGGGAACAGTAGCCTTTCATGCGGACTTCTGTGTCTGTAACCACGAAATCGTTGTCTTTCTCGATTCGGGATTTCATCTTATCGGTCAGCGGGCTGGTAAACTCGACAACCCTGCCGCATTCCAGACAGACCAGGTGATGATGCTGAGCCGAGGCCTTTGCCTCATAATGGTGATGTGCCTCAGCGAAGTGCAGCTCATCTACAAGGTCAAGCTTCTTGAACAACTTGAGATTGCGGTACACGGTGGACAGGCTGATATTTGGTTCGTGCTCTCGAGCCCTGCGATAGAGCTCATCAGCGTCTAGGTGCCCTTCACTGTGGATGATCAACTCCAGCAAGAGCCGGCGCTGATTCGTAGCCCGCCTGCCTGTGAGATCCGGTCGTTCTACGTTTGTTCCCATTTGGTGTTTGCCCCTCCCGACCTTATTGCAAATGAAAATCATTTGCAATAACATAGTATCAATAACTGCTGTCAAAGTCAACGATGAGACAGACGTGAATCGCATTATGGGTGCGTCCACGGGGGCAAATGCATATAGCCTTGACTGAAGATGATGACGGTCGTGCTATAATTAAGTAAATAAGATAGACCGGAGCAGGGGAGGACCATTCTGGAGTCTGTTGAAATAGCGAAGAAGGCTACAGAGGCGGCTCTGGATAAGCAGGCCACTGATATATTGATGCTCGATATCAGGCAGGTAGCGTCCTTTGCCGACTATTTCGTAATATGCACCGGTGACAGCGAACGGCAGATTGAAGCCATTTGTGATGAGATCGATGAGGTGCTGAGCAAAAAGGGCGTTCGTCTTTATCGCCGCGAGGGCGCTTCAGATTCAGGCTGGATTATCCTCGATTTCGGAGGCGTTGTGGTGCATGTGTTCGCTCCGCCGCAGCGCGAATACTACGGACTGGAGGAGCTCTGGAGCAGGGCCACGCCAGTGGTCAGGATTCTATGACCCAGGGTTCTACACTCCTTTTGTAGCTCAGAATCTCGCGGGACGAGAAGAACAGGCTAATCTCCTTTTCTGCATTTTCTTTCGAATCAGAGCCATGAACCGCGTTTCGACCTATGTCCAGAGCGAAGTCGCCTCTGATTGTGCCCGGCGCCGCTTTGACAGGGTCTGTAGCCCCCATAGTCTTGCGTACCACCTCGACTGCGTTCGGCCCTTCGAAAACGGCTGCTACCGTCGGGCTTGAGGTGATGAAGCTCACCAGTCCCTCAAAAAATGGCTTGCCCTGATGGATGGCGTAATGCTTTTCTGCCAGCCCTCTATCCATATGCATCATTTTGAGG
>FWPV01010005.1_pt1 | contig 15743 bp, 17 predicted proteins | sample 2228371 | NCBI WGS metagenome assembly FWPV01 (sample SAMEA103939776, study PRJEB20133) | metagenome | reverse complement strand
TGACTCTGTTGGGCTCTGTCGCACCAATTGCGTGAGGGATTCATCTCGTGAATCCAGCGTGGTAGCTGGGGCACATGAGCAGACCGACACCCCCCGCCTACAAGACCCGGAACTGGCCCGCCTACAACGAAGCGCTCAAGCGCCGGGGCTCGCTGACGATCTGGTTCGATCCCTCGATGACCTGGGACGCCGCGCCGACCGGGAAGCGCGGGCGGCAGCCCGACTACAGCGACGCCGCCATCCAGACCTGCCTGACAATGGAGGGTGAAGGGCGTCCCGGAAACATGCCAGTGGCATGTTTCAGCCCTGAACGGGCGGAGCCCCGGGCTGTTCGGCATGGTCGACATTGGAGCGCCATAGGTCCGAGCGACAATGTCGACGCGGCAGACGACGGGCTTCGTCGAGAGCCCGGCTCGCGGCTGGTCGGCCTCGACTGGACGGTGCCCGACTTCAGCGCGCTGTCTCGCCGCCGGAAGACCCTGCGTCAACATCCCCTACTGGGGCTCCAAGGGGCCGCTGCACCTGCTCGTCGACAGCACGGGCATCAAGGTCGAGGGAGAAGGCGAGTGGCACCCCCGCAAGCATAGCGGCCCCAAGTGGCGAGTCTCGCGCAAGATACATCCGGGGATCGACGAGGAAACACTGGAGATCCGGGCTGTCGAGATCACAGGGAGCCACATTGGCGATGCAGCGTTCTTGCCCGACCTGCTCGGCCAGAGCCCGGGGGACCGGGAAATCGGCAGGGTCACCGCCGGTGCCGCCGCGCGAAACGAGGCCCTGGGGGCATCGAAATACCTCGGTCGTGCCCTCTGGCGACGATGGAGCGGATACCACCGCCGGAGTCGCGTGGAGACGAAGATGCATTGTGTCAAACTGCTGGGCCAGCGGCTCATGGCGCGGGACTTCGACCGACCGGTCGCCGAGCTTCTGGTCCGTATCGCCGTGCCGAACGGCTACACCGCGCCCGGCATACCCGTCACGGAAGCTGTGGGGTGAGCACGTCCGGGGAAAGGGGAGCCTCGGCAATCAGGCGATGTGCGCAACAGAGACATGTCAAACGGGAAATCTTGAGCGGCGCGCCGATGTCGAGCCGGGTTCCCGCGGATGGTGCGCAAGCCTCCACAAGCCGCGCAGGAACGCATGACGTCCCTTGCGCCATGTGGGCATCACGCGAGCTTCTGGATGGTCCGAACTTCAGTCCGCGAGCGCTCGCAGGCGCAGGAAGACGTCTCGGTTCCTGCAGAAGTCGGGCGGCGCAGCGGCCTCCTCGGCTTGGGAGAGATGTTGGGCGCACTCGTCCGTCTGGGTGCAGCCCATGCAGGACACGACCGCAGTCCGTAGGCCCTCGCCAGTCACCAGGCCTGAGGCCAGCGCTCGCGGCAGGTCCACTCCGGACTTGTCGGCCATAGCGTTGACCAGCTGTGCGTGCTTCGCGACGCGGCGCGCTCCGAGCATGCTGTCACCCCTCCCACCCCAAGATGCCTGAAGCATCGCTCCGATGCGGCGACCGAACCTTGATCTGCATCAAGGCCCTGTTTCAGCGCAGCAAGTCCAGGGTCCGCAGGACCGTGGAGCGGCGTTCGGCGTTCGGGGGATGGGTGCCCAGGAACCGGTTCCCCGGATCGGGAATGCGCGAAAAGAACTCGGCCCCCCTCGCCGGGTCGTAGCCGGCGCGATGCGCGATGATCGTGCCCAGCACATCGGCCTCCAGCTCGAAGTCTTTCGAGAACCGTCGTGCGCCCACCGTCGCGCCGATGTCCTGGGCGGCCTGCACGTCGGGCGCTCCCGCACCCGACAAGGCCGCAAGCGTGCCGAGGATGAGCGCGCCGGCGATCGCGGATTGCTGGGTGCGGGGGATGTGCCCGGCGATGTGATGTCCCGCCTCGTGACCCATGATGAAAGCAAGTTCGTCTCGGTTGCGCGCGTCGGCGATCAGGGCGAGGGTGAAGCCGATCACCGGCCTGCCCTGCGGGTCGAGTGTCTGGAATGCGTTCGGGGGCAGCCCGGGCCGGTCGTCGACCACGATCCGGAAATCGCAATCGAGCCCCGGCGCGCGGGCGCGGCACTCCCTCTCGGCAACGGGTTCGACCGAGCCCACGACCGCTGCGAAGTTCTGCGCGGCCGTTCGCGGGTCGAGAGGCTGCGACCGAGAAATCGGCCCCGGCAACGGGGCAGGGGCCTGAGCCGTGGTTTCGATGCAACCGGCGACCGCGAGCAGGGCACAAAGGACAAGGGGAATTCGCATCACTTTCCAAGCCTCCGGACGGCTACGATAGCCGCTCGTGTCGCACAGGAAAACCCGGGGCAGTCACCCGTTCGCGTGCCGCTCGAACTGTTCGCTTGAATCCGCCGCCGCACGACTTAGGCTGGACGCATGTTCACGATCGAACACGACTTCGATGCGACCGTCATCACCCTCGTCGACGAGGGTAAAGCGCCGCTGAAGGAAGACGTGACGATCCTCGCCTTCGACGACTGCGTGGTGATCGAACAGCTCGACACCCGAAGCGAAACAGTCCAGCGGATCACCCTCTCGCAAGCCCAGCTGCGAGACCTCGCCGCGGCGATGAACCTTCCCGAAGGCGTCTACCGCCTCAAGCCGGGCAAGCGATAGGTCATGTCTCATGCGGCGCCGGCGGGACGCGATGACCGGAGGACGGGTGCATGACGACCGGCTTCTTCTGGGACGAACGTACGTTCTGGCACGCGGGCGGCAACTATGCCTTCACCCTGCCCGTTGGCGGCTGGGTGCAGCCAGGGGGCGGTCTGCCCGAGGCACCCGAGACGAAGCGGCGGCTCAGGAACCTCCTCGACGCATCCGGCCTCATCTCCGAATTGGACGCGCGTACCGCCAGGCCGGCGACGTGGGACGAACTGCGCCTCGTCCATCCGGAAAGCTACCTTCGCCGCTTCAAGGACCTGTCGGACGCCGGTGGTGGCGAAATCGGCCTTCGGGCCCCTTTCGGTGCGGGCGGCTTCGAGATCGCGGCACTCTCCGCCGGCCTCGCGCGGGAAGCGCTGTCCTCCGTCCTGTCGGGGACGCATGCCAATGCCTACGCGCTGTCCAGACCGCCCGGCCATCATTGCCTGCCCGAGTTCCCCAACGGCTTCTGCCTGCTGGCCAACATCGCCATCGCGGTCGAATGCGCGCTGAGCGAGGGGCGCGCCGAGCGGATCGCCGTTGTCGACTGGGACGTGCACCACGGCAACGGGACCGAGGCGATCTTCTACGACCGGGCGGATGTGCTGACCATCTCGCTGCACCAGGAGCGGAACTACCCGCTCGACAGCGGGGATGCCGAGGATCGCGGCGCGGGCGCGGGGTTCGGGATGAACATGAACATCCCGCTGCCGCCGGGCACGGGCCATGCCAGCTTCATCGAGGCTATGGAACGGCTGGTCCTCCCGGCGCTGCACCGGTTCAGGCCGGACGCCATCGTCGTCGCCTGCGGCTACGACGCGGCGGCGGTCGATCCCCTTGGCCGCATGCTGGCAACGGCAACGACCTTCCGCGAGATGACGGCGATGATGCAGGATGCTGCAAGCGACCTGTGCAACGGACGCCTCGTCCTGGTGCACGAAGGCGGATATTCCGAGGTTTATGTGCCGTTCTGCGGGCACGCTGTGCTGGAACAGCTTTCGGCCAGCGCGCTCCGCGTGCCGGACCCTCTGGCGGAAACGCTGGCGGCGCGCCAGCCCGGGCCCCGGTTCGAGGCCTGGGTCAGCGGCCTGATCGGCGAGATGGAGTCCCATTTCGGCCTCTAGTCGAACGGCTCATGGCTTGACCCCGGACGCCGCTTCCCGGACAGATCACCCCGAAGGAGCCCGCCATGCCCGCACCGAACCCCGCCGCGCTCGATTTCCTGCTCACGCGCCGGTCACGACCGGCCAAGACGCTCGGCCTGCCGATCCCGACGCGGGACGAGCTTGCGCCGATCCTGACCGCCGCGGCCCGGACGCCGGATCACGGCAAGCTCGAACCCTGGCGATTTGTCGTATTCGAGCGCCCGGCGCTCTTGCGCCTGTCACGAGCGGTCGCGGATCGGGGCGCCGAGCTGGGACTCGACGCGGAGAAGGTACGGAAATCCGTCGCGCAGTATGCCGACGCGTATCTCGCGGTCATGGTCATCGCTTCGCCCAAGCCCAGCGACAAGATCCCGATGATCGAACAGACCCTGTCGGCGGGAGCAGTGTGCCTTGCGCTGCTGAACGCCGCGCTGGCGGCGGGTTGGGGCGCGAATTGGCTGACCGGATGGCCCGTCCATGACGAGGACTTCCGCCGCAGCGCGCTGGGCCTTTGCGATCAAGAGTGGGTCGCCGGCGTGATCCACATCGGCGCCGAGACCACGGCGCCGCCAGATCGACCCCGCCCCGACCTCGCCTCCATCACCACATGGGTGTCCGAGTGATCTTCGTCGCCTTCTTCAAGGCGCTCGGCCAACTGGGCGACCGGCGGTTCCGGCGCGTCGTGCTGCTTGGCGTGTTGCTCAGCCTGCTTCTGCTGGTCGGGGTCTACGCGCTGTTTCTCGCGGCAATCCAGCTCTTCACGCCCGAAACGATCTCGATCCCCTTCGTAGGGGAAGTGAGCGGACTCGACACCCTCCTCTCCTGGGGGTCGCTGTTCCTGATGCTGGGGCTGTCGGTCTTCCTGATGATGCCCGTCGCTTCGGCTTTCACTGGGCTCTTCCTCGAAGACGTCGCCGACGCGGTCGAGGATCGTCACTATCCTCACCTGCCGCCCGCCGCGCCGGTCAGGCTCTACGATGCTCTTGTCGACAGCGTGAACTTCCTTGGCGCCGTGATCGCGGTGAACGTGGTGGCGCTGTTCCTCTATCCCTTCGCTGGGCCGTTCATTCCGGTCGTCTTCTGGGCGGTGAACGGCTTCCTGCTGGGCCGGGAGTATTTCACGCTGGTCGCCATGCGCCGGCTGGGACGGGCGCGCGCCAGGGAGCTGAGGTCGCACAACGGCGCGACGATCTGGCTGGCCGGCACCCTGATGGCCGCGCCGCTTTCGGTCCCGGTACTGAACCTCGCAATCCCCGTGCTCGGGGTCGCGACGTTCACACACCTGTTCCACATGATCACTCGGCGGGAGGAAGCCGGCCCAGCCAGTCGAAATCCCTGACCTCGATCACGCCGGACAGGATGATCCCGGCGATCACGACCCACAGAACCGTCGCGACGATCGTCGTGAGCCGCAGCTTGCGGCCCATCACCGCTTGATGGGGTGCTCCGGCGGGCGTCCCGGGCACGACATCGCCCGCATCCCCCTGGGTCACCAGCCGCAGCGGCAGAACCAGGAACAGGACCATGAACCAGATCACGGCGTAAAGGACGATGGCCGAAGTGATCCCCATCACACCTGCTCCAGCTCGATCAGGCAGCCGTTGAAGTCCTTCGGGTGCAGGAACAGCACCGGTTTCCCATGCGCGCCGATCTTCGGTTCGCCATTGCCCAGCACGCGCGCCCCTTCGGCCTTCAGCCTGTCGCGCGCGGCAAGGATGTCCTCGACCTCATAGCAGACGTGGTGGATGCCTCCCGACGGGTTCTTCTCGAGGAAGCCGGCGATCGGGCTCTCCGTTCCGAGCGGATGCAGAAGCTCGATCTTCGTGTTCGGCAGATCGATGAAGACGACCGTCACGCCGTGGTCGGGCTCGTCCTGCGGGGCGCCGACATTGGCCCCAAGCATCGTCCTGTACTGCCGGGACGCCGCTTCAAGGTCCGGCACGGCGATGGCGACGTGGTTCAATCGTCCGATCATTGCTCTGTCTCCACTTCGTCCCCGTGCTTATGGGGCGTGCGGATGGTCGTAGCAAGACTGGCCGCTGCACTCGGGGCGCGGCCGTTTACCGCTGGTTAGCCAATCGACGGAAGAATGGGGCCGACTCGTCCAAGGAGACCAGATCATGCCCGACTTCCTCGCCGACCAAGGCCTGCTGGCCCAGATGCTTCCGGGCCGTCCACTTTCGGGGGTTACCCTTCTCCTTGTCGAGGATAGCCGCTACGCGAGCGAGGCGCTGCGCCTCCTCTGCCTGCGCAGCGGTGCGCGCATTCGCCGGGCCGACAGTCTGCGCAGCGCGGAACGGCACCTCGCCACATATCGCCCGTCGGTTATCGTGGTCGACGTCGGCCTGCCGGACGGGTCGGGTCTCGACCTCGTGAGGAAGGTCGCGACCGCGACGCCCCGTCTTGCCGCGATCCTTGCCACTTCCGGCGATGACAGCTATCGGAACGCCGCCATAGCGGCAGGGGCAGATGGTTTTCTCTCCAAGCCGCTCCGCGACCTTCAGGAGTTCCAGCGCACGCTCTGCGCCGCGTTGGGGCGCGGGCCGGTCGAACAGGGGTCGAGCGAAGCGGCACTCCTGCTGCCTGACCCGCTTGCCTATCGGGACGACCTTTCGCTTGTCTCGGGGCTTCTGTCGGAAGACGCCTCACCAAGCCAGCGCGCCTACGCCGCCCGCTTTCTGAAGGGCGTCGCCGCGTCTGCAAACGATAGGGAGTTGTCCGAAGCCGCGGCCTCTCTGTCGGCCGCGATCTCCGGCGGCAGCGCCTTGACCGCGCATCTGGCCCGTGTGTCCTGCCTGGTCGAAGACCGCCTCGCATCGACCCCGGCCGACCGACGCATCGCGGGTTGATACTTCAAGCCGGTGTGAACCCGGTGCCTGACGCTAGTTCTGCTCGCGCGGCAGGACCCTGAGACCCAGCTCGCGCAGCTGTTCGTTGGTCGGTTCCGACGGCGCGCCCATCATCAGGTCCTCCGCCCGCTGGTTCATCGGGAACATGATGACCTCGCGGATGTTCTGCTCGTCGGCGAGCAGCATCACCATCCGGTCGATCCCCGCCGCGCAGCCCCCATGCGGCGGCGCGCCGTAGCGAAACGCGTTGACCATTCCGCCGAAGCGCCGCTCGACCTCGTCCTTGCCGTAGCCGGCCAGTTCGAAGGCCCGGAACATGATGTCCGGCCGATGGTTCCGGATCGCACCCGAAACAAGCTCGTAGCCGTTACAGGCCAGGTCGTACTGGTAGCCCAGCACCTTCAGCGGGTCGCCCGACAGCGCCTCAATCCCGCCCTGCGGCATCGAGAAGGGGTTGTGCGAGAAGTCGACCTTTCCGGTCTCCGGATCCTTTTCGTACATCGGGAAGTCGACGATCCACGCGAAAGCGAAGCGGTCCTCGTCGAAATGCCCCAGCTCGCGCCCGATCTCGACCCGTGCCTTGGCCGCCACGCGCTCGAAATCGGCGGGCCGGCCGCCGAGGAAGAAGGCGGCGTCGCCCTTGCCGAGGCCGAGCTGCTGCCGGATCGCCTCGGTCCGCTCCGGACCGATGTTCTTTGCGACGGGGCCCGCCGCCTCCAGCCCGCCAGCCTCGGCCTCGCGCCAGAAGATGTATCCCATCCCCGGAAGGCCTTCCTTCTGCGCGAAGGCGTTCATCCGGTCGCAGAAGGCACGGCTGCCGCCGCCGGGGGCCGGGATGGCCCGGATTTCGGTGCCCTCCTGCTCCAGAAGCTTCGCGAAAATCGCGAAGCCCGAGCCGGCGAAATGCTCGCTGACACGCTGCATCTTGATCGGCACGCGCAGGTCGGGCTTGTCGGTGCCATACCACAGCGCGGCGTCGGCATAGGAAATCCGCGGCCAGACGGCATCGACGCGCCGGCCGTTACCGAATTCCTCGAACACGCCCTGGACAACCGGTTGGATCGCGGCGAACACGTCCTCCTGCTCGACGAAGCTCATCTCGAGGTCGAGCTGGTAGAAGTCCGTAGGCGACCGGTCGGCGCGCGGATCCTCGTCGCGGAAGCAGGGCGCGATCTGGAAGTAGCGGTCGAAGCCCGCCACCATGATCAACTGCTTGAACTGCTGCGGCGCCTGCGGCAGCGCGTAGAACTTGCCGGGATGGAGCCGCGACGGCACCAGGAAGTCGCGCGCGCCCTCGGGCGAGGATGCGGTGATGATCGGCGTCTGGAACTCGGTGAACCCCGCCGACCACATCCGGTCGCGGATCGATTTGATCACCCGGCTGCGCAGCATGATGTTGCGGTGCAGCTTGTCGCGCCGCAGGTCAAGAAACCGATACTTCAGCCGCGTCTCTTCCGGGTATTCCTGGTCGCCGAAGACCGTCAGAGGCAGCTCCTCGGCCGCGCCCAGCACCTCGAGGTCGCGCACGAAGACCTCGACCTCGCCTGTCGGGATCTTCGGGTTCACAAGCTCGGGGTCGCGCGCCTTCACCTCGCCGTCGATGCGGATGCACCATTCGCTGCGCACCTTCTCGACCGCCTTGAACGCCGGGCTGTCGGGGTCCGCCAGGACTTGCGTCACGCCGTAGTGGTCCCGCAGGTCGATGAACAGGATGCCGCCGTGGTCCCGCACCCGGTGCACCCAGCCCGACAGACGGACGTTCTGCCCCACATGCGCCTTGCGGAGTTCAGCGCAGGTGTGGGTGCGATAGGCGGTCATGGCGTCATCCTCTTGGGCAGCGCGGGCAGAGATGCGCGCCGATACACCTTGCCGGGCGAGGGAAGTCAAGTTCCCGCGCCGTCCTCCTGTCCGAAATACCCCGTGGGAGTCCACGCGCAAGCGGGGACGGGGCAACGCCCCCGGGATCACGCCGCGGCCAGGCCCGTCTCCAGCGATGCCAGGATCGTCCCCACGTCGTCCGACGTCAGGATCAGCGGGGGCGACATGACGATGGTGTGCCCGACAAGGCGGACCATCGTTCCGGCCTCGTATGTGGCCTTGTGGATGCGCTTCATCGTGGCGATGTCCATGGGCGTCTTCTTGGCGCGATCCGACACGATCTCGATCCCCGCCATCAGCCCGTGGCCGCCGCGCACGTCTCCGATGATGTCGTATTTCGCAGCCAAGGCCTTCAGCCCGTCATGCAACTCGCGCCCCCGCGCGGCGGCGTTCTCGTTCAGCTTCTGGCGCTGCATCTCGGCGACGCAGACCGTGGCTGCCGCGGCGCCGACCGGGTGCGCGGAATAGGTGTAGCCGTGGAAGATCGCGGCCTGGCCGGTCTCGTCCTTCTCGAAAACCTCGGCCACCCTGCCGGCGATCATGACCGCGCCGAGCGGGAAATAGCCCGAGGTGATCCCCTTCGCCGTCGACATCAGGTCGGGCTTCACGCCCCAGTGCCGCGCGCCGGTCCAGTCGCCGGTGCGGCCGAAACCGGTGATGACCTCGTCCGAGATCAGGAGAATGCCGTAGCGGTCGCAGATCTCGCGCATCAGCGGCATGAACCGCGCGCCCGGCACGATCACGCCGCCCGCGCCCAGGATCGGCTCCATGATGAAGGCCGCGATAGTCCTGGGGTCCTGGAACTCGATCTCGTCGACCATGACGGCCGCAATCTTCTCGGCCAGCCGGTCGGGATCGGTCTCGTCGAACGGGTTGCGGTAGGTGTAGGGCGCCGGCAGGTGGAAGCAGCCCGCCAGAAGCGGCTCGTAGGCCGTGCGGAAGCGCGCGTTGCCGTTGACGCTCGCTCCGCCGAAATGGGTGCCGTGGTAGCCCTTCTTGAGCGACAGGAACTTGGTCCGCGTCGGTTCCCCCCGCAGGCGGTGATACTGGCGCGACAGCCGCAGGCGGGTCTCGACGCTGTCCGACCCGCCCGAGGTGAAGAAGCTCCGCGTCATCCCGTCGGGCGCGAAGAACTCCGACAGCGCGTAGGACAGCTCGATAGCCACGTCGTTCGAGGTGCCCATGAAGGCCGAGTAATAAGGCAGACGTTCGAGCTGGTCCGAGATCGCGCGCTTCACCGCATCGTTCGAATAGCCGATGTTGACGTTCCACAGGCCGCCCACGGCATCCACCGTCGCATGCCCGTCGATGTCGAAGATGCGCACGCCCTCGGCCTTCGTGATGATCGTGGGCGCGTTCTTCAGTGCGTCGCCCGGGGCGCCCATCGGGTGCCACATGTGGCGGGCGTTGTTCTCCTTCAGGAAGTTCGAATCCTTCATCGTGGCGGCCTTTCGTGATGCTCGGCGCACTATCTACCTGCGCGACGCCATTGTCACGTCGGGGCCATGTCGCGAGGCCGAAACAGGCTGAAAAACTGAAGATGCTGCAAAATCAGATACTTGAATAATTTTCCATCTTACGAAAAACAATTTCGAAAAAATTGAGATCGAACCGACGGCGCTGTAAAACCCCCCTAGCTCAAGGGAGGGCCAGCGCCATGTCTCAGAATCCGGTCTTCATCCCGGGACCGACAAATATCCCGGACCGCATCCGCAAGGCCTGCGATATCGCCACGATCGATCACCGCAGCCCGCGGTTTGCGCGCATCTTCGAACCCGCCATCGCAGGCGTGAAGCAGATCCTCCGCACGAAGACGGGCGAAGTCATCCTCTTCCCCTCGACCGGGACGGGCGGATGGGAAGCGGCCGTCCAGAACACGCTTTCGCCCGGCGACACGGTTCTGGCCGCGCGTCATGGCATGTTCAGCCACCGCTGGATCGACCTTTGCAAGCGCCATGGTCTGAACGTCCAGCAGATCGACGCCCCCTGGGGCGAGGGCGCTCCGGTCGATGCGTTCGAGGCCGCGCTCGCCGCCGACAAGGCCGGCAGGATCAAGGCCGTCCTGGTCACCCACAACGAAACCGCGACCGGCGTGAAATCCGACGTCGCCGCCGTCCGCCGCGCGATCGATCGCGCAGGCCACGGGGCGCTTCTTATGGTCGACGGCGTGTCGTCGATCGGGTCGATGGACTTCCGCATGGACGATTGGGGCGTCGATATCGCGGTCACCGGCAGCCAGAAGGGATTCATGCTGCCGCCGGGCCTTGCCATTCTGGGCGTCAGCCAGAAGGCGCTGAAGGCGATGGAGACCGCGACCCTGCCGCGCACCTTCTTCGACTTCGCCGACATGCGCACGTCCTATGCCCGCGGCGGCTATCCCTACACGCCTGCCGTCGGCCTGATCAACGGCCTTGCCGAGGCCTGCGAGATGATCCTGGACGAGGGGCTGGAGAACGTCATCGCGCGTCACCGTCGCATCGCCGAAGGCGTGCGACGCGCCGTCTTCGCCTGGGGCCTCAAGCCCTGTGCGTTCCGCCCCGCCCTCTACTCCGACACCGTCACGGCCGTCGTCGTCCCCGAGGGCTTCGACGGCACCAAGGTCGCCAGCCTTGCCGCGTCGAAGTATGATGTCGCGCTGGGCGTCGGTCTGGGCGAGGTCGCGGGCAAGGTCTTCCGCATCGGCCATCTGGGCAGCCTGACCGAGGTCATGATGCTGTCCGGCCTCGCCACGGCCGAAATGGCGATGGCGGATCTCGGCTTCCCGATCCGTCTGGGCTCTGGGGTCGCTGCGGCGCAGGACTACTATCGCAATCCGAGGGAGGCCGCGGCACTCGCCGCGGAATGAGATGAAAGACACCGCCGACATGTATATCCCGACCTACGAGGACATGCTGGCCGCGCACGAGCGGATCAAGCCGCACATCCGGCGCACGCCGATCCTCAGATCCGACTGCCTCGACGACCTGACAGGGGCCGACCTGTTCTTCAAGTGCGAGAACCTCCAGGAACCGGGCGCCTTCAAGGTGCGCGGCGCGTCGAACGCCGTCTTCGGCCTGTCGGACGAGGACGCGATCAAGGGGGTCTGCACGCATTCCTCCGGCAACCACGCGCTCTGCCTGTCCTACGCTGCGGGGCGGCGCGGCATTCCCTGCAACGTCGTGATGCCCCGCACCGCGCCGCAGGCCAAGAAGGATGCCGTGCGCCGCTACGGCGGCACGATCACCGAATGCGAACCCTCGACCTCCTCGCGCGAGGCCGTCTTCGCCGAGGTCCAGGCCAGGACCGGTGGCAATTTCGTGCACCCCTACAACGACCCGCGGGTGATTGCGGGGCAGGGCACCTGCGCCAAGGAAATGATGGAACAGACCGACGGCCTTGACATCGTGGTGGCCCCCATCGGCGGAGGCGGCATGATCTCGGGCACCTGCCTGACGCTGTCGACGCTGTCGCCGACCACGAGGATCATCGCGGCCGAGCCCGAGCAGGCCGACGACGCCTACCGCAGCTTCAAGGCCGGCCACATCATTGCCGATGACGCGCCCGAGACCATCGCCGACGGCCTCAAGGTGCCGCTCAAGGAGCTGACGTGGCATTTTGTCAGGAACCACGTGAGCGACATTCTGACCGCCTCGGAACAGGAGATCATCGACGCGATGAAGATCACCTGGAAATACCTGCGTGTGGTGATGGAGCCGTCCTGCGCGGTGCCGCTCGCCACGATCATCAAGAACCCGGACGTCTTCCGCGGCAAGCGCGTTGGCGTCGTCGTTACCGGCGGAAACGTCGATCTGGACAAGCTGCCCTGGATCACGGGCTGAGGAGGAAAGCCATGAACGCACCGACCAAATTCGAGGGCCTGGAAGTCGGCTACGACATTCCCGCCCTGCCCGGCATGGACGAATCGGAGATCCAGACGCCCTGTCTGATCCTCGACCTCGACGCTCTCGAGCGGAACATCAGGAAGATGGGCGACTACGCCAAGGCCCATGGAATGCGCCACCGGGTGCACGGAAAGATGCACAAGTCCGTCGACGTCGCGAAACTCCAGGAATCGCTCGGCGGCGCCTGCGGTGTCTGCTGCCAGAAGGTGTCTGAGGCCGAGGTCTTCGCACGCGGCGGGATCAAGGACGTGCTGGTGTCGAACCAGGTCCGCGACCCGGCCAAGATCGACCGGCTGGCGCGGCTGCCGAAGCTCGGCGCGCGCACCATCGTCTGCGTGGATGACGTGGCGAACGTCGCCGAGCTGTCTGCGGCAGCCGTGAAGCATGGCACGACCATCGAATGCCTGGTCGAGATCGATTGCGGCGCTGGCCGCTGCGGCGTGACGACGACGCCTGCCGTGGTCGAGATCGCCAAGGCCATCGACGCCGCGCCGGGGCTGAAGTTCGCAGGCATCCAGGCCTATCAGGGCGCCATGCAGCACATGGACAGCTACGACGACCGCAAGGCCAAGATCGACATCGCCGTGGCGCAGGTGAAGGACGCCGTCGATACGCTGAAGGCCGAGGGGCTCGAATGCGACATCGTCGGGGGCGGCGGCACCGGCAGCTACTATTTCGAGTCGACCTCGGGCGTCTACAACGAGCTCCAGTGCGGCTCCTACGCCTTCATGGATGCCGACTACGGCCGCATCCTCGACAAGGACGGCAAGCGCATCGACCAGGGCGAATGGGAGAACGCGCTGTTCATCCTGACCTCGGTCATGAGCCACGCGAAGGCCGACAAGGCCATCGTGGACGCAGGCCTCAAGGCGCAGTCGGTCGACTCGGGCCTGCCGGTGATCTATGGCCGCGACGACGTGAAATACGTCAAGTGCTCGGACGAGCACGGTGTGGTCATGGACCCCGAGGGCAAGCTGAAGGTCGGCGACAAGCTGCGCCTCGTCCCCGGCCACTGCGATCCGACCTGCAACGTCCACGACTGGTACGTCGGCGTCCGGAACGGCAAGGTGGAAACCGTTTGGCCGGTCAGCGCCCGCGGCAAGGCCTACTGACCGTCAGGGCGGCGAAGACGAACCGGGGGGCGGCGGCGCGGGCCGGCGCCCCTTCGCATGACAGCAAGGAGATTCACAATGTTCATCGTGCCCGAGCGCGAGATCGCCGGTCTGGTGACGCCCGAAGACGCCTTCGACGCCGTCGAGGCGGTGTTCGCCGCCATGGCGTCCGGCGCTGCCTACAACTTCCCGGTCGTGCGCGAGGCCATCGGCCACGAGGATGCGCTCTACGGCTTCAAGGGCGGTTTCGACCGGGCGGGCATGGCGCTGGGGCTCAAGGCAGGGGGCTACTGGCCGCACAACCTCGAACGCCGGGGTATCATCAACCACCAGTCGACGGTGTTCCTGTTCGACGCCGACACCGGCAGGATCGCCGCGATGGTGGGCGGCAACCTGCTGACCGCGCTTCGCACGGCGGCGGCCTCGTCGGTGTCGATCAAGCATCTGGCGCGCAAGGACGCCAAGGTCCTGGGCATGGTCGGCGCCGGCCACCAGTCGCATTTCCAGCTGCGCGCCGCCGCACGACAGCGCGACTTCGAGAAGGTCGTCGCCTGGAACTACCACCCCGAGATGCTGCCCAAGCTCGGCCAGACCGCCGCGGAACTCGGCCTTCCCTTCGAGGCCGTGAGCCTCGAAGACCTCGGCGCGCAGGCCGATGTCATCATCACCATCACCTCGGCCTTCGCGCCCTCGCTGATGGACGTGCACGTCCGCCCCGGCACGCACCTCGCCTGCATGGGCACCGACACGAAGGGCAAGCAGGAGGTCGAAGCGTCGCTCCTGGCCCGCGCCACCGTATTCTGCGACGAGGTCGCCCAGTCCACCTCGATCGGCGAGGCACAGCATGCCGTGGCTGCCGGCCTCATCTCGCCCGACGCCATTACCCAGATCGGCGCCGTCGTGAACGGAACCCACCCGGGCCGGACCTCGGACGACCAGATCACGCTCTTCGACGGCACGGGCGTCGGTCTGCAGGACCTTGCGGTCGCCGCCGCGGCGGTCGAGATTGCCCGCCGGAAGGGCGTCGCCATCGAGGTCGACGTCTAGCCGCGGTCCCGGCCAGGGGGCCGCGCCGCAAGGGGTCGGATCGAAGGGGCAGGGGATGCGCGTTCTTCTCAACGGCTTCGGCCGCATCGGCCGGTCGGTCCTGCGTGCCTGGGCCGCGGGCGGCTGGCCCGAGGTCGAGATCGTCGGCATCAATGACATCGCCGGGCTCGAGACCTGCGCCTACCTCTTCGAGTTCGACAGCACCTTCGGCCCCTGGCGCGGCAGCGTCGCGACCGAGGGCGGGGCGCTTGCCGTCGACGGGCGACGCATCGCGTTCACCGATGAACGCGAGCCCTGGGGCCGCGACCTGACCGGTATCGACCTGGTCATGGACTGCACCGGCAAGGCCACCGACCGCGCCTGGGCCGAGCGGCTGATCGCGGCCGGCGCGGGCCGCGTCCTGATCTCCGGCCCCTGCGAAAACGCCGACCTGACTCTGGTCCTCGGCGCGAACGACGACCGCCTTCAGGGCCAACGCATCGTCTCGAACGCCTCGTGCACGACCAACGCGCTCGCACCGCTCCTGCGCGTTCTGGACGAGGCGTTCAGCGTCGAAGCCGGCTGGATGACGACGATCCACTGCTACACCGGCAGCCAGCCGACGATCGACGCCCCCCGCGGCGGACCGCTCGCCCGCAGCCGCGCCGCGGCGCTCAGCATGGTGCCGACCTCGACTTCGGCCGATCGCCTCATCGACCTCGTTCTTCCGCACCTCGCCGGCCGCGTCGAAGGCCGCGCCGTGCGCGTCCCGGTGGCCAGCGTCTCGGCGGTGGACCTCTCGCTGGTCCTCGCCCGTCGCCCCAACGGTGCGGAGGATGTCAACGCCGCCCTCGCGGCAGCCGCGCAGGCCCGGCCCGACATCCTGGGCATCGTCACGAAGCCGCTCGTCTCCTCCGACCTGCGCCAGGCGCCGCAGTCCGTGGTGATGGCCCTGCCCGAAACCCGCCTGACGGCGGGCGGCCTGGTGCGCGTCTTCGGCTGGTACGACAACGAATGGGGCTTTGCGAACAGGATGCTCGACGTGGCCCGACGGATGGCTCAGACCACCTCGTAGGGCGAGTCGAACCAGTGTTCCTCAAGGTTCGCGCCCGGCCCGATCCGGTCCACGACCGCGAACAGGCCCGGTGCATGCAGCGGCGTCAGGACGCCGTGCCAGGTGCCGCGCGCCAGATTGATCCCCTGCGCCCCGT
>FWPV01010003.1_pt1 | contig 15747 bp, 15 predicted proteins | sample 2228371 | NCBI WGS metagenome assembly FWPV01 (sample SAMEA103939776, study PRJEB20133) | metagenome | reverse complement strand
AAATAAATAAGGGCAGGCTTTTCAGGAAAATCCCGACAGGCCTTTTCAAACTGTTCGTAAATCGAGTAAGCGATGTTTGTCATAAATCTTTTACATCGGCCGAGGATTTCATCTACACCCCAAAGTATGCAGCCTTCACCTCCGGATTGTTCATCAATTCCTTGCCTGTCCCAAAAAGAACGAGGATTCCATTTTCGATCACATATCCCCGATCGATGATAGGAAGAAGGGGCCTTGCGAACTGTTCGGTCACCAGGATCGTCACTCCCTCCTTTCGAATCCGTTTGATGGCACGAGTGAGATCCCTCTGAAGAAGAGGAGAGAGTCCGAGAAGGGGCTCATCCATCAGGAGAAGCCTGGGTCTGGTCATTAAGGCCATTCCGATGGCCAACATCTGTTGCTCCCCGCCGCTGCAAAAGCCTGCCTTCCTTTTCCGAATCTCCTTGAGATGAAAAAAGACCGAATAGACGAATTCGAAGCTTCTCTTGATTTCGGGATCCTTCCTCAGATAGGTTGCAATCTTAAGGTTTTCCTCAACGCTACTGTCAGGGAAGATCGGATGCCGCTCGCGGCTTAACACGATCCCTTTTTTAACCCTTTCATCTGGTTCACTCCTCGTGATATCTTCACCCTCAAATTTGATCTACCCCAAAATCGTAATCCTCTCCCCGCCACGCCGGTCCTCTTTCCTCTTCATATCGATCATCAGACCCGAGATCGTATTCATGAGAGTCGTCTTTCCGGCGCTATTCGAACCAAGAACGCCGACGATCTCCCCCTTTTTCACCTCAAGGCTCAGGTCGTTAATGGCCAAGGCGTTCTCGAAGAAAACCATCAGGTTCTTGACTTCAAGCATCTTCTTCCTCTTCCCCTTCCTCCTCCGTTCCGAGATAGGCTGCTTTCACGGCCTCGTTTTCCATCACCTCTCGAGGTGATCCATCAGCGATCTTCGATCCAAAATTGAGTGCGATCACCCGATTGGCAATCCGGAACAACTCTCTCAAGCGATGCTCGACCATGATGATCGTGAGGCCCTCGCCATTCAGTCGTTCGATGATCGGAAGCGTGCTTGCGACTTCGGACATCGACATCCCCGAAAAAAGCTCATCCAAGATGAGGAGATCTGGTCGAAGAGCCAGGCATCGCGCCAGCTCAAGACGTTTGAGATATCCATGGGGAAGACTCGAGGCGATCTTGTAGGGCACAAACGAATCGCGCTCAAAGCCAACGTCTTCCAGCAGATCGATGGCGACATCATCCCGATCCCCGTACTCTCCCCCCCTCAATCTTCTCACCCTGGGAGAGTACAGAGGGATAATCAGATTCTTGAACGCCGAGAGTTGATAGAACGGCTTCACCATCTGGAACGTTCGAACAATCCCCATCTCCGCTATCTTGTACGGTGCTTTACCCGTGATGTCCGATCCCTTGTAAATCACCCTACCGGAGTCCGGTTTCACAAAGCCCGTGAGCAGATTCACCAAGGTCGTCTTCCCCGAGCCGTTCGGCCCGATCACTCCGAGAAGCTCCCTCTCTTGTAGTTCGAAACTCACCTTGACGACGGCCGCTACGCCACCGAAATTCTTACTCAGATTCTCGACTTTTAGAAGGAGCTGTTTGTCCATGCTATCCAACTTCAACCATTCTCTCGAACTGATGGTATTTCCTTCGGATATAATGAAACACACCTTCCGGCAGGCCAACGACGCAGATAATCAGAATGGCGGAATAGAAAACGACCCGCAAGGTCCCGAAGGCACGGAGGACCTCGGAAAGAGGAACGAGAATGAAAGCCCCTATTGTCGGACCTGCGAAGGTCCCCACTCCTCCCAGAACCGCCGCGGTCAAAGGCAGGATCGAATAATCCATGGCAAAGGCCGGCATTCCCACGAATCGATAGTAATGAGTCATGAAAGCCCCGGTAAACGCCCCCGCAATGCCGGCGATGAAGACCGCCTGGGCCTTAAACCAATAGATATTGATGGCCCCGCTCATCACGGCTCGATCGTTGTCCCGAATCCCTTGGAGAACGAGACCATAGTCTTCGTTGATCAATCTTCGAAATCCAAAAAGGCAGATGAGGAGGGCGAGAACAGGGACATAAGTTTCAACCCAGATATTGGGTAAAGGGGAAAGGGCGCTCATTCCTTCCGTTCCTCCCAGGATCTTCGTCGTCTCGATGAATCGCATGAGAAGAAGCGGCAAGGTCAAGGTTACGATAGCGAAGTAGACCCCTCTCAGTCTCAGCACTGGCAGAAGCAATAGCGTGCATAAGAAAGCCCCGCCCACAGTTCCTAAGGGGATAGTAAGGGCAGGAGGTAGCTTAAAGGTGTAGTTTAAGAACCCGGTGAGATACGCCCCCACACCGAAGAAAAGAGCTTGACCCAAGGAGATCAAACCTACAGAAGCCATGAGATCCCAGCTCAAGGAAAGCAATGCAATGGCACAGGTGATGACCAGCACCTTCTCCCAATAGAGTCCGATAACGTCTTTCAGTAGGGGAAGAAGAAGCAAGGCAGCAACCGGAAGAACCCTCGGCATCGCCAGGTAGAGGATCTCCCGATAAGACGACAGGGCAAAGATATCCTCGCATCGCGCCTTAATTCCCCGATCCAGTCTCTCTTTACGGAATTTCATAGGCCCCCTGCTCCACGATGAACCGTGAGGGTCAAACGATGAAGAGTTCGTTGGCCGTGGTTCATGGTTCGTTCTCCATCGTTCATCGTTTCTATACTCTTTCCTCCAGCTCTTTGAACTTCCCGAAGAGTCCGGAGGGTTTGATCGTCAGAACGATGACGATGGCCGCAAGATAGACGACCATCATCCACTCGGGTTTAAAGTAGGTTCCCGTAATCACTTGGGTATAGCCAAGGATCAGACTCGCTACCAGAATTCCCGAGACACTTTCAAGCCCTCCGACAATGCCCACGGCCACGGCAATCAAGAGGACCTCGTAACCCGTATTGATCGAGATAATGCCCAGCGGGAGGATGACAATCGCAGCAACGGCTCCCATGGCGGAGCCGAAGGCCAAACTGAGTGCGGCCGTTCGATCTGATTTAATACCGAGCGAGATCGCTGTCCTTTCATTCTGAGCAATTCCCCGAAACGATAAGCCAATCCTCGTGTAATGGGTGAAGAAGTAGAGGAAGAGCACCAAAGCCAAACCGATTCCGATGATGAAGAGACGTTGATAGTCCACAGGAACGCCAGCGATTATAACCGTTCCCTTTTTGAGATAGGGAAGGGTAAACTCGTAGGTAACAAATCCGATCCAGCGGAAGAGTTCAAGGATCCCAACTCCTAAGGCAAAGGTCGCAATCACCTCAGACAATGCAATGCCACGGACTCTCAAGAGAATCACCCAATACGTGACGTAGCCGAGAACTCCCGCGACGGCAATGGTCACGATGATGGCCAGCGGAAACGGAAAGTGGAGATAGTTGAGGAGCATCCAAACGAGGAATCCGCTGAAGATATAAAAACCCCCATAGGCAAAATTCGCGACACCGCTGATTCCAAAGGTGAGACTAAAGCCCATAGCGGTCAAGGCTAAAATAACGCTATTCACAAGGCCATAGACAATGATACTGGGTAACATTGCGTTGAAAACCTGTCTTCCCCTCGTTCACGGAGGAGGATTTCGTTTGGATATAAATATTTCCGTCACGCGAAGAAATGAAGAGTCTTCCGCTGATTTTTTGGCAATAAAAGGGGCGACCTTCAGCTAAGAGATCGCCCCTCCAAGTTCAAGCGAGGTTCACTTTTTCATATACGGAGGAAGCTCGATTTTCCCCTCCGCAAAGCCGTCAGGAAATACCACCACCCTCGTGCCCGGTTTCTTCCATTGGAAACCGCAACCCACCGCCGTTTCTTTAGGGTCAAATCCAAAGATGACCTGGTGGTCCTTGCCAAATCTAATCCTCCCGATGGCTCCATGCATATCCGTTTGTTCAAGCGCCTTGACAACTGCATCGGGTTCAACGGTCTTGGCGCGCTCAAAGGCATTGGCCAGGATATAGATTGAGTCGTAGCTTGGCCCGGGACCGTGGCCTGAAAGCTCTGTCCTGGCTTTTTCTCCCCACTTTTTCCCAAAGTTTTCATTGAAGGCCACGGACTTCGGCACTGCCTTCACCGGAATCGGTCCGACCTCATAGACCATATTGATCATTCCTTCCACTTCCCCTTCGAACACCTTCCACGCATTTTCGCAGGCAATCGGGCTGATGAAGCCGGCAATGAGCGCAGGGATTTGCATGGCACGCGCCTGCTTCAACAAAATTCCGCTTTGGGGCATGTCAAAGATCGGTACGATCACTTGCGCCTTCTGAGCTCTCACTTTGATCAGAGAAGGTGAAAAATCGGTCGATCCCGTGGCATAGGTATCGAAGGCAATCACTTCCCAGCCGTTCTCCTTATACCACCTCTCGAGACCCGCTCCTGTTCCTTTTGCCCACAAAACATCCTGTGTAATAATGTAGGCTCGGTTGAAACCAAATTCTTTCCTTATAAACCCCATGACCCCACCAAGATACATCGCCAAGTAGGGAGCATTCAGACAATTTCGGAAGACATATTTGTACTTGTCATACTCTTCCGAAACTTTCTTCTGCATCAAGGGAGTCATCGCAATGGAGCAGATGTAGGGAAGCTTATACTTGGAGATGAGATCCATCGACGACAAAAGGACCTCGGAGCGGAAATTGCCCAAGGCAATCGCATGGGGTTTCTTCTCCAGGATCAGTTTTTCTGCAGCCGTCAATGCATCGTGGACAGGGATTCCTGGCTCATGCTCCCGAGTATCAATGGAATAGACCTCGATTCGGTGTTTCGTGGCACCGACCTGGACACCTCCCTTCGCATTGATCTCATCCCTTGCCATCTGAATGGCCATCCAGCCATCCCTTCCCTCGATCGACCCTAAGGCCGTCGGTACCCCGATAACAATAGGGTCACCCGGCTTCAGCTGGCCGACGGCAATACGGGGAAGACCAACGAAGGCTACCAGTGTCAACGAGAGAAGAAGAAATAATCCTTTTTTTCTCATCGTCCTTTCCTCCTTTCTTAGGATTGCAAAACTAACTTAATATTTCGAAAAAAAGGGCGTCTTGTCAACTAATAATTTCCCCTCAAATTTATTGACTCCCAAGGCAGCTGTCCCCTCATAACGTCACCCCTCATCTATCGTTTGAGTGTCTCCATAACCCGCTTTCTCAACTCCCGTTTCAGTATCTTTCCCGTAGTCCCTTTCGGCAATTCGTCCATAACGATGTACTCTTTGGGCACCTTGTAGGGAGCAAGTTGAGACTTGAGAAAAGATTTCAATTCCGCTGGATCAATTTGATGGTCTTTCTTTTTTAGGACAATGCAGGCAGTCACCCTCTCTCCATACTCCTTATCGGGTACCCCAATGACACTACACTCCCCCACCTCCGGCCTCTTGTAGAGCAATTCTTCAATCTCCCTCGGATAAACATTCTCACCCCCTGTAATAATCATATCCTTAATCCGATCAATGATATAAAGATAACCATTCTCGTCAAATAACCCTACATCGCCACTCCGCAACCACTCTCCCCAGAAAACCGCCCTGGTCTCTTCCGGATTGTTCAAATAACCCTTCATCACATTGGGACCACGAATGCAAATCTCGCCCTCCTCCCTCGGCCCCAACACATTCCCCTGGGCATCCCTAATCTGAGCCTCCACAATATTGACGGGTGTCCCAACCGAGCCTACCACATGACGAATATAATGATTATAAGTCACCATCGTCGCAGTCTCTGTCATCCCGTAGGACTCGTAAATATTGAGCCCAGTCCGAGCCTTCCACTCCCGCACAATCTCCCCGTGCAAACTGGCCGCAGCCGAAAAACAATAATTCACCGACCCCAACCTCTCCCTCAGATGATCCAACTGGAGGAAACGATAATAAATGGTGGGCACCCCATAGAACTTCGTCACCCCATACCGCTTGACCGCATCTAACACCCTCTCCATATCAAAAGAGGGCTGGATCACAATCGCCCCACCCGCATAGATCATCGAACCCATGATATGAATCTGGGCAAAGATATGATTGGGGGGGAGAAAACATAAGGCACAGTCCTCCTGATTCGATCTTTCATGATGAAATACATTGTGCACAGATGATTTGATATTCTCATGGGTCAGCATCACTCCCTTAGGAGTCCCTGTCGTCCCCCCGGTGTAGAGGATTGCGGCCGTGTCCCTTCGATCCCGGTAAACCGCCTTGAAAGAAGGAGACCCCATCTCAAGAAACTTAGAATAAGAGATGTCCCCTCCTGCACAAATCACCTTCTCCAAGTAGGACCGCTCCTTCCAATTACCCAGATCACCCAATTTCTCATCCACCGTAAAAAGGACCCTCGGACGAGCATCATCCAACAAAAGCACCAGCTCGCTCTGCGTAAGCGCACTGGGAAGGGTCACCGCCACCGCACCCATCTTGAGAACCCCAAAATAGAAGGCCAACCACTCATAAGAGTTGGGAGCACAGAGAGCCACATGATCTCCGCCTCGAATCCCTAACTTGATTAAAGCGGTGGCTACTCGGTTGGCCTCCTGGTTGAGCTCCAGATAGGTAAACTTCCTACCCTCATGGATGACCGCCACATGGTCTGGAAAATAGAACGCCGCTCTCTCTAAATTCTCCGCCAAATTCATCTTCCTCTCCTTTAAATAAGAACTTCCTGCAAGCCAATAGAGGCTTTTCCCCAGCCGCAAGCGTTGCAAAAGGAACCGGACATTATCTAAAAAATAGACCTGGTTTTCAGTCACTGGGGCGGGGTGATTCCCAACTCAATTAGCAGGCGCCTCACAAACTCCATCCCGTCTGGTTTGTAAGCAGGGAGAACCCAAGGCATCTCTTGCAAGTTCTGCAGAATGGAAGGCAACAGGTCGTAAGGGATAGAGATGATCTGATGGTCCTCTGGAAACAGGTTCCTTCGCTTCATCCCATGGCCAAGGCCGGTCGGAAGATAATTGAGTTTTCCCGTAATAAAGGGATAAACAAAAATCCATGCACATCCAATAGCAGCGGAGCATTTGCTTGACCACATCTCCCCTGTTCGGTAACTCATGGCTCTCAATAGAATTTCTGTCTGAGTGGACTTGGAAAGGATGATCAGAACATCGGGATCGAAGGTGAGCTTGCCGACCGGAGAAAAGGCAACATAGTGAACGGCATCTTTCAATATCCTTGGGATATATTGGTACAGCCTGCTTGCGGCCCTTGGTTCTTCAAAGATTTTTAGACCGGCCCCGAACCTTCCACTTATAAAGGGCTCGGGAGCATCTGCCTGGCCTAAGACATATGGTCCTGCTTCGCATGTGTGGTTTTCTCGATCGGCATAGAAGACATTGCCTTCCTGCGCTTTCTTAAGCATCTCGCATAAAGCCATGTTAGTACCGAGTCTCTCAATCCCCTCCGGTTTTTTGGCTAGGAATTTGATGCCCACAGGAGGGAAATCAAATTCAAATCTATTTAAAATAGATAAGTCTTTCCTAAGAGAAACCATTTTCACCTCTGAGGACGGGCCCCATCATCAAAAATCAACTTGAAGCCCGAGATTTTCCCGGGCCCTCATACAGAGGGCCCGGGAATCCCATGAATCGCACTCTTGTCAATAGATATGGCGACATGGCCAAAGGCCAACCTTGACCACCTTCCCTTTCCTCATCTGGTCCACACGGACTGCGTCAACACCTTCAATCTTGCCTGGGCCATAGGTGAGGGGGGTACTACTGATCCCTCCGGTATCAAGGTTTTTGATCTGGTAAAACCCGTGATTGAGGACATCGGCCGGCGTGAGCTTTTCAAAGGGAACCTTTTGTAACGCTAGTCTTAACGCCTCGGTTTGGATCATGGCTTCGAGTGTCCCGCCCATATATTGGATATGGCTTACCCATTTTTGAGGATGGTACCTCTTCTGAAGCTCGATTTGGAACTTAACACCCGGGGCAGGGTCATCCCAATTAGGAAAGCTCCCGGCACAGACATACCCCTCTCCTAATTCACCCATGGCCGGAGCAAACACAGCGATGTGCCCTGGTGTGGCAACTCCAAAAACGATCTTATACTCCAGATGGGGTCCCATTCCCAACCTGACCATCTCCTTTACAGTTGGCTGTGAGCCCGGATTCACCATCACACCAAGGGCAAGGTCAACCCTGTTTTGTTTGAGCCACATCAGTTGGGTCGTGGGGGGAGCCGTAGGCACGAGGGGGACATATTGGCTACCTACAAATTCATATCCTAAGGACCTTAGATAGGCCTCCATCTCGGGTATTTCGATCGACTTGCCCATGGCATTATCCGCTGTAAGGTAAGCCACCCTCGGTTTCCTATTCTCCTTCCATTCCGAAATAAACCAGTCAGCAATTGCAGCAATCGAGTCGGTATAAATGGGATAGTAAGTAAAAATGGTTCCAGGTGGCTTCAGGAGATAGGGTCCAGTAGCCATACTCGTGGCACCCATCTTGTCCTGCATCAACCTATCCTTCAATGCCAACGCAATAGGCGACCCGGAGCACCTGTAGACCAGGATTCCCTTGGCCTTGAGTTCCTCATAGATAGAGAGTGCCTTGGCTGGCTTGAGCTCGTCATCCCGCCACAACACTTCCAAGGTAATATCAGCAGGGAATTTCTCTTTTCGCCAAGGAGCCAAGTTCTTGGTCTCATTGACATATTTCGCGTAATCCTGGAAGGCAGTGAGAACCGCAGCTGAATCCTCAGCATAAGGCCCAGTAAGGGACTGTGTTCCAGAGATATAGAGTTTCTTTTGCGCTTGTGCATGGCTACAAAATAGCAACCACGCTACCGATATCATCAGACACACAAATAGAATAAACCAATGTTTTCTCATTTCGCCTCTCCTCCTTTCTTCATTTGTTTGCAAATGAACTCTCCCTTCAGAATACCTGATCGGCTTCCATCACCTCCCTCCCCTTGGTAAGTCATCCTTACTGATTCTATCAGAAAAGGTTGAGGGAAATTCGGAGTCATCCTCATTCTTCGTGTGAGAAAGGCCATAATCTGAAGTAGGCCTTGATCAATTCCCATCGGTGAGCAAGCCCTCTCGGTTCAAATATAAGAAAAAGAATGATCACTAATCCTCGGGTGATAAGAGCAAGTGAGGCTGCTGCCTGCGCAGCGACTGCTGCGGATAAGATAGGACCAACGACGGTCACCAGTTCGTCAAGAAGCTTAAGAAAGATGGCACCCATGATCGCGCCGGAGATACTCCCCATTCCACCCACGATGAGCATCCCCAGATACCACACAGAATCCATAAAAGGGAACTGATCCACACTAGCAAAGGCATAATAGTGGACGAGAAGCACACCGGCTACACCGGCATAGACGCATCCAATAAAGAACGCTTGGAGTTTATAACTCCAAAGACTGATCCCCATGACTTCAGCTGCCAGGTCATTATCTCTTATAGCCACAAAGGCCCTGCCTGTCCTGGTCCTGACGATGTTTTTGGCGACTAGTGTGGATAAAACCACGAACGCCATCGTTAAGTAATAATAGCTAATCTTGGATTTTAAAACGAAGCTCCCTATTTTGGGTTTAGGGACAGGGAGGCCATCAGGACCACCCGTCAGATGATAAAGCTGAAGGACGAACCAGACGATAATAAAGTGGGCCGCAATCGTTGCCATAATAAGATAAAAACCTTTAATCTTGAGTGAAGGCAGGCCGAAGATCAACCCCGCCACGCCCGCAGCAAATGCAGCACAGGGCAAAGCCACCCAGAAGGAGAGGCCAAGCTTGGCGGTTAAGATACCGGAGGTGTAAGCCCCCACGGCCATAAAACCAACATGACCGATAGAGATCTGGCCGCAATAACCAGTAAGGATATTGAGGCCGTGGACACTGATAATAGCAATACCGATCATGGTCATAATCGTCAGGATTCGGTCGCCAAGGAAAAATGGACAGATCAAGAGAAAGAGGAAAAAAACAGAGAGGGCTATCCAGCCCAAACTGGTCCCAAAAATCGCCATGTCCTCAGCATAGGTTTCATGAAAGGTTTTTCGACTGAGACCCATATTCCTCTAAACCCTTTCTATCCTGACCAAACCAAACAGTCCATGCGGTTTAAAGACGAGCACGATGATCATCACAATGAACGGGAACACGTGGGCCAAGCCTCCCCGTGGGAGCAGCGGATCCAGGTAACCCGCAGCCACATTCTCCAAGACACCAAGAATGACTCCCGCAACGATGGCCCCACCAATGGAGTTCACCCCTCCTAACAGGACTACTGCGAATGCCTTTAAGCCAACTTCAGCTAAGGGGATCATGACGCCCGATACGCCACCCAAAAGAATACCCCCAATCACGCCCACGACAGAAGCGATAATCCATGAGAAGGCATAGACTGTCGTTGCCCTGACGCCAAGGCTCTGAACCACTTTCAAATCGTCGGCAGTCGCCCGCATGGCCAGTCCAATTTTGGTATAACGGAAGAAGAGGATAAATATCGCCACCGCAGCGCCAGAAACGATCAGCCCGATCAAAGACTCCGAAGGAACCGATATTTCACCGAGCCTGAGAGAAATTGTTGGAAGCACTCCGTGATAAGTCTTGTACTCTCCACCCCAGATGAGGGTAGCTAACCCTTCCAATACACTGGCTAAGGCAATCGTCATCATGATGATGGCGAGTTCAGGTTGTCCGATAAGGGGTCGAAGGGCGAGACGTTCAATCACCAAACCCATCAGTACCGCCGTTCCTATGGCCATAAGCACACCGAGCCATATCGAGAGCCCAAACGTCACCAAGAAGGTATACCCCAAATACCCGCCAATCAATACAAAATGTCCTTGGGCAATGTTAAAGGCATTCGAACATTTAAGAATAATGACAAAACCGATAGCGACGAGGGCATATACCATGCCCAGTGCGAACCCGGTAACGACTAACTGGAGAAAGAACGTCATCGGCCTACCCCTTTAACGGACTTGATGGACAGATTCCTCCGGACCGTTCCTAAATGGCCATCCCGAGACCTCACCTGGGTTTCTATACAAACCTCTGTCTCATCCGAATAAATTGCATCAAGAAGCTCCTTGTAGCGCTCCTCCAAAAATGTTCTCCTCAACTTCCTATTTCTTGTTAATTCCCCCTCATCAGGATCGAATTCTTTGTGAAGATTGACGTATTTCTGCACCTTGAATACAGGAGGTAGAGTGCTATTAATCCTATCGATGGTTTGCCCTATCAGCTCATAAACCTCCGGTCTTTGGGACAGTTCGGCAAAGGTAGAATAAGGGATCCTCTTTCTACCGGCCCATCTGCCAACGGTATCATAGTTAATCACGATGATGGCCGCGACATAGGAATTTTGTTTTCGCCCGACTACCCACGCATCCTTAACATAAGGACTGAATCTCAACCGACTCTCGATAAATTGGGGAGCTAATTTGTCTCCGCTGTCCAGCGGAATGAGATCCTTTAACCTATCCAAAAATACGATATGTCCATCTTCCCTGACGAAACCGCAGTCTCCGCTATGGAACCAACCGTCCTTAAGCACCTTCTCTGTATTTTCTCGATCCCTGTAATACCCGACAAAAGTACCGGCCTGACGGTAGATCAGTTCGCCCTCATCGGTAATTCTCACCTCAGTTCCTTCATGAGCAGGACCGACCGTCTCTATCGAGATGTCATCGTTCCTTGGCCCAGTCAGAGCTCCCCCTTCGGTCGTTCCATAAATGCTCTTGAGAGGAAGATTGATGGCGTGATAAAATCGAAAAGCATCCGGGCTGAGAACTGCACCGGTTGAATAGCAGATTCTGGCATTAGATAAACCCAAGCTCGCTCTCAAAGGGCGAAATAGGCAGAGATCAGCGAGAAAATAAAGTACCTTCGATAGAAATCGTGGTCGTTGCTTTCTAAACTTTATCTCAGCCATCCTGTACCCAATCGGCATCAGCAGATGGAAAGCAAACTTCTTCACCACATCGGCCCCTTCCATCTGTCCCTGGACCCTGGCCGCCAGTCCTTCCCATTGCCGGGCCCCATAGGTGACGATATTGGGTTGGATCTCCTTGGTATCTCTCCTCAAGGTCTCCGGTTCTTCAACGAAGTTCAGTATACAACCCGAGAGCAGGTGGCAACCAATTCCAAACCATTGTTCTGCCATCCAAGCGGGTGGAAGATAGGGAACTACATTATCACTCTCAAACCAAGGATCAAGGCCCAAGTGATATTCCGCACCGGCTCTCATTGTTCGATAAGTATGAATGGCCCCTTTGGGTGAAGTTCCAGTGGTTCCAGAGGTGTATACAATAGCGCATACATCATCCGGTTTACCAGTGTCCACGTTTTGCTCAAACACTCCAGGATGCTCTTCGGCGTATTTCTCCCCTTGCCGTATTACCTCCCGATATCCTATCAATAGAGGGTCCCCGTAGTGGGCCAGCCCCTTGTAGCTCCAGTAAATAATTTTCTTCAACAAGGGGAGATCCTGTTTGATCTGAAGTAATTTATCTACTTGTTCCTGATCTTCAACAATGGCAAATTTGGCCTCAGAATTTTCTGCAATATATTTAATCTCCCTCGGAGTTAAATCCGAATATAAACCCACTGAAACTCCATGGTTTGCTTGGGTGGCCAATTCAGCATAATACCACTCAGGGGCGTTGTCGCCGATGATGATCACTTTGTCTCCAGACTCAAACCCGAGAGAGAGTAACCCAAGGGCCAAATGTTTGACACTGAAATAGTAATCCTTCCACGTAAAACTCTGCCAAATCCCATAGTGCTTGGACCGCATGGCTTTATGGCGGTCGCCATACTTTTCATAATTATGTTTAAGGATCTTAGGCCAAGTATCACCTTTTCCTTTATAGCGTTGATCCATTGGAGGTATCACCCCTCGAAGCGACGACCAAGGAAGTGCAACTACCAGACAACAAACAAAACCATAATGCCATGTTCATGGTCTACCGTTTGACACTCATCCCTAAGCAAGCCACCTTTTCCTTCGCCGATAGTGTTTAACCTCCCGAAAGCTTTTTCGAGAGCCGACAGCAGAGAGACCCATGTAGAACTCCCTTACGTCTTCGTTATCTCTCAATTTATCAGCAGAACCCTCTAACACCACCCGCCCATTCTCCATGACATAACCGTAATTTGCAATCCCGAGGGCAGCTCTCGCGTTTTGCTCGACAAGAAGGATAGCCATTCTCTGTTCCGCATTGATTCTCTCAATAATCTCGTAGATCTCTTGGACCAGTAAGGGTGCCAATCCCAACGAGGGCTCATCCAGAAGCATCAGCTTCGGGCGGGTCATGAGTGCCCTTCCAATCACTAGCATCTGTTGCTCCCCACCTGACAGATATCCGCTCATCTGTTGGCGAAGACGTTTTATCTGGGGGAAGTAGTGAAAGACCATCTCCATGTCCTTCTTAACGCCCCCACGATCCTTCCGACAGTAAGCGCCAATGAGGAGATTTTCTTCGACGGTGAGGTGTTGGAGAACCCTTCGGCCCTCCATGACCTGACTGATACCCAGAGCCGCCACGTCTTCAGGACCATATCGGTCAATCCTCTTACCATCAAAATGAATGCTACCTTCGGTAACATCGCCCTCCTCGGTCCTTAACATCCCAGAAACAGCCTTCAAGGTGGTGGTTTTGCCTGCCCCATTAGCTCCGAGCAGGGCAACGATCTTTCCATCGCCCACCACAAGTGAAACGCCCCGAAGCACTTGGATCACATTCATGTATACCACTTCAATATTGTTTACTTCCAACATCGTCTCAACCCTTATTTTTCTTGACCCAAGTAAGCCTTAATCACCTCAGGATTTCTGCTAATCTCGGCGGGGGTACCCTCGGCGATTTTACGCCCAAAATCCAGGACAACGATCCTTTCTGCGATATCCATGACCACTCCCATATCATGTTCGACAAGGACAATACAACGGATACCATCCCTCAGAACAGGATTATTGGGATAGGTCGCTCCTTGCCCTTCGAAAACATCAATGATGAATCGGGCGATATCCTCTTTTTCCTCCAGATTCATCCCGGCCATGGGTTCATCGAGAAGCAGAACCTTTGGTTCGAGAGCCAGTGCTCTCGCCAGCTCGACCCTTTTCCTCATTCCGTACGGCAAAAGGCCAACTATCTTCTTTCTTATGGGGGCTATCTCTAAGAAGTCAATGATCTCTTCGACCGTCTCACGGTGCTTGATTTCCTCCTTCATGGCCCTGCCAAAGTAGACAGCTCCGTGAAGAAAATTCTGTCTCATCAACACATGTCGTGCAGCCATGATGTTGTCCTGAGTGCTGAGCCCTGTGTAAAGTTCAATGTTCTGAAAGGTTCTCGCAATTCCTAGTTTGGCCAGCCTATCCGGCCGCATTCGGGTAATCCTTTTCCCATCAAAATAGATCTCCCCTTTTTGAGGCTTGTAGAAGCCGTTGATACAGTTGAGAAGCGCCGTCTTCCCAGCCCCGTTCGGACCGATAATGGCCATAATTTCCTTATCTCTGACCTCTACGCTCACATCCGTAAGGGCAGCGACCCCACCAAAACTGAGGAATAGGTTTTCAACCCGTAATTTAACTTGCTGACTCGTTTCCACCGAGGCCCATCTCCTACTCAGTAGGTTTAGGAAATAGAGGTCGAACGACCTAACTGTCCACCGCTCTTTCCTTGTTCATTTGCTCCTTTATGTCTTTGAGGCTTAAATGAAAGGACACTTCCTATTTTAAAAATCAGAGCTTCTGTCAATGATCATTTACAAAGAAGACGTAATGTCTCACGCTACCGGGGAAGTTCACGGAATCGGACAGGGATGTCGGAGAAAATCTTAGAGTCATAACCTCAGCTTTTCCCCTGGCTCGAAGAGCCCATCTATAAAATCGAAGGACTCTTCTGCTATGTGCAAAGCGACCTTTGCGGTTCGATCATTTCAGATCGTCCGCTCGGTAAGATTTTCGGAGATATTCCTTTCCGGCCACCCGGTCCTTCCCCCGCTTCAGTGAGGGATTAGATTGAAAGAATTCTTGACATTGAGAAAAAATTGGTTTAATGATTAAACCAATTAAAATATTTTGTCAAGGGATTTTTATCAAATTCTATCAATAACTGTAATGTACCCTGCCAGGAGGAAAAATGCCAAGATTTCAACCAGTTAAACAATTACGGGTCTCAGAGGCAGTTATTGAACAACTAAAAAAATTTATCGTGACAGGGCATTTTAAGCGAGGAGAGAGATTACCTTCAGAAAGGGAACTTGCAGAAGAGTTTCAAGTGAGCCGTTTGGCAATTCGGGAAGCGCTTAGAAAACTGGAACACAATGGATTTATCATTACGCGACAAGGGGCAGGAGGAGGGACTTATGTCACTGAACTAACCTTTGAATCTCTGGCAAATGCCTTTTTGGATCTCTTCCTTGCGAATAAAATTTCAACCCCTGAACTCTACCATGTGAGGCTCCTGATTGAACCTGAAGTGGCTCGGTTAGCCACGTTAAATATTACCCCCCAATTCTGCCAGCAATTACGGGAGGCCCTCGAAACAGAAGATCTTCCCATCCCATCCCTTGCTGTAGATGTGGAAAGGAAGCAAAAAATCCATCTGATTTTAGCCGAGATGTGCGGGAATCGGGTATTTGAGGCCCTGATGCGGTCTCTTTTGAAGTTAAGCAAAGAGGTTGTACTCGCAGTTAATCCTAACCCAGATGTTGTTCATCCCAGAGGG
>FWPV01009998.1_pt1 | contig 15751 bp, 12 predicted proteins | sample 2228371 | NCBI WGS metagenome assembly FWPV01 (sample SAMEA103939776, study PRJEB20133) | metagenome | reverse complement strand
TGCCTTGTTGGTGGGACAGGAAGCGGCGAGACCACTTCTTTGGCTTCGAGCAATGTGACAGTAAGTATAATCATCTGGGATATGACAGCTACGCCCACTGGTTCAGGGACCTGTACACTCAGTCCCAGTGAACAATGTACCCTTTCGGTAGCAGTGGATACGGTTAGGCAGTAGCACCACGGTTGCAAAAAGCAGAGGCCGCAGCCTGTCATTGGATACTACTGGCTGCCGTGCGGGACGTCCCTGTAATGATTGGTAGCGAGGTGCTATTGAATGAAAAAAGGAAGACAAAGTCTGATGCTGTTGGCGATAATTATGTCAGCCGTCTTGTTGCTTGCCTCAGGGTGTGGAGGAGACGAGGATGAAGGGCCTACGACTACCACTGGTTCCACCACCACTACCAGTACCTCGACTACGAGCAGCACGGCAAGCACTACAACGACAACCTCGACGTCTTTGACTACATCTACCACACATCAAACAACAACTACCACGAGTACAACCACCTCGACCAATCCGACAACAACCTCTACAGCTCCAACAACGACAGTGACTACCACAACAACGACTACTACGGTTCCCTCAACTACCACAACGACAGCTCAGCCGACCACAACAACCACGACGATTACTACAACTACTACGACGACTACCACAACAACAACTACTACGACAACCACGACAACGACACTGCCGCCGTTCCAGGGTGGCACCTATGAAATCGTTTCGGTTTCCCAGTTCAGCCAGCAACCGCCGGGGTGTGTAATAGCGCTGATTTCAGATGAAATCATAAGAACCTTGATCAACGGGCTTCTTGCAAGCTATGGTCCCTTCTTGGTTATACTGCCACCCTACAATCAATACCCTGCAGAGATTCCTATAGAGCTGCCAGGCATCGGAACCATAACGCTCGAAGCCAATCTGGAGGGCGGTAAGCTTGTGTTTCCGGAACAAACAGTGGAAGGAATTGACCTCTCAAGCATAGGACTTCCTGGTTTTTATTGCCTTGTTGGTGGGACAGGAAGTGGCGAGACTACTTCTTTGGCTTCGAGCAATGTGACAGTAAGTATAATCATCTGGGATATGACAGCTACGCCCACTGGTACAGGGACCTGTACACTTAATCCCAGTGAACAATGTACCTTGTCACTGTCGCTAGATATAGTCAGGCAGTAAGACGACGCTTGCGAGGAGCAAAGGGAGAGGGTGCAAGCTAGCTGGGCAATGCTGGGATAAGAGAGTAGGCGGTCTGTCTGAAGCCTATCATTCTTAGTTCCTGAGCAAGAATTATCACCTTACAGCGGAAACAGCACGGGTGCTACAAACAACGCAGTAAATACGCTCTCGTCTTTACTCAATGAGAGGTGTTCAAACTCGAACACCCGCAGGATCGAGCCCCCTCTGGATTGTATTCCCATCCATGTGTGACAACGCCACCACTCAATGACAACGGCATTTGAAAAGATTCTGGCATCTTTTTCGTGGTGATCGCCACCATAGTCTGGTGTTCGAACCGGCCCTTGACAAGCATGTGGTATGATACGGTGCCACCTGCTTCAAGCACGTCAAGTGCCTTTTCAGGCATTATGACCACTGGCTGCCCATGCCGTGAAGAGGCGAGAAACTGTTCGATCTGCTGGGTAGTAGTAAAAAGCGTAAGATGGATGCGTCCCAGATAGAAGTTGTACGCACCTTGGTAGATTTCAGGGTATATGCCGATAGGATCGGAAGGATGGATTTTTTCATTAAGTCTTCTGCAGAAGTCCTTTACAGATTTAAAGACATCAGCTCGTGGTAGGACTTCGACACTCATACCAGTCGAGATTACCAGTGCTGTCAGCACCATGAGGACAACAGATGCGCGTGGCAGGTCGCGCTTCAGCCATCCCCGTTCTCCGCGCCAGACCACAACAAGCAAGCACCCACAGACACATAACCATATTCGTGTCTGGGCTGAAGACATGACCAACTGGATGTCAGTGGCGAACTTTGGGACAAGGATGCTCATGAGTTCTGGCCCTATGGTTGCAGCAGCAAGTAGTACGAAGCCAAGGATCACTACCAGAGCTGAGCAGATCTTTGCCGGGATGCGTACCCATTTTTCGATCGAACGATCATATACTCCTTGGAAACTCAGTAGGTGTCCGATGAGTATAGCTGCAGAGGGATACAGTGGAAGCAGATATTTTTCTCTTTTGGGAGGAATGATGGAGAGAAAAAGAAATGCGCCAATAAAAAACGACCCAAGGAAGACTTTTGTGAGCCGCGGCAGGCGTGAATCGTTTTTCAAAAGAAGCAAGGCACCAGGCAGAAAAACAGACCAGGGCAAAAAGTGAACGGGAAAATTCAAGAGATAGTAATAGATCGGTTTGTGGTGGGCTCCGGTCGAGCTATATATCCTTCCAATGTTTTGGCCGACGATCACATTCCGTGCGTGATCCCAGCCGCCAGCTTGTATGATATTTGGAATCAGCCACACCACAACTGGTGCGAGCATAAGCGGGAGCCCCCATCGCACGCTTCTTGCCAAAAGTGACTGTGGGCCATCTAGCCATGTGATGGTAGTGGCAATAACTATTCCGGGCAGAAGGGCGCCGAGCGGCCCTTTGACAAGTATAGCTGCTCCTGCTGTCAACCAGGCTGCGGCAAGCCATACCGTAGAAGGTCGCATCCTGTGTTTCAGGAAGGAATAAAGACAAAGTAGTATAAAGAAGCTCAGGAGAGTATCCATAGTCCCCCAACGGGCCATCCAGAGAAATTCAGCTGATGTAGCTAGCACGACCCCTGAGGCAACTCCCGCATGACTCAGTCCGAGCATGCGGGCGCTAAGCAGGGTAAGCACGACCGTTCCTGCGGCCCCAGCAGCTGCCACGAGACGGGCCGGTACTGGTGACCATTCGCCAAGTAACGTTCGTACGAATATGGTAAGCCAGAAAAACAAGGGCGGTTTGTCCGGATAAGGGAGACCGTTGAGCCTCGGAAGCACAAAGCTTCCAGTCACGTCCATTTCTCTTGCCACTTCGCTGTAGCGAACCTCGTCCGGCCTCCACAGGTCCCTTTTCGAGATGCCCGGAAGATAAAGGGCCGCACAAAGGGTCAGCAGCACAGCAATATGTATACTCGTGCGTTCTGGGACGGGCACGGTAAGAGTCACGACGCTACCTTTGTCGTCTTGTTCCTGAAAATAAACATGAGGTTCCTTAGATAGATAAAAAGGCCGGCAGCCTGCCCCACGATGAACACCGGGTCCTTCTGGTGAATCGCATAGATGAGGAGAATGGCTCCACCTGCAATGCTGAAGTACCAGAAGTGGATCGGTATGACGCTTTGTTTCTTTCTCTCTGAGGCGATCCACTGGACAAAGAAGCGCATGAAGAAAAGCGCTTGCCCACAGAATCCAAAAAGCACCCATCCCTTCATGTTCATTCCTCTTTCATTATGCGGTAGTGAATCCACCTGCTTCGAAGCCAAAGGACGCCGAACAGATCAGTCAATGCTTTGAAGAGTCTGTTGCGAATATTGTATTTCGCCGTGCCGTATATCCGGTGATGATGGCCTACCACAACCTCGCCGACCCGGTATCCTGCGTATTTCACAAGTGTCGGGAGGAACCTGTGAAATCCGTTAAAGGTGATAATTCCTTGGACGCATTCTCGTCTGAACACCCTAAGACTGCAGGCTGTGTCGTGGAAACCGTCTTTGAGCACCATATTTCTAAAGCCATTCGATATTCGTGTGGATATCGTACGTATCCACGGATCGTGCCGATGTTTCCGCCAGCCGCACACCATGTCGTAACGGTCCAACATCTTCAGCATTGAAGGTATGTCAGCAGGGTCGTTCTGCAGGTCAGCGTCCAGAGTAGCGATGATCTTTCCTCTGGCCTCCTTGAAGGCTGCTGCAAATGCAGTGGACTGTCCCCTGTTCTCGCTCATGACGAGGATTCGCATCACAGGACACTTTTTCGCCTTGAGTTCTCTCATGACCTGGAGACTGGAATCTGTGCTTCCGTCATCGACAAGAATCACCTCAGTATCCATGTCCAAGGAATCGATCACAGTGCAGATCTTATCCACGAGCGGTGGGAGAGATTCCTCTTCGTTGTAGACCGGAACGATAATAGAAAGGTCCTTTTCATGACGACACTGCACATTGAGTTCGTTGGGTATCATCTCTTCCTCCAGAAGCTGTCCTTACTTGTCGATCCTGGAGTGTTGTCAACTGGTTGTGGCATATTATGTGTTTATGTCAGTAGATTACACGATACCGTAGAGCATACATGCTGACATCGGAATGCACAATCCGCTATTTGACCACACATGAGCATGTGGTATAGCGAAAAGGACGATCGGATACAAGGCCCTTGCTATGGTCTGAGACATACCTCTATTCATACGGCCGTGCGCATGTCGAGCATAGTAGCTGCATTCATCGTTAGAAGAGGGATTGATCTAATAAGGTAGCTGAACAACATGGAGTCTCAAGGCGATAAGACCAGGTGAGAGTCGGTAATGAGCGAGAGCACCTCAATTCACAGTGTCGTTGACAAGGAGCAGCAATGGATCGATCTGAAGCTACGCCTGAGGTAAAAAGGGTTTCCTACAGGGATGTGTGCGTGATATTTCTAAAGGCCGGTATGGCCTTTGGCGGCGGTCTGGGTATTCTCGCTGTGCTCGAAGAGGAGCTTGTAACCCGTCGGAAAGTAATCAGTCGAGAGGAGTTTCTGACCTACTATGGGATCAGCCGTATCGTGCCTAGTGGCTCGATGACTGCCCTTGCAGTTGCGTACGGGTATCGAATGGCTGGTTTCTGGGGTACGGTAATCGCACTCGCCAGTATGGTGCTTCCGGCACTTCTTATCACTATCGTACTGACCGTGCTCTATGGAACACTCAAAGACGCTGACATGTTGCCGTGGCTCGCAGTTTCGGTCCTGCCCGCTGCACTGGCCCTGATCCTTGTGGCAGCCGTCAAACTCGGCAAGGATGTATTCAGGCCGTCTTTCGAACTGGCCATTGCCACGGCAGCGTTCATTGCTGTGTATGTGTTTGCATACAATCCTGCACTGGTGCTGCTCGCCGGTGGTCTTGCGGGCATCCTTGTTGTGCGTCCTTCACAAGGAGAAAGAACATGAGCCTGCTCGTTTTACTTGCATTGATCTTTTTCTTCAACGTGCTCACCTTTGGCAATGGCCCAGCCATGATACCCATGCTGCAGGCCGATCTTGTGGATCGGACCGGGGTGCTTTCGATAGAGCAATTGCTGTTCGCATTTGCCATTGCCCGCGTTACACCCGGCCAGGCCAATGTGTACGTGGCCTCTATTGGCTACTTTCTCTTTGGTGTATCAGGTGCGGTACTGGCAACACTGGCCATACAACTGCCTGGCTACCTCATGTTGTTGTTCATGAGGGTATACGAGTCCATGCGTTCCCATTCCTGGGTAGGACGCTTCACAAGAGGGCTTACTGTTGCATCTGTAGGTCTGATCCTCTCTGCAGTGCTTTTGATGGGAAGAAAGACGCTAGTCGAACCCATTTCTGCGACAGTCTTCGCACTCGCCCTGCTCATGATGGTGGTACTGAAGTGGAACCAGATGCTAAGCCTGCTGCTTGCAAGTGCAAGTGGGATTGTGCTCAAGATGGCTCTATACTGAAGGTCCCTTGGGTGGGGATTCGCTATTGATAGAGTTGGTGCGCCCAGCAGGGCTCGAACCTGCGACCTTCGGATTCGTAGTCCGACGCTCTATCCAACTGAGCTACGGGCGCCTAATAAGGTAACGCATGCTCGACAAGTACACTTAGCACAACAGCTGTGGTACGGTCAATGCGGCTCTGGGGCTTTCTCCAGCTTCGGCCTTAGAGAGCCTTGCTCCAATCCCTGTTTGAGAAGTGCGTTCATGCTCTTTATCACCCGTCTGTGTAGTCTAGCTACTTTTTCAGGATCATCTGCGTCCACAGGCTTGTAGCGCGTGGTGATAGGCCGTGCTATGTAGTGGGTAAGCTTTGCAGGCAAGGGGAGGGGACCAAGGCCTACCGGCAAGGTGATCGGAAGGAGCACATCCTTACCAAAGATGCGCTCTGACAGGCGGTACCCGTCAAAGAACACATGGTACATATCGTCGACACCCATGCACACGGTAGGGATGATCGGCGAGCCAGTACGGATGGCCAGTTTGACAAAGCCTACCCTGCGTTTCCACATGAGCTTGTAGCGCTCTTGGCTCGACTTGAAAGCCTCCTTTGCACCGCCAGGCATGATGTATACGATTTCTTCCCGTTCGAGAAGCTCCTGACCAGTTTTTGGATGTGCAAGTACGACCCCCAAATCCATGAAAAACTGCCGAAGCACAGGGATCCTGAATATTCTCCTGTCTGTCAGCCCCTTGGGCCAACGACCATAGGCGTCTTTTATCGCATAGTTCAGTAGCAAGGCGTCCACTGGCAGTATCCCATGGTTCGATACCAATATTGCCCGACCTTTTGCCGGGACATGCTCAAGACCAACGATCTCGTACCTGAAGTATGCCTTGATGAACGGGATGAATACTTCGAGCAAGGAAAGGAGATAGTCGTTCCGATAGTCCAGTCGTAGCTCGTCACCAGGAGTGTATTGGTCGTACTCACGGAGGGCACGATAGACTTGTCGTACCAAGCCAACAAGCCCTTCTTGGAAATCTTCAAACGTCATAGTTAGCCCAGTGGCAATAAAAGGGTTGCTAGGAACCAATAGTGCGCTACTACTCAGGCTCAGGCAAGACTGCAGATAATGTATGTGCTCTCCTAGACGTAGATAAAGGAAAAACAAACACCTTATGTCAGTCTGTACTGATCTGACAAATGTTCGTACAGGCGTAGCGCAGCGTCGGCGGCGAGCTCACCCCCTATGCCGTGGAGTCCTGTGTCTGCGCTACAATGAAATAGATTCGCTATATAGGGGTCCCGGAAAGGCGGCCTTTGTGCGCCTACCTGGTCGAGACGTTGACTTATTCCTATGACATTGCCTTCCTCCCCACACAAGGCATGGATATACTCTGGACCTGTGTCCTCCACCCAGAGTATTTCTTTTTCGATATCAGGGTAGATCCGTTTTAGTCCGTTCATACACGAATGCTCCCATTGAGATCTTGTCCGCCGCATCTTGTCCAGATCAGGCCAACATCCAGTCCCAGCATAGATGATCTGTTTGCCCTCAGGAACCGCTGTGGGATCCATATTGCTTACGACCGGCACCATAAGGGTAGGAATGGTTTCAGGAAGATAGCCATCGAGGATTCGGTGGGCCTCATCCAGGATGTCGAAGTCTCGTATAAAGATCACGAACCGGTCTTCAGTAATCTTCCGGTTCAGGGCCACCTTCATGGTAAACGTACAGTACGACCAGGATAGCCCTCTTATCCTTTCGACAAATGTCGCTGGATAGTGCTCAGGGCCTACAAGATCAAAGGTCGTTGTCTTTATATCGGCGTTAGATATGACAAGGTCTGCTCTGACCTGCGTTCCGTCAGCTCGTTCGACGCCCAGTGCTCGCGAGTCCTGCACGAGGATCCTTCGAATGGCTGTATTGGTGTACACGCTTCCACCTGCTCTTTCGATAGCCCTGCAGTAAGCAGCGGGAATGGCACCGGTTCCGCCTATAGGATAGCCGCTGCGCAAGTTCTGGATGATTTCCTTTTGACATCTTGCCCATTCACCGACAGGGGTCTCCTCGAGGGGGATGCAAAAGTACATGCCGGCTATGAACGCAAAGATCGTTTGCACCTTCTTGTCTGTTGTATACCGATTGAGGAATTCCTGTAGATGGACGCTATCGAGCTCTCGCAGTGTCTCTTCAGACATGGTGGCAACGTCGCTAAAGAGTGCAAAAAGCTTGTCTACGTCCTTTGCCTCCAAGCCCATCTCCGAGGCGTCCCGTGGAAAACGATACCTTCGATGGCCTATGAAGTATACCGGACTGCGGGTGTAGGTCCACTGCACTGACTCACCTACCAGATCGAGAATCCTTCCAATAGTGCCTTTTTCGGAATTAGCAATAGCGTGGCAGCCTATATCCAGCCTGAAGCCATCTCGTTCGTAGCTTGCATAACGGCCACCGATGAGGCGGCTTTTTTCGTAGAGATGGACCTCGAAACCAAGCCGAGCGGCCAGGAGTGCACCTATACCGCTTCCGCCGATGCCGCTACCAATAATCACCGCCCTTGGAGCCATACCTGTAATCCTCCCTGCCTCATGTGTCTGCACTGACACCAGGATCGTGTGTGTACTTTTTCAACATGCATCGTATCTTGGTTTAGGAATCTATGGACATCATGGAGTCACCTTGCGTGCGTCCATTTGCACATAGGGCACCTTGATAGGTTGCACGACGCTCGAACTCCTTGTCGATATCGAACAGGATACTTTTCTTGTTCAAGGCCCAAAGGGGGGCAAGGACCATGTCGTGAGGGGCATCACCAACGAGCCTCTGGACTAGGGTCGACCAGGGGATACGTTCCAGGAAGTCACACACGAGAGATACATACTGATCCCTTTCCAGAGGCTGATATCGTCCTTCGAGGTACCAGCTCGCCAGATCTGTATCCTTTATCACGTGACAGTGATGGATCTTTATACCGTGTACCGGCAGGCTGGCAACAAAATCCGCTGTGGCATGCATATGACTGGCATCTTCACCCGGGAGCCCAAGTATTACATGGACGCAGATGAGTATCTTGCGGCGCGCTGTTTTCTCTACTGCAGCGAGAAATTCATCCACTGTATGACCCCTGTTGATTCTGGCAAGCGTAGCATCGTGTGCGCTCTGCAGACCATACTCGATCCAGGTTTCATAGGTGTCGCTATATGATGCTATGAGGTCGAGGACTTCTTCATCAATGCAGTCAGGCCGTGTGCCAATGGCAAGTCCTATGATTTCTGGGAACTCTTTGATGACGTCGTAACGTTGTTTAAGCAAATTCACAGGGGCATAGGTATTGGTAAATGCTTGAAAGTAGGCAATAAAGCGTGAGGCCCGATACCGTGTCGTGCCGAGCTGGATACCTTGTGCTAGCTGGGTTTTTAATGCCGCAGGCTGGTCTAGGGTCGATGAATAAGGGCTGAAGGACACATTGTTGCAGTAGATGCACCCTTTTCCTGTCCTGTGATCACCCCCCGGCCTGTGAGGGCAGCCAAACCCTGCGTCAAGGGGGATCTTCTGCACTCGACATCCCCATTTCTTCCTTAGGTAGCTGCTGAACGAGTGATAGTGTGGCATCGCTTCTTCACTATGCGATAGATGCTAACAGTACTGGACATGCGGTACGTAGGAGGTGCTTTGACATTATTCCCACTGTAAGGCAAATATAAGATTTTATGCCCGAAGGGGATGTACGTGCATATTCGACGTTATCAGATAGCAATCAGTGCGGATTGTCAAGGAGGAAGCAGCTTATGAGTGCAAATCCCCTGAAGCGGATTCTTCATCCTACCTCTATTGCCTGGGCCGGTGCGTCTAACAACTTTCAGAAGATGGGGACTATACAGCTCCTCAACCTCACCAAGGGTGGGTTCAAAGGAGCTGTATACCCGATACATCCTACTGAAAAGACAGTCCTCGGGTTGCCTGCCTACAAGAGCGCCCTTGATCTTCCCATAGCACCTGATCTTGCTGTGCTTGTAGTGCCCACCTCGGTTGTTGTCCCCATGATGGAGGACCTTGGCAGACGCGGGGTAAAGTATGCGGTGATAACGACCGCAGGCTTCAAAGAGATGGGTGAGGAAGGGATGCTTCTGGAGGAGCGGCTTGTCTCTGTTGCACAAAGGTACGGAATGCGCTTTGTGGGGCCGAATTGTATCGGGGTTATCAATGAGCGCTGGGGACTCAATACCACATTTTTTCCGCTCATCAAGGAGGGACCGAGTGCGTGTGTTTCTATTGCCTCGCAGAGCGGCACCTATGTCACGCAGACCCAGCTTTACCTGTATAACCGGGGCATACGCTACAGCAAGGCCATCAGTGTCGGTAACGAGGCAAACATAGATGTGGTAGATTGCATCGAGTACCTTGCTGAGGATGAAGACACACGGGTGATCCTGCTCTATATGGAGGTCATGCGAAGAGGCAGGGAGTTTATCAGAGTGGCTCGGGAAGCCATGCAAAAAAAACCAATCGTTGCGCTCTATGTAGGTGGAACCGAGGCAGGTGCCCGCTCTGCCAAGAGTCATACAGGTGCTCTGGCAGGAAACGATAAGATATACGATGGACTGTTTGCCCAGGCGGGCGTGCTCCGTGCCTCTAGCGTTGCAGAACTCTACGAGTGGGGGATTGCTCTTGCCTCGCAGCCCCCCATGCGGGGTAGGAGGGTGTGCCTGCTTTCCCACTCAGGAGGACCGGTTACCTGTATGGCCGATGCATGCGAGCGCACAGGACTCAAAGTCCCTGTTTTTTCCAGGGATCTTCAAACACGGATTCATGAGTTCCTTCCTGCAACTGCTTCTGCTGCCAATCCTGTTGATCTTACGTTTGCACCGGAACAGTCAGGTCTTGCCAGGGACATACCACGTACGGTTCTCGAGAGCAATGAGATCGACGGCCTGATCATCCACGGGATCATGGGTTCGGCGTTTCGCGAGGCCCTTGCTGCACAGCTCAAGGACATTATCGATGTGCCAGTCGAGATGCTCGAGGAAATCGATCATGCGCTGCTGGCGGAACTCGTTGAGTTTCCCAAGCGATACGGGAAACCGATTCTGTGTTCGTCCTTTATGGACCGCAGGGATAACTGCACACGCTATCTTCAGGATCACGGGATACCTGTATTGTTCGGACCTGAAAAGGCCGTAAAGGCAATGGCAGCGCTTGCACGGTACAACGAGTTGAGAGAAAGGTATAACTGAGCACGGCCGAGGCATGGTGCTGGCCCAGTTGGCTCTCAGAATCCAGTCGTTATTCCCAGTCCAAGTGCGAACTGGGATCCTTTGATGCGCCAGCTCTCAGCTGCTGTTTCCTTGATCTGTGTGTGGTCTTCGAGCAGCTGGTATTGGCCAAAGGCGTCGATCTCGACCTTGTAGGTGAGGGGCAGCTCTCCGACCAGTGGCAGTCTTTTTAGAGCCAGCCCTACTCCTGCTGAAAAGACGTGTTTATTGAAGTCGAGATAGTTACTGGGAAAGGACCTTTGGTCAGGGACCGGCGATGGCTCGTAGTAGTACCCTCCCCTGACAAGGATGTCTTCTGAAATCCTGTACTCGGCACCAAAACGCGGAACAACGGTATCATCCCATTCTGGATACATACCCTGCCACATTGGTTGGTCAAAATCTGACCAGTGGTAGTACGTAACATCAAGGGATAACAAGAGCCGCTCGTCAGGCCGTATAGCAATTCCTGCAGTCATATTCCAAGGCAAGAAATAGTCTTTTGCAGTGAACGTGAGGTGTACCGGCAGGATCTCCTTTTCGTTCAAGAGCACGATTTCAGTTAGATTAGTAGGAAGCTTTTGTGCCCATTCATCGCGATAGGTATATGCGCATGAGAGCCACTTCGTAGGCTTGAAGAGAATCCCTATGATAGGAGAGACTTCTGACTGTCCGTCAATATCTATGTCCCGGCTAACTATCTTTGAGTCTTTAAGATTCATTTTGAGCTTTATTGAAGTTGCCGGGATGTCCTGCCAGAAATTGATCCCTGCGCCAAGGTAAAGCATATCCTTGCGGATTTCCAACCCAATGGCACTGTAGATATGGGCGCGGTTGGTGTAATTTCCGTAGCGGATAAATTGTGGCACCTTTGGATTGTAGTCATGAGTCCTCCAGGCCACCTTGAAATTGTCTCCAACCGTGGTGGCTAGCCCTAGTACAAGGTTGTGGCCTCTTGTATCGAAGATCGTTGAGAGATCGACAACAGTTCCGAAGACGAGGGATCGGAAATCGATTCGGTTCCGTGCGTTTACTGCGTCTGGATTGGAAAGAAGGCGCTGTGTAAGGTCGGGATGGCAATAAAGGTAGCCGACTGTCATCTTGTGATAGTCGAGTTGAGCCAGACCAGCAGGGTTGTAATAGGCGGCAGAGAAGTCATCTCCAATAGCAGAGAAGGCATTTCCCATAGCAGTGGCCTTAGGACTGATACCTGACACTTCCTGGAGATTGGCAACGGTGGTTGCCGGAAATGGCAGGCAGACCAAAACGATCGCACTGACGTACCACAGGATCATGTACGGTTTTCTCATTGGACATCTCCAGGGGTTAGTAAGTGATTTCAGAATCGTAACCTTAGAAACTAAACGTGAGATCTGCACCGAGTGTATACACATTGCCCTTTGCTTCGTATGACGGGAACTGAGTTTTAATGTCTGGATCTTTCACGGTTTTTCGGTTCGGCAAATGCATGTATTGAAAAACGACATCGAACCGTATGGGTTCTCTGACAACGTGCCATGGATCAGAAAATGTATAGCCTGCACCAAGCGAGAACACATGGCGGTCATTGTCCAAGTAGTTTGATGTGCGGACCTGGTCAGGTACTGGAGATGGCTCAAAGAAATAACCACACCGCACAGCAAGGCCATTCAATGGTCGATATTCAATGCCGAGCCTCGGGATAACTGAATCCTTCCACTTGGGATCAGGATCTCCTCTGGCTGTTGAAGTGAATTTGGACCATTTAAGCAGGGTGAGTCCGAGGGAAATCAAAAGGTCATCCCCATACGTATAGGCAGCACCCCAACTATGTTGTTGCGGCCAGTAATAGCCCTCAATGGCGATTAGCATATCTAGGAGAATAGGCTTCCCTCGCTCCCTGTTGTTGAGAATGATACGAGCTGCAGCTTTGTCACTGATTACTGGATATACCAGGAGCGACAGGGAATCCTGAAATGAATATCCTAGACGAAGGTTGTTAGTAGGAGTAATCAACAGGCCAAAGGTCGCTGCAGCTTCAGTATCTACGCCCATATCGAGATTGGCGCGCGCATGTGTATGGGCAAAAAGATCGTCAGTGGTCAGATCGAGTCCTCGGGTACCATAACGATCTACCAGGTATTCATTGCCTGAAATGATATAGCGGAAGCCCAGGCCCAAAGAGAGCCATGGTACTTGATCAGCCTTGAGTGAAAGGCCGCCCATCAAGTGCACTCTGTCCCAGTAGTCTCCAAAGCGAACCCACCGTGGTGTAGAGGTCTCTGGGTCCCATATTCGATAGATTGATTTGAAATTATCAGGGAAGGAGTTCAAAACCGCCAGTCGTGCATGGATAGGGCCTTTTCCTTTGAAGGTCTTGTCCAAATTGAACCCTATGCCTATCACAGGTGCCCTGAGTTTGTATGGAATCACCTGTTGGGCTTCAAAGGATGGATCCTCAGCAGATCGTTCCTTCAAGTGTGGATCAGACCACACATATGCCAAAGAAAGTGTATGTGTTTCGATTTGGGCGAGGCCAGCAGGGTTGTAGTATACAGCAGTCAGGTCATCCGCTATGGCGGTATACGCTGACCCCATTGCCATTGCCCGTGCGCCGACGCCGAGGCCATCGAAAAAATCTGCCTGCACCGTTATTGGTAACGACACCAAAATAGACAACAGAATGCTGACCAAGCCATGCCTTTGCATTGTGGTGGTCCCCTTTTTATCTTGGAAGTGCGTTTTACTTCTCCTCCTTAAACGTTAATTGCCTCAGCGGCAGCGCTGCAGTAAAGTGTCTTGAGTCGGCCCATGCCAGTGCTGCATGGGTTGTGTGCAGGCGCTTGGTGAAATGTTGGCGTACGTGGGGGCACACGTCTTACCCTTGGATAAGGTGTAGGAGTCAAATGGTAGTGGAGTATTAGATATCTGCAGGACGTATGCCATACGTAGCATGAGAACGCCGGGAATTGAAAAACCATGTATTTTCAAATACCTATGGTTTCTATGCCCAAGGTTGAGGTGTCTTGAACTGTAACGGTTGCATTACGTTGGCTACCTATGGACGTAATGTTGAGATTACATAGTGGTAAGCGCATTGAGCTATGCATGGAGAAAAGGCCAGGCGTTTTAAGAAAAAGAGCTGCATACATCCCTCTCACATCAGTTACCGTATCAGAACGACAAGGGTGCGCAACATCTCTACCAGATATTTGTCAGTGTCGCAAGTGTTTTTTGCATGGTGCATAAGAGGAGGCTGGCTAGCCAGCTTGCACATAGTACGAACACGATAATACAGGGGGCGACAGGACATGAGTAGGGCAGTATGTTCGCCAAACAAGAAACGTCTTGATTTCGTTTTTAATTCCGCTGGAAGCCGAACCGTAAGATTTATGTTGGTCCTCGTGCTTACGGGCCTTGTGCACGTGGCGAGCAGTAGCGGGCAAGACCTGACACCTCACGAAGAATCACCAGGTGCAAAGACTCAGCCGTATGACTATTTCAATCCAGTCCAGTCGGGTTCCTTTGAGGTACTCATCAGCCCAACAGACATTTGGGAACAGGTTACGCCGGCTGCAGTCGCAGGATGCAAGCGTGCAGGTATGATCCCAATACTGCCTGGAGCACAAGCGCCTGACGAGTATGTAGCACCGATCCTCATGGACCTATGTCAGAGACATTTCCTCGATGCGGTGCTGTGTGGCGATACTCGTTCGATCTCGGACAGCCTTGTTGAATGGTTTGTGCGGCACGGCGCGAGATCGGTAAGGACTGTTCAGGTGGGTGACTTTTTTGAGCGAAGTGTTGCGTTGGCAGAACAAGAACTTTCGACCCCACGCTGTGTAGTCTTTACAACGTTCAACCTCGTGGCATCTCATCTGGCAGCAGTTGGTCAGGGGCCTGCCTTTGCGCTCCGGCACGAGACTACGCTCCCAAGGCAATATCAAGACTATCTCGATCGCCACAGTCCAACCATCGATCGCGTATACATAGTGGACGTGGCAAAACAGATCTCACCATCTCAGTCGGCATACCATACGTATGGCAACTTGACCGTACCAGATACCATCGAGGAAGCACTGAAGTTGACCGGAATTCCGGTGAAAAGAATCACAGGACAATATGAAGAGGACGTATCAGTAATGCTCGCGCGTGAGATTGAATCTCTATATGCAGGGGCAGTCAGAGAAGGTACGTACCAGCATTTGCCTATGGGATGGATCCCAAGCTCAAGCCTTGTTTCTGAATGGACCAATCTCGGGGCATTGATTCCATTCGCCATGGTCAAACAGTGGTTTGTACTTGAATACTGGGCAGACATACACCTCAAAGGTCGAGAAGACACGGTAAACGCATTCAGCGATAAATACGTAGACGATTTTTTCCTCGGGCTTGCCTGCTTACGACATGACGGGATGCCAGAAATGGTCTTAGGCCGTTCACCAGCAGAGGCCCGCATCATTGGGGGCCAGGTACCAGAAGATACGGTATCCTGCGCATCGTGCACTAGAGAACAGATGAGCAGGAGGGACCGAGTCATTTGTACCTTTTACCGATGGCTTGCAGACTACCTCTTTCGTACCGGTATCAGGGACTTCATTTTGTGCGAGTCAAATGGTCCTTACGGTGAGAATGCTGCTCCTATCTTCAATTTTGAACAGGTGCCGGGCATGATCCTCTCGAGTCAGATGAAAGGTCTTTACTACAGGGGATGGAGTGGTGGCGGCGGGCTCTCAGGGATTGATTATGACGGATCTCGTGCAGCAAGGAAGGCCTGTGCAGTAACGCTTCTGGCCCTTGAGAGGGCCTTGTATCCGCCTCTGCCATGGCAAGGCACGGTCATGGATGCCTGGCCTCCTGAAGACATCGATCACTGGGAAG
>FWPV01009996.1_pt1 | contig 15753 bp, 16 predicted proteins | sample 2228371 | NCBI WGS metagenome assembly FWPV01 (sample SAMEA103939776, study PRJEB20133) | metagenome | reverse complement strand
TTTTCATTTATCATTTTTGATTTTATTAAAAAACGAGTCCCATGATTTGGGACTCGTTTTTTAATATTACATCATTCCCTCAGGAGGCATACCGCCTGGGGGCACTCCCGGACCTCCGCCCTTTTCCTCTTTGGGAATTTCTGCTACTACAGCATCAGTGGTTAAAATCATTGCCGCAATAGAAGCCGCATTTTGCAGGGCTGAACGCGTAACTTTAGTAGGATCAATAATTCCTGCTTTTACCAAATCTTCATATTTGTGCGTTTCAGCATTATAGCCGAAATTCCCTTTGCGTTTTCTCACCTCTTCCACCACTACCGAACCTTCTCTGCCCGCATTTTTGGCAATTAAACGCAAGGGCTCCTCTAGAGCGCGCTTCAAAATATTTACGCCGGTTTGTTCATCTCCTTCGAGATGCATATGCTCTAAAGAAGCTGCGGAACGCAAAAGAGCCACGCCGCCTCCAGTAACAATGCCTTCTTCTACTGCCGCTTTGGTGGCAGAGAGGGCATCTTCCACGCGATGCTGTTTTTCTTTTTGTTCAGTTTCGGTGGCCGCCCCTACTTTCAAAACAGCTACGCCGCCGGAAAGTTTGGCCAAACGTTCTTGCAATTTTTCTTTATCAAAGGAAGATTCTTCTTTTTGAATTTGTTTTCTCACTTGTTCGATTCTTTCCTTAATCTTCTTTTGCTCGCCTTTGCCTTCAATAATAGTGGTGTCATCCTTGGTGGATCTTACTTTGCGAGCTTGACCCAACATGGAGATCTCCGCGTTCTCTAATTTTAGACCCAATTCTTCAGAAATAACTTGCCCCCCGGTGACAGTGGCGATATCTTCCAGCATTTCTTTGCGGCGATCGCCAAATCCAGGTGCTTTAACGGCCAATGTAGAAAAAGTGCCGCGCAATTTATTTACCACTAAAGTGGCGAGCGCTTCTCCTTCAATTTCATCGGCGATGATTACTAAATTCTTTTTACCTGCGGCGGCTAATTTTTCCAATAAAGGCAGAATATCTTTTACCGCGGAAATTTTAGCATCAGTGATTAAAATATAGGGGTCTTCCAATTCCGCAAGCATTTTTTCTGTATTGGTTACCATATAAGGAGAAACATACCCCTTATCAAATTGCATGCCTTCCACGATTTCCTGAGCAATGCCGAATGTCTTTGATTCCTCAACGGTGATCACTCCGTCTTTTCCCACTTTTTCCATCACATGGGCAATGACTTCTCCCACTTTAGGATCTTGAGCAGAAATAGTGGCTACTTGGGATATTTCTTCTTTGCCGGCAACGGGTTTTGCCATCTCCTTTAACGCTTCCACCACTTTTTTTACTCCCTTTTCAATGCCGCGGCGAATAGCAAGGGGGTTAGCGCCTGCGGCTACATTCTTTAACCCTTCAGTGATTATGGATTGCGCTAATACAGTAGCAGTGGTAGTGCCGTCTCCCGCTATATCATTAGTTTTCGTCGCTACCTCCTTTACCAACTCTGCTCCCATATTCTCAAATTTGTCTTCCAATTCGATGTCTTTGGCAATAGTTACTCCGTCATTAGTGATGACGGGTGCGCCAAAGCCCTGATCTAAAACCACATTGCGGCCTTTAGGGCCCAAAGTGATTTTTACAGCGTTAGCTAATTTATCCACGCCTGCTTTTAATTTTTTCCTTGCTTGTTCGTCAAATTTAATTTGCTTTGCCATATATTTTCAAATTAAAAATTAAAAGCTAAAAATGAAAAAATTAATTATTTAATTATACCGATGATTTTTTCTTCTTCCACCACCAGGTATTCTTCTTTATCGATCTCCACTTCATCGGGAGCATATTTAGTGAACAAAACTTTGTCTCCCGCTTTTACGCTCATAGGAGCCCTTTTGCCGTTTTCCAGCAATTTCCCCGGGCCTACAGCAATAACCTCGCCTTGTTCAGGTTTTTCTTTTTCCGCAGTGTCGGGTAATACTAAGCCGCTTTTAGTGACTTCCTCAGAGGATAGCGGCTTGATTACTACTTTGTCATTGAGAGGATAGATTTTCATAGCTTTTTTTAATAATTATTAATGATTAAATAATCAAAATTAACTAATTATCCACAAGAAGCGCTAATTAGCACTCTTTATTATAGAGTGCTAAGAAAATTTTGTCTAGTCCTTCCTCTTTTTTTGATTTTTTAGTATAACAAGAACAAAAAAACAGTCAACCCTGCAGCGATCCGCCGCATTGGCGGACTACTACAGAGCTAATAAAAAAGCTCCAAAATTTTTCAATCTGGAGCTATTTTGAAGAAAAGGGTTAATTGTTTACGGCGTCCTTCTGGTTATGGTCAATTTAATTCTTCTCGGATTAACTTCCGGTTCGGCAGAAGGCAAGATCTTGCACATCGCCACTACAAGATTATCCCGCAAAAGCTTGGCCTCCACAAAAAATTCGGCAATCCCCTCCTCCACACTGCCTTCTGAAATACTTCTTACTCCTTCCACTTCCTGCAAAGCTTGCTTGAATTTAACAAATCCGCCATAATCAATCCCTTCAATTATTATTTCGTATCGCCTTCCGTTTTGGATTTCCTTCATAGCGGAGATGCGGATCTTTTTAGCAAGATCACTGCTGAGTTTTTGGCTTGCTTCAAGAAACGCTTGATTTGCCGCTGCCTGAGGATCTCGCGCAAGTCTGCGCGAGGACTCTTGCCCCACAACCATCACCTCTGCTGTGTCTGTCCTCACCACCCGGCAAGTGACATCAGCCTGACAAGCAAGCATACTCACTCCATAAACATCCATAGGAGGACTAATTGATCCAGAAGCTGCACCGACAATCACCACCTGAGCTCCCATCTTGCCGCCGATGTGAGCGATTTTATTCACATCTCCTTCAATCACCGCTTTGCTTAATTCCCGGAAGCGGTTTTCCTCAAATTGTCCTTCGTCAATCACCACGAACCCTTTTTGTGCTAAAACTCCTTGAATATTTGTCTGGATCACTTGGGTTTCGCTGAACTGGCCGTTTATCCTCTCGGGAATGCGCACTAAAAATTTGGGATGCCCCCAGCGTTCCAAGAGGATCTTCGTTGCTCCTTCGAAATCTGCCCTTGATACCTTTGCTCTGATAGAGATCTTAACTACACCCGCTTCTACCCATTCCTTCAAAACCTCGTAGCTTTGCACAAAACCTGCTGAAGTGGACTGAATGGCGTCATAGCAAAGCCGAAAGTCCTCTACGGAAGACATGCTTTCAATGAATATTCCGCAACCTTTCTCCACTGCTTCACGCATGGCATTCTCGAGAGCCTGCCTTTTGTCTGTACCTGCACCCCTTGCCTCTATGGTGATAGTTTCGCCATCTTGACAAAAAGTAGCCTTACAAATCATTGCCCAGAGTAACAAAAACCCCATCATCCTCATCGCTTTGTTTCTCATTTTTTTCTCCCTTTTCTAACAAATGCCAAGTTTTCCTTATTAAAGAACTCACTCTATTTTATCATTAAAAGAAAAACTGTCAATTCTGTCTACTCGCGAGTGACGAGATTAACCCTGCAGCGATCCGCCGCATTGGCGGACTACTACAGAGCTAATAAAAAAGCTCCAAAATTTTTCAATCTGGAGCTATTTTGGAGAAAGAACGTTTTCCTTTCTCGTGATTCTGAGATACAATTTCCCACATTTTTTCCACATCCATTCCTTCCAATTGAGCAAGGACGCGGATACCTATCTCCTCTAATACCCTTCTTTGTCTTGCAAGGCGCTCCGCTTCTTTTACTTCTTTCATCACTCACCTCTTTCCAAATTCTTTTGGGAGCTTGTTTAAATCGGCTACCACCTCTGCGGTTAGTCTAGGAGGAGGCGGTAATTTTCTGTCTTTTGGCCAAAAAATAATTCGGACATCGGTTTCTTTTTCATAAACATTTCTGCACCAAACCTTAGCCCCTGTAGCAAAGAGCCTCGCTCCCTCTTCATCAACTGGTTCATGCCAGTAACGATGCCAAACTTCGTTTATTTGATAATACACATAGAAGCGTTTGACATCTCCGTCTTCCATTTTTCCTCTCCTTTACTTCTTAATCGTATTTCTTTTTGCGGTTTTTTCCTTCAATTCATTGGAAAAGGAACAAAAATCACGCACCTTTTCCATCAACGCATTACTGATGGTCAACATTCTGAAGGCAAAGCCGCCTTCCGGCTTTATCCTTTGGGAAACCGACATTCTATCGCCAGAAAAGATGCGGGATAAATAAAAGCTGGCTAACTTTTTTAAGGAAATTAGCCAGCTTTTATTTACAACAAAAATAACCAGCTAACTTCCCGGCGGAATAATAATAAAAAATATGTCGCTTGAAATAACCGGGAAGCTAAATGAATTTTTTGCTGTTTGCTGGTTTGAGATTATCATTGGCTTAATAATATCATCTCAAGAAAGGCCGTCAAGACGCGACAATGGAAGGTTTAACCTCCGATTATTTAAGTCCGGAATCTTTTTGGGGAATGAATTCAAGCAAAGAAAATTTTTGCATTTTTTCATTGAAAGCGCGTAAAATTTCGCGCTCCGGTGAATCAGGATGAAATTCCAATTGTCTTTCTTCTGCCACAATTCTTCCCCCTTCTTTTTGCCAACGGTAATCCTTTTCGATTCTTTTTTTCTGCATTCTGCCTATTTTCTCTTCCAACCAATCGCCAAAAAAATTATCAAAAAGAAATTCTAAAATTTTCGCCTTTAAGATAAAAATTTTATTTTTCTTTATTTCTCTTGCATCTTCTCTGGAAATTTCCACGTTCACTAAAAATTTTCTCATCCAATCCTTATTTGCTTCCTTGAATCTCAAAAAAACGTCATATCTAAAAAGAGGCACTAAATGTTGATATTCGTAAGCAGTATACAAGCTCTGACCCGGCAAAATAAGAGAGGAGTCAGCTAAATAATGATTAAGGCAAATTTTGTCTTTCGTTGAGCGGCCCAAGCGATCCCTCTTCATCCCTAAAATGCTCACCAAAAAAGTTATAAGAAAACGCGTTAAAAATATGCGGCCGTTTTTTACAATAATTAACAAGTCCAAGTCGCTTTTATCTTTAGTGTTGCTCAAAGCTAATGAACCAGATCCAGCAACCATTCTGATGTAGGGAATAATTTGTAAAATTTTTACCACTTTTTTCGTTTTTTTCCATTTTTCTTGAGCTAATTTGTGCCGTAAGATTTTTTCTTCGATTATTCTTTCCCTCCCCCTCAAAAAATAAAAACCATTTTTCTGGGCAATTTTTTCTTGTAAAAAAGAACTTTCTTCTAATGTCTCCAAAATTACCCCTAAATTTACCGGCGATAATTTTTTTTCTTTTGGCTGGATTAAAAATTTCTGGATCTCTACCAAAGTCAACGGATAATCCAGTAGATCAAAATAAGTAATGGTAGCAAGAATAGCTTTTTCTAACATAAAGTAATTATTTCAAATATTTTTTCGAGTGAATGGTTTTTATTTTAGATAAACGAAATACTAAGACAATGCCTAATTTCTAATCAACCTAATGACTAATCAATGTCTAATGCCAAAATGTCCAATGCCAAAATTATTTATTTTTGGTCATTTTGGCATTGGGTATTGGGATTTGTTTAGGATTTAGGATTTCGGATTTAGAATTTTTCTCAGGTACTGCCCTGTGTAAGATCTCTTAACTCTTGCTACCTCTTTGGGAGTTCCCTTTGCAACAATCTCCCCTCCTTTATCCCCCCCCTCTGGTCCTAAATCAATAATATGATCAGCGCATTTTATCACATCCAAATTGTGTTCAATGATCACTACAGAATTTCCTTTGTCCACCAATTGTTGTAAAACATGCAAGAGCCGTTTCACATCATCAAAATGCAAACCTGTGGTGGGCTCGTCTAAAATATATAAAGTTTTGCCAGTGGCGCGGCGGGAAAGTTCTGTGGCTAACTTAATGCGCTGGGCTTCTCCGCCAGACAAAGTAGTTGCCGGCTGCCCTAATTTCATATAACCCAAACCCACTTCATGAAGAGTACGAAGTTTCTGTTCCAAGATAGGGATATTGGCAAAAAATTTCCAAGCTGCATCAACAGACATATCCAACACTTCTGCAATGTTTTTACCCTTGTATTCAATTTCCAAAGCTTCTTTGTTATAGCGCATACCGTGACATTCCTCGCATTCCACATAAACATCAGGCAAAAATTGCATTTCAATTTTAAGCACCCCGTCTCCTTGACAGACCTCGCATCTTCCCCCTTTAACATTGAAAGAAAATCTTCCCGCTTTATAGCCCCGCACTTGCGCTTCTTGTGTTGCGGCAAATAATTCTCTGATGGGAGTAAAAATGCCGGTGTAAGTGGCGGGATTGGAACGAGGAGTTCTGCCAATCGGCGATTGATCAATATTGATCACTTTGTCTAAATGCTGAAGACCAATAATTTTCTGGTGCTTACCCGCCTGTTCTTTGGCATGATGAAATTTTTGGGCGAGCGCTTTAGCCAATATATCATCCAGAAGAGTAGATTTCCCAGAACCAGAAACCCCAGTGATGCAAACCAGTTTTCCCAGAGGAATTTCTACATCAATATTCTTTAAATTGTGTTCTGCCGCTTTTTTGATGATGATTTTTTTGCCATTTCCTCTGCGATAAACGCGCGGAGGTTCAATTTTTAATCTGCCAGAAAGATATTTTCCCGTGAGGGTGGGAGCTTTTTTAATTTCCTTTGGCGATCCCTGGGCGACAATCTTGCCGCCCGCTTCTCCCGCTCCCGGACCCATATCAAGAACATAGTCAGCGGATAAAATAGTTTCCTCATCATGTTCCACCACAATGACAGTGTTGCCTAAATCGCGCAAGTTTTTTAAAGTGGCAATGAGCTTAGCGTTATCTCTTTGGTGAAGACCAATAGATGGTTCGTCTAAAATATATAAAACTCCTACCAAGTGAGAACCAATTTGCGTTGCTAGGCGAATGCGCTGGGCTTCGCCTCCTGCCAAGGTGGAAACAGAACGGCCCAATGTTAAATAATCCAATCCCACATTAACCAAAAATTGCAGACGATTCAGAATTTCTTTGATAATGGGACGAGCGATGATTTTTTCTTTCCTGGACAAAATTTCTTTATTATTTCTTAACAAGGTGGTAAAAAAAATAATGGCCCGCTCGATGGTAAAATTCACTACGTCATCAATATTTATATCTCCTATCTTCACAGCTAAAGCTTCTGGCCTTAATCTTTTTCCGGAACACGCGGGGCAAGGAAGGATAATCATAAATTTTTCAATTTCGCCGCGCGTAAAATCAGATTCCGTTTCTTTGTAGCGGCGTTCAAGATTGGGAATGACTCCTTCAAAGGGAACAGCGAATTCTTTTACAAACACTGTTTCCCCTTTTGTGCCATATAGAATTAAATCCAGAATCTTTTTTGGCAATTTTTTAACGGGCGTGTGCATAGAAAAGCCGTAACTCTCCGTTAAAGATTCCAGCATTTGATAATACCAGGTCTTTTGCCCATTGCGGGAGGTGGCGTAACTCCAAGGCTTGATCGCTCCCTCCGCTAAAGTAAGGTTTTTATTGGGAATTACAAGATGAGGTTCTACTTCCAATTTTGTGCCCAAGCCCGTGCAGACGGGGCAAGCGCCATGAGGAGAATTAAAAGAAAAAGTGCGCGGCTCAATTTCCGGCAGATTAATGCCGCAAAATTGACAGGAAAATTGTTCAGAAAAAATAAGATCGCGATCCTCTTGAGGCAGATTTAAAATCACTACTCCGTCGCCCAATTTTACCGCTGTTTCCAAAGAATCAGCCAAGCGCGAGCGATCAGGATGGTCTTTATCTAAAATCAAACGATCAACGACTACCTCGATGGAATGTTTTTTTTGTTTGTTTAAAATCAACTTTTTGGCCTCAGAAATCTCATAAATAACTTTATCGATGCGGCAGCGCACATAACCAGCTTGACCGATTTCCCTGATAATTTCCTTATGTTCTCCCTTGCGGTCTCTTACTCGAGGAGCAAGAATTATTAAAGAGGTGCCATGGGGCAGTTCTAAAATTTGATCTGTTATTTGATCGATGCTTTGTTTAGCAATAGGTCTTCCGCATTTTGGACAATGCGGCGATCCTACGCGGGCAAAAAGCAATCTTAAATAATCATAAATTTCTGTCACCGTTCCTACTGTGGAACGAGGATTGCGTGTGGCAGAACGCTGGTCAATGGAGATGGCAGGAGAAAGTCCGGTGATTTGCTCTACTTCGGGTTTATCCATTACTCCCAAGAACTGTCTGGCATAAGTGGACAAGCTTTCTACATAACGGCGCTGACCTTCAGCATAGATAGTGTCAAAAGCGAGGGATGATTTTCCCGATCCGGATAATCCTGTGATCACCACAAATTTATTGCGGGGGATCTCCGCATCAATGTTTTTAAGATTATGAGCCTTTGCTCCCTTGATTTTAATCTTGTTCTCCATCACCGTAAAAATACATTAAAGACGATGATAACATAAGAATAAAATGATGGCAAGAGGAAACCCCGTAGTAGCCCGCCAAATCGGCGGATCGCTACGGGGAAAATAAATCTCCACACTTATGCATAAGTGTGGAGATAAAAAAGAGGCAAAAATTTGCCTCTTGAATTCATTCCTTTCCTCCCTTTAGGAAACTAGGGTTGCTGCTTCCGACCTCTTTACTCTAAAGGGAATTCCTTTTGTTCGCCACCCCCGTAAGATTAATTGAGCGAAGGGATCATCACGAAGAACAATCCTTTTCCAAATATTACCTCGCTCATCTCTTTCCGTATCGCTGTCTTCTTCTTCCACTTTTACCAAAACTACAATCTTCTTCTTCTCGCCGTCCATTTTCATCTCCTCGCAAAGAACTATCTACCAAAAAAGAAAAGAGAGGGTAGGAACCTCTCTTAAGTCGCCAAAAGCAAGCCTTGTTTTAGCCCGCGTCTCTTGATGGATTCTGCCCAAGAATCAATGGCCTTGAAGATCTTTTGGACAAAATCCACGTAATCACCATAGGAGAGCGGGAAATCTCCCAAGGCATGGAGTTTTCTTGATAGGTGTGTAGCAAAAGTTATGCTCATATTGGCAACGAACTCTTGCTCCGTGATCTGTCTTGCCGCTTTTCCTTGGCAAAGCTTTTCTGCTTGCTTTAGGGGGTCTTCCCTACTTTTTCTCATCGCCTTCCTCCTTTCTGGGCTTGCTTTTTCAGCCTATCCCTTGAGGAGGTTCCTACCCTCGAAAACTGCTCTGATGTGCAGTTATCCTCAAAAGAACATTTAGGTTTTTAATATAACAAAAACAAAAAAAGACGTCAAGGGTAAATGGAAATTTATAGCTATTATATGATATCTTATAAATAATGAAAACTATACGAGAACAAATCAAGCGGCTTCCTCAAACATTTGGCGTTTATCTTTGGCAAGATGCTCAAGGAAAAGTTTTGTACGCGGGCAAAGCAAGAAATTTAAAAAAGAGGATCGCGGATTATTTGAAAAAGGAAGCTCTTGCTCCTGATAAACAAATTTTGATGCAAAAAGCAAAAAAACTAGATTACATCGTTTGTGAATCAGAAGCCGAGACGTTGATTTTGGAAAATAACTTAATTAAAAAACACAAGCCGCCTTTTAATGTAGTTTTTAAAGATGATAAAAATTATCTTTTCATTAAAATTCCCCAAAAACCCTTTCCCCGAATTTACACTGTAAGGAAAATTTTGCCTGACGGCGCAAAATATTTCGGACCATACACCAGTAGTTCCGCTGTAAGACAAACATTATCCTCTCTGCAGAAAATTTTTCCTCACCGTCTTTGTGATTTGGATCTCTCGCGCCAAAATTATAAAAAACCTTGCCTTTATTATCATATTAAAAGGTGCCTAGGACCATGCATTAACAAAATCACTCAAAAAGATTACGACAAAATTATCAATCAAACCATTCTTTTTCTTCAAGGGAAATATAAGCCGCTTTTGAAAGAATGGCAAAGAAAAATGTTAAAAGCAAGTAAAAAACAACATTACGAAGAAGCGGCAGTATTTCGCAATCAAATTCAAAATCTGGAGAAAATTATTGAAAAACAAAGAGCATTAACAGCTCAGCCCCTAAATCTGGATGTGATCAACTTCGTCCAGGAAAAAAATCTCTGCGGAGTTAATTTATTCGTCGTCAGAGAAGGCAAACTTTTGGATAAAAAAAATTTCCTCTTGAAAAATCCCTCCTCAAACGCCTTGGAAGCTCAACAGGCCTTTCTAGAAAATTACTACCAAACCACGCAAGATCCACCCAAAGAAATCGCTTTGCCTTTTAAGCTCTTAAATGAAAAAGTTTTGAGATTGTTGATAAAACGCAAAACAAAAATCACCATCCCTAAAAAAGGAATAAAAAAACGACTTCTGAGTTTGGCGCAAATCAATGCCCAAGAATTTTTAACTCGTCAAAGATTTGCGTTAAAAAAGGAGGAGAAATCCCAAGAGTCGCTCGCAAAATTCCTTAAACTGCCAAAACCGCCTCAAAGGATCGAGGCCTATGATATTTCTGATATTCAAGGAAAAGCCGCGGCTGGCTCTATGATTGTCTTTTATAAAGGCGAGCCGGTAAAAAATCAATACCGCAAATTCCGCATCAAAAAATATACCAGCCCAAACGACCCCGGCATGATGGAGGAAGTTTTAGAAAGACGCTTAGCACCTCCAAGAAGAAAGGAATGGCCCTTGCCTCATTTGATTATTTTAGATGGAGGCAAAGGTCAGCTTTCAGCGGGAATGAAGGTGTTAAAAAAATATAAATTAAGCATCCCCATCTGCGCTTTGGCAAAAAAGAAAGAAGAGATATATCTTCCTTCGAAAAAAGAATCCCTTCTCCTTGCCAGAAAATCAGCCGCTCTTCATTTAATCCAGCGCATGCGCGATGAATCCCATCGTTTTGCAAAGAAATATTTTGTCAGTTTATCCCAAGTAAAACTCAAAGAATCTTTTTTAGACCGCATTGCGGGAATAGGACCAAAAACAAAGAAAAAACTTCTGCAAAAATTCGGCTCAGTATCTGCTCTGCGAAAAGCAAATCTTGATGAGCTGGAAAAAATCGTTGGCAAAAAATTAGCCGCAAAAATTTTTGAACAATTATGAAAAAAACAAAGGAAAAAAATGAGTTAGAAGAAAAAATGTTGAAAAAAGCCGCTTCGCGAGAAAAGAAGAAGCATAAAAAAATGAAAATTTCCGGGAAATCGGTTTTTAAGCTACAAAAACTGATGAGAAAAGAAAAATAATCAAAAAAGATTGACAATGAAACAGATAACTAGTATAATCTTAGAGATCTTAGTTTTTTGGATTTTAAATTGTCATTTTGATTTTTGATATTTGATTTTTGAATTTTGTTATGCGCCGCGCGATTGTGCAAATTTTGATCAATATGTTAGCTCTTTTTTTGGCAGCTAAGTTTGTGCCGGGAATTGAATATGACGGCAGATGGGATACCTTGCTTTTTGCCGGCGCGGTTTTGGGGCTGGTGAATTTTTTTATCAAACCTTTAGTTTCTTTTTTAGCCTTTCCCCTCCTTGTTTTGTCCTTGGGACTTTTTTCCATTGTCATCAACGCGGGAATGCTTTGGCTAACTGACTATTTTGTTCCCGGATTCAGGGTGGACAGTTTTACAGCCGCCATTCTGGGAGTATTGATAATTTCTGCCGTAAATATATTTCTTTCTAGCTTTAAAGAAAAAGCAAAGGAAGAGGGGGAAAAATAAAATTAAAATGAAGAACTTAGACCTTATTCTCAACATTACTCAAATTGTTATTGCCGTGCTTCTCGCTTCAGCCATTCTTTTCCAGCAGCGCGGCTCAGGACTTTCTGCCGCTTTTGGCGGAGAGGGCAATGTTTACCGCACAAAAAGAGGACTGGAGAAACGGCTTTTCCAAGCCACTATTATCTTGGCTATCTTATTTTTAGCAGTTGCTCTGGCCAATATTCTAATATAAATGTCCTTAAAGTGGAGTAATAAAAAAATTATCATTGTTGTTGTTTTGATATTGACTTTTCTTTCTCTTTTGGCCTTAATTTTTGCTGAAAAAGAAACGCGAGACTTAAAACGCAAAGGAGACATTGCTGATTTGCAAAAAGCTCTTTACCTGCACTATCAAGAGCACCATACATACCCCCCCGTTGACACTTCCACATTTTGCGGTAACATTAATGCTCCGGAAAATAAAAATTTAAAAAGGACTCTTGAATATTATCTGCGTCAAGATCCTAACTATGAAAAAGGCGATAAACCTTTTCCTTCTGATCCTAAATTTTCTGGCAGCGACAAGGATTATTTTTATTGGAAAACAGGGGAAACCTCTTTTATGCTGTTATCAGAACTGGAAAGAGACAACAATAATGAAAAGCCAACAGAGTCATGCCGGCAAGAAGGCAATGCTTTTGATTATGCCGTAGACCAAACCACAGAAGTTGAATTGAAAGTTAAAAGATTAAAATAGGTGAACCGCGATCGCAAAATTATTTATCTTTTAATCGCAGTAATTATTTTAACCGCAACTGCCTGGGGCTATTATTTGTATTGGAAGAACTCAGAAGAAATTCCCCAATATGGCGGAACTTACAAAGAAGGTGTATTGGGCGAACCCCGTTTTATCAATCCCCTTCTTTCCCCAGCAAATGAAGTAGATATGGACTTAGTGCGTATTATTTATTCAGGTCTTTTTAAATATGACGGCAAAGGAGAAATCATCCCGGATTTAGCCCAAGAATATCAAATTTCTCCTGACGGCAAAGTTTACACCATAACACTGAAAGACAATATCTCGTGGCATGACGGAGAAAAATTTACCGCCGATGATGTAATTTTTACCATCCAAGCCGCTCAAAATCCAGATTATCAAAGTTTTTTTGCCGCCACCCTTTTTCAAGGATTGGAGTTAAACAAAATTGATGATTACAAGGTGGAATTCAAGCTTAACCAGCCCTATGCGCCATTCTTGGCGAATCTTACTTTCGGAATTATGCCAAAACACATTTGGGAGTTTATTGAACCAAAAAATATCAATTTAGCTGAGTTCAATCTCAAGCCCATCGGCACTGGCCCTTATAAATTCAAAAGCTTGAAAAAGGATAAGAACAATCTTATACGTCAGCTCGATTTGGTGCGAAACGACAATTATCACTTAGGAAAACCATATTTGGATCACTTAGTAATCAAATTTTTTCGGGATGAAAGTAAATTGATCGCCGAACTTAAAAGAAAAGAAATTGACGGCACAGCAAGCATCACCGCCCCCCAAAAAGATAAATTCAGCAAGATTAAAGATTTAAAATTATTGCGCATTGCCCTGCCCCAATATTTCGCCGTCTTTATTAATAAAAACAAAAATCCTGAACTGGCCAACGTGGGCCTGCGAACAGCTTTAGCGCAATCAACAAACAAAGAAGAGATTATCAAGCAAGCGCTGAACGGCGAAGGATTTATTGTTGACGCCCCTGTTTTGCCAGGCATGATCGGCTATTATCCAGAAGTGAAAAAAATTCCTTTTAATCCGGAGGGCGCAAAACAAAATTTGGAAGAAGCGGGGTGGAAAGATACGGATAATGACGGGGTGAGAGAAAAAGACGGCAAAAAATTAGAGCTGACTATTATTTCTTCAGATTTTCCTGAATATCAAAAAACCGCGGAGATTTTGCAAAGACAATGGAAAGATATGGGAGCAATTGTGCATCTGCAAACAGAAAGCGCAGGGATTCTAAAACAAGAGATTATTCGGCCAAGGAATTATGAGGTTTTTCTCTATGGAGAGGTTTTGGGCCACGACCCCGACCTTTACCATTTGTGGCATTCCACCCAAACGCGTGACCCGGGACTGAATCTCTCCCTCTATAAAAACGATGAAGTGGATAAATGGCTTGAGGAAGGCCGCACTACCCAAGATGTCTCCAAACGCGAAGAGCTTTATCGCAAATTTCAGGATAAAATAGCTGATGAAATTCCCGCAATCTTTCTCTACAGTCCCTATTATTTATACGCCCTTGGAGATAAAATTAAAGGAGTAGAGATTGAAAGATTGGTTTTTCCCTCCGAGCGTTTCGGCAGTGTGGAAAAATGGTACGTTAAAACTAAAAGAGTTTGGAAAAAGAAATAAACACACATATTCCAAAAACAATGCCTTCTTTTATCAAATCCGAAATCCGAAGCACGAAATCCTAAATCCCGCACCAGAACCTTTCAGGTTCGATGCGGGACAAGCAAATTCTAGAAACGAAAACAAGTTTGGCGAAAACAATTTTGGAATTTTGGAAAATTGGAATTTAGAATTTGTTTAGAAATTAGGATTTAGAATTTAGGATTTGAGGATAATAATAAATAATCCTTTACTTGATAAGAAAATTTAAAAGTCTATATTTATTTTTAATCAAAATAAAAATGATCAAAAAATCTCCTTATGACAAAGCCAATATGCGAGCAGTAATTTTAAATATGCCCAAACAATTACGCGAAGGTCTACAAATTGCTAAAAATGTAAAGTTGCCTGGAAAATTTTCCAATATTATTTTCTCTGGTGTTGGAGGTAGTGCCATGCCTTACGATATTATTTCTTCCTGTCTGCAACTACCTCTCCCTGCTTTTGTTAATCGTGCTTATGGCCTACATCATTATACTAATAAAACTTCGGCTATTTTCTGCATTTCTTACTCTGGCAATACCGAAGAAACAATCAGCGCCTTTAGCGAAGCAATTGATAAAAAATTTAAAGTTTGCGCTGTTGCCACTGGCGGAAAATTAATTGAAATGGCAAAAGAAAGTAACATCCCTTATGTCCAGATCCCCGACACTGGTATTCAGCCCCGCTGCGCTACTGGATATTTAGTTTCTGCAGTTGCCAAGGTTCTTGCTAACAGTAAAATTATTCCTGATCCTACCGAACAATTCTTAAAATCATCTTTACAAATAGATCCTATAAGAAGTGAGGGTTTAGGCAAAAAAATTGCCGACGACCTTGTTAATTTCATCCCCGTAGTTTATGCTTCTGATGCGTTCAAGGCGGTAGCGAAGATTTGGAAAATCAAATTCAATGAGAATTCCAAAACCCCGGCATTTTGGAATTATTTCCCAGAGCTAAATCATAATGAAATGGTTGGCTATACTCACCTTACGGGAAAGTTTCATGTTTTAATCTTAAAAGACGCTGAGGATCATCCCCGTAATTTAAAGCGCATGCAGGTCACTTCCAAACTCTTGAAAGAAAAAAGAGTAAAAGTAACTATTGTTGATATTGAAGGGGAGGATAAATTAATGAAAACTTTTTCCGCACTCATTTTAGGCGATTGGGCCTCATACTACTTAGCTCTAAATTACAAACAAGACCCTAGTCCTGTTCAAATGGTAGAAGATTTAAAAAAAGCTCTAAAAGAATAAAAGAAATCTCAAAATTCAAATCGCAAATCTCAAAATGAATGTTGCTCATCAAAATTTCTTTCAAAGAAATTTTGATGAGCTTCCTAAATTTTGATTTTTGAATTTTGATTTTTGAATTTAATTTTCTTCGCCCCCGTGGCGGAACTGGTAGACGCGCAGCGTTCAGGACGCTGTGATCGCAAGGTCATAGAGGTTCAAATCCTCTCGGGGGCACTACGGAGACTAAAAATGAAAAATGAAAAAATAAAAACCACGGAGAAAAAAATCCTAAATTCTAAGCACGAAATTCTAAACAAATTCCAAATTCTAATTTTCCAAAATTCCAAAATTGTTTTCGCCAAACTTGTTTTCGTTTCTAGAATTTGCTTG
>FWPV01009995.1_pt1 | contig 15754 bp, 18 predicted proteins | sample 2228371 | NCBI WGS metagenome assembly FWPV01 (sample SAMEA103939776, study PRJEB20133) | metagenome | reverse complement strand
ATTTTACAGGCACTCGCGAAGGTCAACTGCACAAATTCCAATTGCTACCACACTAACCAGTTGCAATTATTCGATTAACGTTGGGACAGTCGTGCACCAAATCCAAAAAGAATTTATTGCAAAAGATCGCTTCAGAATTAAAAAATAGATTGCATGTCGAAATTTTGGGATAGCAAATGCAGGATCTTGCGAACTGTTATTGAATAAGAAGTTGGGCACGCCGATATTCTTGAGTCGCGCTATTAAAATCTTACAAATACCGGACCAATACGAGCCATGTTGTGCCAGAAATCGTATTGACTTTAAAAATCTTAATAGTAGAGGCATAAAAACTACCTTCCAAAGTGGCGGAGGTGACAGATGACTGCATGGAAAGTGATAACCGAAACCTACACCAAGGCGGACTTGGCAGCCTTTGAGGACCCAAAATTAATTAATTCTCACTTTGGATTGCCTCCTCCTTATGCAGAAAGAGTCTTCTCAATTTCATTGAATCATGAGGGTAAGTCTAATGTACATGAAGCGCCATATCGTCCTCATTACTTTGGAAACACCTGGGCATACCGGTACATAAAAGAGCAGCATCCGGATGCGTGGATATGGGATGAAAGATACAGGTTCACTTGTAAGACCGGCTCCCTTCAAGACCAGCGAATGATCAAGGCTCAAGAAGAATTTATTCGGCTTATGGGCAGGGATCGAATTAACGAAATCAGAAAGATGGCTCGCGATAAAAATCTTGAGCCTGACTCACTTACCGATGGGAAGCCTGATTTGGCAGTTTATTTTCCGTCCTTGAGAGATGTGCCTTGGAAGTTCATCGAAATTAAACTCAAGCGGACAGAGGATAAGCTAAAACCGACTCAAATAGCATGGCTTGAACTTTTATCGGATTATTTTGGGTATGAGGCTGTAGTGCAATTGAATTTACAAGAGGAACTTTCTGATAAAGAGTCTTAACAATGATGTGGAACCTGATCTGTATCGTCTTTATTCTGGTTGCAATCCTTTGTATTGCTACCAAAGCCAAAACCTGGTATCGGCGGCGAATCGAACGCAAGTCAGTCGAAAACTTCATTAAAAATCTTGTTGACTTTTCCCGAAGCCACAAGATCCTTTAATCAGGCACATTAAAATGTTACTACTTTTTGCCCTTTACCCTGACGGCTAATGAGAGAATCGTCATTGCCTCGTGTGCACGGGACAGGGCTAACAAGAATCCAATATCTGTATTTTCTGGCTGGGCTTTTAGGGTTTCGATTTTTGACCTGTTGAGTTCTACCAGGGCCGAGCTATTATCTGCCAGTCCTACCGAGGGCCTAGTGCCAATGTGGCCCTGGCCGCCCTGACAAACGAGGAGACCAGCGCGCAGTTGGCCAGTCGATTTGATGTCCACCCCACCATGATCTCGACCTGGAAACGGCAGCTGCTCGACAGTGTTGCCGAGCTCTTCGACAAAAACACCAAGTCTTGTAAACAGATCGAGGGCCAGGTTGACGAACTCTACCGGCAGATCGGCCAGTTGAAAAAGTAGAAAACGATTTATTAGCACGAAATTTCGGCTCATGAGCGTTCAGGAACGCAAGGAAATGGTCGAACCTGAACGGCCAAGCCGGGCATCTCCCGCCAATACCAATTGTTGGGTTTGGACCATTCCGCTTTTAAGATGCGCTGGTTCCGGTCAGCCCCGAGGACCTGGAACTAATGCGGGTGATCGACGAGCAGTACCTGGAGACACCGACCTATGGCAGCCGATCGATGGCGGGTCAGTTCCGTCGACAGGGCCGCAAGGTCAACCGCAAACGCATCCAGCGGCAGATGCGACTCATGGGCATCGAGGCGGTGTATCTCCAGCCGCACACCAGCCGGGCTGCATCCCGAGCACCGCGTTTCCCCGTACCTGCTGCGGGGTCTGAACGTCGAGCGACCCAATCACGTGTGGGCGGCCGACATCACCGACGTTCCCATCTCCCGCGTCTTCATGTACCTCGTAGCATTAATGGACTGGCACAGCCGCAAGATTCTATCCTGGCGGGCCTTCATCCAAACACCCTGGACTCGGATTTCTGCATCGAGGCGCTCCGAGAGGCGCTGGAGCGCTGACGGAGATCTTCAACACCGACCAAGGCGCCCAGTTTACCAGGATCGCCTTCGCTCAGGTTCTCAAGGACCACGAAATCGCCATCAGCATGGGCGCTCGGGGTCGATGCCAGGACAAGATCTTCGTCGAACGGCTGGGGTGGACGATCAAGCACCAACACCTCTACCTGCATGCGTTCGACACGGGGAGTGAGCTTCGCAAAGGACTCTCCGAGTGGCTTGGCTTTTAAAACCACGAGGGCGGCCACTACTCCTGACTTGACGACCGGACGACGGATGAGGTCTACTACGAATTGCCTCATCCGTTCGCAGAGGCCGCCTGATGTCTCTCAAACAAAACAACAGAACCAAGGCTTACCCCACCCTTCAGGCTGTCCAAATGACGGGGGCCACAGCCGTCCTCACCGTAGAAATCGGAGAAAGGAAAAGCTGCAAGATGGAAGAAAGTCGCGGGGCTACAGGTGGCTACAGGTGGCGGTGGAAAATTGAGTGCACCTTTACCTGGCTGGGCAAGTTCCGGCGACGGGTTGTGCGCTGGGATCGTCTTATGACGGCTTAACGAGCGTTTTTCCATCTTGCGTTCCTGATAAATACCTAAAGCAGTTATGGAGCCAATTCTATCCAATTTCTGGGGGCCACCGCACTTTACACAATACAAAATCAATATTGCATAAGTAACGCCGCTCGGATATGATGCCACCGATTGCCTGAAAAATAGGCAAAATACCAAAGAAGGAGGTGTGAGCGATGATCAAGAAAACGATGCGGTTGCGGCTGGCCATCCTGTTATTGCTGTGTGGCAGCGCCCTTGTACTATCAGGTGGCGCCGTGGAAACCAGCGATGCTCAAGTGACCTATCTGACCATGGGAACAGGTGGTACTGCCGGAACATGGTACCCCGTGGGCGGAGTGCTGGCTGCAGCGATGAGCAAGTCCGGAACCGTTAGCGTCACGGCACAAGCATCGGCAGCGAGCATCGAAAACATCCGCACAGTCGGTACGGGAGAGCGGCAACTGGGCATGGCTTCATCGGGTCTGATCCTGTTTGCCGTGCAAGGCGTCGAGATGTTCGAAGGGGAGAAGTATCCACACTTGGCTTCTATTGCCAACATGTTGCCAAATCAGTTTCAGTTCGTCGTGCGAGATGGTTCGGGCATCAATTCCATGATGGACCTTGCAGGAAAACATGTGGGCACCGGCGCGCCGGGGTCAGGGGACAAGGTGTTAGCGGAGGGTGTCCTTAAGGCACTGGGCTTGCTGGACAAGGTAAAGACGATGCCGCTTTCGTTCGCCGAGCAAGTGACGGCTTTCAAAAATCGCCAAATCGACTGTATCTTCGTCGCAGCCGCAGCTCCCACAGCAGCGATTCTAGACGCAGGGTCGCAGGCAAAAATCAAATTCCTTGAATTCACTCCAGAGATGCGAACCAAGATCCTGGCGGTACTGCCCTATGCCGTTGACGATGTTATTACCACCAAGCAGTATAACTTCCTATCGAAAGATATCCCCACCTTCTCGACTTTGACTACCCTCTTTACGAGCACAAAGATCCCCGAGCAGGTGATTTACAGTCTGACCAAGGCGATGTGGGCAGATTTGGACACAATCAGGGCTAGCCATGCGGCCATGGCCAACTGGAGTATGGAAATGGCGGTGAAGGGTTTTCCTGTCCCCGCCCATCCTGGGGCTCTAAAGTTTTACAAGGAGCAGGGAAAGATGTAGTGCGGACGGTCGGTGTCATGGATGTACTTTGACTGAACCATGAGTAGCTTATGCAAAAGAAAAGAAGGCGGGTTTACCGCCTTCTTTCTTTGCCTCTGATGCCGAACTGCATGGCCGCGCTCCGGTGGCCTTCGTTCGTGCGATGAAGGGCACTATCGATGAAATCGCCGGAGTCAAGCTGTCTAAAAAGGTTCTTCGATAGACTGTCGAATAAGACCTACAGCACGGCGAATTTCAAGGGTGAAACGCAGGCAGATTCCGCGAAAGACGCGCAGTTCGCAGGCCAAGTGCCCGAGGCATTGATTGACCGAAAGAAGCAACTAACGGGCACGTCCCTGCAGCTGTTAAATCTGATCTGCTTCTCTATGACCCTCTTTCAGCTCTATATCGCCGGGCCCGGGAATATTCTAGCGAACATTTCACGAGCGATTCACCTGGGCTACGGCATGTGCATCGTATTTCTTCTCTTTCCTGTACGAAAGGGTAGTCCTTCCCAAAAGATCAGCTGGTTCGACTTCATTTTAGCCCTGGCTGGCATCGCAGTTAACCTTTACATCGTGTTGAATTTGAAGCAGTTGACCATGCGAGCCGGGCTGGTGACACGGGTGGATCTCTTTATGGGTATTCTGATGATCCTCCTACTGCTGGAATGTGCTCGGCGAGTCGTTGGTACGGTTCTGACCGGCATAGCAGCATTCTTCCTGTTCTACACATTATATGGCCAACTTTTCCCCGATATCATCGCCCACAGAGGCGTCTCGGTGACCCACCTCGTGCGCCACATGTACCTGACTCTAGAAGGAGTCTATGGGATAGCACTGGGTGTGTCCACTGACTTCATTTTTCTCTTTATCCTCATGGGAACAATCCTAACCCACATGGGAACGGGCGAGTTCCTGATTGAACTGGCCATTTGTGCCTTTGGGAGGAGGAGGGGAGGCCCGGCCAAGGCTGCGGTCGTTTCCAGCGCCATGTTCGGTGTAATCAGCGGTTCATCTGTTGCAAACGTGTGCACAACAGGGACTTTCACCATTCCCTTAATGAAGAAGACAGGCTACAAACCATTCTTTGCTGGATCCGTTGAAGCCGCGGCATCCGTAGGGGGGCAGATCATGCCGCCCGTAATGGGCGCGGCCGCTTTCATCATCGCGGAGACCTTGGGCCAGCCCTATTTGATGGTCTGTGCGGCCGCAGCGCTGCCAGCGCTCCTCTATTTTGCGGGGATCTTTTTCGCAGTTCACCAGGAAGCCGTGCGCTCGAACTTGAAGGGCCTACCTCCTGAGGATATTCCTCAGTTCCGCCATGTCTTAAAGCGGGCCTACTTGCTGATCCCCTTGGTTATGATCATTGGAATCATGGTATTGGGATTTTCACCTTCCTTTGCCGGATTGATTTCAATTCTCTCGGCCATCGTCGTGAGTTGGCTCCGCAAGGAGACCCGGTACACCCCGAGGAAGCTATTCTTCGCCTTCGCTGATGGAGCCAAGAACGCGATCGAAGTGCTGATCGCCTGTGCTGCTGTGGGGTTCATCATCGGATCTTTTACGCTAAGCGGCATGGGGTTGCGGCTTGCGTCGTTGGTCCTCGAGATCGGTGGTGGGCACCTTTTACCGACCTTGATCTTCACAGGTCTGGCCTCTATTGTGCTGGGAATGGGCGTACCCACTACCGCCAACTACGTGATGATATCGATGATCACCGCACCTGCTCTTGTAGCAATGGGGGTGTTGCCGATGGCGGCGCATCTCTTTTGCTTTTACTATGGTATCGTTTCGGACCTCACACCGCCGGTCGCCTTGGCTTCGCTTGCAGGCGCGGGTGTGGCTGGGGCCAGATTTTGGCCCACGGCGATTAATGCATCAAAGCTGGGAATTGCGGCATATATAGCTCCTTTCTTTTTTGTGTATCACCCGGTATTGCTAATCGGCCAGGTGCCTTTCCATCCGGAGCTCTTAATCACCATACTGTTTTCTTTCATCGGTCTGATGATTATCAGTTGTGCGCTGTTTGGCTTTGTGCTAGTCAAGGCTCTTTGGTATGAACGGATCCTATTGATTGCCGCCGGGCTGGCGACATTCCAGCCGGAGCTAATATCGAGTTTCGTGGGAGTTGTTGTGTTCGGGATCATTTGCATGATGCAGAGGAGCCGAAGAAAAAGGACGATTCTGCAGGGATAGACTTTTTCTCGAGTGCTGCATTTGGCTTTACATATAAGGGAGGAGTTAGAATGAGAGAAAGAGAAAAGATTATGCTGTTCGGTGTAGGGGAGCTGGGAGGAATCATCCTGGAGTATCTGTGCAGGATCCCCAACATCTGTGATATTGTTACAGCTGATACAAACGCCGACTGGGGGGTGCGAAAGACCAATAGCGCTATCGAAGGCGCGTCATACATGGGGCTGTACCCGCGGATTGAATTCTATCAGGCAGATGCCCTGGATATTGAAAAGACCGCTGAGCTGCTGCAGAAGATTAATCCTACCATCATTCTGAACGGTACGACGCTGCAATCTTGGTGGGTGGTGAACGAGCTTCCCCCCGAGATCAACGCCAAACTGTACCGGGACAAATGTGCCCTCGGGCCTTGGGCGGCAATGCATCTGGCGCTCACCGCGAAACTGATGAAGGCGGTCAAGATGTCCGGTATAGATACCTACGTAGTAAACACCTCGTTTCCGGACGTGGTCAACCCGAGCTTAGCTAAGGTGGGTCTAGAACCTACAATCGGCATTGGCAATATGGACCTGACGATCCCCTATATTCAGAAGGCGACCTCGGAGATCCTCGGCGTGCCGATGCGAAACGTGAGCGTCGAGTTGATCGCGCATCACTACCACTGCTACTTCTGGTGCCGCTACGGTAAGGGCTGGGAGGCGCCGTTCTACTTGCGGGTGTATATCGGACACGAGGACGTCACCGAGAGACTAGGCGACGTGAAGAAGTTCATTGCCGAGCTGCCAAGACGCGGCATGCGACCAAGCGGCCGACACGGCCAATATGTAGTGGCCGCCTCCGCCGTTAAGAACATTATGGCAATTTTCAACGACACCGGTGAGATTACCCATGCACCGGGGCCTCAGGGGCTGGAGGGTGGGTATCCGGTACGGCTGAGCAGGAAGGGGGCGGAGGTTGTTCTACCGAAGGGGATGACCCTAGTGCAGGCCAGAGAACTGAACGTGAAGGCGCAAGTGTATGACGGGGTTAAAGAGATAAGAGACAACGGGGACATCGTTGTCACAGACGAGGCTTACCAAACCTTCAAGGAGACCCTCGGAGTAGATTGCAAAGCCATCACCGTTGAGCATTCCTACGAGCAGGCCATCGAGTTGAGGAGGAAGTTTCACGAGTTCGCCCGCCGGCATGGGGTCAACATATAATATGCACGAGCGGAGGTGTGCATGCAGAGAAAGATAACCATCCTCGGCGGAGGCAATGGAGCCCGCACGGCAGCAGTGGAAATTTCTCTGCTGGGGCATCGAGTAACGTTATACGAGATCGAGTCGCTAGCCTCCCAGGTTGCCTCTATTCAGGAGGCGGGCTACATCGAAGCTTTCGGAAGCATCCAAGGACGAGCCCCAGTCAAGGTGGAATTGGATCTAAAGAAGGCGGTCGCTGGATCGGATTTGATACTAGTGATCGTGCCGACGATGTATCAAATCAATTACGCCCGTTTGCTCGCTCCATTGCTGCAGAAAGGACAAAACGTCGCCTTGATGCCGGGGTCGCTTGGCGCGCTGGAGTTCCGAGCCGAACTGGATCGACTGGGCGGAGAAAAGGAGATCACCATCGGGGAATTTGCCGCTCTCCCTTATGCCACGCGCATCCAATCGCCCGTGTCCGTTCACGTCTTCGGTAGGCGCCGGTACGTAAGCGCGGGAATTTTCCCGGCCTCCAAGGCCGATAGTGTCATGCCTGTTTACGAGGACATCTACCCCGGCATAGAGCGGATGCGGGACGTGCTGGAAGCGGGCCTCAGCAACCCAAATCCGACCCTCCATTGTCTCGGGGTCGTGCTTAATATGGGCCGCATAGAAAAGAGCCGAGGGGAGTTTTACTATTACGATGAGGGGTTGACCTATCATGTCTGCAAGGCGGTGGAGGCGATTGATCAGGAGCGGCTGGAGATCGGCAAGGCTCTTGGCTTAAAGCTGTTGAGTCTTTTAGATACCTACTGGAAGATGGGTTACGGGCCGAAGGGCAAAACCTTCTGGGAGGTGATCCGAGGCGTGAAGCCCCTCGTCGACATAAAGGGACCGAGTAGCCCGGATAGCCGCTATCTCACCGAAGACGTGCCTATCGGCTTGGTGATCTATTCGCAACTTGGGCGGCTTTTGGGTGTTCCCGCCAACCTGATGGAGTCGGTCGTTTACATCGCCGGAGCGCTTCTAGGCCGGAATTTCTTTGCCGAAGGAAGAACTTTAGAACGCTGCGGCATTTTAGGCATGAGCGGAGAACAGATCATTGAGTACGTGCGGACTGGACGGAAAGCTTAAAAGCAATCGCTAAGTGCAGGTGGGGGCCGTCAGGAGGAAAAAGTGGAAGAAATACGATTTCTCTATCTATCACAAGAAGATATCGTATCTTTACGTCTATCCTGGCAGGAGATCATCGACCGGGTAGAGCATGGCTTGCGCGAGCACGGAGAAAAGACGGTCGAGAACCCCCCGAAGCCTGGAGTGCACAGCAAAGGCAACTCCTTCATTCATGCCATGCCGGCCTACTTGAAGAAAATGAATGCGATCGGGATGAAGTGGGTAAGTGGCTACCCAGACAACATCAAAGTGGGCTTACCATCAATAACAGGGCTGCTCGTTTTAAACTGCCCGCATACCGGAAAGGTTCTTGCAGTAATGGACTGCCGCTGGATCACCGCCGTCCGAACAGCGGCTGTGACTGCATTAACCGTCAAGAACCTTGCTCGTCGAGACTCCCGAGTGTTGGGTATTGTGGGCGCGGGTGTTCAGGGTTTGATGAACTACACCGTTCTAGCGAAGCACTTCCCGTCACTTGAGACCTGCAAGATCTTCGACATCAGAGCGGAGGCGATGGACTCAATGATCGGAGAAGTAAGCGGCAGATACCCAATTAAGGTCGTGCGGACGGCTTCCGTTCAGGAGGCGGTCAGCGGCTCAGATATAGTAATCACCTGCACTCAGAAATTGTCCAAGCCCATCGTTAAACGCCAGTGGCTAAAGCGGGGCATTCTAGCTTTGCCCTTAGAAGCCAACCGCGCATGGGAAGACGATGCGCTGTTTAGCATGGATAAGTTCGTGATCGACGATCTCGAGCAGGCGCGATTATATCAGCGTGGCGGTGCCTTTGCCGGTGGAATACCAACGGTTTACGCCGAAACCGGAGAGTTGGTCGCAGGATTGAAGAAAGGGCGGGAGGACGACGACGAGAGCATCATGGCGGTCAATATCGGATTGGCCTGCGAGGATATCTCCCTCGGAATGTATGTATACGAGAAGGCACGGAGCAAGGGAATTGGTATCGACTTATCCCTCATACGGGAAGAGCGATTAGCACTCCCGGTTTGAAACGACAATTCACCCTTTTATTCATGCACCATCTAAAGTGTTGTGTTCCACGCCCTGATCAGACGGTAAGAAACTGGAATAAATTAATGCGATTGAATGGTAGAGGACCGCTCTAATTTGACCCGCATGAATCTGCAAATATTAAAAGGCTATGATTTTACATGTAATTGAGTTCAGTTTTGGCTGTTGAAGATTTAAGTTTAGAAAAGAGGACAGATAAAGATAAGGCAGGCAGTGGACTCCGCCTGAAAAAATTCACGGGGTGACGAAGTAATGATCACGCTATCCATGCCAGGTTCGGCGGTTGTTCATCGAAAAAGGAATTGAGGATCATCTCCGTGTTATTTGAAGCAAGAGCGGGGAAAATTTCGTGATATAAAATAGAATAGAATGGACATCCGGCATCTCTATATCACTGTATTTCCCCTTTCGTCGAATCAAAATTACCAAACAGGCGCTGGATCCTGCTGTCTCAAAAGCGGTTATCGATCTTGCTCCTGACCAACGCTTCCAGCCGGTGTGTCATCTGTGCGGATAGAAGGCCCCCAGCGTCCGCAGTTGGACGAAGCGCTTGGTACGGGACCTGAACCTGGCCTACACTCGGGTCAGGCTGCGATGCGAGTACCGAAAGATGCTTTGTGCCCATTGTCAACGAATCAGCATCGAAGACTTGGATCTGTTTCATCGGCATCTGCGGGTCACACGGCGGTTGGCCGCTGCGTTCCATTTACGGCCAACTCAATTTGAAGGGGCTTCGCATCCTGGCGGTGGATTAAATCTCTATCTGCAAAGGGCACAGCTACCTGACCGTCGTCTTAAACTACGAAACCGGCCACGTCGTTTACGTTGGCAAAGAGCGACAGGTTCGAGCGCTGATGCGCTTCTTAAATCTCAACTGACGGCCAGGCAACGAAAATCCATTGAGGCCGTCGTTAAGGACGTGTGGGAGCCGCCTATCAAGGCCGTTAAAAAACTGCCCAAGGCCCCCCGGATCGTCGTTGCCCCGTTCCACGTCGTGACCGCCTTCGGCCGCGTCATCGATAAGATCTGAAACAGCGAGTACCGTAAAGCGGACGCACATACCCAGCAGTCGTTAAAAACTCAAAGAATCTGCTGTTGAGAAACCGGGCCGATTTGGGCCGCAAAAAACACCGCATGCAACTTAAAGAACTGCTCTAGCTAAACGGGGTGATCAACACGGTAATGATCCTAAAAGACGAGCTCAAGCATATCTGGTCTTACAGGTCCCGCACTTGGGCCGGTAAAGTCCTGGATCATTGGTGCGCGCCGGCCCGATCGTTGAATCACCGTGCCTTGAGCAAATTTGCCAAGATGCTTGAACGCCACCGCGATGGCATCGTAAATCACTGTGACTACCCCATCCACACCGGCAAACTGGAAGGGGTGAACAACAAGATCACAGTCATCAAACGAAAAGCATACGGCTTTAGCGACTTGCGCTACTTTATCTTGAACATTTGCCAGGCTTGCTACAACTGATTCGGAGAAGAACCGTAATTTAAAAGTAGGGGGCATCACAATGAGAGTGACTGTATTAGGCGCTGCCGGTATTCAAGCTCAGGGTGTGATTCGGTATCTGTGTACATCTCCCGAAATCACAGAAGTCAATTTGGCAGATCTTGAGAAGACGAAAGATGTTTTAGAAAAGCGAGCTAAAGAGTGGGGAAACGGAAAAACGACAATTTCCTTTGTCAATGTGAATAATCCAGAAAACTTAAGTAATGTCCTTAAGGGAAGCTTTGTCTGCGCTCACTGCATCAGTCATGTATATAACCTCCAGGTTATGGCCGCATGTTTTAAAGAAAAATGCCACTACACAGACATGGGTGGTCTTTTTCATTATTATCGAAAACAGGTCTTGGAGCACGAACGGTGGAAGGCCAAGGGTATCACAGCGGTGTTGGGTATGGGCAGCGCTCCCGGAATAACAAATGTGCTTGCCCGCTATGCAGCGGATCGTCTGGATACTATCGAATACCTGTATCTTCGTGATGGGATTGCCAACTATGAAAAACCTGATTTTCCATTGTCAGTGCCTTACAACGTAGGAACCCTATTGCAAGAGTTTAGTGAAAATTGCTTCATTTTTAAGGACGGCAACTGGGTGGAAGTGGCCCCTTTTTCGCAGCCGGAAGTTATTAATTTCCCAGAACCTGTCGGGACGATGAAGGTGTTTGCCACTATTCATTCTGAGGTGGCAAGTATTCCAGTCAGTTTCAAAGCCAAGGGGATAAAGAACATGAGTTTCAAGCTCGGGTTGCCAGAGGATTTCGAGAAAAAGCTGCGTTTCCTTGCAGGGATTGGATTTGGATCATCGAAGCCTATCGAAATTAAGGGCGCTAGCATCAGCCCTCGGGAGTATTTTTCTGCGCTAGCCGAAACTTTCCCGAAACCGACCGAAAAACCAGCCGAATACAAGTGTCTCCGTGTTGACGCTAAAGGTGTTAAGAACGGTAAAAACGTAATTATCCAGACCGAAGTCATGTGCTACCCTTGCGAATCGTGGAATATGAAAACAGGCCCTTACTCGGTTGGAGTTCCGGTAGGGATTATTTGCCGAATGCTCGCGAAGAATGAAATCACAGATCGCGGAGCGATGCCCGCCGAGATTTGTGTTCCACCGGAACGCTTTTTCAAATATCTGGCGGAAAGAGATATGCACTCGACCATCAAAATCACGACACCGATCGCGTAGCAAAGCCATTACTTGCAGAGCCGACTCGATTTTAATATGCCCGGCCATGTTCATTAGCGTCCGATTAAAATTTTCGAAAATCTTAAAACCAGTAAAGTTCTTTGACATTTCTGCCAAAACGAGTGGAATCGATTTGAAATCGCTCTGAGCGCGATGCTACTTCTTTCATCCTGCATCAACTCCGCTGATAAGGAGCGCCGGCGTGAACCGAGGTGCAATGGTTCTCGCTCAGATCATGGGTTTCTTGCCGCTCAAAAAGTCCCGCCAGTGCGTGAACCGCTACAAGCGCAACCATCGAGTCCGCTCCTTCAACTGTCTGGACCAGTTCCTGTGCATGGCCTTTACGCAGCTGACTTTCTGCGAGAGCCTGCGGGATATCGAGTGCTGCCTGCGAGCTCTTCAAGAGAAGCTCTATCCCATGGGGATCCGCGGCAAGATATCCCGCAGCATTCTTGCCGACGCCAATGAGAATCGGGACCGGCGCACCTATGCCGATTTTGTGCAGCTGTTGATCCTTGAAGCCAAAACTCTTTATGCCCATGAAGACTTCGGCCTGCAGCTCACGTAAGCGTTTATGCGCTGGACGCCACGATGATCGACCAGTGCCTGTCGGTATTCCCCTGGGAGCGCTTTCGTAAAACCAAGGCCGGCATCAAAATGCGGGCATCAAAATGCATACGCTGCTGGGTCTGCGGGGAAACATCCCCTCGTTCATGACGATTACCGAGGCCAGGACCGATGAGGTCAACATGCTGGATGAACTGATCACGGAAGCCGGCGCCATCTACATCATGGATCGTGGATATCTCGACTTTGGCCGACTTTACGCGCTGCATCAAACACCGAGCTTTTTTGTGGTGCACGCTAAATCCAACACCCTGCTTCGTCGCTCGGACTCAGCACCGGTGGACAAAGACACCGGATTGCGTGCGATCAGGGAGTCGCGCCACAGGGCTTCTATGCCAAAAAAGAACACCCGGAGAGGTTGCGGTTGGTAAAATTTTTTGACGCCAAAACCAACAACCCCTTCGGCTGATCACCAACCAGTTTGCCTTGCAGGCGCTTACGATTGCCAGTTTATACCGTTGTCGCTGGGAGGTGGAGCTGTTCTTCAAGTGGATCAAAGAGCACATGCGAATCAAGGCGTTTCACGGAACATCGGAGAATGCGGTGAAAACCCAGATCTGGATCGCCGTTGCTGTCTACAGCCTGATTGCGATTATCAAAAAACGCATGCAGATCGACTAAAATCTCCACACACTATTACAGATTTTGAGTTTGGCCCTTTTTGAGATAATGCCCATAGAACGGATTTTCACAGATAACGATCGCTGAAATCAAATTACTACTTCATCCATCAAAAGGAAATTGTTAGAAAGTTAACCGGACACTATTGCGGCCATTTAAGAAAGAAATGCAGAATAAAAGAGGATGTACATCCATAGAAATCATCTATAATATTTGGTTATCAATATCATGCGTAACGCCTACCGGTATAAGGGAAAGGTCAAAGCCGTGCTGGTCCGGTAACAGGAAATTTAACCACCTCGAAATAGGCAGGGGTTGTTTAGGCATGGTGCGCAGTACAAAAACCTTTTAAAAAAAGTCGGTGATCCGCTGCGAGCCGTACGCGGGATGCTCCCTCTTGAACGCCAGCGCATGCTGACGTACCTTTTCGGCTATCTGGCTCTTCCTGCAGATTGGAAGCTTGGGTTCATAGAACAGCAGCTCTATCTAGCCGAATGGCCTTGATCCATCTCTGGATCGAATAGAGGCTGATCCCGAATTGCTCGCCCGCCAGATTGAGACGAGCCCTCCCTTCGATGTAAAGATTGAAGATTCACATCCGAAACTTTACCGAAAAGGCCAAAAAATAGCTCTTCCATTTAGTCGGGGCTGCGTGTCACTTGGACACGCTTGCCCGCGGATTGTCCAATCTCCGTCAATCGATTATTATGCACCGAGAGTGTCCCTTAATTCCCTCAGATCTGCATGATCGTTAACTGACGATTAGAAAAAAGGTTTCAGCCCTTCGAGGCGACTAGACATCCAAGTAGATCAAACTTTCGTTTATGACGATGTTTCTCTTTCGCAATTCATTCACGAATTCCTGCGCCGGCAGCATGCTCTCGACTCCATCAACGCCTTTTTTTAGCGACAGTCCTCTCGCCATCATCTGAGCGCCTACAGACATGGGGATGCCTACATTCTTGGCGTAGGCACGCATACCGCCCCAGGTTTTCATGGGTGGGTGCGTGGTCACGAAACGGTGCATTACGCGGTTTTTTCCGGTCCAACCGCACACCTCAACATGGACGGAGTAGCCCCAAACTTTTGTCTGTTTTCCCTCGGGTACATTGGACAGATAGTGCCGAAGGAACTTGTCTGCGGAGATTTTCTTGCCCTCAAACTTGATTGGATCCTTGGAAAAGATTCCATAGGAATACATGACGCGACACATAGCCATCGCCTCAGGAGGAAAGCAGCCTCTGATGCAAACCCGTTTTACGCCAGGGATGTTCTTGGAAAGTGTCCTTGGCTCACCGTGAGGCACGTAATATGTGGTTTGAGTGCCTATTGGCTCAGGGAAATGGACAACCCTTGCGCCTGAAAAAGGTGGATTGTCGATGAACTTTCCATTCTCGTAATAGACGCGATCCTTGGTCTTCGGGTCGAACTCCCACAGGATCACGTGAAGCAGTCCTGGAGAATAGGCTATGCCCCGAAAGGCGGCGAAGTCAATCTCGATGCTTTCCACCTTATCCAGCCTTTCGCTGCCGAGCTTAGCAAGGATGTTGGTGATGCCGGGGGTCATGCCAACTCCACCTACGATCGAGATGCCGGCTTTCTGTGCTTTATCGTTGAGAGCGAGAGTCTCCTGGTGAGGGCTGATGAGGTCCAGCATATCGACTCGAGCTTTTATCGCAGCCCGTATAGCGTTCTCGCAGTAAATGCGAGGAAGGCCGTTGGCCACAATATCGTAGCCGGCCATTAACTCAGCCATCTGGGAAACATCGTCGGCATTGACCTTCACGGCCTTCAGGCGCTTGTCGCGAGCATTCTTAACGAACATCTCGGCCCTCATTAGATCGATATCAGCGATTGTAATCTCACTAAAGTCACTCGTTTCAATCAGGTCGTAGGAAGTCTCAGTGGCCATGGCACCAACTCCGCCTAACACCAAAATTTTCTTCATCGGGTTGCCTCCTTAAAAATTAGTGATTTTCAATTATCCGTTGGCTACGGCGGTGTACCCTATTGTTTGGAAAGCCTGATGGTCGGGCTAAGCTCTGAATCGGTTTTTGATTTTTTGTGGTTTTATGTGAAGCTTCAGGCTGCCTCGGCAAAGATATAAGGCAGACCATAATAAACCTCATCCGGAGTGCGGCCGTCAAGAGCGGAGTGTGCACGCTCGTGGTTGTAAAAGCAAATCTAGTGCTCCAGGCCCTGACGCAGCTCGAAACCGGTGCCAAGCGAATGGTAGGTAAAGGTCGCGCTGTTTAATGGTCCATCAGAGTCGTTCGACGAAGATGATGTCCTGTTGTGTGGCTCAAGCCCGCGCTGCCGGGACTGCCGGGTATGTGGACACGGCTTTGTGACGGCCTATTTCGACGGTGTCCGCGGTGCGGTCTATCTCAAGCGCTTTCGCTGCCCGTAGTGCCGGTGCGTGGTGCGGC
>FWPV01009994.1_pt1 | contig 15754 bp, 11 predicted proteins | sample 2228371 | NCBI WGS metagenome assembly FWPV01 (sample SAMEA103939776, study PRJEB20133) | metagenome | reverse complement strand
CGAAATGCCGGCGTTGTTCACCCACAGATCGATCCGCCCTAGCCGCTCGGCAGCAGCGGCGGCCAGCGCCTCAACGTCGGATCGCTGGCTAACATCGCATAGCACGCCGCTCACCGCCAGGCCGGCAGCGCGCAGGTCGCGTTCGGCGCTGGTTAGATTGGCGGCATTGGCTGATGAAATGACTACCTGTGCCCCCGCCTGGGCCAGCGCCTCGGCAATAGCCCGCCCGATCCCTCGGCTTCCCCCGGTGACAACGGCTGTTAGATTGCGCAAATCGGTCGGTGTGCGAGCCATGACATCCTCGCTGAAACAAAACAGGCGACTACAACAAGACTAGCGGCGACGCAGCGTCAGCCGGTCGCCTTCGCGCACAGCCCGAATCGGCGCGCCACGCAGAGCTGCGGGCAGCAGAAGGTGACGCCGGTACGGACCAATTGAAATAATGAGTTCGTCGTTGCTGGCGCTGACACTCAGATCGTCGCGGTTAACGCCGGGCAACAAGAGCCTGATATAGGGGTCGTGGGCCGGGCCATACTCGATCGGCGCTGGTTGCGACGTCGGCGGCACGAATAGCGTCTGGCCGATACGAACCAGCGGCGCCACGTCACCCGGCGTTGCCAGATAGGGGAGACGCAACACCGATAGCGCGGGCCAGCGCGCCGCCACGGTTGCCAGCGCGGTCGCCTGTTCCAGCACTGACGCCACCAGCTCGTGACCATCACTGACTGCCGGCAACAACGGCCCCACGATAAGAGCATCAAGGTTCAGGCCAAATAGAGGGAGCGCTGGCGCGATCAGCGCCGCTTCGCGCAGACCAGCCTGATCGGGTCGCACAACCAGACGCGCGCGCACCCGCCTGGGATCAAGCGCAGCATCGCGCAGTTGCTCGAACGTCACCCGCGCCTCTTGCATCTGGCCGATCTGCTCAAAGGGCAGCAGATTTGCCGGCAATGCCGCGCGGGCCAGCGACTCGCTCGACTGGCCAGGGCCGCGGTCAAGACCGAACAACTGCCGTATCATCCAGCGGAACGTGTCGGGCACGGCGAGCGCGCGCAGCAGACTGTCGGGCGAGCCGGCATCCACGCAGATCAGATCGTAGCCCCGGCGCGCATGGATCGCCAGCCGACTTACAGCCAGGAAGATCTCGATGCCGGGCACCATCGGCAGATCATTGCCGTCAATGGGCGGCCCGGGCAACGTCAGGCGCGCGCGCAACTCGTTCCAAACAGCATTCAAATCAGGCAAAGCCTGGAATGTCCACAGATCGAGCCGTTCGGCAACCGGGGCAGGCTGGGCATTGGTGGAAGCGCCGAGGAGGGTTGCGCAGGCATGAGCCGGGGTCAGGCTGGCCAGGAGCGTAGATTGTCCCTGCGCTGCGGCGGTAACCGCCGTTGCGGTGGCCGCCAGCGCGCTGGCGTCACCGGCAAAGATCACGATCTGGGTGGAAGAAGGCCACATCATCCAGCATCCTAATACATAATGCGCATGCAACGATAATGATATGCTGTTCAGCAACAATTATATACGCAAAGATGCGGCTTTCCGTCATTCATCATGCGCTCACCACCGCCCGCACAGACACAACAGAGCTTCGCTGTTCGTCGTGATCTTGTAACCCAACACGATCTCTGCAATCGGTATAATGCAAGGTACGACCGGTGAAGCGCTTCACCAATGGAATCATCAGCCAGCATTCGCGCGGAGTGTCGCATGTCACCAGTGCCGATCATCGCCTCACTACTGCACTACGCTGCCAGTGACCCTGAACGTCCATGCCTGATCGTCGATCGTCAGACGCTGACCTACGGCCAGCTCGCGGGCGCGGTGGCCGGTTGGGCCGCCCGGCTGCAAGCAGCAGGGGTCAGGCGGGGCGATCGGGTTGCGCTGGCATTGCCCAATACCCCGGCTTTCATCGCCGCTTATTTCGGCGCTCAACTGGCTGGAGCGGCAGCAGTGTTGGTCAATCCGCAGTATCGACACGCCGAACTGAGCCACCTGCTGGCAGATGCTGAACCACTGGCAGTCATCGCAACCGATGCGAACGAAGCCGAATTGGCGGCGGCGATGCCGGCGCCGCAACCGCATCTGATCAAGCCTGAGCACAGCACATTCGGCGCGGGAGCCGCCGATCCGACAGTGTTTCCCCTGCCCGATCCGGCTGACATGGCGCTGATTGCCTACACATCGGGCACCACTGGCCGGGCCAAAGGCGCCGTGCACACCCATGCCAGCCTCGCCGCCAACTGCGACGCTGTGCGCGCAGCATGGCACTGGAACGCCACCGACCGTCTGCTCTTGATGCTGCCGCTCTTCCACGTGCATGGGCTGGGCGTTGGCGTCCATGGCACAGTGCGCAGCGGCGCCAGCATCGAGTTGCACCCACGCTTCGATGCCGTCGTCGCCCTGCAGCGCATGACCGATCCTGCCATCACGCTCTTCTTCGGCGTGCCAACAATGTACGTCCGCCTGATCGACGCTGCCCGACAACACGGCGCTCCAGCTCATCAGTTGCGCCTGTTCGTCTCAGGATCGGCGCCGCTTAGCCCGCAAACGTTTGCCGACTTCGTCACCCTCTTCGGCCAGCCCATTCTGGAACGGTACGGGATGACAGAAACCGGCATGAATCTCACCAATCCTTACGAAGGCGAACGACGCCCCGGCAGCGTTGGCATGCCCTTTCCCGGTCAGGAAGCGCGCATCGTTGACCTGGCGACCCGCCAGCCATTGCCGCCCGGCCAGATCGGTGAGATTCAGGTGCGCGGCCCTCATCTCTTTCGTGAATACTGGCGCAATCCTGCGGCCACTGCGGCGGCATTCACGGCAGATGGCTGGTTCAACACCGGTGATCTCGGCCTGGTTGAGCCTGATGGCTACTTCCGCATCACCGGTCGCGGGCGCGATCTGATCATCAGCGGCGGCTACAACATCTACCCCCGCGAAGTAGAGGAGGTGCTGGAACAACATCCGGCAGTCGCTGAGTGCGCTGTGTACGGCGTGCCCGATCCGGATCTGGGCGAAATCCCGGTAGCCGCGGTAGTGACGCGAGCCGGCGCAACGGTGAGCGCTGAGGCGTTGATCGAGCATTGCCGCGCGCAGCTCGCTGCGTACAAACGCCCGCGCCAGATACGTTTTATGTCGAGTTTGCCGCGCAATGCGCTCGGCAAAATCCAGCGCCATACGCTATCTGCCACTTCACCCGCTGCGGGGGAAGGGATATGACAGACCTGAATGATTACGAAGGCGATCCGGGCGCCGATCGAGAACGACTGAGTCAACTGCTCACCGATCAGCTCGAAGAGCTGGCGCGCGAGATCCATTCGCGCGACCAACTGACGCGCGCGCGCGCCGCCAGTCGCCTGGTAGCGCTGGATGTCGATCCCGAACTGGCCCTGCCGGCGCTCAGTCACCGTCGTTATACCGTGCGCGAAGTGGCTGCGGAAGCGATCGGCTACAGCCAGAAACCGTTGACCGAGGCCGTCATTGATGCGTTACTGGCTGCTATCGATGATCCCAAACCGTTTGTGGCTGCTGCGGCCATCCGCGCGCTTGGCCGCCGCCAGGTGATGACGGCGCGCGAGCAGATCACGGCCTGCCTCGACGACCCGGAACCGGCTCTCGTCGCTGCGGCCATTGTGGCCCTGGCCCGGCTGGGCGATACCACCCTCGCCCTCACGCTACCCGATTTTTTGGCCAGCCCGCATCTGACTATTCGCATTGCCGCCGCCGAAGCTGCCGGTCTTCTGCACACACCGGCGGCAGTGCCCGGCCTGCTGCAATTGCTCAGCGATTGCGTCTCGGCCTGGCACGAAACCCAGCCGCGCATTCCCAGCCGGGCCGCCAGCATCGCTATGCACGCGCTGGCCAGATTGCGCGCTCGCGCAGCAGTGCCGTTGCTGATCGAAATTGCCCGCTATGCGGTCGGATTGCGCACGCTGGCCGTTCGCGCGCTGACGCAACTGCAAGCAGTGGAAGCGGCGCCGGCGATTGCGCCCCTCTTGCAGGAAGAAGGCAGCCATCTGTTGCGTGAAGTGATCCGCTTTCTGCACATCGCCGGTTATCGCGCCGCCATGCCGCAGCTTCGCAGAATGCTGCAACAGCCTGAACATTATCGCCGCGCTCTGCTCATCCAGATCATGCACGTTCTGGCTGAATGGGAAGACGCAGCAAGCATCCCGCTGATGGCGCAGATTGCCTCCCATCATACCAACCCAGACGTGCGCCGCTGCGCCGAGCGATGCCTGACCCGCCTGCAGCAGGTCAATGGCAATCCGGGAGCGCTTAACGCAGACCATCCCACGCACCCGCCTGACATGCTTGTGTCCGAACAATTGAACCAACGGCTCCAGCAACGGCGCCAGCGCATTGCCAGATTTGCCATTGACAGCGTGGTTGAAGGCGTTGTCTTGCGCGTCTTGAGCTACGGCGCGGTGATTGACCTTGGCGGCGCCGAGGGCTTTGTGCATGTGCGGGAAGTCGATTGGCGCTGGATCAGTGATGCCCGCACTGCATTATATCCCGGGCAGGCAGTGCAGGCGGTGGTGATTGGCATCGACGAGGCGCGCCTGCGGGTGAATCTCAGCATGCGCCGCCTGACCCATGATCCATGGCTGGAAGCCAGCCAGCGATTTGCCGTGGGCATGGAGGTAACGGGTTGGGTGGCTGGCATTACTCGTTTTGGCGTCTTTGTGGAACTCGCGCCAGGCGTGCAGGGTCTGGCTCATACCAGTCAGCTCCCAGCTTCACCGCGCCCGCTGGCCGAGCGTTTCGCGTTAGGAAGTGAGGTTACTGCCGTCATTCTTGCGATTGACAATGAGCGGCGACGAATTGCCTTAGCGCTGCGCGATCAGCAGTCGGTTGCCACATGACAAAACCGCACATCAAAGATGTGCGGCCACATGGTGGGGACGATGGGAGTTGAACCCACACGCCTTGCGGCACATGATCCTAAGTCATGCGCGTCTGCCATTCCGCCACGTCCCCGCTGGCGAGTATAGCATAGCCGTTTGATTCGGGCAAGAGGTTGCCGGGCCAGTTCGTGACGTGATATACTTGAAGGTGTCGGTATCGATCGACTTCCCCTCCATCGCGTCGTCGTGTCGTTGTCACGCAGTATCGATCACCAGCAGGAGCCGCCATGAAAGCCGTAGTGATGGCCGGCGGTGAGGGCACCCGCCTGCGACCGCTCACGATTAATCGTCCAAAGCCGATGGTGTCGCTGGTCGATCGACCGGTGATGCAGCATAGTATCGAGTTACTCAAACTGCACGGCATTACCGATATTATCATTACAGTGCAGTATCTGGCCAATGTCATCCAGGATTACTACGGTGATGGCAGCGCTTACGGGGTCAATATCACCTATTCGCTCGAAGAGGTGCCGCTGGGCACCGCGGGCAGCGTGAAGAACGCCGAACATCTGCTCACCGAGCCATTCCTGGTCATTTCGGGTGATGCCCTCACCGATTTTAATCTGTCACAGATCATCGAATACCACCTTTCTTCTGGCGCTACCGCCACTGTAACCCTTACCCGAGTCGCCAATCCGCTTGATTATGGCGTGATCATCACCGATGAGCGCGGACGAATCCGGCAGTTGCTCGAGAAACCGAGTTGGGGCGAGGTATTTTCCGATACGGTGAACACCGGCATCTACGTTTTTAACCCCGAAATCTTTAGCTATATCGAGCGCGGGCGAGTCACCGACTGGTCGAAGGATGTTTTTCCGCGTATGCTGCACCGCGGCGACCGCCTGTACGGCTACATTGCCAGCGGATACTGGACGGACGTGGGCACGATTGAAGAGTACATGCGGGCGTGCAGCGATTACCTCTCCGGGAAGGTGAACCTGCCCCGCATCGGGCATAACGTCGGCGGCGATGTCTGGATCGACCGCGACGCCGAGATTGCCCCCGATGCTCAGTTGCACGGCCCCATCTACATCGGCCATGGCGCAAAGATCAAAGGCGGAGTCATCATTAACGGCCCTTCAGTGATTCGCGATTACACGATCATCGATGCGCGAGCGAAGATTGATCGCTCTATCATCTGGCGCAATTCCTATATCGGCGAGCGAGCCGAGCTGCGCGGCGCAATTGTGTTGCGGCAGTGCAATATCCGCTCACGGGCAATGATCTTCGAGGGCGCCGTGATTGGCGACGGCGTGCAGATCGGCGCCGGCGCAGTGGTGCAGCCGAACGTCAAGATTTGGCCCTCGAAAGAGGTTGATGAAGGCGCTACCATCACTTCCAGTATCATCTGGGGCAGTCAGGGGCGGCGGGTGCTGTTTGGCCGGTATGGAATTACCGGCCTGGTCAATATCGAAATTACGCCTGAGATGTGCGCCCGCCTCGGCGCGGCTTACGGCGCAACCCTGGCCCGCGGCGCGACCGTCACTATCAACCGTGACGCTCACTTTACCCCACGCATGCTGAAACGGGCGATCATTGCCGGCCTGCCCTCTGCCGGCGTGAACGTGTGCGATCTGCGCAACGTGCCCATTCCCATCGCCCGCTACTACACCCATGCCAGCGGCGCTGCCGGCGGCATTCACGTGCGCATTTCCCCATTCGACAACCGGGTCGCTGAGATCAAGTTCTTCAATCACCTCGGTCTCGATATTAATAGCGCTACCGAACGCAAGATCGAAAATACGTTCTTCCGCGAAGATTACCGCCGCGCCTATCTCGATGAGATCGGACGCATCTTCTACGGTGAGGATGTCGAGGAGACCTATCGGGCCGCTTTCATGCGCGCGCTCGGTCAGGGCAACGCCATCGGCAAAGGGTTTTCGATCGTCATCGATTACGCCAATACCAGCGCCAGCGCAGTGTTATCGGCGATCTTGCGCCACATGCAGGCCGATGCCGTTGAGTTGAATGTCAACCTCGACGAGCGCATGGTCTTCCAGACCAGTGCTGAGTTTGAGGCTGCTATGACTCGCCTGACCAAGATCACACCGGTCGTGGAAGCTCAATTTGGGGCGCGCCTCGATCCCGGCGGCGAGAAGATCTTCCTGATCGATGATCGGGGGCAGCGCCTGCATCCGTTGCGCGCGCTGGCCGCAATGACTGCGCTGGCGCTGCGCGCCCACGGCGGCGGCATCGTGGCGGTGCCGGTCACTGCCCCGCGCGCTTTCGAGCAGATTGCTGCGCGCTACGGCGGAAGCATCATTCGGACGCGCGCCAATCTCGGCGCACTGATGAATATGGCTGCCGAACGACCCGATCTGCTCTTGTTAGGCGATGGCACCGGCAACTATATCTTTCCCTCCTTCTACCCGGTGGCTGATGGCATGTTCGCTATCGCGAAACTGATGGAGTTATTGACCCTCAATCAAACCACCTTGAGCGAGGTGCTGGCCGGTCTCCCGCCCTACTATCTCTGGCAGACGCGCGTGCCCTGTCGCTGGGAAAGTAAGGGTAAGGTGATGCGGATCCTCAATCAGCAATACAACGAGCGGAATAGTGAACAGATTGATGGCATCAAGATCGAACTGGGCCAGGAATGGGTGTTGATTTTGCCCGATCCCGACGGGCCATTCTTTCACGTGATTGCCGAGGGTACCAGTGAAGAACACGCGCGGGTGTTGACCGACAAGTACGCCGGATTGGTTACCAGTTTGCAGTAATCGCACAGGTGTGAGCAGAGGAGGGCGTTATGTCGAACCGGTCACAACAGGGTGATCCGCTGTACACTGCGATTGAGCAGGCAGCAGTGCAGGCAGGCCGGTTTGGGTATGGGTTGCTGCGGTTGCCGCTCGGCTTGCTGCCGACCCAGAGTCGATCGCACATGGAACGAGCATTGTATGAGCTGAGTCGCGGTTTTGCCAGTCTGCCCGGCGATTTTGCCCGCATCGCTGGCCGCGAGATCGAGCGCTGGGCCAATGGGACTCCGGCGCCGCGTCACCCTCCGCAACCGGTTCCTGAACAACACCTGACGGTCGTGATCGAGCCGGAACCGGCGACCGCGCCCGATTCCACTACGGTAGCTGCAACCTCATCGGCGCCGGAGGCGGCAGAAGAATTGATTGAAGAAGATGTGGCCGAATTGCTCACGGATGAAGTATCGAGTTCGATCGTTGATCTGGAACGACTGGTTGCCGAACCGCCCAACGTCAGTATCACCTACATCGAGTTTGATCCGCCGGGAAGTGACCTCGACGGCGAGTTCGTCGTGATCACCAATGCCACCCATGCCCCAGTCGATCTGACCGGCTGGACGCTGGTAGATGAAGGGGAGAAGCACACCTACACCTTCCCGCATTTTGTGCTCGCCGGCGGCGCTGAAGTGAGGCTCTGGACGAAAGCCGGCGTTGATGATGCCGCAAACCTGTTCTGGGGATCGCGCCGCCCGATCTGGAATAACAAGGGCGATACTGCCGTCTTGCGTGACGCGAATGGCAATCTGATCAGTCGTTATACCTATGCGGGGAGTTTGTAGGTGTGAGCCAGTTTCCTGCCAGCGCGAGACGCTTTTACGGCGTATCCCTGCCGTCATTAACCAGAGGACGGCGTTCATGCGACAGCAGGCAATCGCGGGATGATCGCACCGCAAGGGCGCAAAGTTCACACTGATGGATCTTCGATTACGCTCGTTCGCTCCGGCATCCGTTCGTTCTCGGCCAATAATGGTAACCTGTCCAGCAATAGCGCTTGCGAGCAGAGCGAAAGGATGGAGCGGAAAGGCCAATGAAAACGCAGCATCTCGTTCATCGCCACGAGTTGACGATTGTTGGCGAGGCGCGGACAATGGCTGAGACGGAGCGGAAGCAGGAGCGAAGTCAACCGCTTCCTGGGAACAAATATCTGAACCCTTATTCAGGCCAGTATGCTGGCAACGAGACATCATCGCTATGAGTGAACCATCACTGGTTGGTCAGACGATCGGGCGGTTTGAGATCCTCTCTGAGCTGGGGCGTGGCGGCATGGCCGTGGTCTACAAAGCGCGCCAGACCGATCTCGATCGAATTATCGCACTCAAGGTGTTGCCGCAGAGTCTGACGGTTGATCAGAGCTATGTCGCGCGCTTTCGTCAGGAAGCGCGCAGCGCGGCCCAGCTCGAACATCCGCATATTATGCCGATCTATGAAGTCGGTGAAGTGGCCGGCTATCATTACATCGCAATGAAGTATATTCAAGGGCGCACCCTCAAACAATTGCTCGAACAAGAGGGCGCCTTGCCGGTCAAACGCGCTGCCCAGATCCTGGCTCAGGTAGGCGAGGCGCTCGATTATGCTCACCGTCAGGGGATCATCCACCGCGACATTAAACCCTCGAACGTAATGATTACCGACGAGGGCTGGATCTACCTGACCGATTTCGGTCTGGCCCGCGGGATGGGGGGCAATACCAGCGGTTTGACCGTGGCCGGTACCGTTATGGGAACGCCGGAATATATGTCGCCGGAACAGGCGCAGGGCTTGCCCAATGTTGGCCCGCCAACCGACATCTACGCGCTTGGTGTGATGCTCTATGAGTTGCTGACCGGCGCGTTTCCGTTCAAAGCTGAAACGCCGATGGCAATGCTGGCTGCGCGGCTGGTGCATGCGCCGATCCCGCCGCGCGATGTGCGCACCGATCTGCCGCCGGCAGTGGAAGATGTGATCATGCGCGCGCTGGCGCGCAAGCCGGAGGCCCGTTTTGCTTCGGCAGGCGAGCTGGTCGCCGCATTGCGCAACGCTGTCGGCATGAGCGAGAGTGAGCTGAGTCGCCCCCTGACTCCGCTGCGCGGAATGCCGACGCCTGGCGTCGGTCAAGCTGCCTGGTCAGGCTACACCCCCACCGCGCCGGCGACGCCGCCGCCAGGCTATGCCCCCACCGCGCCGGCGACGCCGCCGCCGGTTTACGCGCAGACGCCCATGCCGCCAACAGCGCAACCGTACCAGGCCGCGCCGCCCAATCCGCTCAACGTGCCGGCGCTACCACCACGCGCCGCCAAAGGAGCGCCCCTTGGCATCATCGCTGGCGTCGGCGCGTTGTTGCTTCTCGTCCTGGTTGGCGGCGCAGTATTCTGGTTTCTCAACCAGGAACAGCCGCCACAGGTCAGTCCCGCTGCCCAGTGGCTTGCCGATGGCGACAAAGCGCTCCTCCGCGCTGGCGGCATGGCCGACGCGATCGCGGCCTACCGGTCGGCGATTGAGGCCGATCCCAGCAATCTGACGGCTCAGACTCGTCTCGCCTGGGCCTTGCTGGCCAATGCCGACTGGCCCGAGGCGATCACTGCGGCAGAACCGCTGGTCAAGGCCAGTGATCCGCAGGCGCAAGCTACCGGACACAGCATCATCGGCTATAGCTATCTCCAGCTCGGCAACATGGCAGAGGCGCGCGCCGCCAGTGATCGCGCCAGCGCTATCGACGCTGCGACTGCTATCGGTTATGCGCTCCGCGCCGCCGTCCTGGCCAGCGAAGCGGCAGATCGGCGCGACGACGCCGTGATGAACGACGCCTTCGCATCCATTGGTGAGGCTGAAGATCGTCTGAGCAACACAGATCCGCTGGAACGCGCCTTCGCCCAGGCCTTGCTTGGCGCTGCCTTTGCGCAGGAGCACTATCTGCGCGGCGATCCGAATGTGCTGGAACAGGCTATCACCAGCCTGGAACAGGCCATCGATGCGTACCCTGCGCTGGCCTTTTTCCACTATGAACTGGCATCGATCTATGTGCTGGCCAGCGACTATCCAACTGCGCGATCCGAATTTGCTGCGGCAATCGATCTCGATCCACAATATAGCCCGGCGCAGGCCGGAATTGGGATCATGGACTACCTTGCCAACGATTCGGGCGCCGCTCGCAGCGCATTGAACAAAGCGCTCGAACTCGACCCCAATCAGAGTCAGGCGCTCTTCGGGCTGGGACGGCTGGCGTTTGATGAAGGGGATTGGGCGCAGGCGATCGACTACTTCCAGCTGGCAGTTGATGCCAATCCCCACCTTGCCATCGCTCATGCCTATCTTGGTGAAGCCAACCTGTTTGCCGGCTACAACAGTCAAGATGCGGTTCAGCAAGACAACTTCTACCGCAATGCCGAGAGCGCCTATCGCGCTGCCATCGCGCGGAGTCCCTTCATGGTCTTTGCCCACAATGGTCTGGGCTGGATCCTCCAGTATCAGGGACGTTACGCCGAATCCGTTGCGGCATTTAATCAGGCGCGCCAGATTGATGACAGTGAAGCGGAGATCTTCAACGGCCTCGGCTGGAGCCTCTTCTTCCTTGACCGCTATAGCGAAGCCGAAGAACATTTCAAGCGCGCCATTGAACTGCTGCCATCCTACGCCAGCGCCTATTTCGGCCTCGGTCGCGTGTACGAAGAACAAGGGCGGCGGGCCGAGGCATTGCAGGCGTTTCAGGAAGTCAAGCGACTCAAGCCGGATTACGCTGACATCGATGCTGCCATCGCTCGTGTCTCCAGATAGGAGATAGAGAGGAAGTTGAAGTGTCAGCCCACACATTGTTATTGATTGGCCCGCCGGGAGCCGGCAAAACCACCATCGCCGCCCACCTGGCGCAGACAACCGACATCGCCATCATTGCCACCGGCCACCAGTTGCGCGCCGAGATTGAGGCGCAGAGTCCGCTTGGGCGTCAGCTCGAACCCCTGCTTGAACAGGGTTATCTCGCGCCTGACTCAATCATGACCGAGTTGATGCGGGCGTGGCTGAACGCTATACCGCCAGAGCGCGATTGCCTGATCGATGGCTATCCGCGCAGCGTGAACCAGGCGCTGACGTTGACGAAATTGCTGGCAGAAAGCGGACGGCGAATCGATGCAGTGATTGTGCTTGATCTCAGTGAGTCAACCATCTTGCATCGGCTGGGCGGACGACGAATCTGTCGGATAGCCGGGCAACTCGATCGAACGCTGCATGTATCGGAAACCGAAGCGGTTGCGCGCTGTCTGGCGCAGGGCGGGGTCTTGATCCAGCGCGATGACGATCGGCCAGCGGTGATTCGCGCTCGGCTCGAGCTTTACCAGCGCGAAATCGAGCCTATCTTGCAGTTTTATGCCGATCAGGGCGTGATCCATCATATCGACGCCGAACAACCGGTCGCCGCGATTGTCAGCAACATTCAGGCAGTCCTGGCATCCCTGCGATGAAGAGACAACCGCGATCGGATCACCCGCCAACCGCGCCGATTGACAGAGCGGCAAGCTTTCTCTACACTACAGAGTGCGATCCTCGGCAAACGAACGGAAAAGGAGTAGTCACCATGACCATCGAGCGCCCGGAAGCGTTCGTCTTCTTTGGCCCCCAGACGGTCGTCGGCCCTGAGCTGAAACCAGGCGACAAAGCGCCTGATTTTACCCTCATCAACAGCAAAATGCAGCAGGTAACACTGGCCGATTTTGCCGGCAAACCGCTCCTGATCAGTGTTGTGCCCTCTCTCGACACCGGAGTATGCAGTAAGCAAACTACTCGCTTCAACCAGGAGGCTGCGCAACTGGCCGGCCAGGCCAATTTCGTCACTGTCAGCGCTGACCTGCCCTTCGCCCAGGCCCGCTGGTGCGGCGCCAACAATGCCGATGCCATCCAGACCCTGTCGGATCACCGCGATATGAGCTTCGGCGCGGCGTATGGCACCTACGTGCCGGCGTACCGGATCGAACAACGAGCCGTGTTCGTGATCGATGGCGACGGTGTCATTCGCTACAGCGAATATGTGCCGGTTGCCGGGCAAGAGCCAAACTACGACGCGGCGCTGGCAGCGCTGAAAGCGTTACTCTAACTCCCCCGATTAATCCACCCGTAGAGCCGTGGCCTGGCGTGGCTCTACGGGTGGACAATGTGCGGTACTTGCCGCAGGTGCTCCCTTATGCTATACTGCCCGTCGGCATCTGTGCGGTGCCAAATACACACACCCTACGGCGCAGTCGCTCCTGCTGGTATGCACCGGTTCAGGCTGCGAGATACGACGGGTGGAGGTGGTTTCGACCAGGCATAAGGAGCAAACGAACGTATGACACAGGCATTACCACGGGTAGTAACGATTCGCGAACTGTTGGAAGCGGGCGCCCACTTTGGTCATCCGACCAATCGCTGGAACCCGAAGATGAAGCAGTACATCTTCACGGCCCGCAATGGCATCCACATCATCGATTTGCAGAAGACGGCGACGGGCCTGAGCCGGGCCTACCAGTTCATTGCCGAGCTGACTGCGCGGGGCGAGAAGATTCTCTTCGTTGGCACCAAGAAGCAGGCTCAAGAAGCCGTTATGGAAGAGGCAACTCGTTCGGGGCAGTATTACATCAACCGGCGCTGGCTGGGCGGCACGCTAACCAACTTTGTGACCATCAAGCGCCGTCTTAAGCTGCTCGCCGATTTGGAAGAGCGCCGCGATCGAGGAGATTTCGCCAAATTGACCAAGGCGGAAGCCGCCAAACTGGAAGAGAAGATCGTTCGCCTCAACCGGGTATTCGCTGGCTTGAAGGGGATGGAGCGACTGCCGGGCGCTATCTTCATTGTTGATCCGCGCAAGGAAGAACTGGCAGTGCACGAAGCCGTCAAAGAGGGCATCCCAATCGTGGCCATGGTTGACACTAACTGCGATCCCGATCCGATCGACTATGTCATTCCGTGCAACGATGATGCCATCCGTGGCATTCGCCTGATGACCAGCAAGATTGCCGATGCGGCAATCGAAGGAATGCGGCAACGCGAAGCAACGCAGAGTGAATAGGTGGATGACCCTTGCTCAGACAGACGACTCTGTTCGTCGATCGCGAGCCGGTCAATGCGCACCTGTCGCGATAGCGCGCGCATCATAGTTGCGGGGGGGCGCCATGCCCCTCCGTCGCACGATCCAAACTGGAATAGCAACGTAGAGGAGCAATACTGTGGCAGTATCAATTGAACTGGTCAAAGAACTGCGAGAACGCACCGGCGCCGGGATCAAGGAGTGCAAAGACATTCTGGAACAGACCGGCGGCAACATGCAAAAGGCGATTGAGATTCTGCGCGAGCGCGGGATCGAAGCTGCGGCCAAGAAGGCAACTCGCGAAGCCAACGAAGGGTTGATCGGCGTCTACGTGCATTACGGCTCGCGCATTGCCGCCATGGTCGAACTGAGCTGCGAGACCGATTTTGTGGCCCGCACGGCTGAGTTTGGGCAACTGGCCAACGATCTGGCGCAGCACATCGTCGCGCTCAATCCACGCTTCATCAGCGCAGCAGAGGTGACCGACGAGATGGTGGCAGAAAGCGGACAGTCGCGCGAGAGCTTCATCGAAGAGACGGTATTGCTCGAGCAGAAGTTTATCAAGGATCCGACACACACCATCGAAGAGAAGATCAAGGAGGCGATCGCCAAACTGGGCGAGAATATCGTTGTGCGGCGATTCGTGCGGTATGAAGTCGGCGCCTGAGCCTCAGGCATGGATGAAATAAACAAGCCCATGCAACAACCAAAATATCGCCGAGTCTTGATCAAACTGAGCGGTGAACAGATCAAGGGCAACGATGGCGAGGTAGTCAGCTACGATATGCTCGACTACCTCGCCCAGGAAATCGGTCGGGTTCATCGCCACGGAGTTGAAATCGCCGTTGTGGTTGGCGGCGGCAACATCTGGCGTGGTCATCGCGCCATCGAGCGCGGGATGGACGCGGCGCAGTCGCACTACATGGGCATGCTGGCCACGATCATCAACGCGCTGGCGATGCAGGATGCGGTGGAACGGCAGCCGTCTCGCCCGGATTTCGCGGTGCTGATTTACCCCGTGGTCTCCATGAGCGAGCCGTGGGGACATGCCGGTTCCCGGGACAATCTCACCGGCGGCCATCCCTCGGCGGAACTCGCGGCATTTCTCAGTGGGGAGAAGCAGGTGAATGCCGGCACGCCACCCATGTTCCTGGTGCATTCCCTGACGGATACCGTGGTGCCCTGGCGCAACAGCGCGGAATTATTCCTGGCGCTCAGGCGCGCGGAAGTTCCCGCGGAACTACACCTACTGGACCGGGGAGAGCACGGGTATGGCATGGGAAAAGGGGATCCGGTGATTGGCAGGTGGCGGGCATTCCTGGAGCGGTGGCTGGACCGGCGGGGCCTGCGCTAAAGGTTTTTCCGCAACCTGCCGAAAAGAACCCATGGAATCGCGCAGCGAACGCGGTTCCGGCCGATGCAAGGAGGCAAAGGCCTAACGACACGGAGGATCAACGTTATGGGTCTTCGCATCAACACCAATGTCGCGGCCCTCAATGCCGCGCGCACCCTGCGCAACAGCACCCTCGACCTGAACCGCTCCCTCGAACGCCTCTCCAGTGGACTGCGCCTTAACCGCGCGGCGGATGATGCCGCCGGCCTGGCGATCGCCGAAGGGTTCCGTTCGATCGTGCGGGGCTCCAGGGTCGCCAGCCGGAACGCTCAGGACGGCATCAACCTCGTGCAGACGGCGGAAGGCGCCCTGACCGAGGCCGCCAACGTGCTGCAGCGCATCCGCGAACTGGCGATCCAGGCGGCCAACGGCACCAACAGCGATGCCAACCGGACGGCACTGGATCTGGAAGTGCGGCAGTTGCTGGGCCAGATCGACGTGATCGCGCTGGACACGGAATTCAACGGCATCCATGTGCTTAGCGCGGCCCAGACCATCACGTTGCAGTCCGGCGCGCAACCCGGCCAGACGCTCAACATCGTGGTTCGTGGCGCCAAGACCAACGACCTGGGTGTCAACTCAGTCTCCATCTCATCCATGGCGCTTGCCGTGTCCACCATCAGCACGGTAGACATTGCCCTGCGCAGCATCAACAACCTGCGCGCTGAAC
>FWPV01009993.1_pt1 | contig 15755 bp, 27 predicted proteins | sample 2228371 | NCBI WGS metagenome assembly FWPV01 (sample SAMEA103939776, study PRJEB20133) | metagenome | reverse complement strand
CCTGCAATGGTGGGGGACAGCCGGGAAAGACCGGCATGGGCAACCGACTATCCAGGTTGAGCGAGGGGTGCGTATTCGATACCACGCACAAACCACGACCACTCAGAGGTATTTCCCATGTGTGAGCATCGAAACAAAGTTGGCGACAATTACGGCCTGACCTGCCTGGACTGCGGGGCGGTGCTGGAAGGCTACGGCTATCGGGTGCAGAGCGAGACCTGCCGGCATGTCTGGCTGAAAGGTGAGAGCGGGTATGAGTGTATGTACTGCCTTGAATGGCTGAACGAAGAGACCTGGCAGATGTTCTACGGAAATCCCATCGGCGTATGAACGCCGATTTTCATTTTTCCCCACGAGGAGCGAAAACCATGCTGGAAATTCAACTGATCGGCAATCTGGGCAAAGACCCGGAAGCGCGCTACACCCCTGACGGGGTGCTGGTGTGCAGTTTTCCGGTGGCGGTCAAGACCCGCAAGGACGAGACCGTGTGGGTGGACGTGAGTGCCTGGCGGGAGTTGGGCGAACGCTGCCACCAGTATCTGTCGAAGGGGCGGCAGGTGTTTGTGCGGGGTGTGCCTGCGGTTGAAGCCTACACCCGCAAGAACGGCGAAGCGGCGGCCAGTCTGAAAGTAACCGCCCAGGTGGTGCAGTTTTTGGGCAGCGGCAAGACCGAAGGTAACGGCGAAGAACTGCCGTACTAGTTTATTTGCATTCTACCAATCGAGTTTGAAACAACCTGTTCGACCGGATGTCGAAAGGGCGGAGCGTGGGAGATGGACAAACCCATCTGTGAAAACTGTGGGGATGTAATCGAAGGCGAAGCGGTCTGGCTGAGAGAGCCGGACGGAAAGCCTTTGCGGGTCTGCCGGGACTGTGCCAATCCGGAGTTTGGCGGACTAACGGCTGACGAACTGGACGAGTTAATTGCATTTGAAGCGGAAGTGCGCGAGCGGGAAGAGCGCAAGTTTGAAATCCTCTTCCGGCTGGAAGGGCTGCCTGCCGATGACCCGCTGTGGGCGGAACTGGGAGAGCGGTTGGGGGTGAAGTGAACGATGACCAGGCGGCTGTGGCAGACCCCGCCGGGGTATTACTGGAAAGTGGTGGTTGACCCGACCCGCAAGGGGGACGAACCGGGCATCTTCTACGGCGGGCATTTCCGCTGGACGGACATCGTCCTGCCGGGGTGGGATGAGGAAGCCCGCAAAATCCCATGTCCCTGGCCGAGCGGGACGGTGTTCGAGAACGTCAAGACCGGCGAGCGGGTGGTGATTCGGCAGGGCAAGGTCGTACGGGCCGAGAGCAGCAGCGCGGTGGAGTTGAGACAATGGACGGGTGTATCCTCGGATTGATCTTGTTTGTGGCAGTGGTGCTGTACTTCACGCTGGGGCTGCGGGCGAAAGCGGAGCCGTACACCCCGCCGCCGGAGCGGCATGTGGAGGGGCGCAGCCCTGACCCGGCCGAGACCTACCGGAGGGTGAAGGGGGCGGTGGATGAGGTGCAGGGCCGCTGGCTGGGGGGTAGATACGGCGATGAGGTCATCCACCTGCACCTGCCGGGCCGGGCGGAGATTGCCCGGCACGATTCGGACTTGCGGCGCAGCCTGTGCTGGCTGGAAGAAGAAGCCGGAGCGGTGGATGTGGTACTGCACTACGAGGGCGAACCTGCGGTAGACCGGCGGGTGCGCTGGGACAGGCTGGAGCGCAGCCCAGATGGGAGCATCCGCCGGGCCGAATGGCGGCGCGCAGCGGCGGGCTGCCTGCCGATACTGGCGTTAGCCCTGATTATCCTGCTGGTTGGAGCATTGGTCTGGTGAAGCGAGTAGTGATTATCGTCTTGCTGATGTTGAGCGGGTGCGTGAGTGCGCCGGATGTGTACACGCCGCCCGACCCGGCGGCACTGCGCGCCACCGCCCAGGCTGCCGAAGCGCTGGCCGGGCAGGTCGAAGAGCAGGCACGCGCGACTCAGGCGGCGCAGGAAACCTCCCTGCGGCAGACCGCCGAAGCGGTCAGGCTGGAAGCCACCCGGCAGGCGGTCAGCCTGGAAGCCACAAAGCAGTACCTTGCTCTGGCTGAACAGGCGTATCAGATGACGGCCACCGCCGAAGCCGTGCGGCGGCAGGCCGAGCGGGAAGCGCAGGCGCAGCGGCGGGAAGGCATCCTGCAATTACTGGCGCTGCTCATCCTGCTCTTGACGCTGCTGGCGCTCGGCGGGGTGGTGGTTGTACTGGTGTGGAGAGCGGGCAACGAGTGGATCGCCTGGCAGTCGCGCCGCAGGCAGTTGGTGGAGAGCCGGGCGGGGACGCTGCTCTTGGTTGCGGAAAACGCCCCGCCGGTGCGGGTGCAGGTCATCCAACCGGCCCTGCCTGCCAGGCTGCCGGATGAAGGGGATGAGAGCGAGACCGAACCGATTCCCTACTCGGTGGACGGGAAACTGGTGGGCTTCATCCAGCGCAGGGCAGACACGCATAAGCGGCTGGTGCTGCGCTTGCTGCGGGAGAGCATCCAGACGGTTGGGGCGCAGTCCAATCGTATTCCCGGCTGGCGTGAATTGGGCTGGAGCGCCGAAGTGTGGACGCAGGCGGTGCGGCTGTTGTCGCGCTATGTCGAGACCCGGCCGGGCAAGGGGACGTATCTGACAGGGGAGTATGAGACCCTGCAAGCGTTGTACTATGGGGTGGGAGAACGCCGGGCAGCCCTCTCCCCTGCCCCGCTGGAGTGAGTGGAATTGTTCGGCGAACAGAACGGCGAACAGGACAGAACAGAACGGAACAGGGCAGAACAATGGAACTGGACAACGAACTGGTCAAATTCAATCCGTATCGCTGCAAGGCCTTGGGGCTGACACCGGTTGAGGCGCGCTGCTTGAACTATGTGCGGCTGCACACCCCGCTGCACAGCCGGATGAAGCAGACCTTTCTGGGAGTGTATGAACGCTTGGAACGGCGGGGGTTGATCGAGATGATAGCGGGCGAGTGGCGGCTGACCGAAGCGGGCAAGAGCAAGATCCGGGTGTTATTAGAGGGCAGATGAATGAGGCGGTTTGTGCTGGTGCGGGAGAGCGACCCGAGCGGAGTGAGCGGTACGGGTGTGGTAGCGGAGGGAGTGGAGTTTTCGGACGGGATGGCGGTGTTGCGCTGGCTGCGCGAGCCGTATGGGTTGAATGTGTACTTGAAGATGGAAGATACGCTGACCGTGCATGGGCATGGGGGGGCGAGTTATATCGAGTGGATTGACGGAGATGGATATGGACAAGACGGAATGGCGGGTTTATCGGCTAGACGACAAGAACGATTTAGCAGCGGCGATTGCACTGTACGAGAAGCGCAAGGGAGTGAGACCCCGCTATGCGCGGGTGAGTGAGAAAGCCCCGGCGTGGCTGGCGGCTCTCATGCAGGAAGTGGATGGCTTGGAGATTGAGCGGGCCAGCAGTCTGCTCTCGTTCGATGTCTGGCTGACACATGAGAAGAAAGCGCAGCCGCAGATGTGTTTGTTCGGGGAGGCGGGATGATGGGAAAAGTGATTACGGTTGCTCACCTGCGAGAAAATACCGGCAAAACAATCACGGCGATCCAGTTCGCCTACAATCTTTCTCTTGAGGCGCGGGTACTACTGCTAAATTTTGGGCGGGCAAATCATCTAAAGAGATATTTTGAAATTGAGTATATCTCTCCTCTCGCCGATTATGAGAAGCTGCTAGAAGGGGGATTAGATTTTGCTCACCACTTGTCTTCTGTTAGCCCCAGACTGTGGCTAATTGACTCGAGTGTAGAAAAAATAATCAAAGTAGGGGAATTATTCAGAGAGCGAGTTGATGAACTTAAGGAATTATTAAGCCGGAGTGGATTTGAGTGGGTAATTATAGACACTCACCCATTTCCCACGCACACGACCTATGTGAGCATGGCAATTTGTGATCATTTACTGATTCCGACTACGAAAGATTTTTTAGCGTTCAAGACAGTTGGGCATACCCTGGCGGCGTATGAAAGTGTTCGTGAAGATGCCGAACGAAAAAATGTAAGTATCTTGCTGACCAAAGTAAGGAATGATGATTTAGAGGCAGAGGACTACGAGCGATTCGAAATGAAAGAGGCGGTTATTGGAGAGATTTCGATGGAAAACCAGGACTTGATTGGACTGGGCTGGCAGGGGTTATCTCCGGGGCGGAAAGTACGCATTCGAACGAATTTTGAGTATAGGAAGGCTATTCAACGCTTCTTGACGAGATTGAACGAGGAGGTGAATGGATGACAAAAGTCATCACGATTGCGAATCAAAAAGGGGGAGCGGGAAAGACCACCACTGTCCTCAGTCTGGCTCACGGCTTGGCACTGCGGCGAAAAGAAGTATTGATTTTGGATTTTGACCCGCAAGGGCAGAGTGCCAGTTATCTTGGTCTCAAGCAGGAACCCGGTATTTTCTTTTTGCTGATGTCATCCATCAAACCGTTAGAGAAAAATGAGTTAATTCTCCTACGTCAACAAGTGAGGGGGACGGGTCGAGCGAATTTGTGGATCATACCGGGCAGTCAGGAGACTGCTGTAGCGCAGAACTCTCTATCTGCACTGGATAAGCCGGTTTCGTTCATTCGTGAGGCGATTCAGGTTTTCATGCGCAATGGGTTGGACTACATAGTGATGGACACCAGTCCATCATTGGGCGGGTTGCAAGAGCGAGCGATTTGGGCATCCGACTTTGTGATTGTACCGGTGGCGATGGAATTTGGCTCGCTGGAAGGACTGAACAAGACCGTAGGCATCATGCGGAATTTGAAAGAAAACAAAGGCTGGCGGGGGTCACTGGGTGGAATACTGCCCACATTCTACGATGATGTAACGCGGGAGACGAAAAAAATTGAGGAAGACCTGAAAGCAGGATTTAGTGAAACGGTATTATCGCCGATCCACCGAGCAACGGTATTTCGGGAATGTATTGCCGAAGGGCAGACTGTTTTTGAAAAAGCCCCAACAAGCCGAGCCGCACAGGAATATGCGTGTTTAGTGGATCAAGTGTTGAAGTGGTAAGTGAGGAAAAGAATGGCAGAGCGTAGAACATTCTGGGCTGGCAAAAGCCAGGAAGAAGAACAGACTAACACAAGGGGGACTGTTCCTTTGGCGTTGCCGCAGATCAGTGTGGTGGATCTGATAAAAGGTCCCAAGAAGCCGCGTAATCGGGCGTGGGAAAAGGTACATCGAGCCAAGACCTTCCGCAGCGTGCCTGAGGAGGTAAGCGCAAGAGTATTAGCGATTGCCGATCAGGTGGGCGTGACGGCGGATGAGGTGGCAAGGGCATTTCTGGAGTATGGTCTCTTTTGCATGGAGCGGGAAACCCTGACGATTCAACCCAAAGTCAAAGGGACACGTATGACGCTTTACCCGCTTGATAGTGGCTGGACGAAACAGAACGGTTGGGTTGAAGAAGGGTGGAATCCTGTTCCAAAGGCAGTCAGTCCGAGCAAAAGCAAGCGTAAGCAGAAAGGGGAAGAGCCGCGGTTATGGGCTTCCCGTGTGGCTTACCGCTTACCCGATGAGTTAGTCAAGCAGGTCAAAGAGAAAGCCGACAGGTACAATGTTCCTGTTGGGGAACTGGTTGGGCTGCTGCTCAAGCACAGCGCAAACCGTTATGAACAGGGTGTACTGCGGCTGACACCTTACCCAAAACAGGATGCACAGGCACGATGGGACGAAGGGTAGTCATCATGGTCGAGGAAATTATGATGTTTTTTATAGCCCGAAAAATCAACGTCAGCGGTATTGCTGACGTTCCGCTGACCTCCCGCTTACGTTCCGCTGACGTTGACGCTGACAGCGACGCTGACGTTGTCATTTCAGGAAGCCCTGCAAGCCCTTAGTTTTTCATAGGTGGCTATGTCAATATCCCCCTGATAAACAAAGCCCATAAAATGGCAAATTTCGATTGTTACGAAAATAATTGAAATCCGATTCCCGGAGGTGAAAAGTGAGCATTGATAACGGCAATACGGACAATTTCGGCCCGATATTGGACGGGATCAGCATACCGGACACGGTGGTGCTGCCGCCGGAAGTGGTGATGCTCTTGCCGTGGATGAGTCTGGCGGAGTTGAAAGTGGTGATTGCAGCGGTAGCCCGGCTGATGCAAGTGGGGGGTGCCGAGCCAATCACGCTGACGGAGTTTCAGGAATTGACCGGCTTATCGCGAACCGCGGTGCTAGATGGCATTGAGCGGGCAATAAAACGGGGATTGCTAATGCGTTTTGAGATGACCGGTTACCGCGGTCACACCATGCACGTGTACGAACTGAAGCCAAGATTTATCGGTAGTAATTTCCTACCGATTACGCCCCTTAAAGCAAAGCAAAGCAAAGTTAATGTTGTTGAATCAGATTCAGAATTAACAACTACAAACTTAACTTTGCTTAACTTAAGCGAGCGCGCAAAAATTTTGCAAAAAACGCCCGAAAACGAGGCCAAAAGCATGCTTTTTGTGCGATTGCACAGAGTTGGAATTTACGCAAAAACGGCCCGTTTTTTGGTGGACAATTTTCCGCCGGAACGGATCGAGAAGTGCCTGGCGCTGTATCCCATGGCAGTCAAGGCGGGACGGGCAGATGGTCCCGGCTGGCTGGTCAAAGCGGTCAGCGATTCGAGGTGGGATTTGGACATCGAGCAAGCAGACCTGGAAGAGCGGATTGAGGCGAAAGCGCATCGGGAAAAGGTTGAGGTAAAACCGGCCAAACCGCAATTGCCCAAGAGCGTGCTGGAAGACCTACGAAAGATTGGCTGGAGTGGCGGGACGGGAGAATTGCTGAGTTATTACCGCAGTGAACGCAAAGCCTTCAAAGCCTGGCTGGATTGGGCAAAGAGTCAGCCCGTAGAACATGCGGCGGCGCGTTTCCTGACCGGCTTGCGTTCCGGCACGTTGCCGCCGGTGGTCAACAGGTACAGCGACAATCGCCACAAGTACATCGAGGGCGAGTATGGCGAATTTGTCGAGCATTAGGCAGCTGCAAGAGCAGTTTGGCAGTGAACTGGTGGCAGCGTTGGTGCAGGAGATACCGCTGGCCGACCTGGAATCGGCTTTGCTGGACGAGAGCAATCCGCTGGCGAAGGACTTGCAGACGGCGGTCATGGCAGCGGTGGATGCGGGGCGCAGACTGGCGCGGCAGATTGTAGTGATGGCGTTGGAGCGTGTCCTGCGGGAGAGAGGCCATGACCGCCGATAAGTTTCTGCCGATGGTGGGCAAGATCATCCGCCATACCCGGCGGGTGCAGCGGGAGTTGGGACCGGGACATGCCGAGATGGTGTATCATCGGGCCTTGCTGCACGAGTTACGGTCAAGCGGGGAGACGGTGCAGTACCAGCCGCGCCTGAATGTGTGGTATGGCGGGCAGGTGGTTGGTGAGGTCATCCCGGACTTGGTGGTGCGGAAAGGCCCGGTGGCGGTGCTGGTGGAGTGCAAAGCGGCAGGGCACTTTGAGCAGGCAGATTTTGACCAGATACGGCGTTACCTGCGTGCGTATCAGGGCGAGGCGATGGGACTGCTGTTGGGCTTTGGCGGGGAGCGGTTGGAATTTCGGCGGGTGCTGGTTGAAAAAGCGGTAAAATCTTGAAAACTGGGAGGTTGCATGAAGCGGTACAATCAGGTGATTCTGGACGGGCAGATGAGCCTGAGGCGGGTGTACGCCATCCGGGGCGTGCTGGCGGTGGAAGCCGTCCTGACCACCGATTTGTCGGTGCTGGGCGGCAGTCACCGGGTGGTGTGCGAGAACGACCTGGCGTTGGAGACGCTGGCGTTCGTCCTGGTCGGGCGGGCGCACCGCGAGGCCCTGCACGCCACCGTACACGGCTGGCTGTGGTCTGCGGATGAGCGGGCGCATGTGGTTGCCCGTGAGGTGGTCTTTCATGTTCCGCCGCTCTTGCGGGAGCAGGCGGTCAATGTCATCAAGCAGTTACGCAAAGCCGAAGGTGGACTGCCGGAGCGGGTGGCGGTGAACGGCTGGCAGGTGAGTTTGCGGGAGATGCTGGCGGATGTGGTGGTGGAGGGCGGGCTGGTCTAGCGACCAGCGGGGGCGGCCTAACGGCCTGGCTTACGGCACAGTGCGCCTTGCGCCCCGTCACCGCTTGTCCCCTAACGGGGACTGCGCTCTTGGCGTAGCCGCCTGCGTTCGGGGGCGCTCCGGCGCAAGCGTGCCTGGTGCGGGCGTAGCCGCCCGTTGAATCTTTGCGGAGGTGCAGGATGGACTACCTGATGCGGTTTTTCAGAAATCTGCTGGTTCTGGTGCTGGTCATGGGCGGGATGGTGCTGGTCTTACTGCTCACCGGTCAGCATGAGGTGGTGAAGATTTTGGGGTCAATGGTCGAGGTGTACGATGGGCTGGGTATTTTGCCGTTCGTGCTGCTTCTGCTGGTGTTGATGGTTTTGCCCAAACCGAAACGGCGCAGGAGAGATTGAGCATGATTTATCGAGCGATTGTGAACACATTAATCCCGCCGGTGGACTACCCGGCCAGTCTGCTCATCAACCGCAGCGATTGGGGACAGGTGCTGTGGGCAATAAAGCAGGGTGTGCCGCATTACATTCGGCACAGTGGTACGGCCAAACTGCTGGGGGTTGAGCCGCAGGACGGGTTCTACACCCCGCAGGTAGGCGATGTCTATCTGGTGGTGCGCTTGAAGCCGGGCATTGCGCCGAGAGGGGTAGAAGTCGAGGCAAGCCCTGACGACCTGGAAGTGTTGAAAGTCGAGGTACTGTGAATTTCATGGCGGGTCAAATCCAAATTATTTGGGTGAGAAAATGATGAGTTTTGCCTTTCGCAAGCATGACTACAATCTGGACGAGTTCGAGCGCTGCCCGGAACATGGCTGTATCGTCATGCGGGTGGTGGCCGAGGCCAAGCCGGTCTGCCTGCTGGACTGGCTGAACGAGAATGCTGCCGAACGCACGGTGCGGGATGTCATCCTGCGCGGCAGGGGCGAGTACGACCTTCCGGCGGTGATACTGGACAACGGCTTTCTGCTGCCGGTCAAACGGGCGGTGGATGTGGTCACGGGCAACCCGCAGGGGGAGGTCAACGAGAGCGTCTTGGACTGGCGGGTGACCGACATTCTCTACCTGCGGGGTGAGAATCAAGAGGGGGTGGCGGTGGAACTGCTGCCGGACGGTTCGGAGGCGGATGACGACCCCGGCTTCTTGCTGTATCTTGACCTGCAAATCTTGACTTACCTGCTGTTCGATGCCGAGATTCGCAAGTACGAGCCGTGAGGTAAAATGCCCGTATGCGCCTCATCCGCAACGAGCCTGACCGGAATATCCACCGCTGGTATGTGGTGGGGGTGCAGGCAACCTTACTGGAAGAATGGGCGGTGGTGTGCGGGTGGGGCAGTCTGCGTTCGGGCTATGAACGCTGGCGCTGTATCCCGTGCGAGGATGAAACCCACGCCCGCCAACTGGCGGAGCGGATTGCCCGGCGCAAGATTCGGCGCGGATACCGTTTTTCGGCGGGGTGAGGACGGGTGCGGCGGGGAAATCTTATGCGGGCTATTGTTTCGGGAAAATATAGGGGGGTTGCACATGAATAGCCCGCATAAGATTTTGTGAGAACACGGTCATGGTACGCTTATGACACAGAGCAATGGTACGCTTTCAACCCGCACAAGGGCGATTCGGATTGAATTATGGCGGCGAATGGAAACCGCCGTGCAGATACTGGCAGAGGGGGTTTGCTTGCGAGCGGAAGTTAAGTATCGCATGGGTCTTTCAAGCGGGGCAATGGACAGGCTGACGAAGGCACTGCTAGAACAGGAACTTATCGAGCAACGCTTTTTCGGGAGCGGTCAAACAAAATACGCCGTCCTGCGCCTGACGGACGGTGGGGTGGTGTTTGCCGCAGAACTGGGCTGTCCCATCCGCCGGTCAGGGTGGGACATTCTGGTACAACGGCACAATGCCGAAGAACACGCCCATCACGCCTTTGCCATCCTGCTGTTTGCCTACCATGCCCGCAGACGGGACTGGCGGGTGGAGGTCTGCCCGGAGGTGGATAATCCGCTGGTCGAGCCGGATGTGCTGGTTGAGAAGGACGGCGAGCGGATTTATGTCGAGGTGGAGACCCTGCGTAACCCCCGCAAACGCAGGGACGGGGCAGATAACACATGGGTGCGGAAGTGGATCAATCAGTACAACTTCCAGCGGCGGGTGGCGGTATGCACCCTGACACCCAAGCGGATGCAGGGTATCCTGCGTTATCTCAAACCCCGCTTTGCGGGGGTGGCCACCGAACTGACCACGCTGGCAAAACAGCCGGACAGCGACCTGTGGCTGGAACGCTGGAATCGCGGGTAAGGGCTTGACAGATATAATCTTGTGTACTAGACTATAATTACACAATAGAAAGGAAGAGTGTAATATGCTAGTTCGTACACAAGTATTGTTTGACGAAGACACGCTGCGGAAACTTAAAGCCGCTGCCGAAGAACAGGGGCGCAGTGTTTCCGATTTGGTACGGGAACTGGTGGAAAGCGGACTGGAACGCCAGCGTCAGCAGGAATTACAGCAATTTGAAGCATTGCTGGGCAAACTGCGCCAGATTCGGGAAGAAAACGCTGCGAAGTACGGCGTAGTCGAGCCTGACCTGTTGGAGAAAGTGCGCGAAGAACGCAGCCGGGAATTGGGAGAATTGTTATGGGGGTGATTGTCCTGGATGCCAGTGTGGTCGTGCCGTTGATGATGTCTCATCCGTTGTCTCAGGCAGCGGAGCGGTGGATTCGCTACTGGAAACGGGAGTATTACCGGCTGGTTTCGCCGTGCTTCATGCCGGTGGAGGCGGTTTCTGTTATACGACAAGCGGTATATGGTGGAAAATTCAATCAGCAGCAAGCGCTCGAAGCGGTGGACATCCTGATGGCGATGGGGATTGAACTGGTCATGCCGGGCGGTGAGGTGTTACAGTCTTCACTGCGTTGGGCGGAGCGATTGGGGCAGAGCAAAGCCTACGATGCCCAGTATGCGGCAGTGGCGGAGCAGTACGGAGCGGAGTTGTGGAGCGCCGACCAGCGGCTGGTCAATGCCCTGCAAGCGCAGGGGGCAGGGTGGGCGCACTGGATTGGGGAGGTGTGAGGTCTATGGCGACCATCACACGCAAAGGTTTGAAACTGGCAGCCCGCAACCTGGCCGCCTTGCCGGGTAAAGCGGTCATGTTCCTGCTGGAAGCCATCCTGCGCCTGCTGGCGGTGGGTGCGCTGGTGTTGGTGCTGGCGGCTGGCGGGGTGGCGTGGTACTTTTACGCCGTCAAGGCCAATCAACCGATGCAGATTGACCCGCGCTTTGCCAGGACACTGCCGCCGGAAGGGATGACCTTCCGGGAGTTCTGGCAAGACCGCTTCGCCGGGTGGGAGAAGATTGACAAGGCAAGGTATGAAAGCGGGTTGTCGAAAAGCGATGATTCTTGTCGTTTTGCGAAGATCGTCTTATTCCCGACTTATCAAGTTCTGTCACCTTTCCTGCGGGTGTATTTCGTGCGCACCCAGCCCGGCACGACAGAAGCCGAGTCGTGGATTCGTGGGGCAAAGGGCATTATTGCACCGGACGATCTGCCGTTCCTGGATGCCTGGTGGTGGCAGATCGAGAACGAATCGTGGTGGGCTTGGGTAACGGCGTTAGGGCGTCCGTGCCAGTTACCGCCGCCGCAAAGACCGGCGGCAACCCCCTGACCTTGCAGTTTTGTAAGGGGCTGAAAAATACCACTTGCGAACGGAAAAATAACTTTGTAGAATAACAAGCGAGGAACGGGGCATGCGGCTCCGAGGGCACGAGAAGCCCGAAACGTGAGAACGCTGTTTGTATTTAAGCGGCTCTCCCCAGTCAGGGAGAGCCGTTTTGTGTTAACCGGAGGTGAAGCGTGGAAATCAAACTGTCAACCGTCAAAAAAGCGTTAGTCGTCCTGCTGGTGGTCTTTGCGGCAATCGCCGCCGTGCGGTTTGTCCTGCCGATGTTCAACACCGCCCAGGCAGAACCCGAACCGACCCCCGTCCCGGACGGACGGGAAGCGGCCATCGCCGGTCTCACGGCGTTGTTTTCAACCGATGTGACCACCGGCTACGATGCCTGGCTGCAATCGGTGTGTGCGGTCTCTACCGAGAACGGCTGTGCCTTTGCGGAACTGTTCACCAATTGGGACAGGGTGGTGGAGACAAAAGCGCGCAGCGAGTACCGGGTGCAATCGGCGGAACTGCGCAAGGATTTGGGCGAGCGGCAGGTGTGGATGGTCACGGGGACGATCCGAGACCTGAACACCGGCGAGGAAAAAGGGGGAGAAATTCCCGTGCTGGTGGTGCGGGAAAACGGCGAGTGGAAATTCGACCATTTTCTGTTCGAGCAGGAATTGCAGGCATTGGAGGCTGAACCATGAAGCGGGTGGTGTATGTAGTCTTGTTTTTTGTTCTGCTGGCGGTGAGTGTTCAACCGGCCAGAGCGGGTTGGGGCGATTTCTTTGACGAAAACGGCAACCTCAAACCGGGCGTGGTGGATTTGGGCGAGCAGAAAGTCCCGGCGGACTGGATGCCGGATGTGCCTGCGTGGGTGCCGGACTGGATTTATGACGGGGCAGCGACCTACCACATGTACGCCCTGCCGAGCGGGGAGAGCGTCTTGCTGCCATCGGCCACGACCCTGTTCTTTATGGCGATGAACCCGCGCGAGTCGGGGCTGGTGGATGCGAACGGGCAGATCAATTCCGAATTGGCTTTGCGGATTCAGTCCGCCGGTCTGGTCGCTGCCGGTGCGAATGCGGGGGAAGTCTTGGCGGCTCTGTTGGGGGTCTATCTGAATGTACCCTACACCAAAGAACTGGCGGATGCGGCGATTCGTGGGGAGAACGCCTGGTCGGTGCTGAAAGAAAGCGATGTGCAAAATCTATTTAATATTCTACTTGGCGCGATCAGAGATGACCGCAACCTGTACCTTGCGATGCTGCTGTACTCATCCTGCCAGAACTCGCCGACCGGCTGTCCGCAGGCCCTGCTAGACGAACTGCGGCGGCGGGGGCAATGTCCGCCGTCCCTGTGTCCGGACGGCAACATCCCCGGCAGGACACCCACGCCGGACAGGGTGGTGCAGAAATGCGGTGCGCCGAGCGTAACGCAGGGCAGAATCAGCGGCACGGCGGTCAAGACCGCTCCCAATTACGCCATCGTGACCGGGCAAGACCCGGAAAAGCGTGGGGTTGACCTGCAATTTAGCCTGACCATCGAGCCGACCATCTTCCGGTACTACACGCTGGAAGAGCGCAAAGAGGTCAACAAACGCTGTATTGCTCCTAACGGCAGCCTGGTGGAACTGCCGCCGCCCATCGAAGTCAACTGCAAAGCCCCCAACCGGTATGTCGAGCAGGAAGAAGAAGTCGAGTACTGCGTCCTGCACGAACAGAGCTTCTGCGAACAGGCGCGGGTGCTGGCTTCGGCGAGCCTGAAAAAATCCAGCCGGGACTGGATTTTGAACGACCTGGCCCAGTGGTATCCGGGGGCGACCCTCATCCGCCCGGACTGGAACTGGCGGTACGGGGCCAGCCAGGGCTGCGATGCGTCCAACACCTTCCGCTGGACGCTGGTGCAGGAAAAGGTGCAGATTCGTGACCCCGGCTTCTACGCCATGACGCTTTCGGGCATTACCAGCGGCACGCCGGTATCACAGTCCCGTTCGTTCCAGATACCGGCAGGCGAGTTTGACGCCTACCTGATGATGACCACCATCATCAAGTAAGGGGGCGGGATGAGTCCGGAGACGCTGCTCTTGCCTTTGGTGTGGGTCTTGAATGGCCTGCTGGCGCTGGTCTGGCTGGCGGCGGACAACCTTGCGCTGGTGCTGCTCATCCCGGCGCTGGTGTGGCTGTACCGGCTGGTGGGTCAGCGTTTGCAGGAAGCACAGGCGCGGCGGATGCGGCAGGTGCTGCTGCCCGCCGGCGGGCTGGCACTGGCAGCGGCGATGTTTGCGCCTAACCCTGCGCCGTATCTGGTGGCAGGGCTGGCAGGTGTGGGCGGTTTCGTGATGCGGGTGGACAACTACCGCCCGGACGAGTCGGCGTGGGAGACGATTCAGAACCTCATTCTGTACGCCCTGGTGGGACTGGGCGCACGGGTGTTGTTCTGGGCATTGGACAACCAACCGGCGGACAATCTCATCGCCGGGGTGAATTATCTGGCGGTACTGGCTTCTTTTGCGCTGTGGGGGATGCCGGTAGCGCAGGCGGGACTGCTCATCAAGAACCTGCTGGCGCACGCCCCGACCGGGGCAGACCCGCGCACGGTGATTGAACGGGCAAGGGAGCGGAGATAAGGGATGAGAGGAGAGCGCTGGATTCAGTTTCTTTCAGCGGTGAACGGCGAAAGTTTTGGACTATTGGTGGAGATTTTCCAAAACGCCGTACTGGAAGGGGTGGAGCGGTTGCATTTGCTGCTTTCCACACCGGGCGGATCGGTTTCATACGGCCTGACGCTGTACGCCTTGATGAGGGGGCTGCCGATAGAAGTGTGGACATACAACATCGGTCAAGTGGATTCGATAGGGGTGGTGTTGTACTGCGCCGGGAAAAGGCGGCTGGCCGCGCCGCAAACGCGCTTTTTACTACACGGTATCCGAACCCATCTGGAAGAGGGCAATTACACCGGCGACCAGTTGCGGAACATCCTGACCGAGCTGGAAAGCGACCAGCGCAATATCTGTCGAGTGCTGGCCGAGTCAACCGGCCAGACACTGGAAAAAGTCGAGGCGGATTTGTCCCGCACGGTGACGCTTTTGCCGGAACAAGCGCGGGAATATCGCCTGGTGGATGAGATCGTCACGGAAATCATACCCCCGCAAGCGCGGCTGACGACCATCTTTCTCAAAGACGAGAAACGGAGCGGACGGTTATACAACCTTGAATGGGAGCAGAGGTAGGCGATGCTGCGGATACTGGACAACGGCATCGAGAGCAGGAACGGCCACTTTCACGCCGCCTGGTGTCTGGTGGACGAGGACGGACGGCGGTACTACCGGGTGGCCGTCCTGCGGGAACTGACCGCCATCACGGACGACCCGCAGAACCGGCGGCAGGCGGGTGAGGGGATGCTCGGCAAGCAGTGGGCAGCCATCACCGGGCTGTACAACGCCGGGGTGAACTTTGTCTATTCGGCACTGGGTATCTTCCAGCCCGACCACATCGGAATCGTGCAGTTGTACGGAGCGGCGGTGTCCGCCGATTCGGTGGCGGCGGGGATTGGCAGAGCCGAGCGGGACGCGGCGGCGGTGGAAGCGACCCTGGCGGGCTTTGCCCAATCGCAATTGAGAGCGCCGGATCTGGACATCATCCGCTGGTATGTTGAATTTCTATCCAGCGCCAGGAAGCCGCTGGCGTTGCTCGGTCACCCCGACCCCAGAGTGAAACGGCGGGGGACGGGACGGGACGGCGCACTGCCGGAAGAAGCCGATGACCTGGCCATCGAGCAGAACGAAATCCTCTTTCGTGGGCTGGCAAAACTGCGGGAGAACTTTGTCTTTCAGGTGGTCAGCGACCATGTGCCGCGCAGCGAATTGGTGCGGGATTTGGAGCAGATGGCGCGGATTGCCAGCAATTACGCCTCACGGCGCAAGGGGAGCAAGTCCATCGGCTTTTCGGTGGGTATCCCGATTTTCAACGCATTGGCGCACGGCTATTCGGGAGCGGGCGGACGGGCAGACAGCCACGCTCACAGTCAGGCGGAAGCCTGGAATCAAAACTGGGGTGAGGCGGACACGGAGAG
>FWPV01008248.1_pt1 | contig 15757 bp, 14 predicted proteins | sample 2228371 | NCBI WGS metagenome assembly FWPV01 (sample SAMEA103939776, study PRJEB20133) | metagenome | reverse complement strand
CGTAGCGGGCGCACTGTTCTTTCACGGCGCGCGCCAGCGCCGAGGCATGGGCTTTCAGCGCGCGAATGCCGATCTTTTCCATAGCGGCTACTCCTTCCTGGCGACGATCCTGGTGACCACACTGTACCGCTGCGCGTGACGCGCGGCAATCCCGGCGCGTCCGCAGTTGCATCAGCGTTAGTGATACAGGCCCGCGAGCCATTGCCGAGAGGCGCCTGTGACCGCGTCGAGGTTCTGTCCGCTCTGCAACGCGCTGAGCGGATGCGCCATCCGTGTTCATAGAACCCTCTTGACAGACGCGATGCAAGCGTGTATACTTCTGTTGTCAAGTTTACTTTACAAATCGTCAAGTTTATCTTACTTTCACGCAGGAATGGCCCAATGAAGCAGGTTGTCAAACGGTACCGGCGCGAGATGTTCTTCAGCTCTGCTGCGTATGTCTTGCTGATCCTCATTTCGACTCGCCTTACCGCTGCCTTCCCGGATGCGCCCTGGCGCGCTCTGGTGGCGATTACGCCGGTGATTCCAGCGATCTTGATGGTGGTGGCTTTTGTTCGTTTCCTGAACGGCATCGATGAACTTCAGCAGCGCATTCAACTGATGGCAATCAGCGTGGCAGCGGGTGTGACCGGCTTGCTGACCTTTGCCTACGGCTTTCTTGAGCAGGTTGGTTTTCCCCGCATTCCACTGCTTTGGGTGTTTCCAATGTTGATCGCGTTGTGGGGGCTGGGCACGGCCTACTTTTCACGGAAGTACCAATGAAGAACCGGCTCAAGGTGTTGCGCGCCGAACGCAACTGGTCACAGGCTGAACTGGCTGAGAAGCTGGATGTCTCGCGGCAGACGATCAATGCCATCGAGACGGGCAAGTACGACCCCAGTTTGCCGCTGGCGTTTAAGATCGCCCGCCTGTTTGAGCTTACGATCGAAGACATTTTCTTTCCTGAAACGGATGACGGACATGAACTGTAAGACCCTATGCTGGCTGCTTTTGCTGGTTACGCTCCTGACCGCCTGCGCCACCCCACGTGATCCTGCGGTTTCATCGCCGACGCTGACCCTGGAACCCTGTGTGCTACTCGCGCCCCAGGGATTCCAGACCGACGCCCGTTGCGGCGCGCTGACCGTGCCTGAAGATCGCGCCAACCCTGACGGACGACGCATCACGCTGCGCATCGCTGTCATTCCGGCGATCAAACGCACTCCCGAACCCGATCCGCTCTTCCTGCTTGCCGGTGGCCCTGGTCAATCGGCCATTGAAACGTTCCCCGGTCTGCTGCCGTTGCTGGCTGAAATTCGCGAACGGCGCGACATCGTGCTCGTGGATCAACGCGGCACTGGTCAGTCATACCCGCTCCGCTGTCTCGACCTGACTCACCTGACTCTGACCGATGAACAGGCAATTGCGCAGTTGCAAAACTGCCCGCAGCGGCTGGATGCCGATCTGCGCTTTTACACCACCGAAATTGCGATGACCGACCTTGATGAAGTGCGCGCAGCGCTTGGCTACGAAACCATCAATCTGTACGGTGTCTCTTACGGCAGCCGCGCGGCGCTCACCTATCTGCGGATGTTTCCGACGCGAGTGCGCGCGCTCGTGCTTGATGCGGTGGTGGAAGCGGATTTCATCATGTTTCTCGATGCTGCCGCCGATGGTCAGGCCGCGTTTGATGCGCTGCTAGCCCGCTGCGATGCCGATCCGGCCTGCCGCGAGACCTTTCCGAACCTCGCCCAGGAGTTTCGCGCTCTCCTCGCCCGTCTGGAAGTGGCTCCGGCTACGATCACTTTGCCGCATCCGCTCACCAATCAACCGCTTGAAGTGACGGTGACGTCGCGGCTGGTGACCACGATGGTATTCAACGCCCTCTACATACCAGACCTCGTCGCTACCCTGCCGCTGGCTATCACGATCGCCTATCGGGAAGAAAACTACATTCCCCTGATTTCAGCAATCTTCATGGTCAGCGACGGTAATCATCTGTACGATGGCATGTTCTACGCTGTCACCTGCACTGAAGACGCTCCGCTGATCGATCCCGCCGAAGCCGCCCGCCGCAGCGCCGGGAGCGTCTTTCTCGACCGAACCATCGACTTCACCGCGATCTGCGCCGCATGGCCACGCGGCGAAGTCTCTGCCGCCTTCCGCGCCCCGGCGCAATCAGATGTGCCGACGCTGATACTGTCCGGCGCCGCCGACCCGATCACGCCGCCGTATCACGCCGAACGCGCGGCAGCCCATCTCAGCAATCATCTTCACCTCGTCTTCGCCAACATGGGGCATGGCAACCTGGCCAACGCCTGCGCCGTCACTATCTTGCGCGATTTCCTCAGCGCCGGATCACTCACCGGCCTCGACACATCCTGCGCCGCCGGCGTCCAGCCGCCGCCCTTCTTCGTCAATGTTCATGGCCCGCGCCCTTAGTTTCTGAGGTATGACAGGCGCGATCGATGTCGCGCCAGAAGCAGATTGCAGAAAGCATAGCGCCTATGATCCAGGTTCAGACCCTTTCAAAAGCATTTGGTTCGATCAAAGCGGTACACAATGTCTCGTTCTGCGCGCCAGATGGCCAGATCACCGGCCTGCTCGGCCCCAACGGCGCGGGCAAGAGCACCACGCTGCGCATGCTCTACACCCTGCTCAAACCCGACAGCGGCGCCGCTCAGATCGATGGCTTCGACATCACCCGCGACCGGCGTGAGGTGCAGCGCCGGATCGGTGTGCTCGCCGACGCGCGCGGCCTGTACCCTCGCCTGACCAGCCGCGAGAACATCCGCTACTATGGCCGGCTGCACGGTCTGGAGGGTGAAGCGCTCGAACGCCAGATTGATCACCTGCTGGACATGCTCGATATGCGGGCGATCGCCGATCGCCCCACCGAGGGCTTTTCAACCGGTGAACGGCTCAAGGTGGCAATTGCGCGCGCGCTGGTGCACAACCCGCACAACATCCTGCTCGACGAGCCGACCAACGGTCTGGATGTGATGAGCACCCGCGCCATGCGCCAGTTCATTCAGCGCCTGCGGGAAGATGGCAAATGTGTGCTGTTCACCAGCCATATTATGCAAGAGGTAGCCGCCCTGTGCGACCAGATCGTGATCATCTCGCGCGGTCAGGTCGTAGCCAGGGGCACGCCCGACGAATTGCGGCATCAGACCGGACAAGCGAATCTGGAAGATGCCTTTGTCGCCGCTATCGGTTCGGCAGAAGGATTGGAATGATGAAACGGATTTGGGTCATCGCGCAAAAAGAAATCACCGACCACCTGCGTGATTATCGCAGTTGGACGACCGGCATCTTCTGGGCCTTGTTCGGCCCGCTCCTGCTGGGCGCGCTCATTCTAATGATCGGCAACTCGATTCGCGAGAGCAGCCGCGAGCCGCTGCGATTGCCGGTCGCAGGCGCAGAACACGCGCCCAATCTGGTCGCCTTTCTCCAGCAGCAGCAGGTCATCATCGCAGCCGCGCCCGCCGATCCAATCGCGGCAGTGCGTACCGGCGACATCAATGTCGCCCTGATTATCCCGCCGGAATACAGTGAACAGTTCACCACCGGCAGAACAGCGCGCGTCCAGCTTATCTTCGACAGCACTCGCCAGGCCGCCCAGAGTGACATTCGCCAAACCACTCGTCTACTCCAATCGTACAGTGAATACCTGGGAATGATCCGGCTCAGCCTGCGCGGGATCAGTCCAGAAGTGGTGCGGGCAGTGCAGATCGAAGAGCGCGACACCGCCACTCCGCAGAGTCAGGCGCTGATCTTTGTCTCAATGCTGCCCTACTTCATCATCTTTGCCATCTTCAGCGGCGCCGCGCCGCTCATCACCGACGCCACTGCCGGCGAGCGCGAGCGCGGCTCGCTCGAGCCACTGCTCATCAATCCGCTGCCGCGCGGCTGGTTCGCAATCGGCAAGATGCTCGCCGCCACGCCCTTCGCCACGCTCAATCTGGTGATTACGCTGGCCGGTTTCGCGGCCATCTTCCGCCTGCTGCCGGTCGAGGAACTGGTCGGCGTGCCGATCGAGCTGGACACCGGCGCGTTGATCGCCATCGTTCTGATCTGTCTGCCAATCGTGTTGCTGGCCTGCGCTATCCAGACCTTTATCGCCTCATTCACCAGAACGACTAAAGAAGCCGGCACATACCTGCCCTTCGTCGGCCTGATTCCGGCCCTGCCCGGCTTTGCGCTCGCCTTCCTGCCGATCAAGCCAGAACTGTGGACGATGCTGATACCCACCTTTGGCCAGCAGATTCTGATCAACCAGTTTCTGCGCGCCGAACCGGTCGCGGCGAGCAACATCATCATCTCGGCGCTCATCACCCTGATCGTTGTCATCGTGATCATCTGGGGCGCTGTCAGACTCTACGAACACGAACGGATGATTCTGGGGCGCTAAAGAATAGTAGAATAAAGAGGCGATTGCGCGCAGCAGCGCACTAACGCATGTTCGATTGATCACACGCCGCGCCAAACCTTCTTGCAGGGGAACGTAGCGATGAACAAACCTTCTCTTCCGCAGCCAGTGGCGATTGCGCCTCACCGCATCCATCCCGCAACGCGCCCCGCCTATGTGCACCTGAACGTTGCCAATCTGGAGCGCCAACTTCAGTTTTACCAGCAAGTCATTGGCCTGCAGGTCAACTGGCAGAACGACCGGCACGCCGGCGTCGGGATCAATGGGCGTGATCTGGTGCGCCTGACGCAACTGCCAGGAGGCAACCGGTATCGGGGAGTAACGGGGCTGTACCACCTGGCCATCCTATTCCCAAACCGTCGCGAGCTGCGCGCGCAGTGGGACGGCTGTTTGCGCTCCGCTGGCCGAACTATCCCACCGACCACGCGATGACGAAAACCACTTATCTGACCGATCCGGAAGGGAACGAGATCGAACTCTATTGCCAGTCGCCGGAAGATGGCATTTTTGCCATAAACGAGCAGGGGGAATTTGTGGCAATCTGGGCCGATGGCCGAATCAGCACCGGGCGTGAACCGCTCGACCTCGACTCACTCTTCGCCCACCTATCGCCTGCCGATCGCCTCGACGCGCCAGTGCCGGCGGAAACCTGCATCGGTCACGTTCACCTCTACGTCGCCAGCCTGTCAGCAACGCACCGTTTCTACCATCAGCAGCTCGGCTTCGATGACATGGGCATCGCGCGCGCCTTTCGGATGGGAATGGTTTCAGCGGGCGGTTACCATCACCATATCGGATACAACACCTGGCAAGGCGACGGCGCGCCGCCGCCGCCGCCTGATGCGCTGGGTCTCAACCATATTGCCTTCACACTACCGACTGCGCAGGCATGGAACGACGTGCTGGATCAGATCAAAGCCGCGCATCTGCCCTACACCCTCACCGATGAGGGGGTGATGGTCACCGATCCGGCGCAACATCGCATCCTGCTGAGGTGGGGGTGAAGCAGGGAGCGGATGGATGGCGGTGATGCGAGGATGTGGGGAGGTTGTTTCATCTACTCTGTTCGCTGCCATGCCTCCCAATTACTCCTGATGCTCATCCTTCCCCTGGTGACTGAGCAGGAGGGACAAGATATGAATGAGCACCTATGCTGCTCAGGTTATTGCGCGCCGCCCGGTGTGGTACTCCCCGCCGCAGGTATGAGGTCATGAGGCATGCCGCGCACTGTAGCAGAGAATTGCTGCGAGAGCACGCGCACAACTCGCAATGACACGCATCACGGCAACGAGGCTCGTTCCCGCCGGCTCCTGCGTCATTGCGAGCCGCGCGCGCAGCGCGGCGTGGCAATCCCCAGCTCAAGCGCCCGGATCGCGCTCACGACCTACCCCTCGCTTGCCTTCGCTATCGGTGGATAACTGTGGGCGCTCCTGCGTTCTCGCGATACTCCTAATCCCGCTGGCAGCCCATTCCTGCAATACCAAGAACGGGCTATCATCTCGCTACGGGTAATCGGCAGGTCATCGGCATGCAACCCGTTTAACCATCCCCAAAGAAATCAGAGTCAATCCGTTTCAAATGATACGTGGAGATCACTGTTACTCCAACGTTATAATCGATCATCAAATCTGCCAGTCTCTTCCCGTCAATCAGCACAATTTTATAATCAATTTGCTCTACGTAACGCCTCGCCTCATCAGAAAAAGATGATGTGGTGATAAAAATACCCTTGCGTGCCCGCTTACCCATCAATGCGCCAACAAACTTCTGAATTTCTGGACGTCCAACTACCGTATCCCAGCGTTTGGCCTGAACATAGATCGTATCAAGTCCTAAACGATCTTCATCAATCATTCCATCGACGCCCTCATCGCCAACCTGCCCTACCGCGCGCGCTGCATCAGGCCGCGAACCGCCGTACCCCATCTTTACCAGCAGCTCAACGACCAATTCCTCGAAAAAAGTAGGTGAACTTTGCTTCACCAGGCCGAGCAGTTCCTGAGCCAGACTATCCCGAATCTCCTGATAGGCTGTTTCCAGAATTTCTTCTGGTGTCTGATTCGTATTTCCAACAGACTCTCTCTCTCACTAATTGCAATTGATTGCGATCCTGATCACGATCGTTGTCGCGAAACTTAAACTTGCGATACTCTGGAAACTGTTCAAGAAATTGCATATCGATGCGCGGAGGATTGTTCGCCAGCACTTGTCGGCCACGATCCGTAATCCGGTAGACCGCGCGTTGCGTCATTTCCAACAAGCCGGCTTTGACCAGATATGTGCGCGCTCACCCAACCCGATTGTCGAAACGAGTCTGTTTTCCGCTTGGAATCAACTCACTTAATTCTTCTTCGGTCAGCTCAAACTCTTTAGCCAGACAGCTTACCATATCGCGAATTGAGTGCTCTTGACCATCGGCCATTACGCGCAACAGCGGGAGCATGATCGTTTGGAAATCGGGTATCGGCATCGTTTTCTCCATGCCACCTGCAAACGACACTTCCATATCGCGAGCGTCTTTAGAAAAACCCTACCCCTCCCGTTTCCCCACCAGCAGGAAGACCAGATCATTCACATTGGTGCCGGTGGGTCCGGGCAGGAGCAGATCGTCGAGGGCGGCGAAGAAGGGATAGGCATCGTTGCGCTGAAGGTGATCGAGCGGGTCGAGGCCGCGCGCGCGCGCCCGCGCCACCGTGTCGCCGGTGGCGACAGCGCCGGCGGCATCGGTCGGGCCATCGCCGCCGTCGGTAGCCAGCGCAACCAGCACTGCTTCGTCGAGGCCGGCAAGGGCCAGCGCTGCGCTCAGCGCCAGTTCCTGATTGCGCCCGCCACGCCCCGTTCCGCGCAGGGTGACGGTCGTTTCGCCGCCGGCGATCAGGCAGGCCGGCGGTGAGAGCGGCTGGCCGGTGGTTGCGATCTCGCGGGCAATCCCGGCCAGCACTCGCCCAACTTCGCGCGCTTCGCCTTCGAGATAGGTGGTCAACAGCAGCGCATTGAAGCCCGCTGCGCGCGCTGCGCTCAGCGCGGCCTGGGCGGCCTGCGCGTTGCTGCCAATCACCACATTGTGAACTGCGGCCAGTGCCGGATCGCCGGGTTTGACCGTCTCTGGGCGCTCGCCGCGCGCGCCTGCGTTCAGGTACTCGATAATTGCCGCCGGACACCCGGCGCGCAGCCCGTAGTGATCGAGCAGCGCCAGCGCATCGGCAAAGGTGGTGGGGTCGGCGACGGTCGGGCCAGACGCGATGACGTCAAGCGGACTGCCGACAACATCGGAGAGGATGAGGGTGATGAGCGTGGCCGGCGCGGCCAGGCGGGCCATGCCGCCGCCTTTGAGCTGGTCGAGATGTTTGCGCAGGGTGTTGATGGCGCCGATCGGCGCGCCACAGGCCAGCAGCGCCGCCGTGAGCGATTGAAGATCGGCCAGCGTCACACCGGGAACCGGCAGGTTGAGCAGGGCCGAACCGCCCCCGGAAATCAACCCGATCACCAGATCGCGCGCGCCTGCTTGCGCCAGCAGCGCCGCAATCTGCTCTCCCGCCGCGACGCTGCGCTGATCCGGCGTGGGATGCGCGGCGCGCAGCAGGGTGACCCCCGGCACATCTGGCACAATCGCACCGTCGTCCTTCACCACCACCACTCCGCCGCTGAGCCGGTCGGCCAGCGCGTTCACCGCTGCGGTTGCCATCGCCGCGCCCGCCTTGCCCGCGCCCACCAGCCAGACGCGCTCGAACGCGCGCAGATCGTAACGCCGCCCGGCGACAATCAACCAGTCGCCATCGCGTTGCAGGCTGGCCTGCGTGGCAACCGCTGGATCAGCCGCCGTCAGCGCCGCTGCCATGACGCTGGCCAGCGCCTGACCGTAAGGCGAACGACGGAGCGTGGCGGTCAGCAGGCGATCAGACATTGAAGAGGAAGTGACAGATGTCGCCATCTTGCACGATGTACTGTTTACCCTCCATGCGCACATGACCGGCCTTCTTCGCCTCGTTCATGCCGCCGGCGGCGATTAGATCGCTGTACGCTACAATCTCGGCCCGGATAAAACCGCGTTGAATATCAGAATGGATCACGCCGGCAGCCTCGACGGCTGGCGTCCCGCGTGGGATCGGCCAGGCCCGCACTTCGTCAGGCCCAGCAGTGAGAAAACTGACCAACCCCAACAGCTCGTAGCTGGTCGCAATCACCCGATCACGGGCCGGCGCGGTAATGCCGAGATCATCCATAAACACCTTTGCCTCGGCATCATCGAGCTGGGCCAGCTCGGCCTCAATCTTGCCGCAGAGCGGCACCACGGCGCTCTGGCGATGCGGGTAGGCAAGCTGCGGCGGATCGGCAATCACCGCCTCGTCGATATTCAGCGCAATCAGCATCGGCTTCGCGGTGAGAAACTGATAGCCGCGAATCATCCGCGTCTCGTCGGCGGTCAGTTCGAGCGCGCGGATGGGCGTCTCAGCCTCCAGCGCTTCGCGCAATCGCTGCAACAGATCGCGCTCGGTAGTGCGCAGCTCCTTCTCTTTGGTCGGCAATTTCGGAATCTCGGCGTTGAGCCGGTTCAACCGCCGCTCGATGATCGCCAGGTCAGAAAAAGCCAGCTCCAGATCGACGGCAGCAATATCGCGCTGCGGATCGACCGAGCCATTCGGATGCGGCACAGTCGGATCGTCGAACGCGCGCACCACATGCAAGAGCGCATCAGCCGAAGCAATATAGTTCAGCAGCGCTGGCGGCAACCCGCCACTGGCGCGCCCGCTGCCGCTGATGCCGCCAATATCAACATACTGCACATCAGCGTAGGTGATCTTGCGCGGCTTAAACATCTGCGCCAGCACATCCAGCCGCGGATCGGGCACCTTCACTGTAGCGATATTCGGTTCCAGTTGACCCGATGAATAGGCTGCTGTTTCGGCGTGGCCGCGAGTCAACGCATTAAACACGGTCGTCTTGCCGCTATTGGGCAACCCAATAATCGCTATCTTCATCGCCTATCCTCGCGCGTCGCTTTCCTTTGCTGCACACTATACCATAACTCCATCGCCGCCATTCTTTGTGATGCTTGTCCCAGGATTGCACGCAGTTTGCCCAAAAAATTGTGGTACTATACATGACAGACATTGATAAAGGCATCGTGTGAGGAACGAGAACAAGAATGAAACTGCGAGCGCAGTCCGCACAACGAATGCACAATATGCAAAAACACGTCACTTAAACCACGGCTTGTAATTCGCATTTTCGGCATTATATCTGGCAAAGTAGAAATCAAAAGCGTCCAGGGATTTGACGCAAAAGCAAAACGGTTCTATAATACCGTCTAGCTGGCAGCGTGCAGACCGTTTCCTGAAACAGGGTAATGCAGCATGGCACAGATTTTCCCCCGCAACGCCAACCTTCTCGCCCGTCTGAGCATCTTCGCCCTCGTCTTGCTCGTCGTTGAAGGCATTCTCATCCTCGGCGTCTACTTTCGCTCAAACTACTTCCGCCAGGTCAACGTGGCAATCGAACAGCCGGTAGCGTTTAGCCATCAATTGCATGTCAATATCGTTGGCATCGATTGTCGCTATTGTCACACGTCGGTCGATCAATCCTACTTCGCCAACATCCCGGCAACCGAGACCTGTATGACCTGCCACTCGCAGATCAAGACCTACAGCCCGCTGCTGGAAAAGGTGCGCGAGAGCTACGCCACGGGCAAGCCGATCGAGTGGGTCAAGGTGTACGATCTTCCTAACTTCGTCTACTTCAATCACTCGATTCACGTCAACAAAGGTGTTGGCTGTTCCACCTGTCATGGTCAGGTGAACAATATGCCGGTAGTCTGGCAGCAGCAGGCCCTCTATATGGGCTGGTGCCTCAACTGCCATCGCAATCCGGAATTGTATCTCCGGCCACGTGAAGAGGTGTACAACATGGATTACGTGCCGCCGGACAATCAGGTCGAGCTAGGCCGCCGACTCGTGGCAGAATACGGCATTATGCCGCCCGATCAGCTCACCAATTGTTACGTGTGCCATCGCTAAGCCTATCGCCCGCCGCGTTCCGTCTTCCGTGATGAGGGCGGTAACGCCTATTGTGCCCGTTGCAGTTCTTACATCAACGGTGGTGGTAAAAGACCATGACACAGCAGCAATCTGACCTCGAGGCCATTCGCGCTCAGTTGCGCGACGCGCGCGGACCACAATTCTGGCGTTCGCTCGATCAACTGGCCGATTCGCCAGCATTCCGTGAACTGGTAGAGCGCGAATTTCCGCGCGGCGCAAGCGAGCTGGAGGATGGGATCAGCCGGCGCACATTCCTGAAATTGATGGGGGCGTCGCTCGCCCTCGCCGGCGTTACTGCCTGCACGTATCAGCCGCGCCAGTACATCGCGCCGTTCGATCGCCAGCCCGAAGGTCGGGTGCCTGGCGTGCCGCAATTCTTCGCCTCAACCCTCACGCTCGGCGGCTATGGCACCGGCGTGCTCGTCCGCTCGAACGAGGGCCGTCCGACCAAAGTTGAAGGCAATCCGCGTCACCCCGCCAGCCTGGGCGGAACCGACCTGTTCGCGCAGGCCGAGATCCTGACCATGTACGATCCCGATCGCTCGACGACGGTGCTGCGTCAGGGTGTGGCCAGCACGTGGGCAGCATTTGTCGAGACGTTGGCCAACGCGCTTAGCGCTGCCCGGGCAAGCCAGGGCGCCGGCGTGCGCTTGCTGACGACGAACGTGACCTCGCCTTCGCTGGCCGCGCAGATCGAGCAGTTTCTGCAGGAGTACCCGCAGGCCCGCTGGTATCAGTACGAGCCGATCAATCGCGACAATGTGGTTGAAGGCGCGCGGCTCGCGTTCGGGCGCGATGTCACTACCCGCTATGACCTGACTGCCGCGCAGGTCATCGTCAGTCTCGACGCCGATTTTCTCGCGCCTGGCCCCGGCTTCATCGCCTACGCCCGCGCCTTTGCCGACGGGCGCAAGGTGCGCAAGGGCAGCAGCGAGATGAACCGGTTGTACGTGGTCGAAGCCAGCCCCTCGACCACCGGCACAGCCGCCGATCATCGCCTGCCCCTGCGCGCTGATGCGGTGGCGGCTTTCACCGGCGCGCTGGCCCACGAGCTGGGCGTCGGCGGCGCCCCGGCCACGCTGAATGCCAAAGCCGAGGAGTTCCTGCGCGCGCTGGTGAAAGACCTCGAAGAGCACCGTGGCCGCGCCGTAGTGATCGTCGGCGATCAGCAGCCGCCCATCGTGCATGCCCTCGCCCATCTCATCAATGCCGAGCTGGGCAATGTGGGCAAGACTGTCTTCTACCACGAACCGGTTGAAGCCCGTCCCACCAACCAGACCAACGATCTGGTCACCCTGGTGAGCGAGATGGATGCAGGCCGGGTGGAGATGCTGATCATGATCGGCGGCAATCCGGTCTACAACGCGCCGGGCGATCTGCGCTTCGCCGACCGCATGGCCACCGTGCCGCTGACCATTCACCTGAGCCAGTTTGTCGATGAAACATCCGACCGAGCGACCTGGCATCTTCCGCAAGCCCATCCGCTTGAGAGCTGGGGCGACGCGCGCGCCTTCGACGGCACGGCCAGCATCGTCCAGCCCCTGATCGAACCGCTGTACGGCGGCAAGACGGCCAATGAGCTGCTGGCGGCAATGCTCGGCCAGCCCGCTGCCGATAGCTATGATCTGGTGCGTTCATTCTGGGTCGAACGGATCGGTGAGACGGGTTGGAACATCGCGCTCGCTACGGGCGTGATTGCCGACACCGCTGCCCCGGTCATCAATCCTGCGCTCAATGAAGCAGCCATTCGCGCCGCGCCGATTCCGCAGCCCGGCGCCGGCGTTGAGCTGGTCTTCCGCCCCGATCCGTCACTCTACGATGGCTTCTACGCCAATAATGGCTGGCTGCAAGAACTGCCGCGCCCGCTGACCAAGCTGGTTTGGGATAACGCAGCGCTGATGAGCGCGCGCACCGCGATCAAGCTGCTCGGTCTGCCGTTCAGCGCCGACCGACTGGTGGGCAGCGAGGAGGATGATCGTGAGCGCCAGCGCTATCTCGAACAGCTCTCGAAAGCGAACGGCACGATTGCCCGCATTGAGTATCGCGGCGGCGTCATCGAAATCCCGATCTGGATTCTGCCCGGTCATGCCGAAGATTCTATCACGCTCAACCTGGGCTATGGTCGCACTCATGCCGGACGGGTTGGGAACGGTGTTGGCATCAACATCTATCCCATCCGCACCAGCGACAGTCCCTGGTTTGGCGATGGCGCGCAGGTCAGAAACACGGGCCGCACCTATCTGCTGGTGAGCACTCAGGATCACTGGACGCTCGAAGGGCGCGATATCTATCGGGTCGGCGAGTTCAAGAAGTTCAAGGAAGACCCCAAGTATATCGCTCGCGAGGTGTACCGCGAGGAATATGGGCGCGACTCGCCCAACTATCTCTCGCTCCAGCCCGGTGATGACTACACCGGTCGCAATGCCTGGGGCATGTCGATCAACCTGAACGCATGCATCGGCTGCAATGCCTGTGTGGTGGCCTGTCAGGCCGAAAACAACATTGCGGTCGTCGGCAAGGATCAGGTCTCGCGCGGGCGCGAAATGCACTGGATCCGGATCGACCGCTACTTCGCCGGCGAAGATCTCGATAATCCTTCCACCTACATGATGCCTCTCACCTGTATGCAGTGTGAGAAAGCGCCATGTGAGGTTGTTTGCCCGGTTGCCGCCACGGTTCACGACTACGAAGGTCTTAACAACATGGTGTATAATCGCTGTGTCGGCACGAAGTATTGCTCGAACAACTGCCCGTACAAGGTGCGGCGGTTCAACTTCCTGCAGTACAGCGATACGACAACCGAAACCTTCAAACTGGCGTTCAACCCAGATGTGACGGTGCGCATCCGAGGCGTGATGGAGAAGTGTACCTACTGCGTGCAGCGCATCAGCGGCGCGCGCATTGCCGCCAAGCGCGCCGCGGTGCAGGCCGGGCAATCGACTTACGTGATTAGCGACGGCGCTATTCAAACGGCGTGCGAGCAGGTCTGCCCAACGGGCGCGATCGTGTTTGGCGACATCAACGACACTAATAGTCGCGTGGCCAAATGGAAGGCAGAAGGTCATAACTACAGCCCGCTCGGATTCTTGAATGTCAAGCCGCGCACTTCATATCTGGCCCGTGTTCGCAACCCGTCTGAGGATCTAGAAAAGGTGGAAGGCTAGCGATGGCACAAGCGCAACCACTCCGAACCCGGCCACGCGATGATGGCGAAGCATATCTGCTGCCGGGGGAAACCTTCTCGTCGATCACCGCAACGATCGGCGATGTCCCACTGACGCCGCCGCTGAAGACCCCTAAGGGCTGGCTGGCCGGCTTCAGTGTGGCGTTCTTTATGCTGATGATCTTCTTCGTGTCGGTGACCTGGCTGTTCATCCGCGGCGTCGGTATCTGGGGTATCAATATCCCGGTCGGCTGGGGCATGGACATCATCAACTTCGTGTGGTGGATCGGTATCGGTCACGCCGGCACGCTGATCTCGGCGATTCTGTTGCTGCTCAATCAGGGCTGGCGCAACTCGATCAACCGCTTCGCCGAGGCGATGACCCTGTTCGCCGTAGCCTGCGCCGGTCTCTACCCTATTCTGCACCTTGGTCGCCCGTGGCTGTTCTACTGGCTCATTCCTTACCCCAACACCCACGGCATGTGGCCGCAATTCCGCAGCGCACTGGCCTGGGACGTGTTTGCCATCTCGACCTACGCCACCGTGTCGCTAGTCTTTTGGCTGGTCGGTTTGATCCCCGACTTCGCCACCCTGCGTGATCGGGCGAAGAATATCTGGGTGCGTCGCCTGTATGGCATTGCGGCGCTCGGCTGGCGCGGCTCAGCCCGCCACTGGCACCGCTACGAGATGGCCTCGATCCTGCTGGCCGGCCTCTCTACCCCGCTGGTGGTGTCGGTGCACTCGATCATTTCACTCGACTTCGCCATTTCGCAGGTGCCTGGCTGGCAGGTGACCGTCTTCCCGCCCTATTTCGTGGCTGGCGCCGTGTTCGCCGGGTTTGCGATGGTGCTGCTGCTGATGATCCCGGTGCGCACCTTCTACGGCTTCCAGAGCTATATCACCATTCACCACCTCGATGTGATGGCCAAGGTGATGCTGGCCACCGGCATGATCGTGGTCTACGGCTACTTCATGGAGGTCTTCGCCTCGCTCTACAGCGGCAACGAGTACGAAGAGTATCTCCTCTATAACCGGCTGTTCGGGCCAAGCTCGTGGGCCTATTGGGGTCTGCTCTTCTGTAACGCTGTAGCAATCCAGCCCCTCTGGTTCAAGAGAGTGCGTCAGAACATTCCCGCGCTGCTGATCATTTCATTGATCGTCAGCGTTGGTATGTGGCTGGAACGCTACGTGATCATCGTGATCTCGCTTGAGCGCGACTTCCTGCCTTCGTCGTGGGACATCTACATCCCGACGATCTGGGACTGGTCGCTCTACCTTGGCACCTTCGGCCTCTTCTTCACGCTGCTCTTCCTCTTCATCCGCGTCTTGCCGATGATCAACATCTTTGAGATGCGGCTCTTCCTCCACCAGGAGAACGAAAAGGCGAAGCGGCGGGCAGAGCATGGCGCTCATGGGCACGGGCACGGCCACGATCACAGCGCCGCCCACGGCGCCGCCACGGCAGACTAGAGGAGAACGACGATGCGCAATGATGTTTACGGCGTGATGGCTGAGTTCCCAACGCCAGAAGCATTAATCGAGGCCACCCGCAAAGCGAAGGCTGCCGGCTATACCAAAATGGATGCCTTCTCACCTTTCCCGATCGAAGAGGTGATTGAAGAGATCGCCCACGGCGATACCGGCGTGCCGCGGCTGGTCTTGCTGTTTGGTCTGATCGGCGCGGCGAGCGGCTTTCTGATCCAGTATATCGGCAATCTGATCGATTATCCGCTCAACATCGGCGGGCGTCCGCTTGACATTACCAACTGGCCGGCCATGATCCCGATCACGTTCGAGAGCGGCATTCTGCTGGCTTCGTTTGCGGCTGCTATTGGGATGATCGTCTTGAACGGCCTGCCGGCCCCGTATCATCCGGTGTTCAACGTGCCGCGCTTTCAGTATGCGTCGCAAGACGCTTTCTTCCTGTGCATCGAATCGACGGATCCGCTGTTTGATCGCTCGCGGACTTCACAGTTCCTGCGATCGCTCAACCCGATGCAGGTTTCGGAAGTCACCTATTGAGGGATAACCATGCAGACGCCTCGCCTGACATCGCGTATGATTCGCTTCGGCTGGATTGGCTTTTTGGTTTTGCTGCTGACGGCCTGCCACCAGGACATGTACGATCAGCAGAAGTACACCACCTAT
>FWPV01009992.1_pt1 | contig 15758 bp, 17 predicted proteins | sample 2228371 | NCBI WGS metagenome assembly FWPV01 (sample SAMEA103939776, study PRJEB20133) | metagenome | reverse complement strand
TAAAATATGGTTTTTATTTAAAAAAAGTAGTTCAGAGTTAGCATGATAAATAATCAAAGTCATATGAAATATGATTTCTAACGCGATTTTTAGGTTGCATACGTTAATAACCTCTGTAGAACGTCTTCGTAGATTATACTTAGAGAACATTTATATTGAACATATTTAGCAAATATCTGCATAGAACACATTTTGAGAATTTTTCTTAAAAACAATCGTCTAACTCTTTACGAACATTATTTGCGAACATCCTTAGAAAACATCTTCATTGAACATCCTTTGCGAACATTTTCAATTAACAATACTTTAACTATTTTTGAACTCCTTACGCACTATTTCCGAACATCTTTTCAAATAAATTTCAATTTTCATTTTTCAAATTTCAAATCTCACATCCCACCTGCCACCTGGCACATGGCACTGTATTTTCATGCGTTCTTGTAATCAATAACTGTCTGTCTGTATGCTTCCGGCAATCCAATATCAAAACGCCTGCCTTTTACTATATAACCAGCAAACCCCTCTTCCTGTCGCAACTTATCAAGGCATGATGTCAGCTGAAACTCGCCTCTTTCCCGGATATTATGCTTTATATTTTCTTCAAGCAAATCAAAAATTTTTGGAGTTAGAATATACATTCCAAATACAGTCAGATAAAGATTATCCTTCATCCCTTCTATATGAAGATGCCTTCTGGCATATTCAGTATCCGGCTTTTCATAAAACTCAGTAATGGTTATCTCCTTATCCTTTATATCCCATTTTCCAGTAACACACCCGTAATGACGAATTTCATCTTCCGGTGTTTTTTTCAAACCTACTACACTATGTCCTCTTCTTTCAAATACTTCAACGATCTGTCCTGCACAGGATATTTCTATTTCTGATGCATAAATATGATCTCCTAACATTAAAAGAAAAGGTTCATTGCCAACCCATTCTTTCGCACAATATACGGCATGTCCAAAACCATCCTGTGTTTTTTGTTCTATTAATTTTATTTTATGACCTATATCAAGTAAATATTCACTGTATGCCTGATTTTCTTTTGAAAGTTTATTATAATTTTCTATTGTAGGGGGCATATAAAAAAATTCTTCAAATATTGTTTTATCAGCAGATTGAATAATTATGCCTATCTCTTCAATACCCGCGCTCAACGCTTCCTCTATTATGGTAAGAATAGCAGGTTTTATTTTTCCATCTCTGCCAATAACCGGAAACAGTTCTTTTTTCATTGCTTTTGATGCAGGGAAAAGCCGTGTGCCAAAACCAGCAGCAGGAATTAAAGCTTTTCTAACTTTTCTACCTGTTTCCAGAGTAAGTTTTAAACAGGATAGTTTTAATTCTTTTTCTATTATTTCAATAACTTTTTTTTGATTTTCTTCATCCCGAACAATAAACTGCGCTGTCCCATCGCCCTGTGAGCCAACACCTTTGCCACCAAGTATATATGGCTGTATTGGTCCATAATTTAAAACTTTATGTAAAACAGGCGCAGTAAGCTGAGACGGGCATGCCGGTATACAATATTTATCAAATTCTGCCTGTGCTTGTTTCATAAGTTTTCCTATTTCTACGGCATCGCCTGCTTCTATCATTTCAACTGCTTTGTTTACAATCCCCGCGTTAATGGGTCCAAGATAATTCTGAACCCCCTTTTGAATTTCATTTTCCGCAAATGGATAACATTTATTTAATTTTGCCAGAATTTCTTTTGTATCTTTGCTGGCACAAAGGTCAACTATCACAAAGTAAAGATTTTTAGATAATTTTAATTCCTTAACATCCACCCTGTCTCCGTCATAGACCATCAGTATTGGCTTGTTGCCATAAGCACAACCCTGGTCCATTCTTCCGCAACGGGACGGAGTTGTTATTTCTCCCATGTATGCAAACTCCATTTCGCCCCTGATTGTCATTTTTAAATTATATATTCTGTTAAAGGCACGGGCGACTAAAACACAAATAGCAGCGCTGGATGAAAGTCCCTTTTTAATTGGAAGGTCTGTTAATGTATTATCTATCTCAAGTCCGTTAACTCTGTAATGTGTCAACACCTGATAAGCTACTCCTGCAGCATAGCTAAAATATCCCCCTTTTTGTGCTTCATTCAACAGTTCATCAAGTTTCATTGGTATTTTTAATTCTGTCTTTGTCCCGTCATTAAGAGTAGATTTTATGATCAAATGTGTTGGATGATGTTTAACTTCTGCATATATTCCCTGATTCGTACCGGTTATGATTGTATAACCTTTTTCAATATCTGCGTTTATTCTCCTGTATCCCCCTGCCCAGTCGCTGTGCTCCCCGAACAGACATATCCTGCCAGGAACAAATAGTTTCATATAAGATACCTTCCTTTCCCATATTGTTGTTTAAAATTTACTTATGCATTATATCCCACCAAAATAATAATGTCAATTTTTATAGCATCTGGAGTTTCCTAAAATTTTGATGTATATATTATAAATAATTTATATAAAAAGAATAATTGCATTTTTTGAGAAATTCATTGTTAGATTTATTAAAAATGCAGACCCTTTAGCCTCCTCCGTAACGTCGTCCGGGCAAACCTGGATTTCCGCAAATGGCGATTAAACAAAACTGTTATACGACAATAATTCGGTAACTATTTTATTATCTATTTTTATAAAAGAGGAGCAAGGTGGAATTTTATTTTACAAATCCCACTTCAGCCTTCGTATGAAACTACGGTTGACAAGTTATCTCCCGCTTTTCCAAACCTTACACTTACCCATATATATTTTTTAAATATAGGAGCATAAAATGCCATTTTTTATAGCAAAATACGGTCGCACACCTTTTATTTCCTACTTTCATTTAATTCAAGTGCCCTTACTATATAAAAATCAGGGTGTTTGCGTCATCTTAATAAAGTAAATGTACAAGTGCCTTTTTTTTCATACAAATTCTGATGTCTTTGACATAAAAAATGGCTTATATGCTCCTTATAATGAACTTGTAGGTAAGGGGCACTACTGTCCGCTAAATATTAAAAAGGAATGATTATGTTTTTTTTTCGCTATAAATTGTTTGCTTTATTCAATCAGGTTTTTGCTTACTCGCTTTTTATCGCTTCGCAAAACCCTTATTTTATTTGCTTTTCGTGTCTCACCGTTTGGCTCTCCTTAAGTTTATCGGACACTACTGAGGTAAGGTTAAGTTTCCAAAGGGGGAAATAGATATAACCACTTATATGTGGAAAAATAGTTGCCGAAATATTGCCATACAACAACAAAACACCAAATTTTAGATCATGAACTAAGTTTTTATCTTATCTCCAAATGTCGCAAATTTTTCTCCGCCTATGTGATATATTGCCTTGCATTTTTGTTTTTCAACAAGCAATCTCTCACCATTAAACGCATTTTCGTCGACTGCGGCAAAAACAATGTCTGCAATTACAATGGCAGTTGAATCAACCCTTATGATTTTTTTTGTTTTGCATTCTAAATATGATATTACTCCTTCTGGAATTTTACAGCCTGTTTTTTTACCAATAAAAGTTTTTATCCTGAAATTTGCAAATTTATCAGTTTTCCTGCCTGAAACACCCCCTGTTTTTTTTACAATATCTATTTGTGAAATATGCGGTATGCATGCAATAAATTTTCCTGTTTCTTTTATATTTTTAAATGTTTGATGGCCTGTATCAATACATATTAAAATACGCGGCGGATCCATTTCCTGGGGACACAACCACGCTATCGGCGCTATATCGTATTCTTTGGCTTTTGATACAGTGGATATGAGCATTAACGGATTGGTATTGATAAGGCGGTAAATTCTATTTTTTGCAACTGGTTTATAATACATAAAAACCTCCGGTTTTAAATTGTTCATTAAAAATGTTCTCTAAACATGTTTATAAAGAATGTTCACAAAAGATGTTAATGGAAAATGTTTTAACATTTTTAACGAACATTTATAAAGAACTTTTCCAAAGAACATCATTAACGAACATTATATTTATATCCATATAATCCTGATCTCTTTTTCAACCTCTTTAAATTCCCTGTCCCCTGTAACTATTGCAGCCTTATGTATCCTTGCAACCGCAGCCGCAAAACAATCGGCAAATGACATTTTTTTTGCTGCCTTATAGCTTCCTGCAAGAAGTGCTATGTCCCTGTTTATATCTATTACATCCACAGGTATGAAATCAAGCATATTTATTGCTTTTATGGCGGCATCAGGGCCTGCTTTTTTTAAAACTGCATAAAAACATTCACCATAATTTACAGAAGACATAAGAATATGTATATTTTTCTCTTTTGCTTCTATCAATAATCGCTCTACTATATCAGCACCTTTTTCGTTGAAAAAAAACGCAACTGCAGCATAGGCGTCAAGCACTATTTTTTCCATTTGCGTTCCATTTCGGAATATTCTGCAGCACGTTCGTTTAACAGATATTCGGTCATTGATTCTTTTGATTTTAAAGATCCCCGCATTTGTGATATATATGACTTACCTTCGGGCAGCATCAAAATACCGTTTTCCTCTTCTTTAACCATCAATTTCGTGCCTTTCTTTATATTGTATTTCTTTCTAAGCCTTGCAGGTATGACAACTTGACCTTTCTGGGTAACTGTTATTTTAAACATATTTGCACCTCCAGCATTATCTTACAATATTTAATAAAGTAAGTCAATAACTTCTAATGTCTTACAGTAGAAAATAAAATGTTCATCTTCGCATCTTCGCATTTTCACATTGATAAAAACATGTTCAAACATAGTTCTAACTTAGTTCTTAAGTAGTTCTTAAATAGTTAAAAAACATTGAACCAATTACAAAATACAAACTACAAATTACTGTCTTTCTGAACTACTTCCGAACTATTTTTGTACTCTTTCCGCACTATTTACGAACATCCTTTCAAATAAATTTCAAATTTCAAATTTAATTTGCCACCTGCCACCTGCTATTGTTTTTTCAACCAGCAACAAGCAAGCAGCAATCAGCAACGTCTTTATAAATCTTTAATTAAAAAATATACCTTAATTGATAATTCTTAATTGTATTAATTTCCCACTTGCCACCTGGCATCTGCCATTGCCTTTTTAAATCTCACATCACTTATATTCCCCTTCTCCCTCCGGCACTTTCTTCCTCTCTTTTCCGTCAATATCTGATTTTATAACATATCCTGCAAGTTCACATTTATGGTTGTCGTTATCACTTATGGTAAAGCCTATATTTTTTGCATACCAGTATTTTTTTATTTTTATACCATTGCCATCTCCTTCATCAACATGAACTATTATATGATATGTGTCAAGTCTGCCCGCATCCACTATAACTTTATCTCTTTTTAAAACTTCAAAATCAGCTGATACATCTCTGGTTATCTTAAAAACGCCTAAAATTATTGCTTGTGCTTTACCTTTATAATTCCATTTTTCGCCTTTCAATAAAGGAAATTTTATCATAGGGAATTCCGGATAAAACAGGACATAAATAGAAAAATTAAATACAGGAAATGGAAATTTCATTGCTTTTAGACGAACACCATTATTATCTTTTCTAATTAAATACCTTATATCAACACCTGGAGCGTTGAAAAGATAATAATCTATACCTTCAATATTTTCGATAGATGATATATCTGCCTTTATTTTGAGCATTTTCTCCGGTTCATTGCATTTATATGCTTTGTAATACCAGATATTACCAAAATTTACAGGAAAAAAAGAAGAAGAAACAGGATATTCATAAACTGCATTATCTGCAAATAGAAAGATGGATAAAAAAGAAAATATAAAAATAAAAAAATTTTTTTTCATTTACTTCCTACGAGGAATTTTGAAATCCTTATAGTCGGCAACCCATCAGAAACAGGTACGCCCTGTCCATCCTTGCCACAGGTCCCTACATCAAAACCGATGTCAGAACATACAGCATCTATGGAAAACAATACATCTTTTCCCTTTCCAAGCAATGTTGCATCCCTCACAGGATAAGATATTTTTCCACCTTCTATCATATAACCTTCTTTCACGTCAAAAATAAATTCGCCTGTTACTGTATTTACCTGGCCTCCACCCATTTTTTTTACAAACAATCCCTTTTTTGTATCTTTTATCAAATCTTCTGCAGAGCCACTGCCACTTGCAATAAATGTATTTGACATCCTTGGAATGGGTCTGAATCTATACGACTCGCGCCTGCCACCACCATTTGACATAACTTTATGTTTTATTGCATTCTCCCTGTCATATATAAAATCACGCAAAACGCCATTTTCTATTAAAATTTTCTTAACAGCTTTTGTTCCTTCATCATCAAATGAATATGAACCCCGTCTGTTAGGTAGTGTTGGGTCGTCACAAACTGTAACAATAGAAGATGCAACTTTTTTCCCTATCATACCTCTTTTATATATAGAAAGTTCTTTTTCAACCTGGTCTGCTTCCAGTGAATGTCCTACTGCCTCATGTATCATGGTCCCTCCTGCCTGCGAAGAAATAACAACAGGCATTTCCCCTGTTATTTTTTTTTCAGTCTCAAGCAACTGTAATACAAGATCTGTAGTTTCATTTACCTTTTTCTCTACAGTATTAATATCTATAATTTCATAGCCACATAAACCTGAGATTACATTATGCGCTGTTTCAATTTTCCCATTTGAAACACCGACAATAAATATAATAAGAGATGTATAAATTCTTTTTTCATTAATTATACAACCTGTATCATTTATTATTTCTATATCCTGTATTTTTTCTGAATATGTTGCAGTAACCTGTTTTATTCTGCTGTCCTTTGACCGTGCAATATCATCTATTTTTTTTAAAAGTTCAATTTTTTTATTTAACTGAATTTTTTCCGGGGATTCTATAACATTATGGACAATTCCTGGTTTGACAACAGTTAGTTTAATATCCTTTTCAGAATTATCCGTAACAAATGTTTTTGCTATATCATATTCCTTTTCAATGGAATTGGTAAAACCAAAAAGAGTTTTACCTTTATTTATAACCCTTAACCCCGTTCCTTCATCAATACCGGAAGATATTTTATCTATTTTCCCATTATCAAAAGTAATAGATGTTATATTTGTTTTTTCCCTGTATATTTCCCATAAATCAAGCTTTTTTGATGAAAAAAGTTTTGCTACCCTATTTTGCGTCATTTTTACTTTCTTTTCTATCCTCAATAATAGTAATTACAGTCCATAATATAACAACAAGGGAAAAAAGAAGTATATATAAGAACACTATATTAAAACCATATTTTATTATCGCATATACACATGTTAAAAAAATAAGCAAAAATAAACCTGCAATTATTTCATACATTTTTTAATTTTCCTCCTCTTTTACTCGCCTGCTTCGCCAGTTTGTCTGCTTCCTTATTTTCTGTACGTGGAATATGTTCAATCTCAAATTTAATTTTATTAAATTTTTTTATTTTTGAAATAAAATTCTTTATAGCATCGTTTTTTACTTTATATTCACCTTTTAATTGTTTGACAAGCAATTCGCTATCAGTAAAGATTTTTATATTCTTTATTGAATGTTTATCAAGAATTTCAAGCAAACTTAAAAATGCTTTATACTCGGCAAAATTATTTGTCTGCACACCAATATACCTTGACTCCCTTAAAATCTCCTCATTATTTTTATATATTACAATACCTATTCCCGCATCTCCAGGATTTCCTGACGATGCACCATCTATGTATGCTGTGTAATTGTCATGTTGCTTCATAAAATCTCCATTTTTTAAATTTAAAAATTGAAATTTCAAATTTTAAATTTTATTGCATTATATATCCTTATTAAATCTTTTAATAAATTTTCAACTTTGTCAAGAGGATATTGAACTGATGAATCAGACAGGGCTTTAGAAGGTTGCTGATGAACTTCCATAAAGACGCCATATGCACCTGCTGCCACACAGCCTCTAGCTATTGTTTCAATATATTCTCTGTCACCACCGCTCATTATACCTTTACCACCTGGTCTCTGTACAGAATGAGTAACATCAATTACCACTGGATAACCAGTTTCTCTTAAATAATGTATAGATTTTAAATCCACAACAAGATTATTATAACCAAAAATATATCCCCGCTCTGTTAACAAAATATTATTATTTTCATTTGATTTTATCTTTTCAATAATATTATCTATTTCAAACGGCGACAGGAATTGACCCTTTTTTACATTAATTGCTTTACCTGTTTTTGCTGCAGCCACTAAGATATCTGTTTGCCTGCATAAAAATGCGGGAATTTGCAATACATCAACATATTTTGCCGCAACAATCGCTTCCTGAGGACTATGTATATCAGTTAAAACAGGAATTTTAAATTTCCGACGTATTTGTGACAATATTTTAATCCCTTTTTCAAATCCAGGTCCCCTGAAACTCCTGATAGAAGTCCTGTTTGCTTTATCATAAGAAGATTTAAAAATAAAAGGAATAGACAATTTATCGGTTATTATTTTTAGTTTATTGGCGATATCAAAAGCCATTTTTTCATTCTCAATTACACATGGTCCACATATAAAAAAAAATTCTTTATTGGTAATGTTAAAGAATTTTGTTAATTTTACCTTTACCCGTTTGCTTTTGCTGATTTTTTTTATCTTCATTTACCCATCCTGTTATTATATTTCTTAATAATTTTTCAAGCGGTATATTATACTTTCTTGCAAGTTGCTGCAAGGCAAGGTATTTTTCCTGTGCTGATTTATGCTTTGCCTGAGACAGTTTTATAAGTTCATCGCCTATTTCTTTTTGTATCCTATCATCGTCCATAATCTCATCTCCTTTCTGATATTTCCCTGTTTTATATCTTAAGTTTTTTTTGATTTTAAAATTCTTTTAAACTCAATTATATCCTTTTTTGTATCTATGCCTATAGAATTTGACCTTGCAATTACAACCTTTATTTTACAACCATTTTCTAAAATGCGCAACTGTTCAAGTTTTTCGATATTTTCATATCTGCTTTTGAATTTATCCCACATATCAAGGACGCCTTTTCTATATACATATAAACCCTTATGTTTTAATATAAAATCATGATTTGCATATTTACCATCTCTGGCAAAAGGCACCGGCGCCCTTGAAAAATAAAGGGCATATCCATTATTTGAAATAACCACTTTAACCACAGAAGTATCGTTTATTTCATCTATATTCTTTACGGGGGAAGCAAGTGTAACAACATCACAATTATTGTCACCCTGCATTGCTTTTACTGCTTTATCAATAAGATATGGTTCAAGTAAAGGTTCATCTCCCTGAATATTTACAACAATATCATTTGAATTAAGTTTTAATTTCTGAATTGCCTCACATATACGTTCAGTACCTGATCTGCATTTTTGAGAAGTAATTATTGCATTTCCACCTGATTTTTCAACCGCCTTTTTTATCTTTATATTATCTGTTGCCACGTATAACTTTTTTATTAATTTGCATTTTTGAGCATTTAATAAAACATATTCTATTAAAGTTTTACCTTTTATCTTTATAAGCATCTTTTCCGGCAGCCGCGTCGATTTAAGGCGTGCCGGTATTATACCAATTATATTCATAAAAACCTCAAATAAAAAATATTTACATTTTTTTAATTTACGTTTTACAATTTATAAATCGTAAAATTAAAGCCGTAAATACCTTTCTTCTTCCATTCTAAACCGTAAAACGCAAAACGTAAATCGTAAACTATTGATAGTTTTTCAAAATTTTCTTTATTATATTCGTCGTTGACTGCCCTTTAATATACTTTATATTTTTAACTTTGCCACCGTATGATTTAACAATATCAGCTCCTATAATCTTATCTAAAGGCCAGTCCCCGCCTTTCACAAGAACATCAGGCTTTATATCTTTTATAATATTATAAGGGTCGTCCTCATAAAATATGGTAACAATATCAACAGCTGAAAGTGCAGACATTATTTCAGCCCTCTCATGCTGTGGAACTATGGGTCTATTTTTACCTTTTAATCGTCTGACAGAGGAATCACTATTTAACCCAAGGATAAGCACATCACCAAATTTTTTTGCAGCATTAAGAAGGTTTATATGTCCGGTATGAATAATGTCAAAACATCCATTGGTAAAAACTATTTTTTTTCCTGATTTTTTAATTTTTTTTATTATTCTGATAAGTTTTTTTCTATTTAAAATTATTTTAGAGTCCATTATTAACCGCTCTTATCAATTCTGCAGGAGTAACCGTTGCAACGCCAATTTCGGCTACAACTATACCTGCAGCAATATTTGCAAGAAACGAAGATTCCTTGAAATTAGCACCTGATGAAAGAGCAAGAGTGGCAACAGCTATCACTGTATCACCTGCTCCGGTCACATACACTCTTTCCCTTGCCCTCGTTGGTATTGTATATAAATTATGCCCGTCATAAAGTGACATCCCCTCCTCTCCCCGTGTTATAAGTATGGCTTCGGCATTTATTGTGTTTTTAAGTTCTCTTGCGACATGTAAAATATCGCGTTCATTTTCTATAATTATGCCTGTTGCTTCGGATGCTTCTTTTTTATTCGGGGATATAAGAGTGACATTTCTGAAAAATTTAAGATTCTTAGGTTTTGGATCCACAGTAATTATTTTACCACGCATAGCAGTTGTGATTTCATGGACAGAACTCAATGTAAATATTCCCTTGTTATAATCAGACAGAACAACAGCATCAATTTCATCCTTTATTTTTACCATTTTTTTTATAATTCTATCCAGTATTGTTTCTTTTACAGGGATATTTTTTTCTCTGTCTATACGGACAACCTGCTGTTGATGTGCTATTACTCTCGTTTTTATTGTTGTGGGTCTTTCGCTGTCCATTATTATAGAACTACAATCAACTCCATTTTTTGTTAAATAAGCTATAAGTTCTTTTCCGGCATTATCCTTTCCAACAATGCCAGCACAAAAAACTTTTGCACCAAGAGAGATTAAATTTAAAACAACATTTGCTGCTCCGCCAGGTTTCGTTTCTTCTTTAGAAATGTGTACAATTGGTATCGGCGCTTCAGGAGAAATTCTTGTTACATTACCCCAGATATATTTATCAAGCATCAAGTCGCCTGCAACAAGTATTTTTTTCCCTTTGAATCTTTTTATAACTTTTTTTAATTTTGTAGTGGATATTTTATGCATTTTCCAGCCCGGCCAGTTTTTTTTCAACTTCGTCACATATAAGATGTATAAAAACAATATGAACCTGCTGAATATACATTGTTTCCTTTGATTTAGCATTAATTAAAATATCACATAAATTTTTCATTTTTCCACCAGTTTCACCTGTTAAACCTATAACATATAACCCTTTTTTTCTTGAAGTTTTTATTGCTTCAATAACATTTTTTGAATTGCCTGAAGTTGATATAGCAATTGCAACATCACCGTGATTTCCAAGTGCTTCTACCTGTCTTGCAAATATTTTGTTAAAAGAAAAATCATTAGCACAGGATGTTATAATTGAAGTATCTGTTGTAAGAGCAATTGCAGGATATGCAGTTCTGTTAATATTCAAGCGAACTACGATTTCGCTTGCCATATGCTGAGCATCAGCTGCAGATCCACCATTACCAAAAATTAAAATCTTTTTACCCGTCAGTAAAGCTTCTGCAAGCATGAAAACTGTTTTTGCAATTTTATCAGCATTTATTTCATAACTTTTTTGAATTATTTTGCATGTTTTATTGATTGAATCTTTATATTTTTTTATCACGTTTTACTCCGTTAATTTTTTATTATTATAAGTTTGGTATAATTTTTAGTCAAGATGAAATAATAATTTACAATCATAAATCTTATATTTTGCATATTTTCATCCAGCATTCGGCATTTGGCATACGGTATTGTCTTTTTAAATCCTACATTCTATAGTTCTTTACCTGTTGTTGCGGCAAGCAATGATGCGTATTTTACGCCCTTGGTTGATTTTAAAAGTGACGCAAGTTTTTGAATCTCTGCTGTCCTTCCCTTTGTAAGTATAACTTCAAGGCAATTGTCATGGTCTAAATGCACATGTTGCGATGAAATTATTATTTTCTGGAAATCATGCTGTATATCTATGAGTTTATTTACAAGTTCTCTTTTATGATGGTCATATACAAGAACTATAGCACCAGCTGACTTTTTATTTTTCTTCCATTCCTGACCTACAAAAACAGCACTTATTAAATCTCCTATAGCTTTTGAACGCGTTGTATATTTATTTTCTTTTATATAATTGTCAAATTTTTTTACAAGTTCTCTGTCCAGTGATACACCAAACCTTACAATTTTTGACATTTTCACCTCATAAATTTATAATTTTTTTTTTATTATATTATAATTTTTATGTTATTCAATAAAAAAACGTTTGCAAAAAAATAATAAATTTCCTATAATATCCCTGTTTTTTAAAATCTTAATAAAGTAAGGTGAACAAATATGATGAATGAACTGCGTAAAAACGCAAAAATAATTCTGTGGATAGTAATTGGAGCTTTCATACTTACTATTTTTGCAATATGGGGCATGAAAGGTGTCTTATTTGAAGAAACAGAAAATCCTGATTTGATAGCAAAATTTGAAAAAGAAGCCATCACATATACCGAACTCGGTAAATTATGGCAAAACAAACTACAGGATTTATATGACAAAGGGATAAAAATCACCGACGAAAAGGAAAAAGAACTTAAAAAAGAGCTATTATACGATATTATAGAGCATAAATTAAAATTAAAATACGCACAGCAAACAGGCATTTTTACCACTGATGAAGAAGTAGCTGAAAATATAATGTCAATCCCTGCTTTTACAGATAAAAATGGTAATTTTGATAAAAATCTTTATCAAAATATACTTTATAATCAGAGAATACAGCCCCATGAATTTGAAGAACAGCAAAGACAATATATTACTTTAGTAAAACTACGTAACCAGATTTTATCCAACATTAAATTTACTGAAGATGAACTAAAAATGTACTTTCAGAAACGAAATAGAATATTAAATGTTAAATATGTTTACTTTGATTATAGAAACTATCTGGACCAGTTAAAAATAGATATAGAAAAAATGAAAGATTATTATGCTATGCATAAAAAGGATTATGAAAAACCAGAACAGGTAAAAGCATCTCACATTCTGATAATGGCAGATGCATCTCCCACTTCACCTACAGGACTTACTGATGAACAGGCAAAAAAATTAGCAGAAGATATTTATAAAAGAGCAAAAGCGGGCGAAGATTTTTCTGCACTTGCAAAAAAATATTCAAAAGATACTTCTACAAAAGATAAAGGTGGCGATCTGGGGTGGTTTAAAAAAGGCGACATGGTTCCTGAATTTGAAAAGGCGTCTTTTGCATTAAAAATTGGTCAGATAAGCGAACCGGTAAAAACTCAATTTGGTTATCATATAATAAAATGTACAGGGAAACAGGATGCATATGAGCCAACTTTTGAAAAAGAAAAAAATAATGTATTAAAAGAACTGCAAAAACAATATGGTATGGATTTGATGAAGAAAAAAGCAGATAAAATGTCATCCGAAATAAAAGCACCGGAAGATTTTGAAATTGCAGCTAAAGCAAACACAATAACTGTAAAAATTTTAAATTCAATAAAACAGGATGACAAACTCACAGAAATAGAATCTGATGAGGCAAAAAATATAATATTTGATTTAAATACTGGCACAGTATCAAAAATCATAGAGGGGAAAAACGGATATTATATCTTTAAAATAGTAGATGAAAAAGTAACAAAATTTGATGAGAAAAAGTTTGGTCAGCAGAAAATGGAATTAGCAGAAAAATTAAGGGAAATAAAATTTGACCAGGTTTTTGAAGATCTGATGACAAAACTTAAAAAAGAAGCAAAAATAGAGATTTTCGAGCAAAACCTGTAGAAATCTTCACATCTGCAGTTCTTCGTATCATCGCATTGATAAAAACAGGTTCAAACATAGTTCTCACTTAGTTCATAAATAAGTTCTAAAGTAGTTAAAAAATAAAAAACATTGAACTAATTACAAATTACAAACTACAAATTACTGCTTTTTTGAACTATTTTTGCACTATTTCCGCACTATTTTTGAACATCCATTTAAATAAATTTCAAATTTTAAATTTTATTTGCCATCTGGCACCTGTCACCTGCCACCAACCACAAGCAACTATTTTTTCCCAACAATAAACGACAATCAACATCCGACAATGACTTTATTATAATTCGTTCCATCCCCTTAATATCTTTTTAAACTTTTCTATTGGAAAACCTACAACATTATAATATGAACCTTTTATTTTTTTTATAAAGGGATCTGCACCTTCCTGTATTGCATAAGCGCCAGCTTTATCCAGAATATGATTGGCATTGATATAATCATTTATCTGTTTAGATGTTAATTTTCTGAAAGTCACAAAAGACGTATCATAGGAAACTATAGTTTTTCCGGTTTCAGCGTCAATTATCGCTATTGCTGTGATTACTGAATGAGTGGAACCACTCAATTTTCTTAAAATATGATTGGCGTGGCTCAATGACTTTGGCTTGCCTATTATTTCTTTCCCGAGGACAACTATTGTATCAGCGCCAATAACAAGTCCCCTCTTAAATTTTGGCAGGATTGATTTTGCTTTTTCATAAGCAAGCAAAGTTGCAATTTTATATGGTTTATAGCCTTTTAACCTTCTTTGAAGCCTGTTTTCATTAATTTCAGGTTCGTGAATTTCAAATTCAAATCCGGATTTTGCAAGCATATTTCTTCTTCTTGGTGAAGTTGATGCTAAAATTAATTTTTTATACATATTCTGTTATCCATAAGAAAATTAAAATTTACCATATACAGGTTCCTTACAATGATTGCAATGGTTTTCTTTTATTCCTTCCATCCTGATATCAAAACCGCTACGGGATATTAAAACCTTTTTGCATTTATGACATAATGTATCCTGCCAGCCGAATTTAGGGTCAGTATTTCCCATATAAACATATTTCATTTTATTTTTAGCTATTTCGCAAGCGGTTAGCAATGTTTCAACAGGAGTGGTTTCAATATCCATTTTATATTGTGGAAAATATCTTGTAAAATGAACAGGAATATCAGGAGAAACTGATGCAAGCCAGCTAACTATTTCGTTTATCTCCTCAACCCTGTCATTTAATGTAGGTATTATAAGGTTTGTTATTTCTATATGAACTCCTGTTTCATACGAAATCTGAATTGTCCTCATAACTGGAGCAAGTTGCCCATCACATATTTCCCTGTAAAAACCTTCGTTTGAAGCTTTTAAATCAATATTCATAGCATCAATAAAAGGCAGCAATTCCTTTAAAGGTTCTTCGCTTACAAATCCATTTGTTACAAGAACATTTTTTAATCCTTTTTCTCTGGCAATTTTTGCTGTATCATATACAAATTCATACCAGATAAAGGGTTCATTATACGTATAGGCAATGCCTGTTGATTTATTGCTTATGGCAATCTCAACTAAATCTTCCGACGCAAACTTTTCAGTAGTTACCTGTTGCTGGGAAATATGCCAGTTCTGGCAAAACGTACATTTAAAATTACATCCATACGAACCTATAGAGAAAATCATACTGCCCGGATAAAAATGATAAAGAGGTTTTTTTTCTATTGGGTCCATTGCATATGATGATACTTCCCCATATATTTTTGTATATAAAACTCCGTCTTTATTAATACGTACCATACATCTACCTGTTCTGTTATTTGCAAGAAAACACCT
>FWPV01009991.1_pt1 | contig 15760 bp, 14 predicted proteins | sample 2228371 | NCBI WGS metagenome assembly FWPV01 (sample SAMEA103939776, study PRJEB20133) | metagenome | reverse complement strand
CAACTGGTTGGTAAGGCTGAACAGCTCGTCTTTAGGAAAGCTCCGGGTTACTCGGTAAATTTCTGTAACCATCCCAATGGCTTTTTGCCAGGTAACCAGATCGCGATATGAGCGAGTCATCGTGCCGCCCTTTCAACTGACAACTGACTACTGACCACTGCCTCTCTGCCAATCCGTTCCCAGGTAGGCGGCGATCACCTCCGGGTGCTGCTGGATGGCCCGGGGAGGGCCCTGGGCGATGAGTTTGCCGTAGTTCAACACCGCAATCTCGTCGGCCACCTCCATGGTGAGGCTCATGTCGTGCTCCACCAGGAGGATGGTGATGCCCCGGTCCCTGAGGGTCAGGATCATCTCCCCCAGGCGCTCGGTCTCGGCCTGGTCCAGGCCCGAGGCCGGCTCGTCCAGGAGCAGCAAGGTGGGCTCGGAGGCCAGGGCCCGGGCGATCTCCAGGAGGCGTTTGAGCCCCAGGGGAAGAAAGGCGGCGGGCAACATCGCCCGGTCCGTCAGGCCCACAAATTCCAAGGCCGCCAGGGCCTGCTCCCGGATGATGGCCTCTTCCCGCCGCGTCCAGGGCAGGTGCAGGGCCCCGGCCAGCAGCCCCGCCCGGGTCAGGCGGTGGCGGCCCACCATGACGTTTTCCAGCACGGTCATATGGTCGAAGAGCTGCACCAGCTGGAAGGTGCGGGCGATGCCCAAAGCGGCCACGGCATGGGCCGGCTGTCCCTGGATCTCCCGGCCCTGAAAGGCGATGCGGCCGGTATCCGGCCTGAGAAAGCCGGTGACCAAATGAAACAGAGTGGTCTTGCCGGCGCCGTTGGGGCCGATGACCGCCTTGATGGCCCGGGGCGCCACTTCGAAGCTCACCCCTGCCAGGGCCTTGAGGCCCCCGAAGGAGATGCCCACGCCGTCCAGCTCAAGGAGGGGCGCCTCAGCCAAGGGACACCCCCCCTTCCCGCCGGAAGCGCCGCAGCTCTTTCAGGTCCAGCAGGCCCCGGAGCAGCCCCCGGGGCAGGAAGATCATCACCACCATGAGGATGGCGCCGAAAATCACCACCTCGAAGTCATGGAACACGGTGAGGAGCTCCGGGAGCACCGTGAGCACCCCGGCCCCCAACAGCGACCCCCAGATGCTGGCCATGCCGCCCACCACCACCATGGTGACCAGCTTGATGGAAAACATGATGTCAAAGGAAGAGGGTGCGATGAAATTCAGGGTGTGGGCGTAGAGGCTGCCGGCCAGGGAGGCGTACAGGGCGCTCCAGATGAAGATGAGGAGCTTGGCCCGCTGGGTGTTGATTCCCAAGGATTCGGCCGCGGCCTCGCTGTCATGCAAGGCCCGCAAAGCCCTCCCGAAGCGGGAGTCCACCAGCCCGGCGCTCAGGGCCAAAATCCCCACCACGGTAAGCCAAATGAGGAAATAGAGGCGCAGGGGGGTGTTGAAGGCCAGGCCCGCCAGGCTCAGGGAGGGGATGCCGGCCAGCCCCGAGGGCCCGCCGGTCCAGGTCTGCGCCTGCACGAAGACGATATAGACGATGACCCCGAACCCCAGGGTGGCCATGGCCAGGTAATAGCCCTTGAGTTTCAGGGCCGGCACGCCGATGAGCACCGCCAGGACCCCGGCCAGCACCAGCCCCGCCAGCAGGGCCAGCCAGGGGTTGGCGCCGTAGGTGGCCGTGAGGATGCCCGAGGTGTAGGCCCCCAGGCCGAAGAAGGCGGCGTGCCCCAAGGAGATCTGGCCGGCGTAGCCCATAAGGAGGTTGAGCCCCACCACCAGTATGGTGTGGATGCCGATGAAATTGAGCAGCGAGAGATAATAGTCGTTCTTAAGGGCCAGGGGCAGGAGGAGCACCAGGGCGAGAAAGAGCCCCCAGGCGAGCAGGCCGGAGAACGCCCTCATGTCTTGCCCCCCAACAGGCCCTGGGGCCGGATGAACAGGACGATGAGGAGGATGAGGAAGGCCACCGCGTCCCGGTAGCCCGAGGAGATGAGGCCGCTGGCCAGGGCTTCGGCCACCCCCAGCACCAGCCCCCCCAGGACGCCCCCCAGACTGCTGCCCAGGCCCCCGAGGATGGCGGCGGAAAAGCCCTTGAGCCCCAGCATGGTGCCCATGTCGTACACCCCCAGGGTCAGGGGCGCGATGAGGATGCCGCCGGCCGCGCCCAAGGCGGCGGAAAACCCGAAGGAGAGCTGCACCATGCGCACCGCGGGGATGCCCACCAGGCGCGCCGCGGTGGGGTTGTAGGCGCAGGCCCGCATGGCCTTGCCCACCAGGGTCAGCCGAAAAAAGGCCTCCAGCCCGGCCACCACCAGGGTTCCCACCCCCAGGACCCAGAGGTTCTGGGGGAGTATGGTGGCCGGCCCCAGGTTCAGCGGCACGGCGCCGGTGAAGGGCGGCAGGTTGTAGGCCTCCTTGCCCCAGAAGAGCATGGCCAACCCCTTGATGAAGACCGCGCCGCCCACGGTGATGATGATGAGGGTGAGGGGGGCCCGGTCTCTGACGGGCCGCAAGGCCAGGCGCTCGAACACGAACCCGGCCAGGGTGACCCCGGCGACCCCGCCCAGGAAGGCCACCGGCAGGGAGGGGAAGACCTGGTAGAGGCTGATGGCCGCCAGGGCCCCCAGCATGACGAACTCCCCCTGGGCGAAGTTGATGATGTGGGTGGCGTTGAAGATGATGCCGAAGCCCAGGGCGATGAGGGCGTAGATGGCCCCGTTGGTGAGGCCGGAAATCAGGAATTGGGAGAGCGCCGCCAGGGTTTCCAAGATAAAGTGGTCAGTAGTCAGTGGCCAGTTGTCAGAGTTGAGCTGGCTGAGACTATCCAGAGAACGTAAACCTATTTTGATTCGACCGGACGCAGAGGAGAGGAGAAGCCGGCAACGCTCAGTGGTCAGTGCCGAAAGGCCAAAACCTCCGGCTCCTGACCACTGATCTCTGATTACTGCCTTACTCCACCAGCTTGAAGTTCCCCTTGTCGATCTTCACCATGACAAAGGCCTCCGGGGTCAGGCCGTTGTGATCCTCGGGGCTCATGTTGAAGATGCCGCTGACGCCCACATAGTTCTTGGTGCCCTGGATGGCCCTCCGGAGCTTTTCGGGGTCGGCCCCGGCCTGCTCAATGGCCTGGGCCAGGATCCTCATGGCGTCGTAGGCATAGCCGCCGAAGCTGGAAGCCGGGGCGTTGAACCTGGCCCGGTATTTTTCATCATAGGCCTTGAGCACGGGCTTCTGCGGGTCCGAGTCGGGCAGGTCCTGATAGATCACCAGTTTGCCGGCGGGGAGCAGGATGCCCTCCCCCGCCTCCCCGGCCAGCTCGATGAACTTCTTGGAGGCGGCCCCGTGGCTCTGGAAGAGGGGCAGGGCGAGGCCCAGCTGCTTCAGGTTTTTGGCCACCAAAGCCGGCGCCGGGCCGGTGCCCCAGCAGATCACCGCCTGGGCCGGAGTGGCCCGGATTTTGGTGAGCTGCGGCGTCATATCGGTATCCTTCTCTCCGAAGACCTCATCGGCCACCACCTGGATGCCGAACTGCGGGGCCTGCTCATTGAGCTGCTTCTTGCCGGAGACCCCGAAGCCGGTGGACACCGTCAGGATGGCCACCTTGTTGATATTCTGCTTTTTCAGGTACTGGTAAATGCGGGTCACCGCCATGGCATCGGTCTGGGCGGTTTTAAAAACCCACTGCCGTTCCGCCACCGGGGAGGTGATTTCAATGCCCGCGGCGCAGGAGATCAGGGGCACCTGGGCCTTCTGGGTAATGGGCAGGACCGCCATGGAGGTGTGGGTCAGGCTGGGGCCGATGACGGCCAGGGCCTTGTCCTTCTGGATGAGCTTTTCGGCGTGCAGCCGCGCCTTGGTGACGTCGCCTTCATCGTCGTAGATAACCACCTTGAAAGGCCGCCCCTTGATGCCGCCCTTGGCGTTGTAGTCGTCGATGAGCATTTGCAGGGTGTTGCGTTCCGGTTCCCCCAGATAGGAGGCGGGTCCGGTGATGGAAAAGATGCCTCCCACCACGTAGGGCTCCTTGGTTTCCTGGGCCAGGCAGGCGCTGGCCGCCAGACCCACGAGGAGCAGGGCCAGGATGATCAGAGCGGTTTTCCCTTTCATGGTCGCCTCCTTGAAAGCTGTCAGCCCTCGGCTGTCAGCCTTAGCTTTGTTGAATACTCATCCTTGCTGGGCAGGGGCCTATTTCCCCTTTATGTGCAAAGCTCACCGGAAATTATAAAGCCTTTGCTGACCGCTGACCGCTATAACTTGTAGACCTCTTCGCCCTTGTAGATGTGGATGCCTGCTTTTTGCAGGATGCTGATGGCTTCGTCCAGGTTGTCGAAGCGGAAGATGATCACCGCGTTTTTGCCGCTGTGCTGCACGAAGGCGTACATGTATTCCACGTTGATGCCGGCCTGGGCCAGGATGGCCAGCACCGACGCCAGGCCGCCGGGACGGTCCGGCACTTCGATGGCCACCACTTCGGTCTTGCCCACGGTGAAGCCTTTCCCCTTCAGGACTTCCCGGGCCAGGGCGTAGTTGTCCACGATGAGGCGGAGGATGCCGAAGTCGGTGGTGTCGGCCAGGGACAGGGCCCGGATGTTGACGCCGGCCTCCCCCAGCACCCGGGTGACCTCGGCCAGGCGCCCCGCTTTGTTTTCCAGAAAGACTGAAATCTGCTCCACTTTCATGGGGCTGCTCCCTTATTGCTTGCGCTTGTCGATGACCCGCTGGGCCTTGCCTTCGCTGCGGGGGATGGAGCGGGGCTCCACCAGCTTGACCTTCACGGAGACGGTGAGATAGTCCTTGATGCGGCTTTCAATGCGCTTGGCCAGGGCCTGCATCTCCTTGACTTCATCGGAGAAGGTGGCTTCGTCCACCTCCACCGCCACCTCCAGGGTATCCAGGGCGCCGACGCGGTCCACGATGAGCTGGTAGTGGGGGGCCACCCCCGGCACTTCCATGAGCACCGCCTCGATCTGGGAGGGGAAAACATTCACCCCCCGGATGATGAGCATGTCGTCGCTGCGGCCCTGGAGGCGGGCGATGCGGGCGATGGTGCGGCCGCACTTGCAGGGGGCGTAATCCAGGGAGGTGACGTCCCGGGTGCGGTAGCGCAGCAGCGGGAAGGCCTCCTTGGTGAGGGTGGTGATCACCAGCTCCCCGGTCTGCCCCGGTGGCAGCCGCTCCAGGGTGTTGGGGTCGATGATTTCCGGCAGGAAGTGGTCTTCAAAGAGATGCAGCCCGTGTTTGGCTTCGAGGCACTCCACCGCCACGCCGGGGCCGATGATCTCGGAGAGGCCGTAGATGTCCAGGGCGTCCAGTCCCAGCCGGGATTCGATCTCGGTGCGCATGGCCTCGCTCCAGGGCTCGGCTCCGAAAATCCCCACCCGGAGCTTGGTATCTTTGAAATTGATGCCCATTTCCTGGGCCACTTCGGCCAGGTAGAGGGCAAAGGAGGGCGTGCAGCACAGCACCGTGGGGCCGAAGTCCTGGATGAGCATCATCTGGCGCCGGGTCTGGCCGCCGGAGACCGGGATGACCGCGGCTCCCAGGCGCTCCACCCCGTAATGGAAGCCCAGGCCCCCGGTGAAGAGGCCGTAGCCGTAAGCGATGTGCACGATGTCGCCCCGGTGGACGCCGGCTGCGGCCAGCACCCGGGCCATGAGGTCGGCCCAAGTGTCCAGGTCCCGCTGGGTATAAGCCACCGGGGTGGGTTTGCCGGTGGTGCCCGAGGAGGCGTGGATGCGCACGATCTGCTCCATGGGCACGGCAAACAGGCCGAAGGGGTAGTTGTCCCGGATGTCCTGCTTGGTGGTGAAGGGGAGGTGGTCCAGGTCCGCCAGGCTCCTGATATCCTGGGGCTTCACCTTGAGCTCGTCCATCTTGTGGCGGTAAAAGGGCACCAGATGATAGACGCGCTCCACCAGCGCTTTCAGGCGGCGCAACTGCAGGGCCTCCAGCTCCTCCCGGGGCAGAGTTTCGTTGACCGTGTCGTAAATCATGCCAAAGCCTTCGTTTCTGTGGAGTTAATTTGTGAAAACTACCACAGAAAAGCGCCAGGGGTCAACAGGAATATGGCAAGCGCAAAAAAGCAGGGGCCTTCAGTCCCCTGCACCCCTGCCTCGCGAGTTTCAGGCGCCCCTGGCGCGCGATCGCCGGTCAGCGCTCCTGCACCGGCACCGGTGCAGCTTCCCGGAGCTGTTCCCTGGGGCTCGCCCGGCTTGCCCGAAGCCGGTCCGGTCAACGCCCTCAGCAGCCGCCCCGGGAGAAGAGGAAAATTGCCGCTACCAGTAGTACTAACCAAAGCCATTCCATGATGGAAATTCTGCTCCTTTCGGGCCAGAGACGAGGTTCCGGGCCGCGGCCCGGAAATTCAGGCACTCAATTCCAGTTTTTTTTGCAATTCCCGGTTCTGCCGCACCATCTCCCGCCAGCGTATGGCCTTGTCGATGGCCAGGATGATCTGCTCTTTCCGGAAGGGCTTGGTGATATAATCGAAGGCCCCCTTGGCCATGGCCTCTTCCGCCGATTCCAGGGAACCGTAAGCGGTGATGACCAACACCATGAGGTCTTCGTCGGTTTTCCTGGCTCTCTCCAGCAATTCCAGGCCGTCCATGCCCGGCATCTTCAGGTCGGTGAGCAGCAGGTCGAAGCGCTCCCGGGTGAGCAACTCTGCGGCCTCCAGGGGGTTGTTGGTGACGACCACCTGGTGTTCGGTATAACCCTCGATGATCATTTTGAGCAGCGTCAGCATGTCCAGTTCGTCGTCCACGGCCAGAATGCGTCCCATGGTTCCAGGCCTCCTCGGGGCGGGGCGATACGTCAATGTTCCAGGCGATAGCCGGATTGGATAAATTCCTGATAATACTGATCAATAAGGCGGTCATCCTCCATGGTGACGTCCAGTTGCTTGCTGGCCATGATGAGGCGGCCCAGGATCTCCAGGCGGGCCTCCAGGAAGTCCAAATCCACCCCGTCCAGCCGTGCGGTCAGGGAGTCGCCCTTGACTTCCACCCGGAATTCCAGATGCTCCAGGACCCGGGCCAAAAAGAGCACCCGCCGGAAACGGCGGGGCAGATCGGCGCCCCCGCCATAAAACACCAGACTGACGTAGCTCTGCTCCGGCTCGCCGAAATAGGCGTCCACGGTGGTGAAATGATACCCCAGGCGGCTGGAGAAATTCAGGTAGTCCGCGGCGATGATGGCGTAATTATCTTCCTGCAGGCGATCCATGGCCTGGGTATCCGAAGCGCCGCCCATGACCACGCTCATAAAGCCCGCCAGGTCCAGGGGCTTGGGGCCCCGCCAGCCGATGGCCGCCATGCCCCGCCAGTAGGCGGCCAGGGGCCGGGAAGTCAGGTCCTCGGGGGTCACTTCCAGGGCCTCCGCCGCCTCCGGCCTTAAGCCCCCGCCCAGGTCCACCACGAAAATCTCCAGGGGGAGGCCGGTCTTGAGCCGCCGGGCCCAGTCCCGGGAGTGGCCCCGCCGGGAAATCTGAAACAATTCGGCCATGGCCTTTTCGTGGGCGAAGCGGGTGATGTCGTGATAGGTCCGGCAGTTTCGGGGCCGGAAGCCCTCGTCCCGGGGGTCCAGGAGGTGCAGGGGGGTGATGTGCTTCATGAGCCGCTCCAGGGTCTGCCAGGCCCGGCTCTGGTGCAGGATGGTATCCGCGGGCGGGGCCTTGAGGAGCTCGCCCTGCCGCCCCGCATAGATGTTGCCGTAGTAGGCGTCCACCGTGACCACCTCCCCCGGAGTAAGCCGGCTCATGGCCTCCCTGACCCCGAAAAGGGCCGGGACGCCGGCTTCCCGGAGCACTGTGGCCAGGTGGCTGGTGGCGCTGCCGCCTTCGGAAACCAGCGCCGCCACCCGGCCGGCGACCAGGCCGTATTCCGGCAGAGCCCGGCGCACCACCAGCACCGCGCCCCGGGGCACCTGCTCCAGGTCGCCGTCCTCCAGGCGGTACACCGGGCCGGCGGCGGCCCCCCGGGAGGCGATGAGGCCCTCCTGGCTGAGGACCGGCACCTCCTTCAGACGGGGCGGCAGATAAGCCCGGCGGTCGGGGCGGCTCAGACGCAAAGGCCTGGCCTGGAGCAGGAGGAAGCGTCCTTCCGGGTCCAAGGCCCATTCGAGGTCCTGGGGGACGCCGAAATGGCGGGCCACCTTTTCCCCCAGGGCAGCCAGCTCCAGGACCTGCTCCGGGGTAAGGCAAGGCCGCTCAGCCTCCAGGGGGGCTTCCTCCTCCACCACCCCGCCGGCGGGGTGGGGCCGGTGCACCTGGGATTTGCGCCCCACCTGGTGGGAAGCCAGGCGGTTGCCCTCCACCCGGTAAACGTCGGGTTCGGCGTGGCCGCCCACCGCCACGGTGCCCAAGCCGAAGACCGCGTTGATGATGGTGGCGGCCTCCCCGGTGCGGGGGTCGGCAGTGTAGAGCACCCCCGCGGCCTGGGCCGGCACCATTTCCATCACCAGGACGCCCATGGCCAGGTCCTGGTAGGAGAAGCCCCGGGCATGGCAGTAATACAGGACCCGGGGGGTGAACTGGCTGGCCAGGACCTCCAGGTAGCGCTGCTCCAGCTGGTCCGCGGGGACGTTCAGCAGGGTCTCGAATTGGCCGGCAAAACTGTGCAGGCCGTCTTCCTGGAGGGCGGAACTGCGCACCGCCACCCGGGAGGCGCCCAACCGCCGGGCCTGGGCGCTGAGGGCCTGGGAAAGCGCGGCCGGCAGCGGCGTGGCCAGGAGCCGCTCCCGGATGGCCTCCCCGGCCCGCTGGAGGCTGGCCAGCTCCCGGATGTCGGCTCGGCCGATAGCCTCCCGGATGAAGTCCTCCAGGCCGGATTGCTGGAAAAAGAGCTTCTGGGCGTAGGCGCTCACGGCAAACCCCCGGGGCACCGGGAAGCCCAGGCGCCGCAGCTCCCCCAGCTTTTCCGCCTTGCCGCCGAAAAATCCGCCCTCCGACACCTTGCTGAGCGGCAGGGCCAGGGGGCCGGGGCGGATTTCCGGCGCGACCAACTCCGCCTCCAGGAGGGCGGCCACCCGCTGCCGGGCCTCCCGCAACCCGGGGTAGCGGCCGCCGGAGAGACTGATGAGCGCCTCCACCAGGATTTCCACCTCCCGATTCAGGCGGTGCACCGCATTACGCACGTAGGCCATGTCAAAGAGATAGCCCTCGGCCTGCTTGGTCTGCAGGTCGGCCAGGATGGCCAGAATGGCGCCGTTGGCGGCCAGCAGGCGCTTGTATTCCCGATAGCGCTCCAGCAGGGCGGCGGGCGGGGCGGCAGGCACCGCCGCCGCGGACTGCCGCTTGCGGTGCAGCCAATCTCTCAGTTTGCGGAGGGCGCGCAAGGGTGGATTTCTTTAACCGGTTCCGGGTGTTTAGTGATATTGTAAAAGATATGCCCCCCGGGCTCAACTGCCGAATTCCCCGGCCACCGCAAATCTTGGCCTGGGGTGGCGTAAAAATGGGGGCGGAGCCGAAGAAGGCGCCCGGCTACGGCTGAGCAGTTTCCCCCCCTCCCGGGAGGGGCCGGGGGAAAGCGGCTGATTGCCGGCACCTTCAGCGGCTCCCCGAACCATCGCAAGGAAGTCTCCAGCCATGACCATGATCGCTGACCTGGAAGGCTATTTCCGCCAGTTCGTCCGGCCTCGGGACCTGTTCCTGCAGCAGTTGGAAGAGGAGGCCGTGTTTGAGCGCATCCCCATCGTCGGGCCGGTGGTGGCCGAGCTGCTTGCCATCCTGGTGGTGGCCCTTCAGGCCAAGGCCGTTCTGGAACTGGGCACCGCCACCGGCTATTCCGCCATTTACCTGGCCCGAGCCTTACGGGAGACCGGCGGCCGGCTCCTGACCCTGGAGCGGGATCCCGTCATGGCCGCCCGGGCCGCAGCCAACCTGGCCCGGGCCGGCGTCCAGGACCGGGTGGAGGTGCGCCAGGGAGAGGCGCAGGCAGTCCTGGGCCGCCTCACCGGCCCCTTTGACCTGATCTTCCTGGACATTGACAAAGAAGGCTATCTCCCGGCGCTGCCGCACTGCCACCGGCTGCTGCGGCCCGGCGGCCTCCTGGTGGCCGACAACGTGGGCTTTGCCGCGGCTGCGGACTTCAACCGGGAGCTTTTCGCCTCGCCCCAGTGGCGCACCGTGCCGCTCCTGTGTCTGCTGCCCCGGCACTCCCCGGAGCGGGATGGCCTGGCCTTTGCGCTGAAGGTGGCCTGAGGAGCGGCGGTGATCGATCTGCATATCCACATCCTGCCGGGACTGGACGACGGTCCCCAGACCTGGGAGGCCGCCCTGGAGATGGCCCGCCTGGCGGCGGCCGACGGGGTGACCACGGTGGTGGCCACGCCCCACCTCTTCGCCCGGCGGGTGGTGGACCTGAGCCGCCTCAACCCGGCGGCGCGCATCCTGGAAACCGCGGCCCAACTGCAAGCCCGGCTGGACCAAGCCGGGGTGCCCCTGAACGTGGCTGCCGGCTGCGAGGTCCCCCTGTGTCAGGAGATGCTGGACCTGCTGGACGCCGGCCAGGCCCTCACCCTCAACGGCCAGGGCCGCTACCTCTGCCTGGAAATGCCCGAAACCGTCATCCCTCCGGCCACCGAAGACATCTGCTTCCTGCTGGTCTCCCGGGGCCTCACCCCCATCATTACCCACCCGGAGCGCAACCCCTTGTTCCTCCAGAGCCCGGAGAAGCTGCTGCGGCTCCTCGGGCTGGGCTGCCTGGCCCAGATCACCGCGGGCAGCATCACCGGCGACTTCGGCTGGCGCATCTCCCGCTTTGCCAAGAAACTCATCAAGGCGGATCTGGTGCACGTGGTGGCCAGCGACGCCCATGACGCCCGGCGTCGGCCGCCGCGGCTGTCCGGGGCCCTAAAGAAACTGAGGCGGTGGCTGGGGGAGGAAAAGGCCCTGAGGCTGGTAAAGGGCGGACCGGAGAAAATCCTGGCCGGCGAGCCGGTGAAATGAGGAGGGGAGAAGAGGAGCCCGGAATCCCTCTCCCAAAGGAGAGCGGGAGGGGGGAGGGCAGGGGGACCGCCGGGCCCCAGCCGTTCCCCCGAAATGACCCGGCTGACAGCTCTATTTTCCTGGCGGCGGAATGGTGATCTGCTCCAGATTGCCTTCCATGTCAGTGATGATCAGGCGGCCGGATGGCAGTCGCCAAGCCCTGAGGTTGAAGGCCTCACCCTGGGAGTATTCCGGCGGCACCTTGACTTCCGGCAGGTTGGCCTGGATGGTGTAGAGTTCATAGCTGCCGGTGCCCAACTCCCGGGTGCTGGCGGGTTGGCCCACCTGATGGACCACCCCTTCCTCCGTCAACACTTCCATTAATTCTCTCCGATCCGCATCGCTGCACACCACGATCATGGCGTCCCTCCTGAGCGGTGAACCATGCCGGCGGGTCTGGAAAGCCCACCCCGGCTCTCGGCCCCGTGGTCGCTTTCCCCCGGGGGGCCGACGCTGGTTTTTCCTTGCAAATAAGCATGGACGACGGGCTTGGCAAGGCGGCGGGGAAAAATTGTCGCGGGTCGGGGCCCGGAACCAGGCGGGGCAGGTCTGCCTGCCCCGGTTTGGCGGGGAAAGAGCGCCGGGCAAAACGTCGCCGGCGCGCCCTTCCTACTGGATGGCCTTATACTGGGTGCGCATCTTCTCCAGGAGGAAATCGAAGGACTTGGTGCTGATGACCTGGGCAAACTGGCGCTTGTAGTTCTCCAGGATGCTCACCCCGTCCACGATGACGTCGTAGAGGACATAGGAATTGCTCCGGCTGGTCATCAGGTAATCCACCGGGATGGTCTCGTTGGTGCGGATGAGGGTGGTGAACACCTGGGCCTTGTTCCCTTCCACCTTTTCCTGGTTATATTTCACCGTCTCCCGTTTGAGGAAGTTGAGGACCAGGCGGGTGTAGGAATCCTGAAACAGGGCGGCAAAAATCCGCTCAAACTCCTGGCGCTGGCCGGGGCTTAACCGGCCGTAGGTAGCTCCCAGGGAATCCCTGGCCATTTGCGGAAAGTCGAAATTCCGCTGAATGATGCGCCGGATGGCATCCGCCCGGGTCTTTTCCATGGCCGGGTCATTCTGGATGCGGATGACCTCGTCCAGGATGCCTTTGACGTAGTTGGTGGGCGCACCGGCCAGGGCCGGCAGGGCCCACCCCGCCAGGAGCAGGAGGGTCAGGAACATGCTGATGCCACGTTTCATGGGAAATCCTTAGCGAGTCGTTAGTCGTCGGCCTGGGCCAAAGGCCGGCAGCTGCAGGCCTGGGAGGCAGGCACCCGGGCGCTCTCCAGCAGGCGCAGCAGGGCCGGCAGGACGCTCAGGGCTGCCACCAGCACGCTCAGGCTGCCCACCGTGGAGAGCAGCCCCAGGCTGAAGGTGCCCCGGTGGCCGGAAATCATCATGCTGCCAAAGCCAAAGGCGGTGGTAAGGGAAGCCAGGGCCACGCCCTTGGCCGTGCTGGCCGGCAGGGTGATGGCCCGGGCGGAAGCCTCCAGCTTCCAGCGCACCAGGATAATGATACCATATTCTATCCCCTCGCCAAGGATGAGGGGCAGGAAAAGCACGTTGGCCTGGTTGAAGGGGATGCTCAGGAGCCACATGAGGCACAGGGTGATGGCGGTGCCCACGATGAGGGGGATGAGCGCCAGAATGGTCATCCTGAGGCTCCGCAGCAAAAAAGCCAGCAGCAGGGAGATGGCCAGCAACGCTACCCCCGCGGCCCACAGGCAGGCGTTGCGGAAGGCGAAGTTGAACACATACAGCAGGACGGGGTCGCCCACCACGTTGTCGTCCACGCTCTCCAGGTCCCTCACGAAGCGCCCCAACGGCTCGGGGTTCCAGATGTCGATAGCCGGAAAGATGCGGATGAGGTAGTTGCCCCGAGGGCTGACGAACCGGTCCCGGACCTCGGGGGGCAGGTCGGCGATGGCAGGGGTGGGGGCCCCGACGTTGCTGACCAACAGGTCCCACTTATCCCGGAAATCCTCGAAGAACTGGCGCTGAAAGACCAGGGCCCGGGACTCGGCCTGGGAGGGGTGGGGGGTGCTCAGTAGCGGGATGACCTGCCCCAACAGGAGATTGGCTTCGTCCAGCTGCTCCTGGGCCGGTTTGGCCTCCGGCTTCCAGTCGCTTTCCTTGGCCTGGGACAGCTTGAAGCGGATGCGCCCCAGGATGTCCCTAAGCTCCGTCAGGTTGACCGGCTGGTCGCTGACCGCAGGCGGGGCGAAGCGTACCTGCGTCAAAAGGGGTGCCATTTCGGCGATCAGGCTCTGCTTGGCCTGGGGCTCTTCGGGCAGAAAGGACAGGATGGACTCCACGTGGGAGACCGTGGGTTTCTGTTTGAGCTCCTCCACCTTGCGGGACAGGTCTTCCAGACGGGTGGCCATCATGGTGCCGTACGAACTGGAATAGCGGGACTCGTTCAGGAGCTTCAGCTCCCAGACCACCGATTCGATTTTCTGGTTCTGGAGATTGAGGGGGTTCAGGTCGAAGGGCACGTGAAACAGGCTGATGCCCCCCAGCACCGTGACGATGAGCCCCGCGCCCAGGATCAGCCACGGCCGCCGCCATTGCAGGGAGAGAAAGGGCTCCGGGGTCGCCGGCGGGGGCTCTTCCAGCTGGGGATATCTCCGGCAGTGTTCGGTGACGTAGGCCATGGCCGGCAGCAGCACGAAGCAGGCGAACAGGTACACCACGATGCCCAGGCTGACGATGATGCCCAGTTCCGCCAGCCCCTGGAAGCCGGTGAAGGCCAGGGGGAGGATGGAGAGGATGGCGGCCAGGGCGGCGTAAAAGTTCCCCGGGGTGGCCCCCCGCATGGTGCGGTTGAAGATCTCCTCGTGGCAGGTATTGCGGCCGGCCAGTTCCTCTTCCAGACGGGAATACCAGTGAATGCCGAAGTCCACGCAGATCCCCAGCATCAAGGGGGCGAAGACGATGGACAGGAGATTGAGGCGGCCCACCACCAGGGTGGCCACCCCCAGGGTCCAGGCAATGCCGATGACCAGCACCACGCCCTGGACCAGGGGGCGTTTGAAGCTCCGGAAGAAGAGCACCATGATGGCCACCTGGAGGAACAGGGACAGCCAGGAGGCCAGGTTGATGTCCGCCATGGCGCTGGACATCTCGTCGGCCGACAAGGCCGCCGGGCCGGTTACCCCGGTCACCAGGTCGGGAAAGCCGGCTTTGACGGCGGCCACCGCCTCCCGGAGGAGGGTGAGGTCCTCTTCATGCTTGGTGAAGCCGTCCTGCCGGGGAGTCACCAGAAAGAGCAGATACCGCTTGTTTTCCGTGAAAAAGTAACCCTCCTGGCTCAGGTCTCCCAGGTTGCCGGGCAGGAGGCTTCTCAAGGGCGAAGCGTAGGGGGCCTCGCCCTGCAGGGCCAGCTTCAGTTGGGTCAAGGTGGCGTTCAGCAGGGACAGGTCCGGGATGGGCTCTTCTTCCTTTTCCTCCAAAAAGGCGGTGAAGACCTCGCTGATCATGGCCCGGGTGATTTCCTGGTTCACCACCTGGAAAAACCGGGTGAGCGTGGGCTGGACGGCAATGGCCGCGATGACCTGGCGGTGTTCCACGAGCTTGGCCCTCAGTTGGTCAAGTTCGCCCATCTCCATGTATTGCAAAGCCCAGTGCCGGAAGGGTTCGGGGTCCACCCGGTAGAAAATTTCCCGGAAACGATGGGGGTATTGGCGCAGCTCCACGGCCAAGGCTTCGGCGAAGGCGATGGAACGCGCCTTGTTGGTATTTTCCACCACCACCACGAACTGATCGCGTTCGCCGAACTCCTTTTCCATTTCATCGCTGAGGCGGATGAGGCGCAGGTCGCTGGCCACCAGCTCGGAGCGGCTGGTGGAGAACTTCAGATGGGTGAGGGCATAATACACCGACAGCCCGGTGGTCAGCAGGCTGAACACGATGATGGGCCAGGCGAAGCGCTTGATGAGCCTCAGCCACCAGCCATCCGAGGGGGGCAGGTCATTTCGATTCAAAGACTGTTCCAATCCTGGGAAGACGCGGCGAAGCGGCGGGACGGCCGCTCACCTCCCCCGCGCAGGGCCTGAAAGGGCCGGCCTCTCCCCCGGTGATGCTGCCCTCGCCCGCTCCCGGGAAGAGGATGCAAGCCGTTCCTTTCGGATGCACCCGATCAAGTCTAATGAATCACCTATAAATTCAGAATGGTCAAGAAAAATCGGCCCCATTCCTTTTAGCCTTATCGGCAGCTTTTGCTGTTCAAATAACCTGGGGCGGCGTCAAACCCGGCGGGAAAAAACTTGGAAAAAATTTTTCCCTGCGGGTTGATTTTCCTCTTATGGGAATTATTCTTGAGAAATAAATGTTCCCCAAGGAGTCTTTTCTGATGACGCAAATCACCAAAATCCCCGGCGGTTATGCAGTGGAGGGCCTGGAATTCCGCCGGGGCAAATGCGGCTGCGGCGGCGGCGGCATGGACTGCTGTTTCACCTACTCCAAAGTGAAGCAGGAGAAAAACACCCTGGTGTTTGAGGGGAAGGCCACCTGTCCCACTTCCACGGACAACTACGAGTGGGGCTACCGGGTGCGGAAAGGCGACGTGGCGGTGGAGGTCCATATGGTGGACACCCACGGCAACCGGGATTTCTTCGCGGGATATGACCCGCCGCCCCTGGCCGCGTTTAAGGAAAAAGGCTGGGAAGTGGTGGAAGAATACGCGCGGCCCCTGCCGCAGGACCTGGAGTAAACGGGATTCGCTGCCGGCGGCCGGCGGTTGAACCCCCAAATAACCAAATCCAAGAGAGGAGATACGTGAACATGTG
>FWPV01009990.1_pt1 | contig 15761 bp, 10 predicted proteins | sample 2228371 | NCBI WGS metagenome assembly FWPV01 (sample SAMEA103939776, study PRJEB20133) | metagenome | reverse complement strand
ACATTGCGGGAAAACCGTTGCATCATATAACCGATAAAAAATTTACTAAAAATATGGTTAAGCAACTAAAGTTTATGCTTGAAACAAATCTTTTTCTTGATATAGCGCTTGACTTTGCAATATGTGTATGGTATAATTTGATAAATATTTATTTAACTGATTTTAGATTAAGGGATTATGCTATTTGATATGAATTGGGAGCAAAGAAGAAAGTTTTGAAGGGATTAATTTGTTAAATAAATAAAAGCCCTTTTCATCCTCTTAAGGTGGAAAAGGGCTTTTTGCTATTTTACTTTATATTATGGAGGTGTTTAAAATTAGAAGTGATATAATCAAAAAGGGATACGAAAGAGCACCACATCGTGCTTTATTATACGCGACAGGAGTAACCAAAAGACAGCTAAGCCAACCTTTTATAGGACTTGTTTCCAGTTTTACAGACCTGATACCAGGTCATATTGGTATGCGTGAACTTGAGCGATCGATAGAGAAAGGGATAAATGCAGGAGGAGGCACATCGTTCATATTCTGTGTGCCAGGTATCTGTGATGGTATCGCAATGGGGCATAAAGGAATGAATTATTCACTAGCGTCCCGTGAACTGATCGCTGATATGATAGAATCAATAACCCAAGCTCATGTTTTAGATGGCTTGGTGCTTTTGACAAACTGTGATAAAATAACACCAGGGATGCTAATGGCAGCAGCAAGACTTGATATTCCATGCATAGCAGTTACAGCAGGTCCTATGCATTCAGGAATGTATAAGATGAAACGCAGATCATTGGTAAGAGATACCTTTGAGGCTGTTGGAGCATACAGTGCAGGAAAAATAGATGACGCAGAACTTGAAGGGGTAGAGATGTGTGCCTGTCCGGGACAGGGTTCATGCCAGGGACTCTATACAGCTAACACAATGGCATGTGTGACAGAGGCTATGGGAATGTCTTTGCCCGGATGTGCAACCGCACTTGCAGGAATGGCAAAAAAGCAAAGAATTGCTTATGAAAGCGGTATCAGGATTGTTGAACTGGTAAAGGAAAATATTACTTCGAGAAAGATTATTACAACCGAATCAATAAAAAATGCTATAAGAATAGATATGGCTCTGGGAGGCTCCACAAATACAGTTCTTCATATACCTGCTATTGCTCATGATGCAGATATTGATCTACCGCTAGAAATATTTGATGAGATTAGCAAAGATACACCACATATTACAAAACTTGAGCCAAGCGGAGATCATTTAATGGAAGACCTTGAATATGCTGGTGGAATTCCTGCTGTTATGAATGTGCTAAAAACAAAGCTTTATGATACTTTAACTGTCAGTGGTTTGACAACACTTGAGATAGCTGAATCAGGCTTAGTGGAAGATAAAAATGTAATAAGAGATTTCGATTCCGCATACAGTAAACAGGGTGGCATCGCAATCCTGCGCGGTTCATTAGCTCCTGGAGGAAGTGTGGTCAAACAGGGCGCAGTCAAAGAAGATATGATGAAATTTGTGGGAACTGCAAAAGTATTTGACGGCGAAGAGATAGCCATGAAAGCAATACTTGATGGCGAAGTTAAACCAGGAGACGTAGTTGTTATACGTTATGAGGGTCCGAAAGGCGGTCCTGGTATGAGGGAGATGCTTTTACCGACTGCTGCTATAGTCGGAAAGGGATTATCTGATAGTGTAGCACTAATCACAGATGGTAGATTCTCTGGTGGAACACGCGGACCTTGCATCGGACATGTCTCTCCTGAAGCTATGGAAGGTGGACTGATAGCTATCATTAAAGATGGAGATAAAATATCCATAGATATACCTAATAGAAAATTGGATCTTCTGATTGACGAATCAGAAATAAAGGAAAGGTTAAGCAAATGGTCACCACCTGAACCTAGATTTAAAAGAGGTTACCTTGCAAGATATGCAAAGCTTGTAACATCCGCAGGGACAGGTGCTGTGATGAAAGACTAGATATTCCAGAGGATTTTGTGAGGTGTTATAGAACTTGAAAATGAAAGGGTCAAAAATACTCCTTGAGGCTCTGAAATGTGAAGGTGTGAATGTAATGTTTGGAATCTCAGGGGGGGCTGTTATAGATATTTTTGATGCTCTGTATGATGAGCCAGATATTAAATTATATGTTACATGTCATGAACAGGCTGCTGCACATGCAGCCGATGGATATGCACGCGCAACAGGAAAAGTTGGCGTATGTATAGCTACCTCTGGACCGGGAGCAACAAATCTTGTTACAGGGATAGCAACTGCATACATGGACTCTGTTCCTATAATAGCTATTACAGGACAGGTATTTTCTCATCTTATTGGTAATGATGCATTCCAGGAAGCAGATGTAACAGGCATAACACGACCTATTACAAAACATAATTACCTTGTCAAGGATGTGCATGAATTGGCAAAAACTGTTAAAGAGGCGTTCCATATTGCCCGAACAGGTAGACCAGGACCTGTGCTAATTGATATTGCAAAAGATGCTCAACAAAAAGAAGCAGAATTTATTTACCCTAAAGAAGTAAATATAAGAAGTTATAAACCTACCTATGACGGGCATCCAAAGCAGATAGCTAAAGCAGCACAATTGATCAATGAATCAAAGAAGCCTGTTATTTATGCTGGAGGTGGTATAATATTATCAGGAGCGCATGAAGAATTAAAGGAACTAGCAGAAAAAACACAGATACCAGTAACCACAACACTACTTGGTCTTGGAAGTTTTCCTGAAACACATGAGCTTTCACTTGGTATGCTAGGCATGCATGGAACCGCTTATGCTAATAATGCTGTTACACAATGTGACCTTCTGATCGCTATCGGGGCTCGTTTTGATGATAGGGTAACTGGAAAGTTGGAATACTTTGCTCCAAATGCAAAAATTATCCATATCGATATTGATCCAGCAGCGATCAGCAAAAACGTTATCGTTGATATTCCGATAGTGGGAGATTGTAAGCGCGTGCTTACTGAACTAAACAGGCTTGTTAAAAGAGCAGATACAGATGATTGGCTTAAACAAGTAAATGAATGGAAAAAAGCCTATCCACTTACCTATGAGTATGATGAATGTTGTATAAAACCGCAATATGTTGTTGAGCAGATATATGAAATAACAAAAGGAGAAGCTATAATTGTAACGGAAGTCGGGCAGAACCAGATGTGGGCTGCTCAGTTTTATAAATATACCAAACCGAGAACATTTTTATCATCCGGTGGACTTGGGACAATGGGATATGGTTTTCCTGCTGCTATTGGCGCACAAATAGGGTGTCCGGATAAGATAATCTTTGATATAGCTGGCGATGGCAGTATACAGATGAATATACAGGAGCTTACTACCGCTGTTGCATATAAAATACCAGTTAAGGTTGCTATTCTAAATAATAGGTTTCTGGGCATGGTTCGCCAATGGCAGGACCTATTCTTTAATAAACGTCGCTGCGGAGTTGATCTTGAGCGTGTTCCAGATTTTGTAAAAGTAGCAGAAGCCTTTGGAGCAACTGGAATAAGCGCAACAAAGCCTGAAGAAGTAAAACCAGCTATTGAAAAAGCAATTCAAACTCCGGGTCCTGTCTTTATAAATTTCATTATTGCAAGGGAAGAGGATGTTCTTCCGATGGTTCCAACTGGCGCTCCATTGGATAAAATGATCGGTATAACACAAGGAATGGCTTAATAAAAGGTTTGGAGGTATAGGAGATTAAAGACTTTAATGTGATCCTATAATCATGAAATATGAGGCATACAATTTCAGTTCTGGTTGAAAATAAGTTTGGAGTGCTTGCACGTGTAGCAGGTCTGTTCAGTGGAAGAGGTTATAATATTGATAGCCTGAACGTTGGGGAAACAGAAGACCCTTCCATATCAAGGATGACTATAGTTGCTAGAGGGGATGATCGCGTGCTTGAGCAGATAACAAAGCAGTTAAACAGGCTTATCGATGTGATTAAAGTCTCTGATTTAACATCAGAAAAACACGTTGAGAGAGAGTTGGTTCTTATCAAAGTATCCGCTCAGCAGAAAGATAGATCAGAAATAATACAGCTTGCTGATATTTTTCGTGCAAACATAGTGGATGTTAGCCATGAAACTCTCATGATCTCAGTCACAGGTGACGAAGATAAAATCGCTGCCATGATTAATATGTTGCGTCCTTATGGAATAAAGGAAATAGCACGTTCAGGTAAAGTTGCTATGTCAAGAGGACGTTAGCATTCTGATTTTAATAGCTCAATAATTATTTAATTCTATCGTTATGGAGGAAACTTAGAAATGGCAAAGATGTATTATGACGACGACGCAAACCTTGAACTTTTGAAAGGTAAAAAAATTGCTATTATTGGCTACGGCAGTCAAGGACATTCACAGGCTCAGAACCTCAGAGATAGTGGATTAGATGTTGTAGTAAGCGAACTTGAAGGCACAGAGAACTATAAGCTAGCATTGGAACACGGTTTCAAACCTGTTACCGCGTCTGAGGCAGCAAAGATCGGTGACTTCGTGCAAATATTAGTACAAGATGATCTTCAGGCAAGACTGTATAAGGATCATGTAAAGGCAAACCTATCTGAAGGAAAAACTATGGTCTTCTCACATGGATTCAATATTCATTTTGGGCAGATTGTTCCTCCTCCTTATATTGATGTAATAATGATCGCTCCAAAAGGACCAGGACATTTACTCAGAAGAGAATATGTAAAAGGGATGGGAGTTCCCTGCCTTATAGCTGTTTACCAAGATTATACAGGAAAGGCAAAGGAACATGCTTTGGCTTATGCAAAGGGTATTGGTGGAACTCGTGCTGGTGTTATTGAAACCACGTTTGCTGAAGAGACAGAGACTGATCTATTTGGTGAACAAGCGGTTCTTTGCGGTGGTTGTGCAGAACTTGTTAAGGCAGGTTTCGATACATTAGTAGAAGCAGGTTACCAGCCTGAAATAGCCTATTTTGAGTGCTTGCATGAACTTAAACTTATTGTTGACCTTATATATACTGGCGGTCTTGAGTATATGCGTTATTCAGTGAGCGATACTGCAGAATATGGTGATCTGACTCGTGGACCAAGGATAATTACTGAAGAGACACGAAAAGAAATGAAGAAAATGCTTAAAGAGATACAGAGTGGCGAATTTGCTAGAGAATGGATATTAGAAAACCAAGCCGGTAGACCTGTATTTAACGCTCTTCATAATCAAACAAAAAGCCTGCTAATAGAAAAGGTCGGAAAAGAACTACGCAGTATGATGAGCTGGCTACAATCAGAAAAGTAATCTAATATCAGCTAAAATCCATTTTGTATTATATCCATAGAGCCCCGCAGGGACAACTGAGATAAATAAATGAATGTCTCTCGGGGCTTTTTTTATTATGTTTCTTAATTTGACATCTATTTGGCATTTGTTGTGGGCTCAACTGCTAAAGTGAGCTTTTAATCTTTCAAAAGCTTCTTCCAGTTCTTTAATACAGGTGTCTGCCTTAGTAATTTCCTTATCTTTAGCTATATATTCCAGGTTTTTAGCTGCGTTTGATACTTCAATAGCTCCAATATTACTGGCTGAACCTTTAATAGAATGAGCAATGCGCTCTAATGCTAAAATATCACTATGATTCATAGCAGATTTTAGTTCATTAATTCTACCAGTAGTGTCGTTAATAAATATACCTATCAACTCATTAAATAGGTCAAGATCGTTATCAAGCCTTTTGAGGGCACTATCTATATCTAGCATTTTTGATAGTATGGCTTTATCTATATCTGCTTTTTGGGGCTTAATCCATTTTTCAATTATTTCTAATAATTCACATGTTTTAATTGGTTTTGATATGTAATCATCCATTCCCATAGAAAGGCATTTTTCACGGTCGCCTTTTAATGCATGTGCAGTCATAGCAATGATTGGAATATGTTCGCCTGTATTTTCTTCCATTTTTCGTATCTCAGTAGTTGTTGCAAAACCATCCATTTTAGGCATCTGAACATCCATTAATATAACATCAAATTTCTCTTTTTTTATTATATCTAATGCTTCTATACCATTATTTGCAATTGATACATCGTAACCGTGTTTCTCTAGCAATTTGAGTGCAAGCCTTTGATTAACCGGGTTATCTTCTACTAATAAGACTTTTGCAGAAATATTTCCAATATCATTTTCTAAAGCAATTTTGGATTTATCGTTATTTCGTTCTTTTGATCCTTCTATATTAAATAATTTTATTAATATATTAAACATTTCGGATCGTCTAACAGGCTTAACTAAATAAACAGCTGTGCCAAGTTCTTTTATGCGAGAAAAATCTCCCTGTCTTCCCATAGATGTTAACATTATTACTTTTGTATCTGAAATAGATGGGTCGTTATATATATTCTCTGCAACAGAAAAACCATCCATTTCTGGCATCATTGCATCAAGTATAACAAGGTCAAAAGGCTTACCACTTTCCTTAGCGGACCTTAGCATCTTCAGCCCTAGAGTTCCACTATCAGCCAAAGATGACTTGATATTCCAGCTATTAAGCATTTCTTGAAGAACTCGCCTATTTGTATAGTTATCATCTATTATTAACACTGAAATATTACGGAGGTCAATATTTTGAGTTGGTATTTCCTTTTTTTGATCTTTTAATATTTCAAACATGGCGGTAAAATGGAATGTGCTACCAACACCTAGTTCACTTTCAACCCAAATTTTTCCTTTCATCATTTTTACTAATTTTGAGGATATTGAAAGACCAAGCCCGGTTCCACCATATTTACGTGTTGTTGATCCATCTACCTGGGTAAAAGCTTCAAAAATGCTTTTAAGCTTATCCTGCGGTATACCTATTCCAGTATCTCTAACCGAAAAGTGTATGCAAACATCCTTGTCTGTTTGGGAGTCTATTTCAGCAGTGAATACGATTTCACCACGCTCAGTAAATTTGATTGCATTACCAACGAGGTTCAAAATAACTTGCCTTAGCCGACCTGAATCACCAATAAGTGAGTCAGGAACATCCTGTTTAATGTAACATATAAGCTCAAGCCCTTTTTGATAAGCCTTAACAGCCAGAGCATCCATAGCAGACTCAATAGTTTCCCGCAGGTTAAAGTCTGATAAATCTAACTCGAACCTGCCAGCCTCTATTTTTGAAAAATCTAAAATGTCATTAAGTATTCCAAGCAAAGAATCTGCTGATTCTTTAACAAGTTCCAAATATTCTCTCTGCTCTTTTGTCAGTTTAGTTTCTAAAGCCAATTCCGTCATACCGATGATCCCGCTCATAGGGGTCCTTATTTCATGGGACATATTTGCAAGGAACTCACTCTTTGCTTTATTAGCCTCTTCTAGAGCTTCTATAGCCATTTCTAATTGAAAGCTTAATTTTTTTTCTGCTTCTAATGCAGATATTAAAGCATAACTCATTTCTTCAGCTTCTTTTTTGGCATTTACTAGTTCTGTTACATCAATAACATTTAGTAAAACTCCATCATATATCCCATTCCTGTATATGGGCTGCATACGTAAAATTAATTGTTTGCCCATGATTGATCTTTGGACAGAAAATTGTTCGGAATCTGGATTCGCTTTAAATTTTTGTATGTTTTCATTAACCATAATGGAGGCAGGACCCTTATGGAAATCCCGTAGTGATTTACCTACTATATCTTCGCGTTTCATATTTAAAAACTCACAGAAATATGGATTAGCTTCCACAATTATATCATCAGCATTAGCAAATACCAATCCTTCTTCCATATTTGAAATCATAGCTGTTAGTTTTGCTGTCTCTTGCTGGATTTTTTCTTCCGATTCTTTGAGCTTAGAAATGTCCCTGGAAATGAAGAGTATAGATGTTATATTACCTGAGTTATCTATTATAGGTTGAACGCTAACATTACACCAATATTTTTTTCCAATAATTATTTCTTTACTTTCAAAAACATGGCTTTTTCCAGAATCAATTACTTTATTAATATTCTCTACAAATCTCTCTGCAATATCATCGGGAAGAATATCTTGTAAGGTTTTTCCCAAAAAATCTTCAGGTATTCCACCCATTTTTTGAGCTGCTATCTTATTCATGAAGATAAATCTATGATTCAGATCCACTGAAAATATCGCATCATTAGCACTTTCCAGTAAAGTGCGATATTTTTCTTCGCTTTCACGTAAAGCATCCTGTATCTGTTTCTGCTTGGTAATATCCTCTGAAATATATAGTAGGTATTCTGGTTTTTGATTATTATCAAATATTGGGACAGCTTTGGTATGGACGATAATTTGTTCTGAATCTGATTTGTTTATGATTTCCTCTGGAATATCTAATATTTTTCCGCTTGCTAAAACTTCATCATCTAATTTATCGAAGTTTTCTGCAATGTTTGGGGGATAAAGCTCATGAGCTGTTTTACCTATCGATTGTTTATCCGATATTCCAGATATAAACTCTGTCTGTTTATTCCATAGAACTATTCTTCTACTATCAACAGACTTAACAAAGATTGCTACAGGGATATGCTCAATTATTGTCTGGAGAAAATTATAGCTTTTTCTAATTTCTTCAGCCCAATGTTTGCGCTCTGTAATATCCCTTAAAAAACAAAAAAGCTTACCGCCATCTAAATCTATATAGTTAACGGATGCTTCTATATCAACTATTTTACCATCCTTACATCTATGCCTGGTTTCAAATCTATCATAACCTGTATTTATTATCCTTTCTATATGTTCTTTTATCTCTTGAGGATTTTCCATTGCTTCAACATCTGATATTGACATATTAAAAAGTTCGTCCCTGCTATAGCCAGATAATTTACAATAAGCATCGTTTACTTCTAAAAAATGACCACTCAGATCAGTAATCCAAAAACCATCCATTGCTATTTGTATTATTATTTTGTATTTACTCTCTTTTTCTTCTATTTTATGTTCAAATTTTTTATGTTGTCTCAATATCTTAAAAAATATAAAACCAAAAGAAAAGAAAATAACTAATATTAGGATTCTAAGAGAAAAATATATAAGATTTGTCCTGGATAGTTCATCTGGAAAAGCTAAATTTATATTACTTAAAATAATATGAATAATATAGATAGTAATACCTAGTATTACTGACAATAAAATCATTTTCTTTTCAAGTATCATAAATATTTTCCTCAAGCGGATAATTTATTAATTCAAATTCTTGTAACCTAAAACAGCTCTTTTACTTTATTATCGGTTTAATCAAAAACGAACTTTAAAAGAAAGAGGAAAAGTTAGACAGCATGTTTCTTATGTATATGCTCCGCATATAAAATTAAATCATCTTGTATTGGATATAGAGAACAAGCTAGACAGCATGTTTTACTCAAAAATAGCATCGAGCCTACTCAAAAATAACAGAAAGCATGTAAGTTACATGATACTTTAAAGACGAAACATGGAGTCACAGATACACAGAGATATTTTATTATATTTTTAGTCACGAATGTCACAAATTACTAAATACACAGTGGATAAAATGTTTATGCCTAGGGGATTAAGAATATACCGTAATTCAGAAATTTAATATTAAGCGGAGTATGAGCGATATGTTTGTAGAAAAAAATGAAAGAATAATACCAAGCTCCGCTAGGAGCGATATGTTTGTAGAGAAAAGCCTGTAATTCGGAAAGTTAAACAAATGTTAAGTTGTTCTTATTCAAATTTGACCAAAAAATGTAATCAGAAATTTATAAATAACACAAAATTTTAAGCTATTTTACTATACATATATTAAATTTTCCGAATTGCCTAAGAATATACTCGACAATAGAAATCTATATTGTTATAATATTTTCTAGATGGATATTTACTTTATATAGATGGAAGGAGATAAGGAAAGATGCTGGAAAATCTTCGCAAAGAAGTTTATAAAATGAACATGGAATTGCCAAAAAATAATCTTGTAACTATGACAAGTGGAAATGTTAGCGGTCGTGATGCCGAAACAGGTTATATTGTTATCAAACCCAGTGGAGTTAGCTATGAATTATTATCTCCTGAAAATATGGTAATAGTTGATATACATGGAAATGTCATAGAGGGTGATCTTGCTCCATCTGTGGATACTGCTGCGCATCTTTATGTATATAGACATAGAGCAGATGTAGGCGGAATTGTTCATACGCACTCACCTTATGCTACAAGCTTTGCTGCTTTGGGAAGACCTATACCTGTTTATTTAACCGCTATGGCAGATGAATTTGGTGGACCTATACCTGTTTCTGGTTATGCACGCATTGGGGGCGATGAGATCGGGAAAGAGATAGTTGATAAAATTGGCACATCACCAGCTATCCTTATGAAAAACCACGGAGTTTTTACTATTGGACGATCACCGGCAGATGCAGTAAAAGCAGCTGTTATGCTTGAAGATATTGCCAAAACAGTGCATCTAGCATTGTTATTGGGAAAACCTGATGAAATTCCACCTGAAGAGGTGGAAAGAGCTCATAAAAGGTATATGGAAAAATATGGTCAAAAATCTAAATAAATTGTGATAGTGTTTAGTAAGTTCATAGAGAAGAAAAATGCGTTTAAGAATCAATCCAAGACCAGATATAACTGTAAGACCTGAGATCAGGATAGTCAGACCTCCTGATGAATTCATCGATATTCTAACCAAAAGCGAGTCGGAATTCCGTCAATATATCAATGAAATTGAATCCAGTCACACGTTTAAGAAAGTAGTTGAAAAAGGGTATATAAAGAAAGTAGGGTTTAAAGGGCGTGTTCCAAGCCATATATATCAAGAATTTCGTGATAAAGAATTTATTGAATTTTTAAAAAAATACAATATTGCTGACACTGTTGGCTGGGAATCGGATTTCTTCGATAAAAAGGCTATGCGCAAAGTGAAAGATATATCCGCCAAATATAAAGTTCCAAGGGGAGAATTAGTTAGGGCTCTTGATTATTGCCGGTTTTTAAGACTTTCCTGGGATGGTAGAGAACAAGAAAGCTTCATATCATCCTTTAGTATTGACGATCCTGAGAGTATCAGACAATTTGAGGATAAACATACAGATTATCAATCGGATGATCTAATTTCAAAACTTGCTGAATTGCTGGAAAACAATTCAATATCTGAGGAAGATTTTACGAAAAATTTCTTATCGGGGAGCCAGGATCCTTATGAAATTGCTAGAGAATTAAATATTGGTCTGGATACAGTTGATAACATTATTGAAACTCTGGAAAAAGTCCAGATAATGAGCTGTATGCAGGTGAATGTTGTTGAACATCACGAGAAAACTTATAGTTCTGAGACACGTCCAGCTGCAGTCATAAGAAGATTTAGCAACCCACCAAGGGCTGAAATACAGATAGATACCGAAGAATATAGTTTCAGATATAATATAAAAGAGCCTGATGAAAATATTGATAAAGAAGAACAATTATTACTGGATAAGTTAAAAATGATCAATCAACGTAAAACGTTAGTTTTTCGCACTATCAGTTTTATATATCAATATCAATATCCTTATTTTGTAAGCATGAATCCTATTTATCTTAAGCCATTAAGCCAATCCCAGATAGCTAGAGAAATGGGAGAGCATGAATCTACTGTTAGCAGAATATTAAGAAAAAAATATATAGATACTTCCGCAGGTATATTACCACTAAAATTCTTTTGTCAGAGCAAAGAGGATATTATCAAAAGGATTATAGATATCATTGAGACATCAGAGTTGAAATCGGGTCACAGAAAAGAACCATTCAGCGATGCGGAGATAGCTGATATTCTAAAAAATGAGTATGGAGTTGACATTAGCAGAAGAACAGTTACTTATTATCGGAATAAAATAAAGGATTCACCAAAATTTTATTTACGAAGAAAGCTTAAGAAGTAATTGGCTGGATTTTTATGAAAGATAACTTAAGAGATTCTTTTTCAGATAATATAGAAGAAATAGAGCATGGAGAGGGCAAGACAGGAAATCCAGAAGCAAGGGATCAATGCAGACTTGGTAATCTCTACACCGAATCCGCACTCTATGAGTATGCAGTTGATGCTTATAAAAGAGCAATAAGTCTGGACACATCTTATGCTACTGCACATCATAATCTGGGTGCTGTTTATTACAAATTGGGGCTATTTGACGAAGCTCAAGAGGAATTGGAATCTGCTATCAAAATTCGTCCTGATGATCCACTTTTCCATTATACTCTGGGTTTGGTTTTAAAAGATGATAAAAAATTTAATGAATGTATAGAAAGCTTCAGTAAGGCTATTTCTCTATCTCCTGATTATATAGAAGCTTATTATAGAAGAGGATCAGCGTATTTTTATATCGGTGAACTTGAGAAAGCAACTATTGATTTAGAGGAGGTAGTAAAGAGAGAACCGAAGTTTCGTGATGCCTTATATAATCTTGGGGTTATCTATATATCTTTGAAGAAATGGGAGCTTGCCCGGGAAACATTTCTTCGTCAGCTTGAAATAGAACCTCATGATGTTGATGCTATATATTATCTGGCAATAATAAATATCGAAAATGATAAGGATCTTGAACAGGCTATATCAAATCTAAACAAAGCTCTGGAAATAGATCCAGAACACTTACGCTCGCTGTTCCAATTAGCCCTTATTTATGCTCGTCAACGATATGAAAATATATCTCATCGGAAAGAATCTATTGACCACCTGATTAAACTTATAGATATTTATGAAGATACAGGAGATTTTGATCATATACATGATGCTTTTTTTCTTCTTGGAAGCTTATATGACGATGATCCAGATGATATTGATCTGGCTATCGCAGCGTATGAAAAGGGACTGGAACTGGCAGATTGGTCAGCCGAAGCCCACAATAATCTTGGAGTTCTGTATTCAAAAAAAGGATTAGTAGATAAAGCTGTGATCCATCTTCGCCATGCTATCGCCCTTGATCCAGATTATGGAAATCCATATCATAATCTGGCTAAGATATATTTCTATCAAAGAAATGAAGAGATAATTAAAGATTTTCAATTTTGGATAGAAAACATAACAGAAGATTCTGCAAAAATTATATTCAATCTCACACTAGCACTAATTGATGTAGGGCGTGCCGAGGCTTGTGAGAGCATATACTCAAAAGCCCATAAAATTAAAAACCTGATTGGAGTAGCGGGGTCGAAACTAAGACGCGTGATTAAAGATTCTGATATAGAAAAGAATGGTAAACTGAGACAAGTGCTTGAGGAACAAGAGAAATGTTATAATGAGATGGTCAATTTATTAGGCACTCTTAAGCATGAAGGTCTTGTCCTTGATATGGTTGATATTAACTCAACTATAAAATCTGTAATAACGCAGGTAGGTTTTAAACCTTATGAAAATCTTGAATTATCATTATGCAATGAGTTTTGTCTTGGGAATATAAAATGTTGCACGAACCTTGATCAATCATTACCCAAAATTAAGGGTGATTACAGGAAGCTAAAAGAAGCATTCAGTAATATTATTATTAATTCGATAGAGGCAATAAAAGATAGTGGTATAATAAATATTTTAACCAGTTATTCCGAATCAAGTTCTGGAGTAGAGATTACTTTTATCGATACAGGCATAGGCATACCTATTAAAGATATCGATAATATATTCAAGCCGGGTTACACTACCAAAAGGACAGGCAGTGGTTTTGGACTCAGTATTGTAAACAGGATAATAGCGGAGCATAAAGGAAATATTCGTATATCAAGCAAAGAGGGTGAAGGAACAGAAGTTAAAATAATTATTCCTGTTAATCTTGAACTTGCTCCAATTCATACAAGTTTGCGAATGAGACCAGTTGTGTATGAAGATCCAGGCGAGTTGATCTCAACTGAAGTTGACAGTATAGTTAATTCATAAAATAATGGGAGGGTTATATATGGATGCAATGTCTGCGATACTTTCACGTAGAAGTATAAGAAGATATACTAAAGAAGATGTATCTGATGAAATAGTAAAAGAATTATTAGAAGCTGCTATGAGTGCGCCTTCTGCAGGCAATGAACAACCATGGCACTTTGTAGTAATAAGAGATAGAAAAATATTAAATGAAATACCCAATATACATCCGTATTCAGGAATGTTGAGAGAGGCAAATTTGGCAATACTTATTTGTGGAGATGAGAGTTTGCAGAAATATAAGGGTTATTGGGTGCAGGATTGCTCTGCTGCAACAGAAAATCTTTTAATAGCTATTAATGCTAAAGGGTTAGGTGGTGTTTGGCTTGGTGTGTATCCTGTTGAGGATAGAGTGGTTGGTATACGTAAGTTATTAAATATGCCAGATAATATTATACCATTTTCTTTGATCTCTATAGGTTATCCTGCTGAGCAAAAACCTCCAGCTAATCGTTATGATCCTTCAAGAATTCATTATGATCGCTGGTAAAATGGGACTCAGAAAGATATGGATGAAAAGATTCTAATAGTCGATGATCAGGAAGAAATAAGGGACTTATTGACTGATATATTAAAAAGGAGAGGTTCTGAAATCGTAACAGCAGACAGTGCCGAATCTGCATTAGAAATAATTGAGGCATTTGATGACTTTAACCTTGTGTTCCTTGACTACGATTTTGGACCAAAAATGGACGGACTGTCTGCTTTAAAGAAGATTAAGGAAATTAACCCTGATCTAACAGTCGTGATTCTGACCGGTAAAGGCTCTGTTCCTATAGCTGTTTCCGCTATGAAGCTTGGAGCGAGTGATTTTGTAGAAAAAGATTTCTATCTCGAAGAAAAGATTGAAGTATGTCTTCAAAGGATAAATAATCTAATAAATCTTTATGCTACCAATAGGGAATTGAGACGTGAAACGGAGTATTATCGCAAAGAATTAAGCGAGCGATATAACATAGTCGGAGAATCCCCTGAAATATTGAATGTTTTGAAACAAGTAAAAGCAGTAGCATCTATCCCTCGTCCTGTCCTTATAAGAGGTGAAAGGGGAACGGGGAAGGAACTAATAGCAGCAGCTATACATCAAAGCGGAGTAAGAAAAAGGGGACCATTTATCACGATCAACTGTGCTGCATTAGCAGAAGGGCTTCTGGAATGTGAGTTGTTCGGACAAGAACAAAACGCCTTCACCGGATCTGCTTTCAGAGAGGGAAGATTTGTGCTTGCTAATAAAGGGACTCTGTTTCTGGATGAGATCGGGAATATGTCGCTTGAGTTTCAGGCGAAAATATTGCGTGTAATCGAATACCAGCAATTTGAACGTGTCGGTGGTGAAAAGACACTAAAGGTTGATGTGAGAATAATAGCAGCAACAAATGCTAATCTCGAGAAAGACATGAAAGAGGGACGATTTAGAGAAGACCTTTATGATCGTTTAGCTTTTGAAACGATCTGGGTTCCACCAATCAGGGAGCGAAAATCGGATATTGAACCTTTATGTTATCATTTTATGAAAAAACTTGCTGATGAGATACCGGGCGTTAAACCTAAGAAGATCTCTCCGGAGGCTTTATCTATGCTTATGAATTACGATTGGCCTGGTAATGTGCGCGAACTAAAATATCTTATTGAAAGATTAACCTATAAATTGGAATGCGATACAATTCTACCCCACCATTTGCCAGAGGAAATTCGAAGTTAGTGCGTAAAACGGAGAAAAGATTACATCTTGCACTGGTAATAATTGTAAATTCTTATGTTTAACTTATATCATTTAAAAATAATTATTCATTATAATTATCATTTATTATAAAATCCCTCTAAATCTCCCTTTGGAAAAGGGAGACTTTCCTGATT
>FWPV01009988.1_pt1 | contig 15763 bp, 14 predicted proteins | sample 2228371 | NCBI WGS metagenome assembly FWPV01 (sample SAMEA103939776, study PRJEB20133) | metagenome | reverse complement strand
TTTTCCGAAGAGTTCTTTTTCTTAAGACGATCAATCACAGTGGCTAATTCCCCTGGCTCTCCTCATCGGCTGTTCATTTCCTCATTTTCATTATCTCCACTTCCAGCTTAAGGTTTTTTCCTCTTCTAAAGGGATTCTACTTGTACACTTTCAATCTATCCACTTTCTTAGGGTCGCACTTATGAAACTTTAAAAGCAAAGATAGAATTTCCGTGTTCTTTCAAGATCATACAATTATCTTGACTTAAGTCAAAGATTTTATTTGATCCTGATGTTATTTATTAAATTAAAAGAGGAAAGTTAATTGGAAAAATTCCATGGGAAATAAATATAAGGATCAGCCAGAGCCAAATTGGGCTACTCAGAAAAATTTGCATTTATGGTTAGCCCTTTTCATGAAGAAGTTGAAGAGGAGAAGAAATGCAGAACTATCTTAATAAACCTATTAAAGAATTAATTTCAGCCTACCCCGAATTAGGAAATATTTTGAAAGAATATGGGATCGCCTGTATTTCTTGCCATGTTGGATCCTGCCTTTTAAGAGATATTATCGTGATCCATAATTTATCAAAAAATGAACAGGAGCAAATGATAACCAAGATATCCAAGACGATTCATCCAGATCTGATAGTATCTATTCCTGAAATAGAAGGAGAGGAAAAACCCGGGCTTAAAGAAATTAAATATTCTCCACCGCTGAGGTTGTTAGTGCAAGAACATGCTTTAATAAAAAGGTGGATCAACCTGATCCCGCATCTCCTTGCCAACCTGGAAATTGATTTAGATGGGAATCTCAAAGTTATTTATGAAGGGATTGACTTTATTCGGTCTTATGCAGATAAATTCCATCATGCCAAGGAAGAAGATATCCTTTTTAAATATTTTGATGAGAACTTAGATATTATCAAGGCTATGTTAAAAGACCATGAAATAGGACGAACTCATGTGAAGGCCCTGATCGAATCCGCGGATAATAAGAACAGGAAGGGCATCTTTCACCATCTTCTGGCCTATCGTGAGCTTCTTACCGAGCATATCAAGAAAGAGGATGAGGTTCTTTATCCTTGGATGGATAGAAATTTGTCGGTGAATCAGATAGGGCATCTTTATGCAAAATTTAAGGAAGTGGAAGGAAAAAGGGGAGACGGAATAAACGAAAAATATGAAAAATTTATCTCAGATTTAGAAGATAAATTTCTAAAAGACAAAAAGGAGGTAAAAAATGCGCGCTTTTGAAGGTTGTCCCGGTTCAAGAGTGATGGATTTGAGGGAGGAAACAATGAAAGCGGAGTCCCCGGTGGCGAAGGTCAAATCTGAACTTCGGCAATGGCCCATCCAACTGCACTTGATCCCGCCCACGGCCCCTTATTATCAGGGCGCGGACGTCCTGTTAACGGCTGACTGTGTGGGTTATGCCTTAGGCAGTTTCCACTCGGATTATTTAAAAGGAAAATCGATGGCGATCGCCTGTCCGAAACTTGATGAGAATCAGGACATCTATGTTGAAAAAATCAAGTGCTGGTTTGAAGAGGCCAAGATCAATACTTTGACTGTACTGATCATGCAGGTTCCCTGCTGTAGGGGATTGCTGAACTTAGCCAGGGGAGCCTTAGGAAATTCAAAGAGAAAAGTTCCATTGAAGGCCATTGTTGTGGGGATACAAGGAGAGATTCTTTCTGAAGAGTGGCTATAAAAATCTTTACGGCTTTTGATCCAAGATAAAACGCCAAAAGTGCATGCTGAAAAGGTGTTCATTTTGGCGTTAGCAGCAGGGGGAGAAATATATGGGGGAGTTAAACGAGATAAATCAAAGATTAGAAGAGATCTACCAGAAGATAAAGGCGGATATACCATGGGAACCTATTGGTCATACCCCGATGCCTGAAATCTCTGATCTCCGAAATTGGGATAGGAGACTTTTACAAACTTATAAACCTTGGTATGCTCCTTTCTGCGATCTCTGTTGCTTTTGCACCTACGGGAAATGTGATCTTACCGAAAATAGAAGGGGGGCTTGCGGAATAGATATCGCCACCCAGCAGGGAAGATGGACGCTTCTCTTCTGCATTATGGGTGCCTCAGCCCATACCTCTCATGCGGCTCATATTCTGGAGGTGTTGATCAAAAAGCATGGGCCGAACAAAAAAATTGATCTGGGGAGTTTTGTTGATTTAGAAGCACCCAATATTAGAACCGTCCTGGGACTGAAGCCAGAAACCCTTGGCGATTTAAGGATAGTGATTGAATATATCTATAAAGAGATTACCCATCTGCTCGACACAACGGCCTTTGGCCAAGAGGGAAATGCGCTGGATTATGAATCAAAAGCGCTTCATGCCGGGATGCTTGACCATTTGGGTATGGAAGTTGCCGAAATTGCCCAGATTGTTGGGTTTAACTATCCCACTTCTGTGGCGGATACCCCCTTGGTTGATCTTGGGTGGGCTGCGGTGGATAAGAGCAAACCGATCATCTGTTTTGTAGGGCATAATCCCGCGACCTCAACTGTTGTGGTTGATTATCTTCGCGAGAATAATCTCTATGATAAGGTCGAGCTATGCGGCATTTGCTGTACTGCTCTGGAAACCAGCAGATATTCTTCCAGGATGAAGGTGATTGGTCCATTTTCTCGTCAGCTCTTTTACATTCGCAGTGGAATTGCCGATGTCATTATCACGGATGAACAATGCATGAGGACGGATATGGCCCAGGAAGCGACCAAGGCTGGCTCGGCCCTTATCGCGACCCTCGATAGGGTTATGTATGGCCTTGAGGATGCGACGGGGAAGTCCAATGACGAAATCATAAAAGAAATGGTGGAAAAGAAGAAACATTTTGCGATCCTTGATCCGAAAAAGGCCGCCGAGGTGGCCGTAAAGGTCGCCATCGCCATTGCTCCCACCAGGAGGAAACAATGGATAGCGGATGCGGAAGCAAAGGAGCTGGCTAAGAAGTGTAACCTCTGTGGAATGTGTGAAACCGCTTGCCCAAATCTCTTCCAAATTGGACATGGAATCAGTGAGGTGGCCAAAGGAAACTATGAGGTGATAAAGGAGCAATTTAATTATTGCATCGGCTGTGGGAAATGCGAGGAGGAATGTCCCCGAAAGATCCCCATACTTAAACTGATGCAAATCGGAGCAAGTAAGGAAACGTATAAGATTAGAGCAGGTCGTGGGCCCATTATGGATACAGAGATCAGAACCGTAGGAGCCCCAATTACGCTAGGAACTATTCCGGGGGTGATTGCCCTTGTTGGCTGTTCAAGTTATCCTGATATCCGGGACCTGGCGGAAATCGCCGATGAATTTGCCCGAAGAAAATATATTGTTTTAGTTTCGGGCTGCACCTCCATGGCGGTGGGGATGTGGAAGGATAGTGAGGGAAAAACGATTTATGAAAAGTATCCTCCGGTTTTTGAGGCTGGAGGAGTAGTCAATGTTGGGGCCTGTGTAGCCAATAGCCATATTTCGGGCGCGGCGATGAAGATTGCAAGTCTATTTGGAACTTTACCTTTGCGAGGAAATTATGAAGTTATTGCGGACTATGTGCTCAATCGAGTTGGCGCCGTAGGTATCGCCTGGGGTGTCTATTCCCAGAAGGCCGAAGCCATAGCCACGGGCTTTAACAGATTAGGAGTTCCCGTTATTCTTGGCCCCCACTCTTCCAAATATCGGAGGCTTTATCTCTCCAGAAAGGATGAGGATGAATGGAAAGTGATGGATGCCAGGAAGAAACAGGTGGTGGAAACCAATGAACCTTCACCTGAGCACCTTGCTTATGTTTGTGAGACTAAGGAAAAAGTTATGGTAACCATCCCTAAACTCTGCATCCGCAAGAATGATACCCCACAGGGAAGGGCTATTAAGCTGAATCACTATATCTCGCTCTATAAAAAATTTATGGGCGGAGGGCTTCCTGAAGACCTTCATCTCTTTGTGCGGAGGGAGGCAGATATCCCTCTGGTTTACAAGAAAGAGGTTAAGGCCTATTTTACAGAGATAGGTTGGAAACCAAAGGAGCCAGTTGGCCTGCCAACCCTTATTGGAACATATCCAACCAAAGTTCCGGTGGAATCGGTCATTCATTAATATAATAAGGGAATTAAGAGGTCTTATATGAGGAGAGAGCGGTGATTAGAGTAAATACCCAGGACATAAAATCATTTGATGATACGAAGTTTAAGCCAATAGTAATCTACCAATCGGCAGAGAGCCGGGTTATTCTGGCCTATTTTAAAAAAGGACAATTTATTCCTGTTCATAAACCAAATATAGATTTGATTTTATGCATCCTTGAAGGAGAGGCCGAAGTCGTAGCTGGCGAGGAGAGAAGCAAAGCGGGCCCCAATGATTTGATTATTATTCCTAAAGGCGTGCAAAGGGGGATCATGGCATTGAGCGATCTGACAGCTCTACATATTGTTCAACCCCCTCCTTCAAATGAAGATCATAAAGAGGTACACGAGAAATTGGTAGCAGGGAAATTTGAATAAATAATAATTTTAAAGGGGAATTTGATATTGTAATTAGGAAATTTTATATTTCCGTATATAGAGGACTCATATAATAAATAATCAACTTTTGCTTCGAGCGGAGATACTCCTTTTATTATTTTGCCTCTAATTCCCATGGATAAGAGGTCAAGATTACTGCTTTCTCCCGCTCAATTAAAATGGTGTCTTCAACCCGCACTCCCCAGGGGCCCAAGTAAAGCCCACAGTTGCCTACAGCTATAATCACGTTTTCCGGAAGAGGAGGCGGCTCCTTTTCTCCATGGAAAAAAGCATGGCCTGGAGGTAAGGGCGCTTCCTCAAATTCAATGCCAACTCCATGAATAGGGGGGCCAAAAATATGGCTGCTATGTCCAGCCTCTCTTAGTAATTTATGAAAAAATTCTTCTAACTCCTTGATGTTTACCCTACTTTTTACTTGAGCAATGGTTGTTTGCTGCGCATTTAAGTAAGCTTTATACGCACCTTGCTGCTCCTCCGAAGCTTTACCTACACTTATAGTCCGGCAAATATCAGCACTGTAACCATTGACAATGGGATGTAGGTCAATCATTACTAAGTCGCCTGGCTCAACTTTCCGCAAAGTGGGTAAACCGTGGGCAATATTAGTCCGCGGCCCAGAAGAAATATATGTGCGCCAGAAACCTTCTGCGCCCGCGCAACGCATTGCATATTCGGCATGAGCCGCAATTTCGTTCTCCGTGCACCCTGGCCTGACCGCGCTCACCGCGGCCTGCATTCCCGATACAGCAACTTTGGCAGCCTTTTGAATAAGCTCTATTTCTTCTAATTCCTTGACCATCCGTAAGGCCGAGAGAATAGCAGTACAATCTTTAACTTTTACTTCTTCAGGCTTAGCATGAGGATGGGTGAACATGCCCATCATAGATTGGGTAAGATAAGTATACTCTAAACCCATTACTCCTTCTTTAATCCCAAATTGTTCAAAAAAATGAGCTATAGAATGGATCATTTGGATTTCGTCTTCAAAACCAATGAGGTGATCGTAAACCGCGAGAGATTTGACATCTTCCACATCAGTCTTCGGTACTCCCAAGGCCACTTGCCCTTGTTCGGTAATCATGGCGTAGGCGCATAAACGGCCATCACCTGTGAGATAAAACATATTAGCCGGCTTGGCAAGTAATAGCACATTAAGACCTTCTTCTTTCATTAGTTCAGTACATTTCTTAAGGCGCTTTTGATAAACTTCCTTTCGGTTAAGTGGCGTATTCATTTTATTCTCCTTAATTAAAGGGCAGAAAAATCCTGGAAATTTTATATTAGACCATTTATAAGAGCTATTTTTATCGAAAATATTTTTGGCAAGTCGAAGGGTTTCCGGGCGTCTATCAACTGCTCCTTAATGCAAACTTTTACTTTCTTTTGTGTTTTTCACGCAATTCAGCGGCCATCTCTTTAATTTCCGTCAAGCTTCTTTGCATTTCGCTCCAACCATACCATAAGGCATAATCTGGATTGGCATGGAATGTCCCTTGAAAGGCCCTCATGCGGTGTTCTAAGAACATTACAAAAAGCTTCTGCTCTATGGAAGTAGGAGCGTCATGAAAAGTTAAAAGGTCGGGGAAGGGATAACTGTAGTTTTTAGGTTGGGGAAGAATACCATCTTTATATAAATCTGCCACAAGGCGAATAGCCTCGGCCATTAAACGATCAGCTTCTTTTATCATCTGGTCACCTTTGCCAAGTTCGGCCTTGGCAAAATTAAAAGAATGACAGCGTTGGCAAATCTTGATCATTTTATCTCGCTCTTTCTGCCATGCTTCTTGAGTAAGCCTGGCTACATCGGCTGCTTTTACCACATCTAATCTGGCCGTTGGTTTCCCTTCAGGATCAAGAACCCCAAGAGCTTTAAGAATAGTTACCCGATCTTCAGCCCACTGTTTATCTTCTGGCAAGGGCAAACGCACAGCAAGAAAACCCCAGGCTGTGCGAACTTCATGATTTCCCCCAGGCATATGACAGGCTTGACAGGTAGGAGCGGCAGTGGCTCGGGGAAGGATTTTCTTTTGCTTTAAAGAGTTCCTTACCCCATGCTTAGAGCCTGAATACATCTCCCATTGGGGATGGTCAAAGCCCATATGGCAAGTTTGACAGGCCTGGGGCTGCTTCGCTTCCCCAGTCGAAAAAGTATGGCGAGTATGGCAAGCATCGCAGGAAGCTAATCCAAACCCCGAGCCTCCTTTCTTTAACTCCTTAATTTCTGCATCGGATTTAAGGCCTATTTTATGACAACCGCCGCATCCCTTCATTCCTTCCATTAAAGCCATAGGCTGCCAATGAGCTGTGGGCATGGCTTTCATCGCTGCCCAGGCTAAAGCATGCTTACCGCTCTTAAACTGCTTTACCCTATCTCCATGACATGGAGAGCAAGTATCCGGTGTAGGGATCTTGGCTTTAGCAACATCTTGGGCTGTTTTATGTTGATCTCCGTGACATTCGGCACAAGTGATTTTGGCTTTATTATGCTTACTCAGAAGAAAATCATTTACAATTCCGGGATTTATCTTTTTATGGCACTCAACACATTCTTGCGCCGAGGCGATGGAAAAGAAAATTAAGTTTATTAAGGAGAAGACCATTATTTTAATTACTGAGCACTTCATGACCCCTCCTCCAAGGCTTAAAAGATATGGCAGGATTCTGGTCTTTTTAAATTAAGATAGATTAATATATGCCTTTGGCCAAAATGTCAAGAGATTTCTGCGGCTTGCCCACCTTTAAGATTTTTAAGGATTTTTAAAAAATTTTGGGCAAATATAACTTGATTTTATTATGTAAAACTCTGTCCTTTATATTACTTGCGGTTGTTTAACCGGGTGAGCATCAATAAGAGAAGGCGTGATAAAAATTACCTGGAAAACTTTGAGAGTTTCTGAGATAATTACTAACAATAAGTAAAGCATGGAGGGGAAGATGGCTGAGGCTTTGGAGAAAGAAAAAAGAAAAGAGATTATGAAGGATATAATTCGCCAATTGCATGAAGGAATGAGTGCAGAAGAGGCCAAGGAGCGGTTTGAAAAAGAAGTGGGCAGCGTTACTTCGGCTGAGATCGCGGAGATAGAGCAGGCGCTGATGAATGAAGGAGTAGCACCAGAAGAGATTAAAAAATTCTGTAATGTGCATGCCCTGATCTTTGAATCAGCCTTAGAAAAAGCAGTTACCAAAGAGGAATCACCAGCTCATCCACTCTACCTGATGAAACTTGATAATAGGGAAATTGAAAAAATTACGGCGGATTTGAAAAATCTTTTAGCGCAGAAAGATAATTATAGCCTTGATCAATTTAAAGCTAAGGTCTCCGCTCTTCTGACTAAGCTGAAAAATTTAGATATCCATTACACCTGGAAGGAACAGATTCTTTTCCCTTACCTTGAGAAATATGCTTTCTTTGGTCCTTCAAAGGTAATGTGGGGTAAAGATGATGAGATTAGAGAAATAATGAACCAAGCTATTTCGGCCAATGAATCATTGAAGGAAGATGGGGATGTGGAAAAATTGATTAATAATAACCTGCAGCCGTTAATCGCCGAAGTTGAAGGAATGATATTTAAGGAAGAAAAGATTCTTTTTCCAACTTCTATGGAAAAGTTGGGTATTCAAGATTGGGTAGAAATATTAAAAGAGACCGAGAAAATTGGCTTCGGCTTTATTGCCAAGCCCAAGGAAACGCAAGCGCTTATTGCTGAGCTGCAAAGAGCAGTAATCGAGGAAGCGAGGGTAAGGGAGAGCTATATTTCTTTCCCCACGGGCGAACTAAGCTTTGATGAATTGATGGGCATTTTCCGAACACTACCCGTGGATATAACTTTTATTGATAAAAATGATCGCGTGAAGTTCTTCTCCGAAGGGCCCAATAGGATTTTTTTAAGGACTAAATCCATCATTGGCCGGCAAGTGCAAAATTGCCATCCCCCTAAAAGTGTCCATGTGGTGGAGAAAATTTTAAAGTCCTTTAAAGAAGGTCGCCGAAATAACGTAGACTTTTGGATCAACTATCGAGGGAAGGATGTTTATATCAGATATTTTGCCGTGCGCGACCCCGAGGGCAATTACCTGGGCACTTTAGAAGTCTCCCAGGATATCTCCGCTATAAAAAAGCTTGAAGGAGAAAAGCGCCTCCTCGATGAAGAAAAATAATTTTTTTAGGCCTTGGACTTCCGCCCGGGTGGAGGAGGGAAGAGTTTCCAGGAAAAATAAATTACTTCATCGGGCATTGAGGTTTCTTTATCTCTTCCCATTGAGGAAAACCGGCGTGCTCCAAGACTTCTCCTAACCGTTCACCTTTTTGGCAGTGACTTTGGTAGTATTCTAAAGTAAGCGCAATTATCTTTAAAGTCTCGGCTGGGGAATAGATCCCAGGAATTTCTCTGGCCAGGCGGGGATGCCTGCCTAATTTCCCTCCTAATTGAATTCTGTAGCCATTGGCCTCTTCTTCCAAACTCCCTGTGGGACAGACTTTCAGGCACTGGCCACAATAAAGGCAACGCTCCTGATCCAGCGTTATTTTTCCTTCTTTTATAGAAAGGGCCTTTTCCAAGCAAATCTCCACACAAGATCCGCAAAGGGTACAGGTCTTTTCATTTAGTCCTGGTCGGGAAGCACCAATCAAGCCCAGATCAGCTATCTGGGGGCGGGAACAAGCATTAGGGCAGTCGGAGATAGAAACTCTGAATTCGTGGTGGAGCTTCAAGGGCCCCTTTACTTTCTCTTTTAAAAAAGATTTAATATTTTTCTGGGCAAGAAGGTCTTCGACCTTGGAGGAGAGGTCAGAATTTTTTATAGCCTGGTTAGGACAACCTGTTGGTCCAAAACAGGTTTCTACTTGGAAGCCTTTTACTTCGTCTTCCATTTTATTGAGGAAACGTCGCTGACAGGCTTTCACATGCTCCAAAGTTACTTCCTTCGCTCCCCAGCGGGCGGCCTCTTCTTCTACTCTTTGCCGTACTCGCCGCCGGACAAAAAAAGGAACTTTGGTTAGGGCATCCTCGGCTTCCTTGCTCCACTTCATGCTTGCCACCTCTCTTAAAGTTTGCTTATTAAATCTTCTCGCACTTTCCTTCTTCCTGAGACTATGGGCCAATTAAGGATGACCAAATTATGACCCAGCCTCTAAGGAAAGAGATTTTAAGATTAATATACCCTTTTATTAAAACTATTCCTTGACTTAAATCAAAAGATAGCGATAATTTTGGTAAGGGTAAAATTATGGATCTAATTCATCAAATAGCGCGTATTCCCCTTTTCCAGGGTCTAGAACGGCGACAGTATGAAGACCTGGCTATGATCTTAATAGACCAGGTATTTAAGCGGGGAGAAGACATCTTCTATGAGGATGATGAAGCCACGGGTTTTTATACGCTTATCTCAGGGCGAGTCAAGATCTTTAAATTGTCAGCCGAGGGTAAGGAGCAAATCCTGCACATATTTGGTCCCGGAGAGCCTTTTGGAGAAGTTGCCGTTTTTTCCGGTCAACGTTTTCCAGCTAATGCCCAGGCTCTGGAGGAGAGCCGGGTTTTTTTCTTTCCCCGGCAAGAGTTTATTAATTTAATCCGGAAGGATCCTTCTTTAGCACTAAATATGCTGGCCGTGCTTTCCCAGCGTTTACGCCGCTTTTCTACCATTATTGAGAATCTTTCCTTGAAAGAAGTTCCGGCCAGATTGGCGGCCCACTTGATTTATTTAAGCGAAAGAGAAAAAGGAGCCAATACGCTCACGCTGGAGATTTCCAAAAATCAGTTAGCCAGCCTCTTAGGAACTATTCCGGAGACGCTCTCCCGCATCCTGGCCAGAATGGAGAAAGAAAAACTGATAAAATCAGAAGGAAGATACATAACCATTCTCAATCGCCAGGGGTTGATGGAAATTTCTCTGGGAGAAAAGAAACTCCCTTGAAGATCGATTAGCTACCCGAGTACTTCCCTGATCAACTTCAAACCATTGATTCTTTTCTCGCCTCCTCAGTGGCGATAGATTTATCGGTTTTTTAACCTGGCGGAGGAATGATACTTGGTAAAGAGAGGAGAGAGTTGACGGAGCTTTTCTACAATAGGCGGAAATTGCTCCAGGAAATACTCAATATCTTCTTCAGTATTATCTATCCCCAAGCTACAGACTAAAGATCCTTGAGCCCAGAGCGGATCGACGCCGATGGCTTTCAGAACGTGAGAGACTTTTAAAGCTTGGGAGGAACAAGTGGACCCACTAGTCATGGCGATACCGCAAAAGTTCAGGTGAATAGTCATCGCCTCACCTTCGATGAATTTTACGCAAAAGCTGGCATGGCCAGGAAGGCGCTGCTGAGGGTGACCGGTGAGAAAAATGTCGGGCACTTTATGATAAACCCCCTGGAGAAGCTTATCCCGGAGGTGGCCCAAATATTCCCGGCGTATTAATAGTTGCTCTTGAGCTATTTGCGCCGCCACGCCCATTCCTACAATTCCAGCTAAGTTATGGGTTCCAGCCCGTAGTCCATTCTCTTGAATCCCTCCTTCGATTAAAGGTAAAAGGCGAATTCCGCGGCGTAAAAAAAGGGCCCCTGTTCCCAAAGGGCCGTAAAAGTTATTTCCAGAAAGAGCTAAAAGATCAACTGCTAAATCCTTCACCCTAACTGGAATCATACCTACCGCAGCTACGCCATCAACATGAAATGGGATCTCGCGCTCTTGGGCTATCTCTCCTATCTGAGCAATTGGTTCTATCGTGCCAATTTCATTAGAAGCTATGGTAAGAGAAATTAAAATTGTATCCGGGCGAAGCAGTCGTCTCACCTCATCGGGATCAACCATTCCTTGGTTATCTACAGATAACCACGAGATTTCAAAACCTTCTCTTGCCAAAGATTTTAGGGGATGTAAAACCGAGAGATGTTCTATCGGACTGCTGATGATATGTTGACCTTTTTTAGAATAAGCTTTGGCCACGCCTTTCAAAGCTAAATTATTAGCTTCACTCCCGCAGCTGGTAAAGATTATCTCGTCCGCATCGGCGCCGATCAGATCAGCTACTTGTTGCCGAGCTTTGGTCAAGGCTTCACGAGCTTTGTCGCCAAAGAGATGTTGACTTAAAGGATTGCCAGCGTCTTCCCCTAAGTAAGGGAGCATGGCCTCCCTTACTTCCGGTAGGATGGGTGAATAACTTAAATGGTCAAAGTTAATCTTTTTCATTTTTCTCGACTACCGCCACAAAAATATTTTTGTCCTGCTTAGATAAAGATAAGAGTTTATTTTTTGTCTCCTGACACCAGGAAATTACATCATCCTCGAATCCCGGGTCATCTGCCCAGATTATAACCTTTTCCCCCGGCGCCAATTTGTCCAGCGCTTTTTTCAATTTAATAATAGGAAGAGGGCAGAATAGACCAGTAGCATCTACGCTTGCAGAGCCATTATGACCCGATTCTTTAAAAAAAAGGGCCATTTTCCTTAAGCCTCTTTAGATAAACAAAATTTGATCTTCAGCCGTGGCCAGCAAAAAGGTGGTCAAGCCCATAGTCCGGTCTACTTCTTCAATTAGCTCATTTCTGGCAATATTCAGAATACTCATGGAGTTGGTGCAAACATAAAATTTTGCCCCCAATTCTTTAGTAGCGCGAAGCAGTTCTTTGAACTCTTCCTGGATATTTTCCCCCGCCTTTTCCTGGAAGTTCTTTGCAGAAAAGGAGTCTTCCCCATCTAAACGAAAGTGGGCTGAGGCATCTTTTTTTAAATAGAGAAGAGATTCGTAAGTGAAGAAAAGGCGTACTTCTCGCCCTAACGCCAGAGCTGCTTGGGCAATATTCAGGCCATGTTGAAGACGGTCAAAGGCTCCGCTATGCAATATGATGGCCAGGCCGCGAGATTTTTCCGTCATAAAATTTTCTTTCTCCCTAAGCCGAGCGGGAACGGATCGAAGCCGCCCATTGGAGTAAGGGCACACCTGCTTTTCGGGCCGCCGCCAACTTTTCTCCAAGCTGGTCCAGCTCGGTGGCCGAAAGTCTCTCAGCCAGAATACCCAGGCCATCGCAATTAGATACGTGGACTAATAAAGCGCGCGCGTTTTTAGCGGCCTCTTTAGCTTCGCTATCGCTCAGCTCAGATTTTCGCAGTAGCTCAGCGGCGGCGCGGGCTGTAGCAATTACTCCATCATGTTCCCTAATAAGATCATCCACATATTCGCCAAGGAAGACGCGGAGAGCTGGGTATAAAGCTTCCTCCTCAAAGCGGAAATGAGGCCCCACTAATTTGTCGATTTCTCCCAGGAGCTCCCTGGCCCTTTGCACATTCTTCGCCTGCAGAGCATTCGTCAATTCAATCAATCCGTCTCTTACTTGACGGTGATCAGCCCTAAATTCGGCAATTGGATCAATACTGGCCATTTTCAGTTCCCTCCTTTTATTTTTTTAATCCAGTAGAGAATCCATCTCTACCAGTAATTTAGACATCTTATCTAAAAAATTTTTGCCCATCTTTTTTTCTTCTTCCTGGAAAGCCTTCCATAATTCCTGCTGCTCTGGAGGCGTTACTTCTTTAGCCACGAGTAAGAAAAAAACATGATCTTCTTGGTGGATATGCCTTTTCAACAAAGGGATATAAGCAGCGAGGTTCTCTAAAATGCTAAGCACGGCAGCTTCCTGACCTTTACTATAGCCCGGAAGAGCATTAGCCATTTGGTTTATTAAATTTCTCCCTCGTTCATGAGAGTAGCGCAAGGATTCGATCTGAGCGTCTAACTCCCCCTTTTTCTTCATGGCCAAGAGGCTAAAAAGTAAAAGTTCCTCTTTGAAGTGGTGATATTTATCAGTAAAGGATCGGGCAAATTCCACTGCTTTGGCGAAGAATTCCGGTGAGAGTTGCGCCCCCGCTTCCATCCTAATCTGCGCTTCCTGAAGCCGATCCAGAAATTTCTGAATAAGATGATGTTCATCCCCTAATTTTGCCAAAATATTCATAAGCCACCCCGCCGATAAATCTAACCTCTAATAAATTCATTTAAAGTTCGATACCCAATTTTTCCCAAACTGATTCGCCATCCTTTATGGTAGCTTTTTTGAGATGCAGGTAAGTTTTGAGCAGGAAATAGACGAGGGGGAGGACGCCCCCCAGAATGATGATCAAGTCAGGAATTACGCGTAAATTTCCTAATAGGTAAACTGCTGGTCTTTCAAAGAAAGAAGGATCTCGAGCCACCCAAAGGCCCTCTTTAAAAGAAGTCCAGGCTTGGAGAGCGCCCACTGGTAATAAAGTGCCTATGGCCATTAAGAACAAACCTCCATTCAAGGCCCAGAAAGAGACTTTTAACCATTTATCTTGCCAATATTCTTTATTCACGAGACCTCTCCAGGAGAAAAGGAGCAGGGCTATAGAGAGCATGCCGTACGTACCAAAAAGCGCGGTGTGCCCATGGTTCATAGTTAAATAAGTACCGTGTTCGTAATAATTAACGATGGGTAAATTAATTAAAAACCCGAAAACTCCCGCTCCCAAGAAATTCCAAAAGGAAGCGGCTACTAAAAAGTAAAGCGGCCAGCGGTAAGAAAATTCTTTCCCTGCTTGCTTAATAGATTTGTACTCCATAAGACCCCGCACCACTAAACCCAAAAGGGGCACGGGCTCCATTGATGAAAAAACAGATCCCCATCCTATCCAGAAAGTAGGGCCCCCGTACCAAAAATAATGATGCGCGGTTCCAACAATGCCAGATAGAAATACCAGGATGGCTGTAAAATAGGCCACCGTTAAAGCCGCACGGGCTGTAGCTAAACCCATCGCTACCAAGAGCAGAGAAATAACACCTACTCCGAAAAATTCAAAGATACTTTCCACCCAAATATGCACGACAAACCATCGCCAATAATCAGCTAAGGTCAGATGCGTTCCCCGTCCATAGAGCAATCCGAAGCCGAAGAAGGCGACAACTAAAATAGCACTCAGGGTGTAAAACCATATAAGCGAAGTAAACTCATCGCGGTGCCCCAACTTAAAATGCGGCGAAACAGCGCGATAAACTATTAATAACCAAGCGATCAATCCTATAAAGAGTAAGATCTGCCAGAGACGACCCAATTCCAAATATTCCCATCCCTGGTGACCAAGCCAAAACCACCAGTCACCCAATAAGCCCTTAATGCCCGCAGCAGTGCCCAGGAGACTCCCCAGAGCTACCAAGACAATCGCCCCAAAGAGAATTTGTACTAACCAACCCTGGCCGCGGGGTTCACGACCACCGATAATAGGACCTAAATAAATGGCGGAAGCAACCCATGTAGTGGCGATCCAAAAGATGGCTAACTGCAAATGCCAGCTTTTGGCCCAGCTGTAAGGAATAAGGTCAGCAATCCATGACCACCAAAAAGAGGCTGGACGCACAGTATAGTGGGCTAAAAGGCCACCAAAACTGGTCTGCAGGAGAAAGAGTAGAACCACCACTAAAAAATATTTCGCTGCCCGCAATTGGCTGGGAGTTAGAGGCAAGTTAATTAATTTTTCGGCCAAGGAGATTCCGCCTACTTCTCCATACCAGAGACGGTAGTGATGGACCAAAAAGACGAATAAACCTAATAATCCTAAGAAAGCGAAGACCCCGGCCAAGGACCAAAAATAAATATCCGGCGTAGCCACATTGCCAATACTCTGATCAGGTGGCCAATTATTAGTATAAGTAGAAGCTTCTCCAGGACGGGGCGTAGAAGCTACCCAAGCTGTCCAAAAAAAGAAACGCGAAATTTGTCTTCTTTCTTCCAAGCTGGGCACAGTGTTGGGGAGAAAACCGTAGCGCTTATCGCCATCTTTAAAAGTCTTTGGCCAATATTCGGAGACTTCTTCTAAAGCTTTAACTTGGGCCGGAGTTAAAGTTAAGGTATCGCTCCCGGGGTCATACCGATTAACCTTTACTTCTTTTTTTACCTTGACATCGATTAATTCTTTTTGCAGAGGGTCTATTTCTCTGTAAGGCCGGCCATATTCCTGAAGGGCAAAGTAATTCCTGATACTTTCGCCCATTATATGCAGAGTAGCGGCGGAAAACTCTGGACCTCTTTGGGAACCATGACCCCAGACACTGCCATGATCCATCAGACCATAACGTTGATAGATATCTTGCCCGGCTAAAATATCTTCTTTGGTAAAGAGAATTTTACCATCAGGAGAAACAATTTTGCCTGGATAAGGAGGCAGTTGCCTTTTAGCCGCATACCCGCCAATGAGAAGAATAGCCATGGCTATTATAAAACTAAAAATGGCTCCCCATTTA